>Ga0315534_1000693_pt1 | contig 23711 bp, 23 predicted proteins | sample SalMarSW160240MG_FD_203094 | JGI IMG/M metagenome (GOLD analysis project Ga0315534, IMG submission 203094) | Salt marsh sediment microbial communities from the Plum Island Ecosystem LTER, Massachusetts, United States - Salt Marsh Sediment SW1602-40 ...
ACCCCGGGTAGGTGCGGGCCTCGTCGGCGGCGTAGAACGTGCCGCGATACGACGCCGCGGGCTCGCGCAGCACCAGGTCGATGCACTCGACCAGCTCGGTGAAGCGCGCGGCTCGCTCGGTGGGCGACCACGGATCCTGGCCGAGCATCGTGGCGTCCCAGCCAGTCCCGCCGGCGCCCAGCCCGAGCACGAGGCGCCCGCGCGAGATGTCGTCGAGCGTGACGACCTCCTTCGCGAACGGCACCGGGTGGCGGAAGTTGGGCGACGCGACGAGCGGGCCCAGCCGGATGCGGTCGGTGACCGTCGCCGCGGCCGTGAGCGTGGGCATCGCGCCGAACCAGGGCCGGTCGCGCAGGCGACGCCAGGCGAGATGGTCGTACGTCCACGCGTGGTCGAAGCCCAGCTCCTCGGCGCGCTGCCAGAGGCCCGCGGCGTCGGGCCACGAGTGCTCCGGGAGGATGACGACACCGAGACGCGTGCCGCGAACGCTATGCGCGCCACCCGCGATGCATCGCCGGAACGTCCCCGTCCGCCCGACGGCGCACCCGCTGACCTGCGTCCCTGACCCCGGAATGCGCGGGTGGGGGACGCAACCAGGGGTTCGGTCGACACCCGGTGAACCTAGGGTCAGAATGGTGAACGACGGTTCGGAACTGCCCGGGTGAGTCGAGTCGGGGGAGCAGCCATGCAGACCGAGGACATGATCATGATCAGCGTCGACGACCACCTCGTCGAGCCGCCCGACATGTTCGAGCAGGTGATCCCGGCGAAGTACCGGGACCAGGCGCCTCGCGTCGAGCGCACGCCCGAGGGCAACGACGTCTGGGTCTTCGGCGACGCGGTGATCCCCAACGTCGGGCTCAACGCGGTCGCCGGCCGTCCGAAGGACGAGTACGGCGTCGACCCGACGGCCTTCGACGAGATGCGCCCCGGTTGCTTCGACGTGCACGAGCGCGTCAAGGACATGAGCGCGGGCGGCGTCCTCGCGTGCATGAACTTCCCGTCGTTCCCCGCGTTCTCGGGCCGCCTCTTCGCCGCGTGCCCCGACAAGGACCTCGCCCTCGCGGTCACCCAGGCGTACAACGACTGGACCATCGACGTGTGGTGCGCGGCGTACCCCGAGCGGTTCATCCCGATGGCGCTGCCGGTGCTGTGGGATCCCGAGCTGTGCGCGGCGGAGATCCGGCGGGTGGCGAAGAAGGGCTGTCACTCGCTGACGTTCACCGAGAACCCGGCGGCGCTCGACGAGCCGAGCTTCCACGACCCGCACTGGGACCCGATGTTCCGTGCGCTCGTCGACGAGGGGACGATCCTCAACATCCACCTCGGATCGTCGGGCAAGCTCGCCGTCACCGCGCCCGACGCGCCGATGGACGTGATGATCACGCTCCAGCCGATGAACATCTGCATGGCCGCGGCCGACCTCGTGTGGTCGCGGGTCTTCAAGGAGTTCCCGACCCTGAAGGTGGCGCTCTCCGAGGGGGGCACCGGGTGGATCCCCTACTTCCTCGACCGGCTCGACCGCACCTACGACATGCACCACCTGTGGACCGGGCAGGACTTCGGCGACCGCACGCCGTCCGACATCTTCCGGGACCACATTCTCACCTGCTTCATCGCCGACCCGGTCGGGCTCGCGCTGCGCGACGAGATCGGCATCGACAACATCTGCTGGGAGCAGGACTACCCGCACTCCGACTCGTCGTGGCCCGAGGCGCCCGAGGAGCTCAACCGCATGGCGGCGAAGTACGCCGTCACCGACGACGAACTGAACAAGATCACGCACGAGAACGCGATGCGCTGGTACCGGTTCGACCCGTACTCGGTGCGCCCGAAGGACCGGTGCACGGTCGGGGCGCTGCGCGCCGAGGTCGTTGGCCATGACGTGTCCGAGCGGTCGATGAGCCAGCGGCACAAGCAGCGCTCGAACATCTCCCTCGCCGAGATGGCCGCGAACGCCACCGCGTGAGCGCACCCGAGGAGACCGACGGGCCCCGCGACCAGCGCCGCCGCCGTGCACGCGAGCTCAGCCGCGAGCAGATCCTCGACGCGGCCGAGGAGGTCTTCGCGCGCAAGGGCTTCCACGACGCCACGGTGAAGGAGATCGCCGCCGCAGCCGAGTTCTCGGTCGGAGGCGTCTACGGCTTCTTCCCGGAGAAGGACGATCTGTTCGTGCAGCTGTACCTGCGTCGCGGGTCGGAGTTCATGGACGGCATGCGCACCGTGTTCGCAGATCCGCGCTCACCGCGTGATGCGATGCACCGGCTCGCCGACTACCAGGTGCGCTTCTTCCGTGAGCACGCCAACTTCGGGAAGCTGTTCCTGCGGTCGTCGGGAGTCACGCTCGGCGACCTGGACTCGAAGATCGACCGCGCCGCCCTCGACAACTACACCGAGGCGATGAACCTCCAGGCCAAGATGTTCCGCGAGGGCCAAGACGCCGGCGAGCTGCGCGAGGGCGACCCCGAGGTGCTGGCGATGCTGTTCTCGGGGCTCGTGTCGGCGTACCAGTCGAGCGACCCGCTGGTGGTGGCCGGCAACGGCGGGCCGACGACCGAGCGCATGCCCCTCGGCGAGCTCCACGAGATCCTCGACGGGGCGTTCACCGCTCAAGAGCGGGCGGTGCAGATCCAGCCGAGGTCGTAGCCGCGGACGGCGACGGCGGTGAAGCCGGCGGACTCGAGGCGTGGCGGGAGCTGCTCGGGATCGATGGGGTTGTAGGTGTCGCCCTCGTGGAACGCCTTGGTGCCCTCGTTGTGCGTGCCGTCGACGGCGACGAGCCGACCGCCTGATCGCATGACTCGCGCCAGCTCGGAGAAGATTCGGTCCTGCAGCTCGGTCGTCGGCACGTGGTGGAGCATGTTGAAGCATGCGGCAGCGCTGAACCGGTCGTCGGGCAGGTCGAGCTCGGCCGCGTCACCGAGGAGCACGTCGACGTTCGATCCCGCAAGTCGCTCCGCCAGCGGCTCGTAGAGCACCGGATCGATCTCGACTGCGGTGAGCCGCGCGACGCGTTGGCGCAGCACGTCGGTGACGAAGCCGGGTCCGGGGCCGATCTCGAGCACGTCGTCGCCGAGGTCGACGCCGTCGAGCGCCGGAGGAAGCACGTCCTCCTCGAGCATCTGCCTCCAGTCCTCGCTCAGGCAGAAGTCCATGTGCGCTGCGTTCACGGCGTGCTCCTCGACGTGCGTCCCTCACCCCGCCCTGCGCGGGTGAGGGACGCAACCAGAAGGGTCATCGTGCGTTCCGGTTGGAGGGCCACTCGGGGCGGTAGTAGCCGTCGAAGCGGAGCTGGCCACCGCGCAGCTCGCGGATCGTGAGGAAGTCGCCCTTGTAGCCCTTGTGGTCGCCCGGGCCGAACTGCACATAGCACGACGGCCCGCCGTTGGTCGCGGGCATCCACCGGATGCGCTCGAGCCCGTCGTTCACGTCCTTGGGCGTCGGGATGCGAGCGTTGGCGATGCCGTGGATCGCCGCACGCGCCGTGTCGTAGGCGAGCGCGACGACGACGTTGCGGGTCTTGCGACCGAAGCGCGCCTCGAAGCGCTCGACCATGGCCTCGTAGTTGGGGTTCATCCCGTCCTCACCCAGCTGGTCGCAGCCGTGCCAGCCCTCGAGACCCTCGGCCCACTGGTTGGAGTTCGAGTAGAACATGAACGCCGTGCCCATGACGCGGGGCGGATCCCAGTCGAGTGCCCGGAGCGCCTCGGCGAAGTGGAACGTCGAGTACCCGTAGCCGCCGTAGTAGAGGCCCTCGGTGCCCATGTCGCGCATGTCGGCAAGGTTCTCCTTCATGTTGCGCGGGTTGGGCTCGAGCTTCACCTCGCGGGTGATCGTCAGCCCGAGGCGCAGCGCCTCGTCGCGGAAGAAGTCGGCGTAGTCGCGGCCCGACGACCCGACCTCCCAGAACATGCCGACCTTCTGCAGGCCGCGCTGGTACAGCCAGTTCGCGCACATCACGCCCTCGGTCGGGATGTCGCCGTTGGCGACCGTGTAGCAGCAGTCACTCGCGAACCGATGCGCGCCCGTCCACCCGATGACCGGAACGCCCACCTCGTCGGCGTGCGACTGGAGCGTGAGGCAGTTGTCGGAGATCATCGGCCCGAGGATCACGACGCAGCCCTGCTCGACGAGCCAGTCGTAGCCCGCGATGACCTTGCGGTAGTTCTCGCGCGGCAGGCCGCGGGCGTCGGCGGTCACCAGCGCGACCGGGCTGCGACCCCAGACGCCCTCGTTGAGCGCGTCCTCGATCGCGAGGATCGTCGGGTCGATCCAGTCGGCGAGGAGCTGGCCGAGGTCCATGTCGACGAGGACGCCGATCTTGACGGGCTCGAACGGGTCGCCCTGGGTCTGGAGCCCCCGGGTCGGCGGGTAGATCGTGATGTTCTGGACGGCGCGCTCGGTGGGCGCGCCGCCGCCCTCGTACCAGGCCTTCCCCTCGCCGCCCTCGCCCTCGAGGTACGAGCTCGTGCCGAACCTCACGTTGCACACGGCCCGGTCGGGCTCGGCGATGCCGAGGTCGGCCGGCGCCTCGAACATGCGCTCGGCGTACTCGTGGCGCTCGGCCATGGTGATCCCCCCCAGGATGCTGAACGACGGTTCGCTCCCGTGACTCTAGGTTCAGCCCCAGTTCCGGCGCGCTGCTGCAACCCGCGCTGCTCACCGACCCGCCACTGCACACGTCGCCCGGCGCACCCGGGCGCTCGTCGGTCAGCCCGTGAACGTCGGCGCGACGACGATCGGCGCCGGCACGTACGTGTTCGTGACCGTCAAGGTGTAGCGCTCGGGTTGGGTGAAGAGGTCGTCGGGGACGGCGATCGTCGTCGAAGTGGCGCCGCCGGCTTCGGGTTCGGTGATGTCGCAGGTTCTCTCGGCGTCCGAGTACACGTACGCGCGTCCTCCGCTCCGGTCGTAGGGCAGGTCGACCGAGAAGGGTCCGGGGGCGAACGCCGCGCCGACGCCGAAGGGGCCGAGCGCGTCGGCTGCGACCTCGGCGCTGCTGCACGCGACGTTCACGACGTAGCGCGCGTCCGGCGGCGCGTCGCCGTCGACGACCTTGTCGATCACCATGTAGCCGTAGCCGGCCTCGGCCGATGACACCCCCCGGCCACAGAACAGCCCGAACTCGACGAGCCCCGCCGGGCCCTCGGGCGGCAGCGTGACGGTGATCCCGTTGGCTCCCTGCTCCACCTCCTGTGAGAGCGGCGTGACCGGGTCACCGTCGATCGTCACCGTGACCCCGAAAACGGGGTCGCCGCATCCAGAGCTCGGGTCGATGTAGTGCACGCTCCAGACGTTCTCGGTCGGGCCGAGCAGCTCCGCCTCGGCCGCGAACGACGGGCCGGCGGAGGCCGAGGGGGCCAGCGCCACCGTCGTCCCCGCCGCCGCCGCGACGGCCGCGAGCACGGCGGCGATCCGTTGCTTCATCGGACAAGCCCCTCTCGAACCGAGTCTCCTGGCGGGCGCACGCTACCAAGTCCCGTTCACACGGTGACCGGGACCTCGGCGTAGCCGCGGACGGTGCTGGTGTGCAGGCGGACGGCCCGGTCGTGGTCGACGCCCCACTCGGGGAACCGGGCGAGCGTCTCCTCGAGCGCGACGCGCCCTTCGAGCCGAGCCAGCGCGGCGCCGAGACAGAAGTGGATGCCGTACCCGAACGACACGTGGTGGTCGATCGTGCGCCGGACGTCGAAGCGATCGGGGTCGGGGAACTTGCGCTCGTCCCGTCCGGCCGCACCGGTGAGGAGCAGCACCTTCGACCCGGCCGGCACGACCTCACCGTGCAGCTCCGAGTCCTGCAGGGTCCAGCGGCCCTGCACCGGTGACGGCGCCTCGTAGCGGAGCAGCTCCTCGACCGCGTTCGGCAGGAGCCCGGGGTCGGCGGCCAGCTCCGCACGTGCGTCCGGGTTCGCGTCGAGGACGACGGCGGCCCAGCCGAGCAGGCGGGCGACGGTCTCGGTGCCCGCGCTGACCAGGAGGTTGACGAACCCGACGGCCTGGTCGACGGTGAGCCGGCGCACCGCGCCGTCGTCGTCGGTGATCTCGGCCTGCACGAGGTCGCTGATCATGTCGTCGATCGGGTCCTGCCGGCGACGCTCGAGCAGCCGGGCGAGGTACTCGTGCATCCAGATCTGGGCGCCGAACGACCGGTCGTTGACCATCCCGACGCCCGGCTCGATGTAGAAGGTCTCGTCGATGTGGTGCCGCACCTCCTCGCGCTCCTCGGGCGGCACGCCGAGCAGCGCGGAGATCACCATCGACGGGAGCTGCGCACCGAAGTCCTGCACGTAGTCGAACGTGCCGCCCCCCACATGGGGATCGAGCAGCTCCGCGCAGATCTCGCGGATGCGCGTCTCGAGCTGGGAGACGCGTCTCGGGGTGAAGGCGCGCGCGGCGAGCGACCGCAGCCGCGTGTGCAGTGGCGGGTCGGTGAAGATCATCATCTCGGCGTTGATGATCGGCTCGGGACCCATGAACTCGAGCACCGTGCCGTGCGCCGACGAGAACGTCGCCGGGTCCTTGTGCGCCGCCTCGACGTCGGCGAAGCGGGTGAGCGCCCAGAAGTCGTGCTTGTCGTTGCGGTACAGCGGTGCCTCGTCGCGCATGCGACGCCAGATGTCGTAGGGGTCGGTGTCGATGTCGACGTCGAAGGGATCCCAGTACAGCTCGTTCGTGACCTGGGTCATGCCGGTGCCTCCTCCTCTGGAGACCGCGCACGCTGGGTCTCCGCCGACGACGGGACGGCGAAGCCACCCGCCGCCCCGCCTTCGGTCGCGATTCGGTTCAGGATCGCCGCGAGCTCCTCCGGGTGGGTGATCGCGGGGATGTGCCCACAGTCGAGCACAACCCGCGCCGGCCTGTGGCCGGCATCGACGAGTCGACCGACGTTGGCCTCCTGGAGCTCGGGCGGTGTCGGGCGGTCGCGCGCGTGCTCCACATAGGTGACCGGCACGTCGGCCACTGCCGACCACGAGACCGGCTGGAAGTAGAGGTTCATCGAGTCGACGACGCAGCGGACCGGGTCGGTGACGAACGCGATCTGCTCGTCGGTCAGGGGCTCGCTGCCGTAGGCCTCGCGCACCTTGTCGGCGGGCTCGGGACCGGGCGTGGTGAGGACGCGCCCCTCGCGTCGGGCCCAGTCCATCCCCTCGATGATGCGGGCGCGGTGCGACTCCTTCATCGCGTCGAGGCCGGTCCCGCCGTCGGGCGGCACCTGGGCGACGTCCAGGACGATGTGGTGCACCCGCTCGCTCAACGCCGCCGCGATGCCAGGTGCGAACAGCCCGCCCGACGAGTGGGCGACCAGCACGACGTCGGTGACGCCCGCGTCGTCGATGTCGGTGACGACCGACCGCACGCAGTCGTCGACCGTGAGCGTCATCGGGTCGGCCGGCTTGGCGCGGCGCCCGGGGAGGTCGGGCGCGAGCGACGGCTGCTCGAGCCGTGGGCGGAGCAGGTCCCAGTACGCGCCCGACATGCCGCCCCCGTGGACGAGGACGAACGTCGGCGTCACGCCGGGCGCGCGACCGACTTGGTCTCGAGGTACTCCTCGAACCCCTGGACGCCCGACTCGCGGCCGACGCCGCTCTGGCGGTAGCCGCCGAACGGGACGTCGGGGCCGTACCACATGCCCCCGTTGAGCGAGACGGTGCCGGTGCGCAGTCGCCGGGCGACCTCGAGCGCGTGGTCGTCGGACGCGCTGAACACCGCGCCCGACAGGCCGTACTCGCTGTCGTTGGCGATGGCGACGGCGTCGTCCTCGGAGCCGTAGGGCAGGATCACCAGCACCGGCCCGAAGATCTCCTCACGGGCGACCCTGGCCGAGTTGTCGATGCCCGCGAGCAGCGTCGGCTCGACGTACCAGCCCAACGGATGCGACTCGGGTCGGCCGCCACCGGTGACGACGGTGGCGCCCTCGTCGATGCCCGACCGGATGTAGCCGAGCACGCGCTCCCGTTGTCGCTCGCTGATCAGTGGGCCCATGATCGTGCCCTCGTCGAACGGGTCTCCGACGGGGATGCTCTCGAGCGTCGCCTTCGCGATCTCGGTCGCCTCGTCGAGCCTGGGCTCGGGCACGAGCAGGCGCGTCGTCGTCGCGCAGCCCTGCCCACCGTGCATCGTCACCTGGTAGGCGGACGACACGGCTGCCATCGAGAGGTCGGCGTCGTCGAGCGCGATCGCGGCCGACTTGCCGCCGAGCTCGAGGAACACCTTCTTGACGGTCGGCGCGCCCACCTCCATGATCCGCCGCCCTGTGCGCGTCGACCCGGTGAACGAGACCATGTCGACGCGAGGATCGGTCGCCAGCTGCTCGCCGACCCCGTGGTCGGACGAGGTGATCACGTTGAAGACGCCGTCGGGGATGTCGGTCTCGTCGGCGACCAGACGACCGAGCAACGTCGCGGACCACGGCGAGTCGGGCGCGGGCTTGAGCACGACGGTGTTGCCTGCCGCGAGCGCGGGCGCGGCCTTCGCCAGGTTGATCTGCACCGGGTAGTTCCACGGTGTGATCGCGCCGACGACGCCGACGGGCTCGCGCAGCACCGTGCGGATCGCGGGCATCCCGGGAACGACCTCGCCGGATCCGAGGTCCTGGTCCCAGTCGTAGCGCTCGGCGAGGTCGGCGACCCAGCCGATGCCGCTGACCGGCGTGTCGTACTGCGCCATCGACATGAGCGAGATCGGTGAGCCGATCTCGGTCACGATCGTGCGCGTGAACTCGTCGCGGTGGCTCTCGAGCGCCTGCTGGAGCTGGCGCAGGCACCGGACGCGCAGGTCGGGGTCGGTCGCCCAGGTGCCCTCGTCGAACGCCCGGCGCGCCGCGCCGATCGCGCGGTCCATGTCGGCGCCGGTGGCGTCGGCCACCACGCCGGCGACCTCCTCGGTCGTGGGGTTGACGTTCTCGAACGTCTTGCCGCCGCTCGCCGGCTCGAGCTTGCCGTCGAGGAGCATGTGCTCCTCGACCCAAAGGTCCTGGCTCATGTGGACTCCTCCGTGGTCTCGGGCTCAGCATACGATCGCGGGCCGATGCGGGTCCCGGCGCTCGTCGTGGTCCAGGTCGTGGCCGCCACGATGCTGGCGGGCGGAATGGCCCACGGGACCGAGGGCCGGCTGGAGCCCTGAGCGTCAGCCGAGCTGCACGGAGACGTTGCTGGCGGTCGCCCACTCGAAGAGCTCGATGCCGACCCAGATGCCCACGCCCATCGCGACCAGCTGGAGCACGAGGCCGAAGATCCAGACGTTGCGCGTCGCGGGGACCTCGGTGCCACCGCGCCCGTAGCGGTTGGCGACCGCCTTGCGCCGGGCCTGGATGCGCGAGATCCTCGACTCCTGGCCGTCGATCGCGAGCTTGATGCCGAAGATCAGCGGCAGCCCACCCATCAGCACGAACAGGATCCCGCAGATCAGCCAGCCCCACACGATGCCGCCGCTGCCGTCGGGCGGGGAGAACGCGTACTCGAGGAAGCTCCAACCGAGGCTCAGGAACAGCACCGGCCACGCGAGCAATGTGAGGTTGGGACCGATCGCGTTGAACGCATAGATCCCCAGCAGGATCAGCCCGCCGAAGATCGACCCGACCATCAGCCCCGGAACCCCCGTCGGGCACGGCCTCGTGATCTCGAACGGCACGTTGCCGCTCGCGCACGACCCGCCGATGTCCATCACGGATCGCATCGAGAGGAAGAGCGTCGCGAACGCGGCCGCGATGCCGATCATGCACAGGAACGTGACGATCGAGCGGCGGACGAGCGCGCTGCTGTCGAGGCCGACGGGGGACTCGGTGCGGGTCGTGCCCGTCATCGGCGAACAGTACCGTGGCGACGCGATGCGAGCCGAGGTCTCGGCCGCTGCCGAGCGGCGCTCGACTTCGTCGCCGCGGTCGGCGTCACGTTCCTCGCCGGCACGACGACCGGAAGCGATGGTGCTCGCCGCCTCGTCAGCGCGGCCCCTGCCGATCTGTCGTGATGTCACGAGAACCGCGCGCGAAGCGCTTGTGCTCCGTGACGTGACGACCCCAGAATTCCTCGTATGACGACGGGTCCGTGGGACCCCGACGACCCGGTCCCCGAGGACGAGTGGCTGCGCCCGGCGCGCCGCGACCCCGCGCCGCCGCCCCCCGGACCGGGCCCGGCGCCGCGCTTCGGTGGTCCGCCCCGCCGTGACCCGACCGATCCGCGGGGTCAGGGCTACCCGCCGCCGCGTGATCCGACCGATCCGCGGGGTCAGGGCTACCCGCCGCCGCGTGATCCGACCGACCCCAGGGGCCAGGGCTACCTGGCGCCTGATCCCACCGACCCCAGGGGCCAGGCCGGCGCGCGTCGACGCTCGGGGCCCGGCCGCCCGGGCGGTGGCGGCACCGGGCTTCCTGTGCTGCCGACGCTGGTGATCGCCTCGGTCGTCGTCGTGCTGGCGTTCGTGCTCGGCCGCGCGACGGGCGGGGGCGGCGACGAGGGCGACAACGCGGTGAAGGCCGCCGCCGTCGAGACGACGTCGACCACCCAAGAGGTCATCAAGCACACGGTGAAGTCGGGCGAGAGCCTGCTCGGGATCGCGAGCCAGTACGGCGTGACGGCCGAGGCGCTCGCCGCCGCCAACGGCATCACCAACCAGAACCACGTGTTCGTGGGTCAGGTGCTCACGATCCCGCCGTCGAGCATCGAGCCGCTCACCACGACCACCGCGACGCCCACCCCGTCGGGCGGCTGACGCGCGCTACCCGCGCGTCGTGGTCGTCGTCGTCGGAGGAGGCTCGAGCTGGGCCTCGTGGCCTGCGAAGCCGGGGAAGTCGCTCGGGTACCGGTCGACCTGGAAGAACCAGTTCTGGTCGATCTTGATGCCGGCACCGGTGCGGCGCGGGCTGTTCGGGCGGAGGGCGAAGTACGGGTTCTCGTAGTCCCAGACGATCTTGCCCTTGGGCGTCACCTCGATGACGTGCCCGTGCGGTCCGTAGCCGATGAGCGTGTTGCCGTTCGGGAGGCGCTGGGCGCTCGAGACGATCGCGCCGAACTCGGCGTCCTTCTCGTTCTTCAACGGGTAGACGCGCTCGATCGTGGCCGAGTACCCACCCTTGGGATCGAGCACGTAGTCACCGTTGGCGTCGAGCTCGGGGACGATCTCGTCGACCGAGCTGAACCCCCGGGTCTTCGGTGCGCCGTTGTTGAACGCCAGGAGGTTGCCCTCGCCCTCGAGGCCCGGGTCGATCCACTCCACGTCGTGTTGGAAGTAGAGCCCGCGATCGCCCTTCTCGTCGCCGTAGGCGACCGGGTTGCCGTACCGGAACTTGAGGTCGCCGGCCTCACCCGCGGCCTCCTCGGTCGTGGTGTCGTGGTCGATGACCCAGAACTCGCTGAACGACCGCGAGCTGAGCGCGATCTCGTCGCGCTCGGCGTTGTAGTTGATGGCGTTGAGGTGGTTCCAGTCCGCAGCCGCCTGGTCACCGTTGAGCACGTAGTTGATGTCGATGCGGTCAGGATGCTCCGAGACGTCCTCGACGTAGTTGGGCTTGTCGGGGTCGCGGTCTTGCACCATGTGGTCCCACACGTGCCACTCCCAGACGACCTCGTCGGTGTTCGGGTTGTACTCGACGACCTTGTCGGGCCACAGCTCACCGTCGGGCGTTCCGGCGCTCTCCGGATACTTCAAGAGCTCCGGGTCGCGCCCGGCGGCGAGGGCCTCGTCCTCGGTCTTGAGCTCCCACACGAGGGCCAGCACGTTCCCGTTGGGCAGCACCTCGATCTCGTGGTGCTGCATCTGGGTGTCGTCGGCGATGTCCTTCTGCCAGAGGGTGGCGCCGTCCCACGACAGCGCCTCGATCCGCCCGCCCGCGCCCGCACCGCGCATGAACGTGCCCGGGGCCTCCAGGTTGCCCGCCCGAACCAGCGTCCCGTCCTCGAGCAGCAGCTGCGAGAGCCCGGGTCGGGTGCTCGTCCGCCACTGCTTGGCGACCCGGCCGTCCATGTCGACGAGGTAGGTGTACTGCTGCTCGAACGGCGCGATGAGCGTGTAGCCCTGCTGCGCGGCCTCGTCGTCGACCGCGACGCCCGGGTCATCCGGCCCGATCTCTTGGCCTGCGGCCACGCCGCCGACCAGGCACGCCGCGATCACCGCGACGCCAAGCGCGACCGCACTTCGCTGCATCACCGACCCCCTCGGGTGTCGCCCGCCCCGCGGGCACGTCGGGCGGCAGCATGCCACACGCGGCGTTGTGCGCCACGTCGCGGACGTTGCGAACGCGTGACGCTCGGTGACGCCTGACGGATCGTCAGGTCCGCGGTAGCGTCGCACCGCGTCGGGTCGACCGCGAACGGTCGGCGGCGGACGGTCGGCTGCGAGAACAGGAGACGGCAGTGGCGAACGACACGCACGTGCGCGACACGCTCTTCATCGGTGGCGAGTGGGTGAAGCCCGAGAGCAAGGCGGTCATCGAGGTCGTCTCGCCGCACCACGAGGAGGTCATCGGCACCGTCCCCGACGCTTCGCCCGCTGACATCGACGCCGCGGTCGCTGCGGCGCGCCGGGCGTTCGACGAGGGGCCGTGGCCGCGGATGACGCCGGCCGAGCGGGCCGAGGGCATCAAGCGCCTGTCGGGCGCGCTCCAGTCGCGTGCCCAGGACATCGCCGATCTGATCTCGGCCCAGAACGGCTCGCCCAAGCAGTGGTCGGTCATGGGCCAGGTCTTCTCGGCGACGATGGTGCTCGACACCTACTCCGGGCTGACGTCGACCTACCGGTGGGAGGACGACCGCACCGGCGCGCTCGGCTCGCCGGTGAAGGTGCGGCGCGCGCCCGTCGGGGTCGCGGCCGGGATCATCCCCTGGAACGTGCCGCTGTTCATCGCCGCGCTGAAGCTCGGCCCGGCGATGGCGGCCGGCTGCCCGATCGTGATCAAGGCCGCGCCCGAGACCCCGCTCGACGCGTACCTGCTGGCCGAGGCGGTCATCGAGGCCGACCTCCCGCCCGGTGTGATCAACATCCTGGCCGCCGGCCGCGAGAACAGCGAGCACATCCTGCGCCACCCCGGCGTCGACAAGATCAGCTTCACCGGGTCGACGGCCGTCGGCCGGCACATCGGTGAGGTGGCGGGCAGCCAGCTCAAGCGCCTGACGCTCGAGCTCGGCGGCAAGTCGGCGGCCATCGTGCTCGACGACTGGAAGATCGACGACGACGCGCTCGGTCAGCTCGTGCAGTCGGGTCTGATGAACAACGGCCAGGTGTGCGGCGCGCAGAGCCGCATCCTCGTGAGCAAGAAGCGTCACGACGAGGTGGTGGAGGCACTGGCCGCCGCGGTCGGCGCGATGACCGTCGGCGACCCGCTCGACGACGCCACCGAAATCGGTCCGCTCGTCGCCGAGCGTCAGCGCGACCGCGTGCAGGGCTTCCTCGACGCCGGCACGAGCGCAGGAGCGCGCGCCGTGGTGGGCGGCGGAACCCCCGTTCACCTCGAGAAGGGCTGGTACATCGAGCCGACCGTCTTCGCCGACGTGACGAACGACATGGAGATCGCGCGCGAGGAGATCTTCGGTCCGGTGCTGTCGGTCATCACCTACGACGACGAGGCCGACGCGGTGAGGACCGCCAACGACTCCGACTACGGGCTCTGCGGGTCGGTGTGGACCGCCGACCCCGAGCACGGCGCGGCGGTCGCCGCCCAGGTGCGCACGGGCGTCGTGGCGATCAACTCGTCGATGATCCTCGACTTCAACGCGCCGTTCGGTGGGTTCAAGCAGTCGGGGTTGGGACGCGAGCTCGGCCCCGAAGGCATCGACCCGTACACCGAGTACCAGACGATCATCCTGCCGGCCGGGTGACGGCCACCCGGCCCCTACCTCGATGCGTATCTGGAGGCCGCTATGCGGCCTCCAGATACGCATCAAGAGTGGGTCTGGAGGTGGGTGACGCCCGATGGTGATGTCGATCGCTCGTTTCAACTGCGTGCAGCCCGGCATCGATCCCGGCGAGATGGCGACGCGGTACCAGGCGTTCGTCGACATGGCCGAGTACGTCGACCGGCACGGCTTCGCCATGATCTCGCTCGAGGAGCACCACGGGGCCGACGACGGGTGGAGCCCGTCGCCGCTCGTGATGGCCGGGCTCGTGTTCGGCCGCTGCCCCACCATCGGTGTCTCCCTGTCCGCGCTGCTCGTGCCGCTGCACGACCCGATACGGATCGCGGAGGACCTCGCGGTGCTCGACCTCGCCAGCGGCGGGCGCATGACCACGATCGCCGGCATCGGCTACCGGCCCGAGGAGTACGCCGCCCACGGCAAGGACTGGAAGGGCCGCGGCGCGCTGATGGACGAGTGCATCGACACGATCCTCAAGGCCTGGACCGGTGAGCCGTTCGAGCACCGCGGCACGACCGTTCGCGTGACGCCCGTGCCGGTGACGAAGCCACACCCGATGCTGCTCATCGGCGGCACGAGCAAGGTCGCGGCCCGCCGAGCCGCGCGCTTCGGGCTTCCGATGTTCCCCGCCGCGCACCTGCCCGAGCTCGAGGCGTACTACTACGAGCAGTGCGAGGAGCACGGCACGCAGGGCTTCTGCATGATGCCGGGCGCCGACACCGTGATGACCCACGTGGCGGAGGACCCTGACAGGTGCTGGGCCGAGCTGGGGCAGCACTTCTTCCACGAGGCGTCGACGTACAGCTCGTGGCAGACCCCCGATGTCAAGTCGGCGGTGCACTCGCACGCGACGAGCGTCGACGAGCTGCGCGAGGAGGGCATCTACCAGGTGCTCACACCCGACGAGTGTGCGCAGCGTGCCAACGAGACCGGCGCGGTGAACCTCCACCCGCTCGTGGGCGGCATGCCGATCGATGCCGGCTGGGAGAGCGTCCGCCTGTACTGCGAGCAGGTGCTGCCGAAGGCGTCGTAGCCGGGCGCGAGACTGCATCGTCATGACGCTGCCGTTCGACGAGACGTCGGCCCCGCCCGACCACCGGCCAGCCGACGACGATGCAGCCGACGGACCGGAGCCGACGTACAGCGTCGCCGAGCTCGACGGCGCCATCGCCGAGGCGATCGTCGACGCGCTGCCCCGGCAGGTCTGGGTGCGGGGCGAGGTGGCGCAGCTGCGGGTCTCCGGGAACGGCCACGCCTACTTCGACCTGTGCGAGAAGGACGCCCGGCGCGATCACGTGCGGGCGAAGCTCTCGGTCGCGCTGTTCCGCAACGACCGCGCGGCCGTGAACCGGACCTTGCGTGACGCGGGGGTGAAGCTCGAGGAGGGCGTCGAGGTCAGGGTGCGGGGCCGAGTCGACTTCTACCCGCCGTCGGGGCGCGTGCAGCTGATCATGAGCGCCGCCGACCCCGTGTTCACGGTCGGGAAGCTCGCCGCCGAGCGGGCGCGAGTGCTCGGGGTGCTCGCCGCCGAGGGGCTGCTCGAGCGCCAGCGCGCGCTCGTGCTGCCCCGCGTCCCGTTGCGGGTGGGTCTCGTCACGAGTCGCGACAGCGCGGCGTACCACGACTTCGTGCACGAGCTCGACGCGAGTGGCCATGCGTTCCGCGTGCTCCCCGTCGACGTGCGCGTGCAGGGACAGGGTGCCGACCGTCGCATCATGTACGGGCTGCGTCGGCTCGCCGTCGCCGACCTCGATGTCATCGTGATCGCTCGGGGCGGCGGCGCGCGCAGCGATCTCGCCGCGTTCGACTCCGAGCGTCTGGCGAGGCTCGTCGCCGAGCTCTCGGTCCCGGTGATCGTCGGCGTCGGGCACGAGATCGACCGCACCGTCGCCGACGAGGTCGCGCACCTCTCCGTGAAGACACCCACCGCCGCCGCGGTGCTCCTCGTGGAGACCGTCGACGACTACTGCGATCAGCTCGCTCGGATCGCGCACCGAGTGTCGATCAGGGCGCGGAGCGCGTGCACGCTTGCCGCTCGTGACACGGCCGATCTCGGCCGGCGCCTCGCTCGCGCCGCGCCGGTCGCGTTGGGCCGCGAGCGACGCGTCCTCGACGCGCATCGCCGGGCGATCAGCGAGCGCGCGCGCCGCGGAGTGCGAGACGCACGGACCCGTGTGCGCACGCATCAGGCCACGCTCGCCGCCGGTGCTCGACGTACGACGCGCGAAGCCACTTCGCGCCACGATCTCGCCGCGGCGAGGCTCCGTCTGCTCGATCCCAGACGCGTGCTCGAGCGCGGGTACACGATCACCCGCACCGACGACGGCCGGCTGGTGCGTGCCGCACGCGACGTCGACCGCGGCACCGGGCTCGTGACGGAGACGGCCGATGGTGCCGTGCGCAGCACGGTGATCGAGCGCCCGTGAGCCCGGCCGAGCGCGAGCAGCCCCCGGGTGCGGCCGTCGGCTACGGCGAGGCGATGACCGAGCTCGAGACGATCCTCGACGAGCTCGAGAGCGACCAGCTCGACGTCGACGTGCTGGCAGAGCGGGTCCGGCGGGCCAGCGAGCTGCTCACGCTGTGTCGCGACCGCATCTCCCGGGCGCAGTCCGACGTCGACCAGATCGTGGCCGATCTCGACGACTTCGAGGTCGAGGCACCCGAAGACCCGGACGACGACGACGCCTTCTGAGCACTGGTCCCGGTCGGGTCGGCTCCGGTCGGCCTGACCCTGCACCGGCCCAATTCGCGCTCTCCGCGCGAAGCAGCCCTCAAGGATTGCGGCCGGGCCTCCGACACTCGGGGGGATGGGAGGACGAGACCGGAGCGGGCGCTGGCCACTGTGCCTTGCCGCACTTGGTCTGACGGCCATCGGGGCCGGCATCCTGGCCCCGACCGCCGCCGGCGCCTCGGGCACCGGGGCGACCACGCAGCGTGAGCGCCCGGTCGCGACCCGGCTCCTGGCGGCCCGGACCGTGGAGCCGCGGCCGAGCGATCTGCACGCCACCGTGGCGCTCCAGCGCATCGTGGCCCCGGTCGACGGGGGCGACCTGGCGGTCTACCCCGCGCCCGGAGCCGCCGAGCCGAGCCAGGCGCTGCCGGCGATCAACGAGCTCGACCAGCCGCTGGTCCTGCTGACGACCGCGTCGGTCGGCGACTGGTACCAGGTGCTGCTCCCGACCCGGCCCAACGGCTCGACCGCCTGGGTGCCGGCGATCGCCGTCACCGTGACCGTCCCCGCCTACCGGGCCGAGCTGAGCCTGGGGGCGCACGAGCTCCGCATCGTGTCGATCGCCGACGGCTCCGTCGTCCTCACGAGCCCGATCGGGATCGGTGCCCCGGCGTCGCCGACGCCGACGGGCCTCTTCTTCGTGCGCGACCACTTCCCCACGTCGGGTGCGGGGCACCCGTACGGGCCGTTCGCCTTCGGGCTGTCGGGCCACTCCGACGTGCACATGCAGTTCGGGACCGGTGACGGACGCATCGCGATCCACGGGACGAACCAGCCGTCGAGCGTCGGGGCCTCGGTCTCCAACGGATGCCCCCACGTGGCGAACGACGTCGTCCTCGCGCTGATCCCCTACCTGCCTCGCGGCGCGCCGGTCGTCATCAACCCCTAGAGCTGCAAGCCCCGGCGACCCGCATCGAGAGACGTCACGACACCGCCGCGACGAGGGCATCCTCGAAGGGCCAGTTGCCGATGACGTGCGCGTTCCCCTCGACCTGCATGTCGTACAACCACCAGAAGTGGTAGATGCCGCACGTCACGATCGTCACCACGATGCGCGCCGCGTAGCTCTGCTTGCCCTTCACGCGTGACGGGTCCGGCCGCGGCAGCGCGTGCCCGAGCCGCTCGTAGATCGTCGTGAGCTCGTCCTCGACGGCACCCTCGGCACGGTCGTGCGTGTCGAGGTCCTGGTCGATGAAGATGAAGCCGACGATGTAGGCGATGCTCGACGCGAACAGCGAGATGATGACCCAGATCGCGGGATCGCGGAACTCGAACGTCTGCCGGCGCATCACCTCGAGGTTGTTCGCGTTCCGCTCGAATGCGGGCCGCAGCTCGTCGGCGAGCCCGCGCTCGTTCGCCTGCTCCCACGCGTACGCGTTGGCCGCCTCGAGCAGGTCGTGCCGGCGCCGCAGGTGGTCGCGGTCGCGCCGCATCAGCTCGTAGAAGAGGAAGAGGCCGAAGATGCCGCAGGTGATGATCGTCAGGAAGATGTTGAGCCCGGCCCCCTCGAACACGTAGTCGGACTCGGGGCGCTGCGACGCCGCCCACCGGACCCGATCGGCCGGGCTGCTGGGCGCGCCGGACCAGCCGCCCGTCGGCGGTGGGAGTGGCGCGGCCGGCGGAGGCGGGTCCATCGTCATTCGCGCGACCCTACGTGGCCGTATCGTTGTGGTGTCGTGCTCGGCGGGGAGCCACGGCAGGAGGCGAGGGGGAGCGTCCGGTGCCGCTCGTGTTGGGTGTCGACTCGTCGTTCGACGCGACCACCGTCGAGCTTCGTGATGCCGACGACGGCCGCGTCTACGGCTCGGGCCGGGCCATGCACGGTGGCGACGCGGGTGGGCCGGGCGAGCAGGATCCGGCGGTCTGGTGGCAGGCCCTGGTCGAGGCGCGCCATGACGCGGGCGGTGCGCTCGGCGTCGCCGCGGTCGGCGCCGCCGCCCAGCAGCCCGGCCTGGTGGCCGTCGGCGGTGACGGCAAGCTCGTGCGCCCCGCGCTCGTGGGCTACGCCGGCGCGGCGGTCCGTGATGCGCGCCGGCTCGAGCAGGTCCTCGGGCCCGCGGAGTGGGTCGCGGCGTGCGGGTCGGTGCCGAGCTCGGCGCTCCCCATCGCCAAGCTCGCCTGGATGCAGCGCAAGGAGCCCGACGCGTTCGCCCGCATCGCGTGGATGCTCCAGCCCCACGACTGGTTGACGCTGCGCCTGAGCCGCCAGGTCGTGACCGACCGCGGCGGCGCATCGGGCACCGGCTACTGGTCGCCACGTGAGGAGCGGTGGCGGGCCGATCTCTTGCAGCTCGTCGCCGACGACCGCGACTGGGAGCAGTGCCTGCCGACGGTGCTCGCGCCGCACGAGCCGGCCGGTGATCGAGAAGGCGTGCTCATCGCGGCCGGGACCGGCGAGCGGATGGCGATCGCGCTCGGACTCGCGCTCGAGCCGGGCGACGTGGTCGTCGACACCGGAGGCGCGGTCTTCGCCGTGCGCGACCGACCGACCGAGGACCCGTCCGGGGTCGTCGCCGGGTACGCCGACGCCACCGGTCGGTTCCTGCCCTCGGTCGAGACCATCGACGCGGTCAAGGCGAGTGATCACCTTGCCACGCTGCTCGGGCTCGAGCGCAGTCGCTTCGACCAGCTCGTCTCGAGCGCACCGGCTGGGGCCCGCGGGCTCGTGTTCGTGCCGCCGCGCGCCGACGGCCGGCCGGGCGAGCTGCGCGGGATCCGCGGCGACACCGACGCCGAGGACGTCGCGCGGGCGACGCTCGAGGGTGTGGTCTGCATGCTCCTCGCCGCGGTCGACGCGCTGCGCGACGTGGAAGTGCCCGTCGGAGGCCGGCTCTTCCTCGTCGGCCGAGGCGCGCGCATGCACGCGTTCGCGCAGGTGCTCGCCGACGTGGGGCAGCGCGTCGTGAGCGCCCCGAAGGGGGAGCGCGCCGCATCCGGTGCCTGCGTGCAGGCGGCGGCCGCGCTGCACGCGACCGCACCCGAGGAGATCGCACGGGCCTGGGGGTTGCACGACGCGCGCACGGTTGAGCCCGATCCCCGGATCGACGGCGGTGAGATCCGCGCCGCCCACCGCGACGCAGTGCAGAGCGCGACGCTCTGATGCGTATCTGGAGGCCGCTATGCGGCTTCCAGATACGCATCAAGGAGAGGTGGCTTCGGCTTCGCGCTCGCGCCGGCGCGCGTGCCACTTCAGACCGCCCTTCATCGCCTCCAGCAGCTCGTCGTTGTCGCGCGAGAGCTTGCGGTGCACCCAGCGCTCGAGGCCGACTCGACGCATCCAGGGGTTCAACGCCTCGTACGACTCCCGGAAGCGGACGCGTGTCGTGCCGTCGCCGAGGTCCTCGAGGCGCGTGATGCCGGTGGCGCGGGACCACAGGGGCTTGCCGATCGCGTCGTAGCGCCACGACTCATGGGGCTTCACCTGCGTGAGCCACTCCCACGACTGCGCGACGCCACCCGAGCAGAGCAGCCGGGGGACCTTGAAGTGGCAGTGGCGGACGAGCCCCTCGCCGACCTCGTCGCCGGGATGCAGGATGTCGATGCGCGTCACCCCGTCGCGCGGCTGGGGCCGGTCCGGTCCCCGATACCAGAACAGCTCCCACACCTCTGCCGGCGAGGCCGGGACCACGTACGAGTGCTCGTGGACCTGCATCTCAGGTCTCTTCCCCCTCCGTGCGTCCACCGTCGGCTCGCGTCCGGGGGGCGTCCCACTCGACGAGGCAGAACTCGTTGCCGCCCGGGTCGAGCATCACCTGATAGCGCCCGTCGTCCTCCTCCACGACGTCACCGATGCAGGTCGCGCCGAGGGACTCGACCTGTCGGGTCACGCGCGCGAGGTCGCCGACGTTCACGTCGAGGTGCAGGCGGTTCTTGCCCGCCTTGGGCTCGGGCACCACCTGGAAGGCGAGGTGCGGACCGCCCTCGGGGACGGGCGCCAACGCGATCCAGTCGGGCGCGCGGCTGCGCACCGTCGTGCCGAGCACCTCCGACCAGAACGCGACCAGCGGCTCGGGGTCGTTGCAGTCGATCGCGACGACGTCGAGCCGCCCGAGCGCACCCACGCGCGGTGACGCTAGTGCGCGCGCCCAGGGGGCGAATTGAGGCGCTCGCGGCGAGCACGGCAATCGGGAGGCGCGGCAAGGCGCGTTCGTCGCTGCGCACGGGCGCCGGTTCCCGCGACGCTGCTGAGTACCGTGGGGCCATGGGAGAGGCCACACGACGCGAGCAGCAGATCGCGGGCTCGTTGCTCGACCTCGTGGGCAACACTCCGCTCGTTCGCCTCGGCCGCGTCGGGGCCGGCCTCTCCTGCGACCTCGTGGCCAAGGTCGAGCTGTTCAACCCCGGCGGCAGCGTCAAGGACCGTCCGGCGGTCGCGATGATCGACGCGGCCGAGCGCCAGGGGCTGCTCCAGCCCGGTGGCACGATCGTCGAGCCGACGTCGGGCAACACCGGCGTGGGCCTCGCAATCGTCGCGGCGCAGCGCGGCTACCGGTGCGTGTTCGTCATGTCCGACAAGATGTCGGACGAGAAGGTCGCGCTGCTGCGGGCGTACGGCGCCGAGGTCGTGGTCTGCCCGACGGCGGTGCCCCCCGAGCACCCCGACTCCTACTACTCGGTCGCCGACCGGCTCACGGACGAGACCCCGGGCGCGTACCGACCGAACCAGTACTACAACCAGGCGAACCCGGCCGAGCACGAGCGGTCGACCGGACCCGAGATCTGGGAGCAGACCGACGGGCGCGTCACGCACTTCGTCGCCGGCATCGGCACCGGCGGCACGATCACCGGCGTCGGTCGATACCTGAAGTCGCAGAACCCGGACGTGCAGATCGTCGGCGCCGACCCGGAGGGCTCGGTCTACTCGGGCGGCACCGGCCGTCCGTACCTCGTCGAAGGCGTGGGCGAGGACTTCTGGCCGCCGACGTACGAGCCGTCGGTCGTCGATCGCACGATCATGGTGAGCGACGCCGAGTCGTTCGCCGCGGCGCGCCGGGTGACGCACGAGGAAGGGCTCCTGATCGGCGGGTCGTGCGGCACCGCGGTGCACGCGGCACTCGTCCTCGGCCGCGATCTCGGCCCCGAGCACCTCGTCGTCGTCCTGCTGCCCGACTCGGGGCGGGGCTACCTGTCGAAGATCTTCGACGACGAGTGGATGACGCGCTTCGGCTTCCTGCGCGCCGACGGTCCGACCGTCGGCGACGTGCTCCACGCCAAGCACGACGCTGCGGCCGCCGACCGCTCCATCCCCGAGCTCGTGCTCGTCACGCCCGACGACCCGGTGCGCCGCGGCTTCTCGCTCATGCGGGACCTCGGAGTGTCCCAGGTGATCGTGAGCGTGGCGACCGAGCTCCCGCTCGCGGCGAAGGAGGTGAGCGGCACGCTCACCGAGCTCGCGCTCATGGACAAGGCGTTCCGCGAGCCGGCCGTGCTCGATCGACCGATCCGCGAGGTGATGGAGCCGGCGATGCCGATGGTCGGGATCGGCGAGACCGTCACGACCGTCGTCGAGCTGCTCGACACCGCGTCGTCGGTGCTGGTCCTCGACGGCGGTCACCCGATCGGCGTGCTCACCCGCCAGGACGTGCTGTCGTTCCTCGCCGCCCGGTCGCCCGGATGACGAGTCACGTCGACGACGCCGGCGACGGGCTTGGACGGCCGTCGCCCGAGGAGGCGCCCTTCGGGGTGTCGACCAGGGGAGGCGGCTTCGAGACGCGGGCGATCCACGCCGGCCAGGAGCCCGACGAGGCGACCGGCGCGGTGGTCGCGCCCATCAGCCTGGCGACGACCTTCGCCCAGGACGCGGTCGGTGATCACCGAGGCTTCGAGTACGCCCGGACCGGCAACCCGACGCGCGCCGCGCTGGAGTCGTGCGTCGCCTCGCTCGAGGGGGGAGCCCACGGCCTCGCGTTCGCCAGCGGCATGGCTGCCGAAGACGCCGTCCTGCGCGCCCTCGTGCGGCCCGGCGACCACGTCGTGCTGCCGAGCGACGCGTACGGCGGCACGTACCGCCTGGTGGCACGCGTCCTCGCGGAGTCGGGCGTGGAGTGGACGGCCGTCGACCTGACGGACCTCCGTGCCGTCGGTGCCGCGTGTCGTGACGCCACGAAGGTCGTGTGGGTCGAGACGCCGACGAACCCGATGCTCACGATCGTCGACATCGAGACCGTGGCGACCGCCGCGCACGCGAACGGTGCGCGCGTCGTCGTCGACAACACGTTCGCGACGCCGTACCTCCAGCAGCCGATCTCGCTCGGTGCCGATGCCGTCGTGCACTCGAGCACGAAGTACCTCGGAGGGCACTCCGACGTCGTCGGCGGGATGGTCGTCACCGACGACGCCGAGCTCGCCGAGTCGATCGCGTTCCTCCAGAATGCAGTGGGAGCGGTGCCGTCGCCCTTCGACTGCTTCCTCGTGCTCCGCGGCGTGAAGACCCTCGGCGTGCGGATGGATCGTCACTGCACGAACGCCCGCGCCGTCGCCGACCTCCTCGGCGACCACCCGGCGGTCGCGCGCGTCCTGTGGCCGGGCCTGCCCGACCATCCCGGCCACGACGTCGCGCGGCGCCAGATGCGCCACTTCGGCGGCATGGTCAGCTTCACCGCGGCCGGCGGCGAGCAGGCCGCGCTCGCGCTCGTCGCCGCCACGCAGCTCTTCACGCTCGCCGAGTCGCTCGGTGCGGTCGAGAGCCTGATCGAGCACCCGGCACGCATGACCCACGCGTCGGTGGCCGACTCGCCACTGGCGGTCGACCCCGCGCTCGTGCGACTCTCCGTCGGGATCGAGAGCCTCGACGACCTGCTCGCCGACCTCCGCCACGCGCTCGACGGTGTCGTCTGACTCCGACAGGATGTTGACGTGGCGTACCTGAAGCCGGACTTCGTCACCAAGAGCATCGCGAACCCGCTGATGCGCTGGCTCGGTGTGAAGCCGACGCTCGCGGTTCGCGGCCGGAGCAGCGGCGAATGGCGGACCGTGCCGGTCAACGTGCTGGACGATGACGGTGCGCGGTACCTCGTCGCGGTGCGAGGCGAGACCGAGTGGGTGCGCAACCTCCGCGCCGCCGGCGGCGGTGAGATCCGCCGAAGGGGGAAGACCGAGCCGTTCCGCATCACCGAGGTCCCGGTCGCCGACCGCCC
>Ga0315534_1000694_pt1 | contig 23701 bp, 21 predicted proteins | sample SalMarSW160240MG_FD_203094 | JGI IMG/M metagenome (GOLD analysis project Ga0315534, IMG submission 203094) | Salt marsh sediment microbial communities from the Plum Island Ecosystem LTER, Massachusetts, United States - Salt Marsh Sediment SW1602-40 ...
GACCATCGCTCCGCATGGGGGAATCAAAAGCGCTCATCCCGACAGGGGACGAGCGCTATACGGCCCGCGGTGCCACCCCGCTTAGGCTAGCGTTTGAAAGAAAAACCCCACCGGTGATGCGACGGGATCCGTGAGCCAGCCTCACTCTTTTCAGGCACAGCTTTCTCGGCGATGCCCTATGCCATGATAACGGTGGCAACTCCGGCACGGGCTACTCGATTTCCTTTCGCCCTGCAGCTCTGAGGCCCATTCCATACCGGCGTGCGGGTGGAACTCTCACCTGGCGCCACTCTCTGTGCCGTCGTATCGGTACGTACTCGCCCTCTTCACAGCCTTATACGTGGTCGATTTTGATCATTATAGAATTCGGGCATCACACTGTCAACACGGCGCCGACGCTCCAAAACCGATTGCCACAATTGCAGCGAGTATCCCCCGATCCTAGCCGAGCTTCACATGAGCGGAACAACTCAGGCAGGAATATGGCCTTCGAGTTTGGAAAGTATACGATTCTTCGGCATGAAGCCGGTGAGTCGACCGACGGGCTCGCCCTGGACGAACAGCAGCAAGGTAGGAACCCCCATGACACCAAAACGCATCGTGGTATCAACGTTGGCATCGATATCCAACTTCACCACTCTCACTTTTCCATCCCATTCCGCCGCCAATTCCTCAACGATGGGATCCAGTTGTCTACACGGGTGACACCACTCTGCGCCGAAATCCACCAAAACAGGGATTTCGGATTCGAGCACTTCCGAGTCAAAATTCTCATCCGTGATTTCCGGCAGATTGGCCATTACTCCTCCATTGACGGGGTGCTATGCATTACCACTCCCATCACCCGCAATGTCAGATGATGTCGTGGATGCGTTTCTTACCTTTCAGCAACGATAGCAACAAACTTCGGGCGAGATCGTACTTGCCCAGGGGACAATTGTCAACCCTCCATAAGGCCCACAACGCGCAGTTAACGAAATCATCGAATCTTCGCCACCCATAAGCAGCTCGGTCAAGAATCAAGGATCATCTTCACACGAATCCAATGCGCGCCGGTATGCCGCCATGGCTTTCTTGACGCCTCCAAAAGCGCATGGTATCATCGTTCTTGGCTGTATTAGCACTCTCAGATTGAGAGTGCTAAATTATCGTGTGAGGGAAGTATGGAGCCCCTGACAGAGCGTCAGGAGACGATTCTTGCGTTAATCGTTCACGATTACGTCGAGTCGGCTAAACCGACGGGATCGAAGACGCTGGTATCCAAATACAATCTGGCTGTGAGTTCCGCCACGGTGCGGAACGAAATGGCCTTTCTCACGGAACTCGAACTACTGCGTCAACCGCACACTTCGGCCGGACGCGTCCCTACGGAAAAGGGCTACCGCTACTTCGTGCGGAAATTGCTGGGGGACGCCGATCTTCCCGCCGCCGAAAAGCGTTTGATCAGCCATCAATTCCACCAGGCCAAGCGGGGCAGCGATGAATGGATCCAACTGGCGGCGACCGTCCTTGCCCAGCAATCCAAATCGGCATCTCTGGTAACCGCACCCAGCCCGGAACGATCCATTTTCAAACAGGTGGAACTGATCGCCACCCAAGAACACCAGGTGCTTCTGGTACTCGTGCTGCAAGGCGGAGACGTGCGGCAGCAGATGTTGGCCTTGGCCGAAGTCATCAAACCAGAACAGCTGCGTGAGACTTCAATGTTGATCACGCGCCTTTGCAATGGAAAGAACGCGGATCAAGTCGCACGCCAGGCAAATCAATTTCAGGATCTGGCGCAAGAGGTTACGCACCTGATTTCAGAGATAATGGCCCGCGCCGATGCGGTTTGGTCCGGTGAAATCTACCGCGACGGAATCAGCAATATGCTGGCGCAGCCCGAGTTCGTCGATTCTCCCCAAATTCAACAGGTGGTGCGCCTGCTTGAGGAACGCAGCTACCTGGAGGAGATTCTGGCCAAAGTGCTCAATCCCAGGGTCGGCGACGTGCAGGTCGTCATCGGAGGAGAAGGAGCGTGGGAAGAACTCAAGGATTTCTCGATCGTTCTGGCGAGATACGGCGCCCCGGGCCGCGCAACCGGCGCTTTGGGCGTGCTCGGACCAACTCGCATGGCATACGGTCGAACCATTTCAGCCGTGAGCTACGTAGCCGGTTTACTGAGTGATCTGGTTATCGGCACTTACTCGGATTAAAAGCAGGTTTGTGAACCTGGTTGCCGCGTACGGAAATCGTCAGCGAGGCAATGTGCCACGATTGATCGGCCACAAGTTGAAAATTAACGAATTTGAAAATACGAGGTACCCGTGACAAAAAAGAAATCTGAACAACAAGCTTCCCCGCGCGAAGACGCCGAGCAGCTTTCGTTTGAAGAACCATCCACCTCGTCCGAGGAGGACGAAAAGCGTCAGGATGAAAGCGTGCTGCAAGCGGACATCGCGCATGCGGGAAAAGAAGACCCCGAAACGATCGAGAACGACGCGCAGCCGGCCGAACCTGAAGAGGCCGAAGTCGACCTTACCTACGAGGAGCTACAGGAAAAAGTGGAATCGCTTCAAGCCGAAGTCGAGCAGCTTCGAAGCGAGTCTGCGGAATACCTCGATGGATGGCAGAGAGCGCGCGCTGAATTCGCCAATCTCAAAAGGCGCGTCGAACGCGAAAAGAACGAGATGCGGGAACGAATCATCAGCGAGATCATTTCACACTATCTCGACGTTCTCGATGATTATGATCGTGCCCTCAAAGATCGCCCCACAGGGGACGTGGATGAGGCCTGGATTGCAGGCCTCGAGATGATCCGCCAGAAACTTAAAGTCGTTCTCGAATCGGAAGGGGTGGAGGTCATACCGACAGAAGGATTGGATTTCGATCCGAACTTGCACGACGCTATCAGTTACGAAGAGAGCGAAGAATACGAGAACGGTCAGATCATCGATGTGGTCAAGCAAGGATATCGGCTGGGGGATCGAGTCATCCGTCCGGCTGTGGTGCGTGTGGCGAAATAGGAGGCACACATGAGCAAAATTATCGGCATCGACCTCGGCACAACAAATTCGGTCGCAGCAATCATGGAAGGCGGAGAGCCCACTTTAATCCCTTCTGCAGAAGGCAGTCGATTATTCCCTTCCGTTGTTGCCATTAATCCCAAAAACAACGAACGCGTCGTCGGTCTGGTTGCGCGGCGGCAAGCGATCGTCAATCCGGAGAACACGATCTTCTCCATCAAGCGCTTTATGGGCCGCAAAATGTCCGATCCCGAAGTCCAGCGCGGTCTGGGATTCATTCCCTACAAGGTAACCGAGGCACCGAACGGAGACGTGCGCGTTATGATGGGCGGAAAAGAATATGCACCGCCCGAAATTTCCGCCATGATCTTGGCCAAAATCAAAGCCGACGCGGAAGCCTACGTGGGCGAAGCGATCACACAGGCCGTCATCACCGTACCGGCCTATTTCAACGATGCACAACGCAACGCCACGAAAGACGCCGGCAGAATTGCCGGGCTGGAGGTTCTGCGCATCATCAACGAACCCACGGCCTCATCGCTGGCCTACGGACTCGATAAAAAGGCCGACGAAACCATCGCCGTCTACGATCTTGGAGGCGGCACCTTCGATATCTCGATCCTGGACGTTGGAGAGGGCGTCTTCGAAGTGCGCTCGACCAACGGGGATACTTTCCTCGGTGGCGATGACTTCGATCAAAGGATCATCGATTGGATTGCGGATCGATTCCTCGAACAAGAGGCGATCGACTTGCGATCCGATCGGCAAGCCCTGCAGCGGATGAAAGAAGCGGCCGAAAAGGCGAAGATCGAACTCTCGACGGTGATGGAAACGGAAATCAACCTGCCCTTCATTTCCGCCGATGCAAACGGGCCGAAACACCTGAATATCAATCTCACCCGCGCCAAGCTAGAGCAGTTGACGGAAGACCTTATCGAACGTTCGATCGCACCCTGCGAACAGGCACTCAAAGATTCGAATCTCAAAGCCAGTGATATCGATGAGATCATCCTGGTCGGAGGCATGACGCGTATGCCGGCCGTTCAGGCGGCGGTGCGAAAGATTTTTAGCAAAGAACCACACAAGGGTGTAAATCCGGATGAGGTCGTCGGACTGGGCGCCTCGATACAAGCAGGCGTCCTTGCCGGAGAGGTGAAAGACGTCCTGCTCCTGGATGTAACCCCACTGACTCTTTCCATCGAAACCCTTGGCGGCGTGGCGACAGCGTTGATCGAACGCAATACGACCATTCCCACGCGGAAAACACAAGTCTTTTCGACCGCAACAGATCATCAGCGGGAAGTGGAGATCCGTGTCGTGCAAGGGGAACGCCCGATGGCAGACGCCAATAAATCTCTCGGCCGGTTTACGCTCGACGGCATCCCGCCCGCACCGCGCGGGGAACCCCAAATTGAAGTGACGTTCGATATCGACGCAGACGGCATCTTGAAGGTCAGCGCCACCGACAAAGCCACTGGCAACAGTCAGCACATCACCGTTACAGCATCTTCGGGTCTTTCCAGCGAGGAAATCCATCGCATGCGTTCCGAGGCCGAGAGTCACGCAGAAGAAGATCAAATCAGGCGCACCGTTGTACAAGCTAAAAACGCTGCGGACAATGCGATTTACGCTACCGATAAAATCCTATCGGAAGCGACGACGGAGTTCCTGGAACAGATCCAGGAGGACGTCACGGAAAAAGTCGCCAAGGTGAGAGAAGCGCTCACAACGGAAGATCCCGCAACCATCAACACTGCGACGAACGAGCTGCTTCATTATCTACAAGGTATCGGAGCCACGATTCACGATCGGCCTTCTCAACCCTTGGGTGAGGAATCGGCTGAAAGCGCAAGCGCCTCCAACGAGTAAGTCGTTGTAGCAGACACAGGAGAATACAATACCGGCAAGTAATCGCAGAGATACTGCCAGTCTTTCGATATGGAACAAAAACGTGATTACTACGAAATATTGGAGTTGAATTCCAACGCCTCCGAGGAGGACATTCGGGCGGCATACAGGCACCTGGCAAAGAAATATCATCCGGACGTAAACAACAACCCGGATGCCTCAGATCGCTTCAAAGAAATCAACGAAGCCTACGCCGTCTTATCCGATGCCGAACGCAAAGCGGCGTACGATCGCTTCGGTCATTCCGGTTTGAAAGGAATGCCCTTCAACTTCGACTTCAACATCAATGACATCTTCGAGCAATTTTTCGGTTTCGGCATGAGCAGGGGCCGCAGCCGCAGAACTCCCCGTCGAGGATCGTCGCTGCGCCAAAATCTGACGCTCGAGTTCGAGGAAGCGGCTTTCGGTGTTGAGAAAGAGATCGAATTTTCTCGCTACGAAACATGCTCAAGCTGCAACGGCTCGGGAGCCGAACCTGGAACCACACCTATTCGCTGCGAGACCTGCGGCGGAAGTGGCGAGGTGCGTCAGGTTCGACAGACCTTTCTCGGTTCCATGGTCAACGTAACCACATGTCCGGCTTGCCGCGGCCAAGGAGAAACGATCAACACTCCTTGCCGTATATGTAATGGAGAAGGGCGAGTACGCAACACCATCACTCGTCAGATACCCATTCCCGCCGGAGTCGACGACGGCACCCAGGTACGCCTATCGGGCGAGGGAGAACCCGGTTTGAATGGGGGCCCGCCGGGCGATCTCTTCATCGCCATCCAGGTCAAACCGCACCACTTCTTTCGACGCCGTGGAGACGATATCCTGCTCGACATGTCGATTAACCTCGCCCAGGCAACGCTCGGCGCCGACATCGAAATCCCCACGCTCGAAGGCGATCACACGCTTGAAATCCCGGAAGGTACCCAACCCGGCAAGGTGTTCCGTCTCAGGAACAAAGGCGTGCAGCACGTCAACCGCAACGGCCGCGGCGATCAACTCGTCGTCGTCTCGGTCGAGGTCCCTCGGTCCCTGACAGCGGAACAGAAACAGCTGTTTGAGGACCTGGCGAAATCCCTGGGCACGGAAGTGACTTTTCGCCAACGCAGCTTTCTCGATTCACTCAAGGAATTTTTCGGAGGCCTTTCCGATTGAAATGGCTTGAGGTCTCGTTGACCGTGGACGGGGAGCTGGCGGAAGCCGTCGCGGACGTTCTCTCCCGCCATGCCCCTAACGGCGTTGCGCTTCAAATCGAAGGTTCACAAGAGCATATAACCGCTTCGACACCCGTCAAAGTCCTTGCCTATCTGGAAGTCGACGACGGGATCGATGCCAAACGGGAAAACATCGAGCAAGGTTTGTGGCACCTGGGCCAGATCCAATCGGTGCCTCCCCCTGCTTTTCGCTTCATCGAAGAGGAAAACTGGAGCGATATATGGAAAGCGAAGTACAAGCCGATTTCGATCGGTGAGAAATTACTCGTACTTCCCGCCTGGTACGAAGCGCCCAAGGGGAATCGGCATGCGATCGTCCTCGATCCCGGGATGGCCTTCGGTACCGGTTTACACCCCACCACACAACTCTGCCTGGCCGCCATGGAAGATCACCTGGGCTCCGGCGCATCGGTCGTCGATCTCGGCTGCGGATCGGGAATACTCAGCATCGCCGCCATCCTGCTCGGCGCCGGCATGGTTTGGGCGCTGGATACGGACCCCGTCGCAGTTCAAAATGCACGCACGAACATCGCACGTAACGGTATGCTCGAGAAAATCCGTCTCGAAGAGGGTTCGCTGAAAACGCTTTTACACAACGAGCTGGAGCGGGAATTGGCGGACGTATTACTGGCGAACATCTACGCAACCATCCTCGATAGACTGCTCGATTCCGGGCTTATCCGAGCCGTTCGCCCCCGCGGAACGTTGATTCTATCCGGAATCATGAACCATCAAGCGGAGGCGATGCAAGCGAAGTGCGCCGCTCTCGGGGCGCAAATCCTCGAAACCCGCCGGGAGGGGGATTGGGTGGCGCTGGTATTGCAAAGCCCGCCTGAAATATAGATTTCACAATAAAGAGCCCTACGGGATCCGAGAGATGCTGCTCAAGTTAAACGCAGATACCCCCGTACGAGGGTATCTGACTATTGATCGATTTATCTGGACGAATGCTCCGCAATCAGCTTTCCTGATCCGCCACGCGTTTTCTGTAACGATAGATGATTCTGCCGCGCGTGAGATCGTATGGCGAAACCTCGACGCGGACTCGATCTCCGAGCAAGATGCGAATGTAATAGCGACGCATCTTCCCCGAGAGGTAAGCCAGCACTTCATGACTATTATCGAGCTCCACCCGGAACTGTGTGCCCGGCAGTGCCTCGACGACGGTCCCTTCTAATTCGATCTTCTCCTCTTTACTCATGCATTCCTCCAGATACTGATTCTTTCCAGACTACCATCAAACGGCGATCCTTGGTGGTATCAATCCCGAAAACGGGCTTCTATCTTCCGCTGGCGGCGTTTGAGTCGGCGAATGGCCTTCTTGCGCTGAATCCTACGCAGCTCACTCTTTGAAACAAACCAGCGTTTCCGACGAACAGTGCTTAAAAGCCCGCTTTTCGCGACTTTCTTGCGAAAGCGTTTCAGCAACTGCTCTTGTGATTCGTTCGGTCTAAGCACGACCGTTGGCACTTGTCCTCACCTCACTCTCACTTGCACATTTGTGTAGCTGCACAATTACGTGATTCACTCTTCGTCTTCGAGCGTTGTTGCCAACTCCTCTACGACGAGTTCTAAATCCAACCGCTCGCGTTCCGGGTTGAATTCGGATACGCGCACACGCACTTCTTGGCCCACGGATAGAACCGGCCTGTCATCATCACCCTGCAGGAGGCCTTCCGGGCCTGCCTCGACGATGATATAAACACCCGATGCTGCAATGTGGGACACGATTCCATCGAGTTCCTGTCCCGCTTCAATTTTCCCAACCGCAGCTTCCCATGGACTGGGCTGCAAGCGTTTGAGACTCAATCCAATCCGATTTGCCTCATGATCCAAACGGATGACTTGAATTTCGATTTCCTGACCGATTCTTACGATCTCGCTCGGATCATCGACCCGCTTCCAGGACAGTTCGGAAATGTGGATCAGACCGTCCGCACCGCCGATATCGACGAAGGCGCCGAATTCGCGCAAGCTTGTGACCCTTCCGCTGCGGATTTCACCTTCTTCAAGTTTATTGATCATTTCCGTCTTTCGTTCCTGGCGCCATTGGCGCACAGCTTTGCGTTCAGAAAGGACGAGCCTGCGCCTGCGAGGGTCAACTTCGATGACCTTGAAGGGCATTCTCCGGCCAACCATACATTCCAAATGCACCGCTCGATTCGCTTCGTCCAACCCTTTGGGCAACTCGCTAAGGTGTGACGCGGGAACAAAAGCCCGCAATCGGCCGAAAGGCACGATCAAACCACCTCGATTGTAGCCACTGGGTTCAAGCTCCATAATTATCTCTTGATCCATCAAGCGGTTGGCTTTAATCCAATCTGCGCTTTCTCTAGCTTGAGAAATCGAGACGATGAGATTTCCGTCACGATCCAACGGATCGATCACCATCACGGCAACTTCATCACCAACGTCCGGAGCGGTATCATCGGCAGATAGTTTATCCAAATCCATGCAGGGGACGATGCCGTCTCGTTTCAATCCCAGATCGACGATCAACCCTTCCGTGTCGATCGCCAGTATGTGACCATGCAACAAATCCCCTCTGCGGGGATTCGCCATCTCCTCGACGTTGTCGAGAAGTGTGGTGAAATCGTCCAAATTGTCGGTCATCCCCTCTGCATCTTTGTAAAAAAATCTGGCCAGCGCGATCTCAAGCCGGCCAGACCAACTCACCCACCTCGACTCGATTCCTATCCAGCTACCCGCCCTCGCATACTCCTATTGATCTTTATGCAGCCCGAAGGGGGCTTGCGAACGCATGTTCATTATACTCACGCCAGGGGAGCTTGTCAAACAATGTTGATCCTGCGTCGGGTCCTCCTACGAGGCAATCAGACTTCGGGTTGATCCCGGAGGACTTTTTCATCCCCTCGATAGAGTTCCCATGGGTAGAGAATGTATACATCGGTGCTTGCAGCATAATAATTGGGCTTCGCCTGCGAAAATAGACTTCGATAGGGGTTGAAATGCAGGACACAAGTATACGGAATCCCCCCAGCGGCGGCAACACGGTTCTTAACCGCCGTAATCGTCCGACCAGATCCCCAGACGTCATCAACCACGAGGATGCGCCGACCCGAAAGTTGGGCTTCGTTGGGGAACTGGATGAACTGCGGCCATGCCAGCAGCTTTGCAGCTTTTCGCTCGGCCTCGAAGGGAAAATCGACGGAGGCGGTAAGAACATTCTCGATGTCGAGACGTTCGGCAATCATTCCCCCCGGGATAATCCCGCCCCGCGTAACGATCACCATCGCATCAAACTCGGTTTCAAATTGAGGCGTAAGATGGTCGATCAAACGGTCGACTTCATCCCAGGTGAGTAATTCTCTCCGTTGCGACATGGTTCAACATCCAAATCGAAAATCAATTCTCGTAATCATAGCATCTGGCGTATTCGGATACAACGCGTTCCAGGCCTTTTTAGACTTACAGTTTCACCCAAGGGTAAACGTCGGTCTCTCGCCGCACTTCAGCTCGTGTTCTCCAACAAGCAAGACGCGGACGCTGTAAAAGATCTCCCGTTCCTATATTCCCGGCTATCGATATTAATTGGAAAAGGGAATCGCAGCCTTCGAAAGCACGCATCCCCGTTTCAAATGGCTGGGAGAAACCGAATAATGGCCGTCGTCTGGGCCGGAATTATTTAATTGAACGCACGAGGTCCAGGAATTCTTGCCACTCCTCGGTGAAGAAATGCACGGTAACCGTACCCAATTCCAGGTGATATGTTTCCTCCCCATCGGGTTCGTCCGCCTTCCAAATCATGAAATTTGACGTCTCGCTCAGGGTGGATGTTTCGATGTTGTTATCTTCCGACATGGATCACTCCTCTTCTATCTCCCCGCCGACGAGGGATGCCAAAACCCTCTCCAGTGCCACAAGGCTGGCACCGGAATGTTTCTCGGCGTCGATCTCCGGTGTGAAATATCTGCGTTCAAATTCGTTGGCGACGAACTCCGCTCTGTCTACCAACGCCTTAACCACTGCATGGATACGCCGTCTTCGATCCGCATCCCATTCACGAGCTACCTTGGTCCAGTAGACCGCGTAAGAAAATTCTGCATTGTGAACGTCCGCCTCGTCAGCTGCATTACGCTGCAGCAATCTTCTCAAGACCTCGCGCATCGATGTCATCGCCTCATCCCACAGAGATGAATCGTATGTCAGCCGTCATGGTCTTTGCTTTTGATGCGACGAATTCTGCCGAGGAAATGCACAAGGCGGGCGGGCGGCGTTCGCGGCTCTCTTAAAACGTCGATCGGTGGATCCCAGGGAGATAAGTCGAACATCTTGCGAAACGTGTATCTCCCAAGCAGGATCAACGATGCCATCATCGGCGCAGACAACAACAGACCCAGAACTCCGGCCAGACTCGCTCCGATTAACAAACCGAGCAAGATGATCACGGGATGCAAATTGAGCGATGCACCCATGATGCGGGGTACGATGAGGTAATCGATCAGCTGATCGAGAACGACGACACCGACAACGACGATCAAGCCGTGTACAAATGGTGTGAGGCCATACCAGTTGGCGGGCTGAAATAACGCCACCAAAGCGGCAACCAAGCCAGCCGTGAATGGACCGAGAATCGGGACGAACTTCGCCACGCCGCCGAGTACACCCAATCCTAAAGAAAAGCGCAGCCCGAGTGTGGACATCAAGATCCAGGTCAGTAGTCCCGAGGTTGTGACTACGAGCAATTGGCCACGTAAGAAAGCGTTCCAGATTGTGGCCAGCGCACTACGCAGGCGATGGAGATCTTCTTGATACTGCGGGATTCTGATATCGCGTATGGCCGAACGAATACGCGGATAATCGATGATGATGAAGTAAGCCACGGCGAATGTGAAAAATATGCTCGCCAGAGATTCTATGGCGACCGACGCCAGGGAGGTGATCAGCGTACTGACCTGCCTGAAAATAGGTTGAACCGAAGCCAACAGATTTTCAGCCAGGGCGGGCAAGTCGAGTTGTGAGAGGTCGAATTGCCAGGGCCCAATCATGAAAGTTTCCGTGGAAATATTCGCCAGCTGTTCGGGCAGACCCATCAACATCGTCTGTAGAACTTGAAAGAGGGATTGCAACTGTCCAACGACCGCGATTCCTGCCCAAATCGATAGCCCGATAATGACGACCAGAACGAGTAAAAAGGAAATATTGGCGGCCAGGCCCCAAGAAAGACGCATCTTTTGATTCAGCAAGCGAACGAGAGGCACTTCGAGAAAGGCAAGAATCAACGCCGTAATCAGGATGGGGATCACACCGTGGAAGCGTGACAAAAGCCCCACGATCACTAGTAATATGATCGCCCCGACGAATGCCTTCGTCAGCAAGCTCCAGCCTGGAGAGTTATTAGGTTTCGTTTTCATTCTCTTTCTCGTTCTTTGCTAGACGATCTCGGCGCGGGAATAAATCCCGTAGCCCAGCGATCATACGCCGAAAACGACCCGGCGTGCTGAATTGAGCGTGGTCCAATTCAGGGTTCAACACCTCGGTCCAGTCTTCAAAACCGACGGTCTTTCGATAGATATAACCCAGAATCACTCGCAGCGAGGCTGCCACCGGGGCGGCCAACAACAAGCCCAGGACGCCCGCGATCATCCCACCCGCCAGCACAGAGATCAAAACAGCCAGCGGACTCATGTTCAGGCTCCTGCCGATAATTCGGGGAACCAGTACGTTGTTCTCGATTTGCTGAACGATGATGTAAAAAGCTAAAACAATCGCGCTGTAGGCCAATGGCGTTACACCCAACCAATTGTCCGGTTGAAAAATCGCAACCAGCACACCAACAATGGCCGCAAACAATGGCCCGAACATGGGCACAAATTCCATGAGCCCCGAGATTAAACCCAAGACAAGAGAAAATCGTACCTGCAGTAGGGTGAGGCCAACAGCGACGACGGTGCCGACCACCAAACCCAAAATGGACTGGCCTCGCAGAAATGAATTCCAAACCTGCGTGATTTCATCCAAAATCAAACGAACATCGTTGCGATACAAGGGAGGTATCCAATCCAGGAAGGCCTCATCGAAGTTTCCCATATCGAGCAGAAAATAGACACCCAACACCAAAACCAAAATCACGGAAGTGATCGCCGATGCCGTGGCTTTCGCCACGGAAGCCAGCAGACTCCCCGTTTGCGAAAGGATCGGCTGCAGCGCGGAAGCAACATCGGCCAGGAAGGGCTCGAGATTCACAGTCGAAAGATCGATAGTCCACGGTCCGAGGCGTACGGTTTCTTGCGCCAAGGCGACGATCTGATTCGGCAACTCGACGGATAAATCCGCCAGGTAGGAGGCCAACTGAACGACACCCGACGAAATTGCCACACCGACTCCCGTCGTCAGGGCCAGCAGAGCGGCGATCAAAACGACGTACACGATCAGAACAGCAGCCCCACGCGAAAGACGCAGCTTCTGGCTGATTCCGGAAGTGCTCGGATGCAGCAAATAGGCCAGCAAGAAAGCCAAGACCAGGGGGGCGATCATTTGACGCAGAAGCATCAACAGGCCGAGCGTAAATACGAGGAGAATGATGCCAAATACAAGCCGCGTGCCGGGCTGCCAGGATGGCGAGTTGGATTGATCCATTGTGTTTGGTTTCATGCGCCAATCTCGTACCGGAAGCGCATCGTGTCCGATTGCGAACTCCGATGAAGCCGATGCATCGAATTCAAGGTCAGCCAGATTCTACCCGTTCCGGCTCGGCAGGCAAACGATTTCGTCGTGAGCGTTGTATGGATTTCTTACCCTTGGGAGGCACCCCGTTCATGACGAACGCCACCTCACCCGGCCGCCATAAATCGCAAAAATTGATATTACAATATATATTGTAATATTTTCTCTATTTTCAATATCATATACTTTTTCAACAGTGCACATCACCTGCTCGGGCAATAAAACTTGGGAGGTAGGCGATTCCCGTCTGCCTCCCAAGCAATTATCGAAAGTGACGTACGCTGCTCGGTGTCGAGCGGCACTCGCTCAATCCCGATCGTGGGATTTGGGCCTGCGGCCGCCTTGTGAACGATTCCCCGAACGACGTCCCGGGGGTCGATCGTGAGCAGCCGCCTCCTCGGGCGTCCACCCTTCCAACACTGCCTGGCGGGAGAGGCGGATTTTGCCATCCGCATCGATGTTGGTCACCATAACGGTAATTTCATCGCCAACCTGAGCGACGTCTTCAACACGCTTGACGTGTTCGCTGTCCAACTGAGAAATGTGCACCAGGCCGTCGAGTTTCGGCAGGATTTCGACGAAGGCACCGAAATCCGTCACACGCACCACGCGGCCGGTGTAGATACGGCCGACGACGGCTTCCTCCGTTAGCTCTTCGATCATCTGCCTTGCTAGTTCTGCGCTCGGGCCATCCGCCGAGGCGATATACACCGTACCGTCGTCTTCGATATCGATCTTGGCGCCGGTATCCTCCTGGATCTGACGGATGATTTTCCCGCCAGGACCAATTACCGCGCCTATTTTCTCCGGATCGATGTTTAAAACCGTCATGCGCGGTGCGTGGGATTTTAACTCCGCACGCGGCTGTGGAATACACTCCTCGATTTTTTCGAGAATTTGCATGCGGCCCTTCCGGGCTTGTTCCAATGCCTGCGACATGATCTCGGTGGTGATTCCGGCAATTTTGATGTCCATCTGCAGCGCCGTGATGCCCTCACGCGTTCCCGCAACCTTGAAATCCATGTCCCCCAGATGGTCTTCAATCCCCTGGATATCCGTCAGAATGATGTACTGATCGTCCTCTTTAATCAGACCCATCGCCACTCCAGCAACAGGAGCTTTGATCGGAACCCCCGTATCCATCAAGGCCAGCGTCGATCCGCACACGGACGCCATCGATGTCGAGCCGTTGGAAGACAGTACTTCCGAAACCAAACGCAGCGTGTACGGAAATTCCTCCAAGGAGGGTAAAACGGGGACGAGGGCGCGTTCAGCCAGTGCGCCGTGCCCGATTTCACGCCGCGAGGCGCCGCGCAACATGCGCGTCTCCCCGACAGAGAAAGGAGGAAAATTATAGTGGTGCATGTAGCGCTTTTCTTCGACCGGAGATAACCCGTCGAGCTCTTGCCGTTCCCGCGGTGTGCCCAAAGTCGCCAATGTCAATACCTGTGTTTCGCCGCGCGTGAAAAGGCCCGACCCATGCGCTCGAGGACTTAAATCGACCTCAGCCGATATCGGGCGAACGACGTCCAATTCACGCCCGTCCGGACGATGATGCTGTCCCAAGATCTGTGCGCGCACATCGGCTTTGTGCAGCGCCGAAAAAGCCTCACGTACATCCGTGTCTGAAAAAGCATCCTCAGCCGTTAATGCAGCGAGTGTCTCGTCGCGCAGTTCGTTCAAAGATCGATCGAGGTCGGCTTTGGACATCGATTGTGATGCGAGTTCCTTGATGCGCTCACCAGCGAATTCCGCCACAGCATCACGCACCTCGTCCGAGATGGTGAAAATGGGATAATCGCGTTTTTCTTTCCCGACTTCTGCGCGCATTTGATTTTGCACGTCGAGCAGCGGCTGCATGGCTTTATGCCCCGCTTCGAGTGCCGCAACCATCGTAGCCTCATCGACTTCGTCCGAGTTACATTCCACCATCAAGATCGCTTCGCTTGTCCCTGCCATACGCAGGTTTAAATCGGATTCCCCGAGATCGGTATAGCTGGGATTGGACAGGAATTTGCCGTCCTTGCGGGTCACCCGCAATCCGGCGACAGGGCCCTTAAAGGGAACATCGGAGATGGTCAACGCCGCGGATGCGCCCAGCACGGCGAGCACATCGATCGGCGTTTCCTCATCTGCGGACAGTGAATACAGGATGACCTGCACGTCGTTGCGCATGTCTTTGGGGAACAAAGGACGAATGGGTCGATCCGTCAGCCTGGCGATCAGAATTGCCGCTTCGGAGGGACGCCCCTCACGACGGAAAAACGACCCCGGGATTCGTCCCCCGGCGTACATGCGTTCTTCGTAATCCACGGTGAGAGGGAAGAAATTGATGCCTTCCCGTGGGGTTGCCCCCATTGTCGCGGCGGCTAGAAGGACCGTGTCCCCCTGGCGGACGGTAACCGCGCCACCTGCCTGGCCGGCGAGTTTGCCGGTTTCGAGAATGATGGTTTTCCCATCAATCTCCGTCTGAAATTGTTTCGTACCTAACATAAGTAAATATTCCCTTCCCGCCTTTGGCGAATGCGGGTCAGGGACTGGAGGGCGGCCACCAGGTAACCCATTCCACACCTGATAGACGAACCCCAATTCCCAACCCTTTGACAATATGCCAAGGCGTATTTTCTATCTATATTTTATTCGATTCGTCAGATTGAGAAAGCGACGATACCCCATAAACCGACACGAGTAGATCAATCGTCTACTCGTATCGTGGGTGGACTTATTTCCGGCGGATACCCAACCGTTCCGTTAAGTCAAGATAAGAAGCCGCATCGTTGCGCTTAAGATAGGCAAGGTGTCGTCTCCGCTGGCCGACCAATTTCAAGAGGCCGCGCCGGGATGACTCATCATGTTTATGCGTACGCAAGTGATTGGTCAGTTGTTGGATTCTTTCGGTCAGGATCGCAACCTGTACCTCAGGCGATCCGGTGTCTTTCTCATGCCGATGAAACTCGTCGATAATTTTCGTTTTTTCTTCTCTCGTTAATGTCACGACATCTGCTCCTTGGCAGGTCACCCTTCGGGAAGATCAACGTGTCCATCACGCTGCCGCCCGTGGGTCTAGTCACTGCAGTTGAGGATTATACCAACCCCTCATTTCGCCGACAAGGTGCTCTCCAGCAACTCGCGCTGCCTTGCCGGGAACAAATCCAGTGTGTTGCGCGTCAAATTTTGCGCCGGCGTGCCCGCTGCCGCGATTTCGTCCATCAAGAAACGCGCTGCTTCAGGAGGGCTGCGCTCCACCAAGGTTTCAACTAAACGGCGCAACGCCCTTTTTTCCTCGAGTTTCGCGGTCGCTGTGAGACCGGCGATCAAGCGGAAGATCGAGGGGATGTCTTTAAATTGATGATCTTCTGCAGCAGATCCGAGGGCAAGCAGGCCAAAGGTGCGGATGCTGCGGCTCGAGTCATGCAGCCACGTTTGCGCTTCATCCAGAAACCTGGACGCGTCGAATTTGCGCCAACTATCGAGCCCCACGCGAGCCAATTCGACGATCACTTCTTCATCATCGCAGTTGGCAGCGTAGTCGATCGCCCACTGTGGTACGTCCGCGTGTGCCAGGCCACTCATGATTGCACAAGCGAGCAGGCGCGTCTCCCGGTATCCGGCCTCCCACAACGCCGCCGAGGCTGGACGCGCATGCTGCGGTTGTTCCTGCGCTCGACGCCGTAAAGCAACGCCGATGGCTCGAATAACCGGCTTAGGCACGCGCAGACTTCGTGCAACTTCATCCGCCGTCTCCAGGCGATTCGGACGTCGGGTGCGATCGGCGTAAAGATCGAGCACGTCCACACATTTGCGGCGCAGCGATATCGGGTCCGCAATCTGATCGACAATCTCGTCGATTTGCTCGTTGAGACGAGTGGGTTTCACCGCCGACATATTCGCACGTGCCTCCGCTCAGTAGGCTCTGGCGAATATCGCCCGCTGATCGGCCTTCTCCCCGCAGTGAATGCAAACCCCCGATCCGCCATCCTGGTCCAGCGGGATGCAGCGGGAAGTCGCCTTTGTCTCCTCCTTGATCGCCGCTTCACAATCCGCATCACAACACCACCACACTTCTGCCCAGCCACTTTTCACGACTTCCTTGAAATCCTCATAGTCGTCCACACGGTGGGTGTTTTCATCCATGAACTTCTTCGCCCGTTCGAAAATCGAATTTTGCACGTCGTCCAACAAATGCGCCACGGCAGCTGCGAGATTTTCCTGCGAGACAATCTGCTTCCCCGCTTTCCCCGGGCGATCCCGCCGCGCTAGCGCTACGGTTCCCTTTTCGACGTCCTTCGGACCGATCTCAATACGCACGGGCACGCCGCGCAGTTCCCAATCGTTAAATTTAAATCCGGGAGTTATCCCCTCACGATCGTCCAATTTCACACGAAAATCGCCCAATTGCCGCTGGATGGCTTCGATTTGTTCCATCACCTGGCTGCGCTGTGCCTCGTCCTTGAATATCGGCACGATAACGACTTGATACGGCGCCAGGCGCGGCGGCAAAATCAGACCCTGATCATCCCCGTGCACCATGATGATGGCGCCCACGAAGCGCGTGGAAAGTCCCCAGGACGTCGTCCAGCAATACTGCAGGTTGTTGTCCTGATCAAGATAACGAATTTCAAATGCACGCGAGAAGTTATCACCCAGATTATGCGAGGTCGCCGCTTGAAGCGCACGCGTATCTCCCATCATCGCTTCGATGCTGTAGGAATGCAGCGCGCCAGCGAATTTCTCGCTCTCACTTTTCTTTCCTTTTATCACCGGAACGGCGGCTTCGTTCTCAGCAAAATCGGCGTAAACATCGAGCATACGCAGCGTTTCTTCTTCGGCTTCCTTGGGAGTAGCGTGGGCCGTGTGCCCCTCCTGCCAATAAAATTCCGTCGTGCGCAGGAACAATTTCGTCCGCAGTTCCCAACGGACGACGCTGTTCCACACGTTGATCAAGACGGGCAAATCTCGATAGGATTTTATCCACTTGGCATACATGTGACCAATAATCGTCTCCGAGGTTGGACGGACGACGAGCGGCTCTTCCAGTACTTCACCGCCGCCGATGGTCACGATGGCCAATTCGGGCGAAAACCCCTCCACGTGTTCGCGTTCCCGCTCGAGGAAGCTTTTCGGAATGAGCAGCGGAAATGCAGCGTTCACGTGACCTGTAGCCTTGAAACGCGAGTCGAGCGCCGCAGTGATGTTTTCCCACAGAGTCCATCCATAGGGGCGCACGACCATGCAACCACGCACAGGTGCATAATCCGCCAGCTCCGATTGCAAAACCAGACGGTTATACCACTCTGCGAAATTTTCAGAACGGGAAGGTAATTGGTCTTTTGCCATTTTGTTCCTCTCGGATTATTTTTCCGTTTTCCGCTCGATCTGCGGCTTTTCTGCTCCCAGCGGTTGTTCCGCAAAAAATCACACCGATGTGCTCCGCATAACTTCGCCTCTCCGCTGCGTTGTCGCTTCACGGCGTATCATGCGCCGTTCAACCTCCGCGCAACGGCCTCTGCAACAGGATGCAGCCACACTTCATCGAGCTGTTCGGCGCGGGCTTCGAGCAACGATTCCGGAGAAGCGGCCAGCAAGTCCACCCACTCCTGCAGGAAGCGCCACATCAATGCATGATCCCACAAAACTGCCCACTCTTCGTCATCCCAGCAAGTGCCGCATTGTTTGCGCATGCCCTGGCGATACCAAGTGACAATTTCCTCCTGATCCGTCGGCAGGGGGTCGAACCACCAGACGCTTTTATTCACGAATAGGAGCAGATCCATGATCCCCGCGCCCACGGAAGCCAATTGCCAATCGTAAACGATCTGGCGTTCGTCCTCCAAGATGGCAATATTCCCCGGCCAGTAATCGCCGTGCAAGAGCGTAGCCGGTTCCTGCCGCAGTGGGGATATGACCCTGTCAGCGTTCATCGTCAAGGCTCTTAATAACTGCATCCTTTCTTGGACACCAATTAATAGTTCGGGTTCACCCTGGCGCAGCGCACGTTCAATCGCCTTCACCGCCGCAGCCATATGAACTTCGAAATCCGCAGACAGCGGCCGGCCCAGCCAGGGGAAAGCGTCGAAATCGCTTCCCAATCCCCAAAAACGATCGTGCAAATCAACCAGCGCTTCGATCGCCTTGCGATAATCCGCCTTGCACCAGTCCTGCGGTTCTCTCAGCGACTCAAAAGTCTGCATGAGAAGCCAATCCCCCACCGGCGATGCGGCGACCAAACGCGGGACTTCGATGGGAAAATGTTCCGCCAGGGACTGATAGACGCCCACTTCCCTTCGTCCTGCGCCTGCCAATCCGGTGCGGGTGGTGCCGCGCGGCTCCTTCACGACGAGCCGGCAGGTGCCTGGTTCGTTGCCCAGGAGGTATTCCACCTCCATGGCGCGCAATCGACCGATGGACGGCCTGCGCGACGGCATAGGCAACGACGTTACACGGTCGATCGTCACGGAAGTGTCCTCCAGCATGCGGCGCAAGCCCGCCGTAAGATCGGCGAGGCTGAACGGCCACTCCCATTCCCCAACATCTGGCTTCTGATTCGATCGTTCCTTTTTCACGCTGTCTCTATGACCCTTCCAATTTCATTCATCGAACACCAACCCTGGTCTCCGCTTTTAGATACAGGGCTGAGACAAGGTAACCGTGCGAGCGGGAAACACATTGATGATACGGCAGCCCCGATACTCCGTCTCCGCTACCTGGATGTTTTGCAGGATGTGCGTATGGCCATGCAGCATCAACCTTGGCCGGAACCAGCCTATCAGACGCAGGAAGATGCGGAAGCCCGTGTGCGCCACATCCATGGCGTCGTGAATTCCCCAGGCGGGTGAATGCGTCACCAGCACATCCATGGCTCGACCGTAGCGAATTCGGTTGTATAACAAGCGAGGCAGCAATCGTGCCACCCGTAAACTCATGTCGAACTCCGTGTATTGATGCCTGCCTCGATTCTTATATCGCTGACTACCGCCCAGGCCCATGATCCAAAAGCCACCCACGTTGATCACGTGACCATCGATGTTGATGCCACCCGGAATCCGGTAGCTGTCCGGATCGTGATTTCCAGGAACGTAGACCAGCGGCGCCGGCAGTAAGGTGACGATGTATTCGAGATAGGCCACTGGTAAATCGCCGCAGCCGACAATCAAATCCACGTCTGCGAAACGTTGCGTGATCGCAGGGCTGTAAATGTGGGAAACGACATTATCACTCAGCGCCAATATACGCATGATCGCCAATCACGATCGTGTTCGATGGAGAAAATAATAGTCAGCTCTCAATTCACTCGTCATACGTCCTCTGCAGCAAGCACAACATGTTTTCGGCATGTGTCGTGCTCGGTATGAAATTTCCCGGCCGGTACGAAGTCGATTTCCACTCGGGCAGCTGCTTCAGCGCTGCGTCGATTTAAAAAAATGAAAAGCGGCTTCCCTGCGATCTGGAAAGCCGAACTTCATGGTTATGTCCGCATTGCTTCAACCAGATCGAATACTCCTGGCTATTTATCTTCCGCAGGGGATGGGACATCAACCAAGTGCATACACGAATTATAATTTATGCACTAGGAGAAGTCAAAATTCAGCTTGGGCAACCCGAGAAACAAACCTGGCGCAGTATAGCACTGCATCGGTCAACCGGCGATTTCTTGCCGCCCGGCAGCCGTGCGGATGCTCTCCAAACGATCCAGGCGCTCCCAGGGCAAATCGATATCGTCGCGGCCAAAGTGACCGTAGGATGCGGTTTGCTGAAAGATCGGTTTGCGTAAATCCAAATCACGGATAATCGCTCCCGGACGCAAGTCGAAGTTCTCCTCGATCAAGTGAATGATCTCGTCGTCGGAAACATTACCCGTGCCGAAGGTCTCCACGTTGATGGAAAGCGGATGCGCCACACCAATTGCATACGCCAGTTGGATTTCACAACGTTCCGCCAGGCCTGCGGCGACGATGTGTTTCGCCACCCAACGTGAGGCATAAGCGCCGGATCGATCCACTTTCGTTGCATCCTTGCCGCTGAAAGCGCCGCCGCCATGACGTCCCATTCCGCCGTACGTGTCGACGATGATTTTCCTCCCCGTCAGGCCGGAATCTCCCAACGGGCCGCCCGTTACAAAGCGGCCGGTGGGATTGACGTAAATTTTCATCTCGTCGTCGATCAGATCGGCCGGCAGCACAGGCAGAATGACCTCCTCGATCACTCCCGCTCGGATTTCTTCGGCATCCACCTCGGGCGAATGCTGCGTGCTGATGAGTACCGTATCGATTCGTTGGGGACGCCCATGGCTGTACTCCACCGTTACCTGCGATTTTCCATCCGGGCGGACCCAGGAAAGCGCATTTTCTTTTCGTACCGCTGCCAGGCGTCGGGTAAGTCGATGCGCCAGGTCGATCGCAAGCGGCATCAAAGTTACGGTTTCGTTGCAGGCATAGCCAAACATCATGCCTTGATCACCCGCTCCGATGGTCTCCACTTCCTCGTCCGTGACTTCCCCGGAGCGCGTTTCCAACGCCTGGTTCACGCCTCGAGCAATGTCACTGCTTTGCCGCGCAATTGCCACTTGAACGCCGCAAGTATTGCCATCAAACCCTTTGGCGCTGTCATCGTAACCGATGTCGGTGATCACTTTGCGCGCCAACTCGTCGTAGTTGACCTGTGCCTCCGTGGTGATCTCACCCATCAACACGACGAATCCCGTTTTTGTCGCTACTTCGCAGGCCACGCGGGAATAGGGATCCTGCGCCAGGCAGGCGTCGAGCACGGCATCAGAAATTTGATCGCACATTTTATCCGGATGACCTTCGGTGACCGATTCAGAGGTAAAGAACAATCGACTCGAATTCATGAACGTGGTACTCATGCAGATTGCCTCCAAAATGAAATTGCCCCTTCGCAGCGAGAAGGGGCATGATCATCAAGGTGAGCCACATCTCATCTCTCAGACACTCTGTCTGGCGGAATTTGCACCACGCCCGTGGTTCGTCAACGGGCAAGTTGCCGAGGTTTCACAGGGCCGTTCCCTCCACCTCTCTGGATAAGAGTGCGATTGGGGCTATTGAATTTGTCGAAAAACTATACCACACACATTTAAAAGGTGTCAATTTCATCCATTTTTCGATCCAAACCGCATGGCGTGATAAGTTTTCGCGAGTTACTTCTTGGATTCTTCTCCTCGAACGCGGCCGACGCCCCAAAGTACGACCGCCATACCGACGCCAAGACCAAATCCTCCCAGCGTCCCCGGGCTGTCCAACCAGTAGGCGACGAGAACGAAAACGGCGAACACACCCAGAGCCGCCGCCACGGCGAATTGCCAGGCCTTCATATTGATCGCTTGAATTGCCAACCAACCGGCGCCGAGGCCAAAGGCCAGCGCGCCGAAGGGACGGAGAATTAAACCGAGTATCTCCATCAACTCGTAAACGTCCATCGTAAGGTCCAAATTCGACAAGATCATAGCGTACATCGTTCATCCTCCATTCTTTTGATTTTGAGTGCCGTCGTTTACGACGAAATGATTGTATACAGTATGGCACAAGTTTTGCATTTTCACGTATCGGAATCCGACACGTATTCGCTGATCATCGAGCCCAACGATGCGGTTATAGGCATGACGCATTTCGAGCAGGAAATGTTCCCGGCCCAGAACTATGCGCTGTTTTTCGGTGGAACCGAAATTGGATCAAAACGGATATAATGTCCTGCCATGACCGAAGGGCTCTTGACAGAACGCCTGTTTCTTCGATCATTATGGGTATAGCAGGAGGCGGAGCGAAAGTTCCCAGGAACCGAGCATTATTGTAGCGGGATTCCGACAAACAGCGGAGTAAATGCATGTCGTCATGGATACGATGTCGAAAGTAACTTCGAACAGACACTTATTGCGCATCGAACTACGTTTGAGCTTCGTAATTGTGCTCGTCATCGCAGTTGCGACGATGTGCTTCACGCTCGACGCTGCCGTTGCACAGAACGGTCACGGCGCAAACGTGCGTGGCACCGTCGTCGAGGCTGAGAGTGGTTCGCCTGTGGCTTTCGCTGAAGTCTCTGTCCCGCTGCTTGGGTTAACGACGCAATCGGATCGCTCCGGCCGCTTCCACTTCAATAGCATCGAACTGAGCGAGCCCTCCCTGCCCGTGACGATTTCCGTGCGCGCAGCCGGTTTCGGCGATTGGACCATCCAGGACGTGCGCCTGATCGTCGGCGACACGTTGATCCTCAACGTCGAGCTGGGCGCTGAGCCACAAACCATCGTTGTGCCGCAAGTGCCTGTGGAGCGGCCCGAATGGATCGAAAGCTCTCAGGGAGCACGTCGCGAGGTTACACCCACATTCGACCAGAGTTGGGACCCGATACCGGCGACGATCCGCGTGCGCATCACGGGCTATGCATACTGCGATCTTTCACGACCCTATACCGTGGAAACCATCGATTTCAAGGACTACGTCAAGCACGTTCTACCCAACGAGTGGAATCTTTTCTGGCACAGCGAATCCCTGCGCGCCGGCGCCATGGCGGCCAAGATGTATGCCTGGTCCTACATTGCCGTTGGCGGGAAATGGCCCGACGCGGACGTTTACGACAGCACCTGCGATCAGGTGTACAACCCGAATTACGAATATGAAAGCACGAATAACGCCGTGGATGATACCTGGAACTGGCGTCTAACGCGCGGCAATTATCTGTTCCGCACCTTTTATCGCGCCTATCTCAGCATGTGTCCCCCAGAAATCGACGGCGAATGCATGGGCCAGTACGAATCTCGCGATCTGGCCGAAGCCGGTCAACCCTGGGACAAAATCCTGCTCAGCTTCTACGAGATTGGTGAACTCGTACTCCTGCTGCCGGTGGAAGGCGGCTACTCCATGCGCTTTTACGGCGACGCCGACGATG
>Ga0315534_1000696_pt1 | contig 23680 bp, 20 predicted proteins | sample SalMarSW160240MG_FD_203094 | JGI IMG/M metagenome (GOLD analysis project Ga0315534, IMG submission 203094) | Salt marsh sediment microbial communities from the Plum Island Ecosystem LTER, Massachusetts, United States - Salt Marsh Sediment SW1602-40 ...
GGTCCCGCCCGAAGCCGTAAAGGTCGAACTCAATTTTTCCGACATGGCCATAGCCTATATCGACAAGATGCCGCCGGTCGTTACCGGGCAGGCCAAGCTGACAGTCGCGGGCACATCGTTCGCGGTCGATATCCCCAGCGGCAGGGTCGTTACGCCCTCGGGGCGGAGCCTCGCCGTCAGCGAAGGCCGCTTTCTCATTCCCGATCTTCGTGTCGATCCGCAACAGGGCACGATCGCGTTCAAAACGAACGGCGAGACCCAGACCGTACTTGAACTGCTCGACCACCAGCCGCTCGGCTACCTTCAGAGCGTCGGATTGAAACCCGATTTTCTTACGGGCACGGTGCAAGGCGACTTTGTGCTATCGATGCCGCTGTTGTCGGATCTCGAATTCAATCAGATCAAGATCAACGGTGAGGCATATCTCAATGACGCGCTGAAGGCGGTTCATCTCGCCGGTCCTTTCGACGTCGGCGGTGGTTCGCTTAACGTCAGCCTGACCGAGAAAGAAGTCGAGGCGAGGGGCGAGATCAGCATCAAGGGTGTCCCGGCTGAGCTTTCCTGGCGGCGAATTTTCTATGTGCCGGACGCCGAACAGGCGCCGATTGAGGTGACGGCGCGGCTCGACGCGGCAGCGCGCGAGCAGCTCGGGCTCAAGATCAACCATTTGGTCCAAGGACCGACCCCTATCGCGTTGCGGATCCCCGGGCTTAGCCCAGGGGCGCCCAAGGTCATGACGGTTGAGGCCGATCTCACCGAAGCGAAACTTCTTTTTGGCGGTCTGGGCTGGACCAAGCCCCCAGGCCGTGTTGCAAGCGTCCAACTCGATATCGTGCCTAAAGAAGACGGTTCGACCGTTCTCGATAATCTGAAGCTCACCGGTTACGACATCGACATTCGCGGCGGCATCGCGCTTGACCCCCAACAACGCCTCAAGCAGTTCTACTTCTCCGACTTTTCGGTCAACAGCGATACCCACGTTGAGATTACGGCCAACGTACGTGACGATGAAGTGCTTGAGATCAAGGCTACCGGACCCAGCTTTGACGGACGAGAGTTCTTCCAGTCCTTGTTCTCGGCCGGTCAGATCGAAGGTTCCAAAGAGCCCGACCAACCGTTCGGCATCGATCTGACCGCCAGCATCGGCAAGGTCGTCGGGTTTGGCAATACGACGATCGACAATGTCGAGGTCACGATGCAGAAGCGCAACGGCCAACTTGTTGCGCTCAACGCAAAGGGCGATCTGAACGGTAATGCCCCGGCCGCCGTCAATCTTGGCCAGAGCCAGGGCGCACGTATCATCGAGGCCGAAGCCCGCGACGCGGGTGCCGCATTCCGGCTGGTCGGATTCTATCCAAGCGTTGAGGGTGGCGAAGCATCGCTTCAGGTCAATCTCGATGCGGGCGGCCCCGGAACCAAGAGCGGGACATTATGGGCTCGCAGTTTCGTGGTGCTTGGCGATTCGGTCGTGAACGACGTTCTCACCGATCCGAACTCCGCGGCGGTCTTGGGACCGACCAAGCGCAAGCAGCGGGTCACGCGGCAGCGCATCGTCTTTAATCAATTGCGTGCGCCATTTTCCGTCGGTGGCGGCAAGTTCCGTCTCGGCGACGCCTATATCAACGGACCTCTGCTCGGCGCCACCATGCGCGGGACGGTCGATTTCAAGGCCAAAATGGTCGAGCTCGGGGGCACCTATGTGCCGCTTTATGGCTTGAACTCGGCGCTCGGGCAGATACCCATTCTCGGCCGCGTCCTGGTCGGCCGCCAGGGCGAAGGCGTGGTCGGGATCACATTTGCGGTCAAAGGGCCACTCGACGATCCGTCGGTTCTGGTCAATCCCATGTCCGTCATGACGCCGGGTATCTTCCGGCAGATCTTCGAATTCCCAGGCACGGCGCCGAACACTCAAAGCAATCCCGCAGCGTCCTCTTTCAATGTGCCGGGGGGCCGGAATTTTGGGCAGCAACCGACCCAATAGGTTTAGACCGGCCTGATCAACGCGTGCCGCTTCTTGCCGAGCGAGAGCTTGATGACGCCCTCCGGAGTGAGGTCGGCGAGCGTCAGCTTCCGCCGTTCGTCGGTGACCGCCACGTCGTTGACCTTGATGCCGCCGCTTTTGATCTGGCGTCTTGCCTCACCGGTTGAGGCCACAAACCCGACATGGGTGTTGGCGGTGAGCACGCCCCAGCCCTTTTCCAGCTCTGCCCTAGGAATGTCGAAGGTCGGCAGGCTGACGGCAATCTCGCCCTGCTCGAAAGTTGCCCGCGCCGTTTCCGCTGCCCGATCCGCGGCGTCGCGGCCATGCACAAGGGCGGTGGCCTCCGTGGCAAGGATTTTCTTGGCCTCGTTAAGCTCCGCGCCTTCAAGCGCGGCAAGCTTCGCAATCTCGTCAAGCGGGAGTTCGGTGAACAGCTTGAGGAAGCGCTCGACGTCGTCGTCCTCGGTGTTGCGCCAATACTGCCAATAGTCGTAAGCCGAGAACATATCGGCGTTGAGCCACACGGCACCGTCTGCGGTCTTACCCATTTTGGCACCAGACGACGTGGTCAGAAGCGGGGAGGTGAGTCCGAACAGCTCGACCCCGTCGGTCCGGCGGCCAAGCTCGATGCCGCTCACAATGTTGCCCCACTGGTCCGATCCGCCGAGCTGCAAGCGGCAGCCGTGGCGCCGGTAGAGTTCGACGAAGTCGTAGGCTTGCAGCACCATGTAGTTGAACTCGATGAAGCTGAGCGGATGTTCGCGCTCAAGTCTGAGCTTCACCGAGTCGAAGGTCAGCATGCGGTTGACGCTAAAATGCCGGCCGTAGTCGCGCAGGAAATCGATGTAGTTCAGACCATCCAGCCAGTCGGCGTTGTTGATCAAAAGCGCGTCGCTTTTCCCGTGTCCGAAAGTCAGGAACTTGGTGAATACCTGTTCAATGCCGGCAATGTTGGCGGCGATCTCCACATCGCCCAACAGCTTCCGCGCTTCGTCTTTGCCGGAAGGATCGCCGACCTTTGACGTGCCGCCGCCGATTAAGACGATCGGCCGGTGCCCGGCCTGCTGAAGCTTCCGCAGCATCATGATGCTGATAAGATTGCCGACATGCAGCGACGGGGCGGTGCAATCGAAACCGATATAGCCGGTCAGCCGCTCGCTTCTCGCCAGCCGGTCGAGACCTGCCTCGTCAGTCGCCTGGTGGATATAGCCCCGCGCTGAGAGCTCCTGCAGAAATTCGGATTTGACCTTACTCATGGGGAGCGGCTCGAAGTGGTTCCAATGGCAAAGCCTGTATCAGCTTTGCCGCGAGAATGCACGGAGGCAACGGCGAACCAGCCTTTAGCCGATCTTGTTTAGGCAGCAGAATCGCTGCGCTTCTTCGCCTTGCCCAGACGCTTATCGAGGTAGGAATCGACCACCTCCATCAGCCCATCCATGCGGCCTTCGAAGAAATGATTGGCATCAGGGACGGTCGCGTGGTCGATCACGATGCCCTTCTGCGTCTTGAGACGGTCGACGAGCGCGCGCACCGATTCGGTTGGCACGACTCGATCTTTGGCGCCATTGACCATCAGCCCCGAGGAAGGACAGGGGGCAAGGAAAGTGAAATCGTAGAGATTGGCAGGGGGTGCCACCGAGATGAAGCCCTCGATCTCGGGACGCCGCATCAGGAGCTGCATGCCGATCCAAGCGCCGAACGAAACGCCGGCGATCCAGCAGGTCGAGGCGTCGACATTATAGGTTTGCAGCCAGTCGAGCGCTGTTGCGGCATCGGCAAGTTCGCCGGGTCCGTTGTCGAACAGGCCCTCGCTCCGGCCGACGCCGCGGAAATTGAAACGCAGGACCGAGAAGCCGCGCCGCTGGAAGGCATAATACAGGTGGTAGACCACCTGGTTGTTCATGGTTCCGCCGAATTGCGGATGAGGATGGAGGATCAGCGCGACGGGGACGTTGATCCCCTTTTCGTGGTGATAGCGGGCCTCGATCCGTCCGGCGGGACCGCTGATATTCACTTCAGGCATGAACGACTGGCCTCGACACTGTGTGGATCACGGTAATCAAAGGATTCCACGGAGAAATTTGGGAAGCGCGCGGCTGCCAAACTTGACTCCGAGGCTTGGGAAACCTATACCCTTTATAAGATTAGAATTGTTCCAAACAAGGCCGCGTCCGAGATAGCTGGGCGCTTGGAGCGGCTTGAACCTTCGGGCCGGGCTTCTTAGCACGCGCCACGGGGGCTCGTGCAAGCGTTAACCGCCGGACACGCGGCCGCGGGCTAAAAAGCAGTATGAACCAGCGCTCTTATTTCGATTATAACGCCACCGCGCCGCTTCGTGACGAAGTGCGCGAAGCGGTCGTCGCGGCTCTCTCCATCCCCGGAAATCCGTCCTCGGTTCATGCCGAGGGCAGGGCGGCGCGCCGGGCCATCGAGACGGCCCGCACCAAAGTTGCGGCCCTGGTCGGCGCACGCGCCGAAGATGTGATCTTCACCAGCGGCGGCACGGAAGCGAACGCGCTGGCGCTTGCAGCGCGTCCCGGCGAAGCGCGGCGCTGTTACGTCTCGGCGGTCGAGCACCCGTCAGTCCTTTTGAGCCGAGGGGTCTCGCAAGAGTCCCCGGCCAAGTTTCCCGTCACGCGTGACGGCGTGGCAGACCTCGAACGTCTTGCAGGAGAGCTTGCCGTTCTCAAAGACGCCAGCCCGTTCGTTTCGCTGATGGCCGCCAACAACGAAACCGGTGCGCTGCAGCCAGTGGCAAGGGCTTCTCAGATCGTCCATGACGCGGGCGGGGTTCTTCACACCGACGCCGTTCAAGCGGCGGGGCGGATCGGACTCGACATGACGGCGCTCGGTGCCGATCTCTTGAGCCTGTCAGCGCACAAGATTGGCGGTCCCACCGGTGTCGGCGCTCTCGTGCTGAAGCCCGGCGTTTCGGTCGAGCCTCTGCTCAGGGGCGGGACTCAGGAGCGGCGGCGGCGCGCCGGAACCGAGACCGTGGCAGGCATTGTCGGATTTGGCGTGGCCGCTGAGCTTGCCTTGGCCGACCTTACCAATGTGGACGCCACGGCAAAGTTGAGGAACGAACTTGAACAGGGAGTGTTGGCCTTAGTGCCCGACGCCATGGTGCTTTCAGGCAAAGCGGAGCGGCTTCCCAACACGACATGCTTCGCCGTACCCGGTGTCAAAGCCGAGACGATAGTCATTGGGCTCGATCTTGCCGGCATTGCCGTGAGCGCGGGCAGCGCCTGCTCCTCCGGAAAGGTTGAGGCCTCTCATGTGCTGAGCGCCATGGGAATTTCCGATGAGCTGGCCCGCGGCGCAATCCGTGCAAGCCTTGGTTTTGCGACCACGCGTGACGATATCAAGAACTTCCTGAAGGCCTTTGGCGAGCTGATAGGCCGCCTGAGGCCCAAAGTTGCGGCTTAGGACCCGCCGGAAAGGAATTGGAGTAAGACATGCCGGCAGTGCAAGAGACCGTCGCCCGCGTCAAAGAGATTGACGTCGACAAATACAAATACGGCTTCTCGACCGACATCGAGTCGATCAAGGCGCCTAAGGGGCTGAACGAGGACATCGTCCGTTTCATCTCGGCCAAGAAGGGCGAACCGGACTGGCTACTTGAATGGCGGCTCGAAGCCTATCGGCGCTGGCTCACCATGCAGGAGCCGACCTGGGCGAATGTCAAATATCCCAAGATCGATTTCCAAGAGCTCTATTACTACGCCGCGCCCAAGAGCATGGAGGCGCCGAAGAGCCTCGACGAGGTCGATCCCGAGTTGCTCAGGACCTATGAGCGCCTCGGAATTCCTCTTTCAGAACAAAAGGTTCTGGCTGGCGTGGAAGGGGCGCAGCTTGAGGGCGCGCGGGTCGCGGTCGATGCCGTGTTCGACTCCGTTTCGGTGGTGACCACGTTCAAGGAAGAGCTGGCCAAGGCCGGCGTGATCTTCTGCTCGGTCTCCGAGGCAGTAAAGACGCATCCGGAGCTCGTGCGCAAATATCTCGGTTCGGTCGTGCCGATCACCGACAATTTTTATGCCACCCTCAATTCGGCGGTGTTCTCCGATGGAAGCTTCGTCTATGTGCCGCCCGGCGTGCGCTGCCCGATGGAACTGTCCACCTACTTCCGCATCAACGAAAAACAGACCGGCCAGTTCGAGCGGACCTTGATCATCGCCGACAAGGGTTCTTACGTAAGTTATCTCGAAGGCTGCACCGCGCCGATGCGCGACGAGAACCAGCTTCATGCCGCCGTGGTCGAGCTGGTCGCGCTCGACGATGCCGAGATCAAATATTCCACAGTGCAGAACTGGTACCCTGGCGACAAGGAAGGCAAAGGCGGCGTCTACAACTTCGTCACCAAGCGCGGCGACTGCCGCGGCGCCCGCTCCAAGATCTCATGGACGCAAGTCGAGACCGGTTCGGCGATCACTTGGAAATATCCGAGCTGCATTTTGCGGGGCGACGGCTCGCGCGGCGAGTTCTATTCCATCGCCATCTCCAACGGCTATCAGCAGATCGATTCCGGCACCAAGATGATCCATCTTGGACGCAACACGTCGAGCCGCATCATCTCCAAGGGCATCGCCGCCGGCCACTCGAACAACACTTATCGCGGACTGGTGTCGGCCCATCGCCGGGCTGCGAACGCGCGCAATTTCACCTGTTGCGATTCGCTCCTCATCGGCGACCAATGCGGCGCTCACACCGTGCCCTATATCGAGGCGAAGAACGCGAGCGCCACCTTCGAGCACGAAGCGACCACGTCGAAGATCTCGGACGATCAGCTGTTCTATTGCCTGCAGCGCGGCTTGTCCGAAGAGGAGGCAGTGGCGCTGATCGTCAACGGTTTCGTACGCGACGTCCTCCAGCATCTGCCGATGGAGTTCATGGCCGAAACGCAGAAGCTGATCGGCATCAGCTTGGAGGGCTCGGTCGGCTAATCGCCATGAGCTCGGCGTCGAAAGAGATTCAGTAACTGATACCTAGAGAAGAAACGGAATGCTTGAGATCAAAAATCTGCACGTCAATGTCGACGGCCGGGAGATCCTGAACGGTCTTGACCTCACTCTGCCCCAGGGCGAGGTGCATGCCATCATGGGACCGAACGGTTCGGGCAAGTCGACGCTCGCCTATGTACTCGCCGGCAAGGAGGACTACGAGGTCACGGCAGGGTCCGTCACCTGGAAGGGCGAAGATCTGCTTGGCATGGAGCCGAGCGAGCGCGCCGTCGCCGGCGTGTTTCTCGCCTTCCAATATCCGATGGAAATCCCGGGCGTCGCCACCATGACGTTCCTGCGCACCGCGGTGAATGCCGTGCGCAAAGCGCGCGGCGAGGCCGAGCTGTCGACGCCGGATTTCTTGCGGTTTGTGCGCGACAAGGCGGCCGCGCTCAAGATCGAGCCTGACATGCTGAAGCGCCCGCTCAATGTCGGGTTCTCCGGCGGAGAGAAAAAGCGTAATGAAATCCTACAGATGGCATTGCTCGAGCCGTCGCTTTGCGTGCTCGACGAGACCGACTCCGGCCTCGATATCGATGCCGTTCGTATCGTCGCTCAAGGTGTGAACGCGCTCCGCTCGCCCGGGCGGGCCATGCTCGTCATCACACATTATCAGCGCCTGTTGAACTACATCGTGCCTGACCGCGTGCATGTGCTGTCAGAGGGCAGGGTGGCGCGTTCGGGCGGTCCTGAGCTTGCGCTCGAGCTTGAGGAAACGGGTTACGCGGAGTTCGGCGGCGAAGCCGCTTAGCGGCGATACCGCCTAGAAAGGGACGAATGGACCTCCCAGTCCAACAATTCAGGACCAAGGCCGAGCAAGCCTATCTCGATCTGTTCGAGGCGGCGGAAAACGCGCTGCCCGGCGCGCGCGATTCCTTTGTCGCTGCGTTGAGAGCAAACGCGATCGAGACTTACGGCCGGCTGGGGCTCCCTCATCGCCGCATTGAGGCGTGGAAATACACCGATCTCCGCACGCGGCTTACCGAGGTCAACCCGCTTGCCAAAGGGGAAGGCGTTGCCGTCTCCGAAGCCGCGCTGAGCGAGGCACTCGGCGCCGAACTGGCTAACCTCCCTTCCTATCGACTTGTCATCGTCGAAGGCGATCTCAGAGACGACCTCTCGGACCTCGCGGGTCTGAAAGCGGCCGGCGTCGAAGCGGTCTCTTTGGCGCGGGCGCTGGAAAAGCCGCCGGCCTGGTTGAAAGAGGCGCTCGCGCAAATCAATCCTCGCGACGACGATGCCGTCCTTGCGCTCAACACGGCGTTGATGACGGGAGGCATCGGCTTGCGGATCGGGAACGGTGTTACCCTCGACAAGCCGATCCACCTCATCCAGCTCGACGGTGAGGGCGAACCGGCCTCGATCTTCACCCGCAACGTGGTGATCGCCGAGCCCGGAAGCGCGGCAACCGTGCTGGAAAGTTTCGGCGGCCTCGGCCTCCATGCTCCACAACGCAATGAGGTCACCGAGCTTAGGATCGGCGCCGAAGCTGCGATCAGACATTTCAAGGTCCAGAAAGAACGCGATGACGCGTTTCATCTGTCGACCTGGCTGGTGGAGCTCGGGCCTGACGCCCGCTATGACGCGTTCCAATTCTCGACCGGTGCGGACCTGGCTCGCAATCAAGTCTATCTGAACTTCGCAGGCGAGGGGGCCGCGGCCGACATTTCCGGCGCCTTTCTGCTGCGCGGCCGGCAGCATTGCGACACCACGCTGCTGATCGAGCATCGCGTGCCGCATTGCACGAGCCGCGAGCTGTTCAAAGCCGTTCTCGACGGCGAGTCGCGCGGCGTGTTCCAAGGCAAGATCATCGTCTCGCCCGGCGCGCAGAAGACCGACGGCAAGCAGATGGCGGGCGCGCTGCTTCTGTCCGAGATCGCCGAATTCGATTCAAAACCCGAGCTTGAGATCTTCGCCGATGACGTGGTTTGCGGCCACGGCGCCACCTCCGGTCAGATCGACGAGGATTTGCTGTTCTATCTCGAGGCGCGCGGCATTCCCGAAGAAGAGGCGCGTGCTCTTCTCATTCAGGCTTTTGTCGGTGAGGCACTCGAGCGCGTGGAGGACGAAGCTTTGCGCGATGCCCTTGGCAGCGCCTCTGCCGCGTGGCTTGGCATCAGCCCTTCCGATTGATGGACGGGCCGATGACCGTGCTCACCCCGCCAAAGAAAGATGCGTTACAGCGCCCCTTCGACGTGGAGGCGATCCGCGCCGATTTCCCGATTCTCTCCCGCGAGGTGAACGGCAAGAAGCTGGTCTATCTCGATAATGGCGCTTCGGCACAGAAACCGCGTGCCGTGCTCGATACGATCCAGCGCGCCTACGCGCACGATTATGCCAACGTGCATCGCGGGCTTCATTATCTGAGCAATCTCTCGACCGCGCGTTTCGAAGAGGCGCGCGAGACCGTGCGCCGCATCCTCAACGCAAGCTCCGATCAGGAGATCATCTTCACCAGCAATGCCACCGAGGCCATCAACCTGGTCGCCTCCTCTTACGGTGCGCCCAATATCGGGGAGGGCGACGAGATCGTCCTCACCATCATGGAGCACCATTCCAATGTGGTGCCCTGGTATTTCCTGCGCGAGCAGCAAGGCGCCGTCCTGAAATGGGCGCCGGTCTCTGACGACGGAGACTTCCTGCTCGATGAGTTTGAACGGCTCATCACCCCGCGCACCAAGATGATCGCGGTCACCCATATGTCCAACGTGCTCGGCACCATCGTACCGCTCAAGGAGGTGGTGCGGATCGCGCATGAGCGCGGCATTCCGGTCCTTGCCGACGGCGCGCAAGGGGCTGTGCATTGTCCCATCGACGTGCAGGACCTCGACATCGATTTCTACGCGCTCACCGGCCACAAGCTCTACGGCCCGACCGGCATCGGCGCGCTCTATGGCAAGAAAGAGCACCTGGAGCGGATGCGGCCCTATCAGGGCGGCGGCGAGATGATCGGCACCGTGACCACCGAGGCCGTCACATACGCGGAGCCGCCGCACCGGTTCGAGGCAGGCACCCCTCCGATCGTGCAGGCCATCGGGCTCGGCGCCGCCATCGACTATGTCGACAGCGTGGGGCGCGAGCGCATTGCCGCCCATGAGACCGCGGTACTCGACTACGCCATGGCGCGCCTCGGCGAAATCCCCTGGCTTCGCATTTTCGGCCGCCCCAAGCACAAAGGGGGTATCGTCTCCTTCAATGTCGAAGGGGCCCATCCCCACGATGTCAGCACTATTCTCGATCGCTACGGGGTGGCGGTCAGGGCCGGAACCCATTGCGCCGAGCCGCTTCTTGCCCGTTATGGGGTGACCTCGACATGCCGCGCCTCCTTCGCCATGTATAATACGATGGAAGAGGTCGATATCCTGGTCGAGGCGCTGCATAAGGCGCGTGATATGTTCGCTTAAGGTTGTGGCCGAGATGGTTGAAAAGACTCAAAAAGACGGCACCGCACGCGATCCGGAGTCCGAGCCGGCCCCCGACGGGCCGGCGGAGATCAAGGGGTGCGTCGGCGCGACCGGCGGTGAGGAGGGGCAGGCGCCTGCGCTTCCCGCCGACGAGGCCGAACGCCTCAAAGCCGATCTGGTCGCCGCGCTCAAGACCGTCTACGACCCTGAGATCCCGGTCGATATCTATGAGCTTGGTCTGATCTATCGCCTCGACGTCGACGGCGACCGCAATGTCGAGATCGACATGACGCTGACCGCGCCGGGCTGCCCGGTCGCCGGCGATATGCCGGGCTGGGTCGAGAACGCTGCAAGCTCCGTTCCGGGCGTCGGCCAAGTCACGGTCAAGCTCGTGTTCGACCCGCCTTGGGACATGGGCCGCATGAGCGACGAGGCGCGGCTCGCGCTCAACATGTTCTGAGCCAAGCCTTGAACGCGCGCATGATTTATCCCAATTTGAAGCTATGAGCCTCACCCCCCGACCCCAAGTGATGAGACTGACCGAGGCAGCGGCCGCGCGGATTCGCGCGCTGCAAGACGTCTCTGGAAAGTCGGGCGAGGGCGTGCGCATCGGCGTGAAAAACGGCGGCTGCGCCGGCATGGAATATACGATGGAGTACGCCGAAGAGCGCGGCCCCCACGACGAGGTGGTCGAGGACAAGGGCGTAACGCTGCTGATCGACCCGAGCGCGGTGATGTTCTTGCTCGGTACCGAGATGGACTATCGCACCGACCGGCTACGCTCCGGCTTCGTGTTCAATAACCCGAACCAGACGAGCGCCTGCGGGTGCGGCGAGTCGGTGATGCTCAAACCGGTCGGCGAGTCTGCAGACGACGGCTCCGGAGCACAGGACGAAGCGTCTTAGCTTTAGGCTTGTTAAGGCACCCGAACGGGTCGCAGCATAAAGGCTGGGACGTGATCGCCCATACCTTGCTGCCCGGACCGGGAGGGCTGCGACGCGGGCTGAGATTTCTGAGGTTGGGAGGCGGAGGCGGCGTGGCCTTGGGCGGATTTCCGTTCGCCAGGCTGAAGATGCTTAGGCCGGTCGTTGCGGCGGCGCTGATCCCGTTTCTTGCCGGAGGAGGCGTTCTGCTGGACGCTTCGCTGCGCATTGTCGGGCTTGGGCTTGGAGGCCGTCTGCGCGCCCGAGTGGCGCCCATTCCGTCTCGAGCGCCCGCCGCGGCGGCGGCCGTTTCCATTCGACCGCGACTCTAATGCCTCTTTCACCTCTGCTTCGCTCGGAGCCTCGTCGATCCAGGGGATCTCGTGGCGGAGCAATCCTTCGATCGCCTTGAGCGCTTTGTAGTCTTTCGGCGTCACCAACATCGCGGTGAAGCCGTCGCGTCCCGCCCGGCCGGTCCGGCCGATGCGATGAACGTAGTCTTCAGGTTGAATCGGAACGTCGTAATTGAAGATGTGGCTCACATCGGGGATATCGAGACCGCGTGCGGCAACGTCGCTCGCGGCCAGGAAAGCAATTTGGCCGCTGCGGAAAGATTCCAACGTCGCCATGCGTTCACGCTGGTCCATGTCCCCGTGCAACGCGCCGACATTGAAACCATGGCGCCGGAGCGAGCGGTGGAGAATACCAACATCTTTTTTGCGGTTGCAGAAGATGATGGCGTTCTTGACGTCCGTTTCCCGCATCAAATTTCTAAGCGCATCACGCTTCCCGGCTGGATCGTCGGGAGCCTTCTTCAGTCTTTGTACGATGGTTGCCGCCGCCGTCGCCTGGGGTGCCGCCTCGATACGTTCGGGGGTATGCAAGAACTTGTCGGCCAGGCGCTGAATTTCGGGTGGCATGGTGGCGGAAAAGAACAAGGTCTGCCGGGTGAAGGGCAGGAGCTTACAGATGCGCTCGACATCCGGGATGAACCCCATGTCGAGCATGCGGTCTGCCTCGTCGACCACCAGAATCTCGATGCCGTTCAAGAGCAGCTTGCCGCGGACGAAATGATCGAGCAGCCGGCCAGGCGTCGCAATCACGACGTCGGCGCCGCGATCGAGCTTGCGGTCTTGGTCCTCGTAGGACACGCCGCCGATCAGGAGCGCCACGGTCAACTTGTGGTTCTTGCCGAGGGTCTCGAAATGCTCGGCGACCTGCGCGGCAAGCTCGCGCGTCGGCTCGAGGATCAGCGAACGTGGCATGCGGGCGCGGGCGCGGCCGCGTTCGAGCCGGGTCAGCATCGGCAGCACGAAGGAAGCGGTCTTACCGGTTCCGGTCTGTGCGATGCCAAGCACATCGCGGCCCGCCACAGCGACGGGCACGGCTTTGGCTTGAATAGGGGTGGGAGTTTCGAAGCCTGCCGCTTCAACGGCAGACAAGACTTTTGGGCTTAGACCAAGATTTGAAAAGCTCATGCGTTAGTAAATCTTCACGCGGCTGGCGCCACGCGTAGCTCTTTCTTTTGTTACACATATTTGCTGCAACGATTCGCAGCCCCCGTGCAAGACACGATAGAAGCGATACAGCGGTTATGCCCTGCTATAACTTGCCCCTCAAATAAGGGGCCGGGGCCCGCTGCGCAAGAGGCCAATTTTGATATTGCCGACACAATGTGGCGTTTAGCTCTTGTTCCGAACAGGCTATAGGCGGCAAACGCAAGCCGTGTAAAGGGGCGGCGAAGCCATGACGACAACCGACCATGCCGAAGTTGCGGTCAAACCGCCGATTTTGTTTCTTGGCGCGCTCGTGCTTGGGTGCTTGCTGAGTGCCATCGTGCCGATCGGCCCGGGGCTTGGGTCGGCGAATGGGCTCGCGGTCACGGTCGGGCTGACCTTCATCGTGCTCGGTTTTGTGCTTGCGGGCCTATCGTTCCGCAATTTTCGCCTTGCCGGCACCAGCGTCGTCCCCGGGGAGCCGGCGACGGCTCTCGTGGTCACCGGGCCTTATCACGTCACGCGCAATCCGATCTATATTGGGCTCGTGCTCGCCTATTTCGGGGTTTCTATCCTGCTGACCAGCATGTGGGTGTTACTCCTGCTGATCCCGACCGTGATGATCCTGCAGCACGGCGTCGTATTGAAAGAGGAAGAGTATCTCGAACGGCAGTTCGGAGAGGCCTATACCAAATACAAAGCCCGCGTGCCGCGCTGGCTCTAGCTCAGATATCCAGCTCGTCCGGCTTGGCGAAAGCGGCGCGCTCTTGAATGAAGCGGAACCGCGCCTCGGGCTTGGTGCCCATCAGCTGATCGACCAGCTTGCCTGTGCCTTTATCGCCCTCGGCGACCTCCACCTTAAGCAGCAAGCGTGTTTTCGGGTCCATGGTGGTTTCTTTGAGCTGCCGCGGCAGCATCTCGCCGAGGCCCTTGAACCGCGACACGTCGATCTTGCCCTTGCCGTTGAACTCCTTGCGCATCAACTGCTCCCGATGCGCTTCGTCGCGGGCATAAAGCGTCTTGGCGCCCTGGCTTAAGCGGTAGAGCGGTGGTACCGCCAGATAGAGATGACCTCCCTCGATAAGCCCGCGCATCTCGCGGTAGAAGAAGGTGATGAGCAGGGATGCGATATGGGCGCCGTCGACATCGGCATCGGTCATCACCACGACCTTCTCGTAGCGTAAATCCTGTTCGCGGTAGCGCGTACCGGTGCCGCAGCCGAGCGCCTGGATCAGGTCGCTCAGTAGCTGGTTGTCGGCAAGCTTGCTCGAGCTCGCACTCACGACGTTGAGAATCTTGCCCCTGAGCGGCAGCACGGCTTGAGTTGCCCGGTCGCGCGCCTGCTTGGCCGAGCCACCGGCGGAGTCGCCCTCGACGATGAAGATTTCCGTTCCGCTCGCGCCGCTCGCGGCACAATCGGCAAGCTTGCCGGGGAGGCGCAAACGCCGCGTCGCGGTCTGCCGGCCGATCTCCTTTTCTTTCCTGCGGCGCAGACGATCTTCCGAACGGTCGACCACCCAATCGAGCAGACGATTGGCCTGCGACGGATTTCCTGTCAGCCAATGATCGAAAGCATCGCGTAAGCCGCTTTCAACGAGACGGGCGGCTTCGGCACTCGACAGCCGGTCCTTGGTCTGGCCTTGGAACTCCGGCTCGCGAATGAACACCGACAGCATGCCGGCCGCGGTGCCGAGCACGTCGTCCGCCGTCACTTGGCCGACGCGCTTGTGCCCGGTGAGTTCGCCATAGGCGCGCAAGCTCTTGGTCAGCGCTGCGCGCAGTCCGGTTTCGTGCGTTCCCCCGTCAGGCGTGGGGACGGTGTTGCAATAGGAATTGAGGAAGCCGTCGTCGCTGGCGATCCAGGCCATGGCCCATTCGACCGAGCCCGAGCCCTTCTTTTCGATCCGCCCGGCGAACACGTCCTTGGTCACGGTCTCCTGGCCTTCGATGCGGCTCGCCAAGAAATCCTTGAGGCCGCCGGGAAAGTGAAAGACCGCGCTTGCCGGGATCTCGCTATCGCCGGCAAGAAGCGCCTTGGCGCACGACCATCTGATTTCGACGCCGCGGAACAGATAGGCCTTCGAGCGTGCCATGCGGAACAGGCGAGCCGGATTGAACGCGGCGTCTTTGCCAAAAATTTTCGGGTCCGGCCTGAAGCTGACCCGCGTGCCGCGCCGGTTCTTGACCGCACCGAGATTCTTCACTGGGCCGTCCGGATTGCCCCGCTTATAGCTCTGGCGGTAGAGCTTCTGCCCGCGCGCGACCTCGACTTCGAGCGTCTCCGACAACGCGTTCGTAACGGAGACACCGACGCCGTGCAGGCCGCCGCTCGTCTCGTAGACCTTGGAATTGAACTTCCCGCCGGCATGCAGCGTGGTCATGATGACTTCGAGCGCGGATTTCTTTTTGAATTTGGGATGCGGATCGACGGGCATGCCGCGGCCGTTATCGGTGACGGTGAGAAGGCCGTTCGCCTCGAAGGCAACGCTGATATGGTCGGCATGGCCCGCCACCGCCTCGTCCATGGCGTTGTCGAGCACCTCGGCGAACAAATGGTGCATCGCCTTCTCGTCGGTGCCGCCGATATACATGCCGGGACGCCGCCGCACTGGCTCGAGCCCTTCGAGCACCTCGATATCGGCGGCGGTATAGCCCGTCTCCGAGCGGGACGTGGCCTTGCTGCGCGCAGTCTTCTTGGGCCGACTGGCGAACTTCTTCCTCGCTCCGCCCGCCGGCTTCTTGCTCCGGCCGCGGTTTGCGAACAGGTCGCGCTGCCCGCCGGCTTTGCGCTTGGGTCGTTTGGCCACCGAAGGCTCCGCGAATCATATCAACGCATAGGGAACGCGTTTAGCTCGCATGCGCGTGCGGCTTTTTCAAGAGCTCGAAAGCCGCGCAGGAATTGTCAGCCGATCTTGCCGCCGCCGATCTTGGTAATGACGAGCACCGACGGCCGCGGGGGCATGTTGGGATCGAAATCCGGCCAGCGTGTCGCCGGGTCGGCAAAGGTCGAGGCCCGTTCGAATCCCTTGTAGCGGTCGGTCGCATCGGTGCCCGGGTGCTGCACGGCGAGGAACAGCGTCTCCTGATCAGGGGTAAAGCAGGGACCGCACATTTCGCCTCCGACCGGACCGCGGAAGAAGAGCTTGCCTGTACCGCGCCGCGTTCCTTCGGTTTCCAGCGCATAAAGGCCGTCAGCCCGCCCCGTGGGCCAAGGCTCGCCCTGATCGGTTGAGATCCACAGCCGCCCTTCAGTATCCGTCGTCGCATTGTCGGGGCAGGCGAACCAGCCATTCTCCGACGTCGCCGGATTCCACAACGCGCCCACCGACGCCACCGAAGGATCGCCGCAGCGTACCAAGAGATCCCAGGTAAACCGGCCGGCGGCATGGTCTCCATCAGGCGGCGTCATCTCGATGACATGACCGAGTACATTCTCGGCCCGCGGATTGGCAGTGTCCTCTTCGCCGGCTTTGCGCTTGGCGTTATTGGTCAGGATCACATAGACGCTCCCGGTAACAGGGTTGGGCTGGACGTCCTCGGGCCGGTCCATGCGGGTGGCGCCAAGCAGATCCGCGGCCAAGCGCGCGTCGATGAGGACATCGCCCTGATCGGAGAATCCGTTCTCCTTTGTCAGCGGGCCTTGCCCGAAAGTCAATGGAAGCCAGGTGAGGCTGCCATCGTTGTCGAACCGCGCCACCGACAAGGTTCCTTCAGACAACAGCCGCCGGTTCCCGGCACGGTCTTCGGGATCGTATTTGCCGTTCGAGACGAAGCGATAAACATAGTCGAATCCCGCATCGTCGCCGCTATAGACAACCACCCGGCCGTCCTTGTTGACGAGGCACTCCGCACCTTCATGGCGAAACCGGCCGAGTGCCGTGTGCTTGACCGGTACGGACTTCGGGTCGAACGGATCGATCTCGACGATCCATCCGAACCGGTTCGGCTCGTTCGGTTCCTTGTCGACATTGAACCGGTCGACGAACTTGCCCCAGGCCTGCCACAGGCCCGGCACACCGTAACGTGTGTAACTCTTGGCCTGCGCGCCGCCCAAATCGGCTGGCGCCTCGCCGCCTGGCGGGCAAAGCGCACTCCAGAAATAGCCATGGAAATTTTCTTCCGCCGTGAGGTAGGTGCCCCATGGCGTGACCCCTCCGGCGCAATTGTTGAGCGTGCCGAGGATGTTCCGGCCCGACGGGTCGGCGCTCGTCTTCATCCGCTCATGTCCCGCCGCAGGCCCGTCGACCGTCATGTCCGTGCTGGCGGGGCTGATGCGGCGGTTGTAAGCGCTGTCGCGCTTAGGCCGCCATCCGTCTGGCCCGCGTGCAATCTCGACAATGCTGACGCCGTGCGCCGCCATTTCGATATCGACCAGCTCGGCGGTCATATCCTGGCGGACGAGGCCGGGAAACATGACCTCCTCATTGGTGTATTCGTGATTGATGCAGAGGAGACCGCGCGCGGCCGTATCGTCGAGCGGGAAGAAAGCGATATAGTCATTGTTGTAGCCGAACTGCCGCAGCTGCGCCTCGGCGCTCTGCTTCAACGGGTCGAAAGGCGGCGAATCAGGAAACAGAGGATCGCCCCACCTTAGCAGCACGTCTGCCTTATAGCCGCTGGCAACATGGTGATTGCCGTCGACGCCGGCGGGGAGTTCGGTGAACGCGAAGCGGTCCTTATCCTCTTGCACTTGTTCGGCGCGGGCTGGGCCTCCTGCGAGCAGCGCAGGCCCGAACAGCGCTGCGGCTGCCGTCACGCCGAGCGTGCCCCGTATCACCGCACGGCGGCTGTAGCGTTGCAGTATAATGTCGCCGATCGAATCGGCGGTCGCCGGGCTCAGCGGAACATTGTCGTGGGCTTCATAGGCCTCGGCGCGGTTGCAGAAGCCGTCGGTCTTAGCCATATGCCATACCGAAGTTGAGTGCAGGGCACCGGAAACTAGGCCCGCACCGTGACAGATTTGCGAAGCGGAGTGACGCGATGCCGGTAGAGACCCCAGTTTGCGATTTCGGATGGAAGGCGCCTTCCTTTAGCCTCCCTGGCGTGGATGGCAAGAGCCACAGCCTTGACGAGGTGAAGGGACCGAACGGCACGCTGGTCATGTTCATCTGTAATCACTGCCCTTACGTCAAAGCGGTGATCGATCGTATCGTACGCGATGCCAACGAGCTGCGTGAACTCGGGGTGAATACCGTTGCCATCTGCTCGAACGATGCCGCACATTATCCGGACGATTCCTTCGACAATATGAAACGCTTCGCGGCAGATCATGGTTTCGCTTTCCCGTATCTCCACGACGAAAGCCAGAAGGTCGCGCGCGCCTATGACGCAGCCTGCACGCCCGATTTCTACGGCTTCAACGGCGATCTTGAGCTGCAATATCGTGGGCGTTTGGATGAGAGCCGCAGAGAGGCAGCACCCGGCGAGGTCCGCCGCGATCTGTTCGAAGCGATGAAGCAAGTCGCCATGACCGGGCAAGGGCCGCGCGAGCAGATCCCGTCGATGGGCTGCTCAATCAAGTGGAAGGCCGCCTGACTCACGGCTTGGTGATTTGCTTGTGTGCCGCGCTGCCTGGACATTGGCCGCGAGGAACGGGCCGGCCAATTCGGCCCATCGAGCGCGGAACATGCGGGTTTTTGCCATTCAGCTGACGAACGCCATGGCATGGCGGCGGGCACCCCAACTGGCGATCCTTTGCATTGCCCTGATAGGGGGAGTCCCGGCGGCGGCTTTCGCCGGCGCGCCCAAGGATCTGTTCGCCACGTCAGCCGAGGGCGCGTCGGAGACAATCGACCATTCGGCCTGGGACGAGCTGCTAAAGACCTACGTGAAACCCGGCGCCGGCGGACTCAATCGCGTCGATTACACTGACCTCAAGGCCGACGGCCTGCCTGCGCTGCGCGCCTATATCGATTCGCTTACCGAGATCGATCCAAGCAAGCTCGATCGAGATGAGCAATTCGCGCTTCTCGCCAATCTCTACAATGCCAAGACCCTGGAGATCGTCGCGTCCAATTACCCGGTCGACTCCATCAAGGACATTTCGCTCGGCGGTGGCATAACCGCACTCGTTAGCGGCGGACCGTGGAAAGCCAAGGTGATTACGTTCCGCGGTGTCGATTTGAGTCTCGACGATATCGAGCACGGCATCTTGCGCCCCATCTTCAACGACCCGCGCGTGCATTATGCCGTCAACTGCGCCTCGGTCGGCTGCCCCAATCTCCGCGCCGAAGCATTCACCGGCGCAAAGCTGAACCAACAATTGGAACGAGCCGCAAGCGACTATGTTAACAGCGAGCGCGGGGTCAGGTTCGAGCACAAGGGGCCCGTCGTGTCTTCCATCTACGTTTGGTACATGGACGATTTCGGCGGCACCGAGCAGGGTGTTCTCGACCATCTCCGGAAATACGCCTCTCCCGAATTGAAGCGGCGCTTAGCCCATACGAAGTCCCTCGCAGGGCACGACTACGACTGGAGCCTCAACGACGCGGCTCCCTGATCAACCACGCACGAAACCCACCAAGGAAGAGGAAATGGACATGCTGAGACTCGTTCCAATCGCCATCGCCATGATTACCTTGCTGGCCACCAGCTTCGACGCGTCGGCGGCGAAGTGTAAGAAGGGCTACTACTACGACGAAGAGACCGGTAAGTGCATCAAGAGGCGCGGTTCCGGGTGATCGGGACGAGTGCCGCCGGACTCGCCACCAAGTCCCCGGCAACGTCTCTTGCGGCGTGGTTCGTAGGCGGCATCCTCCTGACCGCCTTCGCTGTGGGGCTTGCGATATATTCACCGCGCTTCGGCTACGCCTACGAGCTCGGCGAAATGCCGATTGTCTGGCTCACCGCCGGGCTCGTTCTCGCCGGCCTCGTCTATTTTTTCGCCCTGCCGCCGCTCATCGCCGAGTCGCTGGCTTGCGACCGGCAGGAGGTGCGGCAGATCATGATCTGCATTGTTGCTGCCGGTCTCGTGGCGCGGCTTGCCTTGTTCGCCAGTGAGCCGATCCTGGAAGACGATTACCAGCGCTATCTTTGGGACGGCGCTGTCACCGCCAGCGGCCACAATCCTTATGCGATGTCGCCTTACGAGGCGCGGAAAGAGGGGAGCGCGCTCGCCGACTTGGCGCACGAGGGAGAGCAAGTCACAAGCCGCATCAACCATTCAAGCCTCAAGACTGTTTACCCGCCGGTGACGCAAGGGGCTTTTGCTCTCGCTCACCTGATCAAACCGTGGAGCCTGACCGCGTGGCGATCGGTTCTCCTCATTTTCGATCTCGTTACGCTTACGCTCCTCTTGCTGCTGTTGCGCGAGGCGGCGCGTTCGCCTCTGTGGTCGGCGCTCTATTGGTGGAATCCAATTGTCATCAAGGAGTTGTTCAATTCCGCGCACATCGAAGCGGTGGTCGTGGCCTTTACGCTGCTTGCCTTGTGGTTTGCACTGCGGCGGCGGCCGATCGCATCTCTGTCGTCTCTCGGCTTCGCCATAGGCGCTAAACTGTGGCCGGTTTTGCTTTTGCCGGTCCTCCTGCGCCGCTGTGCCCAGATCGACCGGCGAGTCATGGCCGGCGCCATCGTTGCGTTCGGCGCGATCGTTACGCTGTGGGCAATCCCTCTCTTGTCGGACGGGCTCGGTGACCGCTCGGGTTTCGTGTCCTATTTCTCTTCATGGCAGACGGGCAGTGCGCTCTTTCCGGCGCTTGAGCGGTTGGTTGCATCCGTCTTCGGTTGGATGTCGCTCTCGGCCGATTGGGCCGCCCTTGTCGCGCGGGGCCTCTTGGCGCTCTGCGTTGCGATCATCGCCTTGGCCGTAAGCCTGAAGCCGGTTGCCGATGCCGACGATCTCCTTGGGCGGGCAAGTCTCGTAGTGGCGGCACTGGTGCTTCTGTCGCCGGCGCAGTTTCCTTGGTATGCGGTCTGGTTCGCGCCGTTTCTCGCTTTCAGGCCCTGGACCGGCTTTCTGCTTTTGACTGCGACTCTTCCCCTCTACTACCTCGATTTCTATTTCATCGGCCGCGACCAGCCGGAGATGTTCAGCTCCTGGATCGTGTGGATCATTTGGCTTCCCGTGTGGGGCGCGCTTGCCGTCGAAGCCGCACGAAAAAGCAATCGTTGGCTCGCGGTGTAGGGCGCGCTGTCATGTACAAGGGCTTGCACATTGGCGTTGTCATCCCGGCCTTCGATGAAGAACGCGCGATCGCGCATGTCATCGCCGAAATCCCCGGATGGGTCGACGAGGTCGTCGTCGCCGATAACGGCTCGTGCGACCGCACCGCCGAAATCGCTGCGCGAGCCGGCGCACGCGTCGTGCAAGAGCGTGAGCGTGGCTATGGCGCGGCGTGCCAAGCTGGAATAGGGGCGTTGCGGACCGCAGACATCGTCGTGTTCTTGGACGGAGACCGCAGCGACTATCCCGGCGAAATGGCGACCCTGGTCAACCCGATCGCCGAGGACCGGGCCGATCTCGTCATCGGCTCACGTGTCAGAGGCAGGCCGGAGCGGGGTTCGCTGACGCCACAACAGCGTTTCGGCAATTGGCTTGCTTGCCGATTGATCCGGCGTTTGTGGGGTGCGGACTTCACCGATCTCGGGCCGTTCCGAGCTGTTCGCCACGGCACGCTCAAAGCCCTCGATATGACCGACCGCAAATACGGTTGGACCGTCGAGATGCAGATCAAGGCGGCCAAGACGAGCGTGAGGACGCTTGAGATGCCGGTCCGATACCGGCCACGTATCGGAGCGTCGAAGATTTCCGGCACATTGCGCGGTTCGATAGGCGCAGGCATCGGTATTCTCGGACTGATCGCACGCTCAGCCCTCAACCGGCTTTAACCTCTGGTTAAGCGTAACGCTTTTCCATTTCTTTAACGCGGCGACTTCTAAAATTCGTCTCAAAGCGGCGGAGTTTTTTGATGGTGATCCGTTACGTCACCTTGGCGTTGCTTGGTGCAGCTTCGATCTGGGCTCTCATCACCGTGGGCGCCAGCAACAGCGAGACGATCCTCGCCGATACCGGTCACACCGGATCGGATCGCGACATTGTCCTTTGGTTCTTGGCCGCTATCGCCACACTCATCGCCTTTTCGCTCGGGCGCTTTTTGGTTTTGGGACGAACGTCCATGGTCGACGGCTGGTACGAGGAGCACAAGCAGTGGATTTACGTCGTCGTAGGCGGAGGGCTGCTCTACGCGGCTTATCGGCTGATGTAGGCCGATCCAAGTTTGGGGGAGCCTGGCGGCAGCCTTCTTGCTGCGCTACCGGGGGAGCGCGAAAGAAGGCTTGGCAGGCCGGGCTAAGTGGGGCGGTCACCCATGACAGTGGCCGCCCCAGCTTTTTCGTGTGATCGGCCGTCCTGCCTTACACGCTGTAATACATGTCGAACTCGACGGGGTGGGGGAACATCTCAAAACGCTCCACCTCTTCCATCTTCAGTTCGAGATAGGCGTCGATCGCGTCGTCGGTGAACACGTTGCCCTTCTTGAGGAAAGCGCGATCCTTGTCGAGCTCCTCGCAGGCCTCGCGCAGCGACCCGCATACCGTGGGGACCTTCTCCAGTTCCTCCGGCGGCAGATCGTAAAGGTTCTTGTCGATCGGATCGCCCGGGTTGAGCTTGCTCTCGATCCCGTCCAGGCCGGCCATAAGCATGGCGGAGAAGGCGAGATAAGGATTGGCTGCCGGATCGGGGAAGCGCACCTCCACGCGTTTGGCTTTCGGGCCCGAACCCAGCGGAATACGGCATGCCGCCGAGCGGTTTCGCGAGGAATAGGCCAGCAGCACCGGCGCCTCGTACCCCGGCACCAAACGCTTGTAGGAATTGGTGGTCGGGTTGGTGAAGGCGTTCAGTGCCTTGGCGTGCTTCAGAATGCCGGCAATGTAGTGCAGCGCGATGTCCGACAGGTCGGCATATTGATCGCCGGCAAACACAGGCGTCGAACCCTTCCAGATCGATTGGTGGGTATGCATGCCTGACCCGTTATCGCCATAGACCGGCTTCGGCATGAAGCAAGCGGTCTTGCCGAAGTTCTGGGCGACCTGGTGGATGACGTATTTGTAGATCTGCAAGGCGTCGCCAGTTTTCACCAGAGGACCGAACTTGATACCGAGCTCGTGCTGAGCGGCGCCCACCTCGTGGTGATGCTTCTCGGTGACGAGGCCCATCTCGGCCATGGTCGCAAGCATCTCGGAACGGAGATCTTGCGCCGAATCGACCGGCGGCACAGGGAAATAACCGCCTTTGGTGCGCGGCCGGTGCCCGAGATTGTTGCTCATCTCATAGATGGTGTCGGTGTTGGACGGCAGCTCCGTCGAGTCGATCGTGAAGGAGCAATGCTCCGGCTGGGTAGCGAAGCGGACGTCGTCGAACACAAAAAACTCGGCCTCCGGTCCGAATACCGCCGTGTCGCCAAGGCCGGTCTGCTGCAAATAAGCTTCCGCCTTGCCGGCGATTGAGCGCGGATCGCGCTCGTAAGGTTCGTTGGTCAAGGGCTCGAGCACGTCGCAGAAGACGGCGAGGGTGCTCTGGGCAAAAAACGGATCGATAACGGCGCTGCTGGGGTCGGGCATGAGTTTCATGTCCGACTCATTGATCACCTTCCAGCCCGCGATCGAGGACCCGTCGAACATGATGCCGTCGGTAAATGCCTCCTCGTCCATGATATTCGCGTCCATGGTGACGTGCTGCAACTTTCCGCGCGGGTCGGTGAACCGCACATCTACGAACTTGATTTCGTCGTCCTTAATCTTCTTCATCACACTCTTGGCGTCTGACATTGTTCTCCCCTGTCACTGGTATGAGGAATGCCGCCTTTCGGAGTGGCGGCGGAAAATCGTCCCGTCAGTCGTATGGCTGGGCTTAAGCTGACCCATCCTCCTCAGACGGCTT
>Ga0315534_1000697_pt1 | contig 23655 bp, 12 predicted proteins | sample SalMarSW160240MG_FD_203094 | JGI IMG/M metagenome (GOLD analysis project Ga0315534, IMG submission 203094) | Salt marsh sediment microbial communities from the Plum Island Ecosystem LTER, Massachusetts, United States - Salt Marsh Sediment SW1602-40 ...
GCAGAAATAAAAAGCAATCGATTCTTTCTGCTCCTGAATAAAAACTGCGAACAAACAAGAAAGAACAGGGATTGTAACCACCGTCAGACTTTTTACCTATTTCGAGTATATAATACATTATGTACCGTATGGGATAAAATAAGTATCCAAGATAAGCTCAGAGGATTGTTGGTTAAAAGCCATTCAGAGTATGGTATCTGATGGAGCTGTATGTAAATCGTATGCAAATAGGTAAAATAAAAAAGAGTTAGAATTTCTCTAACTCTTTAATAATCAGATGTGGAGAATAAGGGAGTCGAACCCTTGACCCCCTGCGTGCAAGGCAGGTGCTCTGGCCAACTGAGCTAATTCCCCAAGTAGTCCCGCCCGGAGTTGAACCGGGGACCTCTACATTATCAGTGTAGCGCTCTAACCAACTGAGCTACGGGACTTAAATTGTGCGCTTCAGGACACTAAAGTTACTAATTTTACACCTAAAGCGGGTGCAAAGATATAAATTGATTTATTCCTGACAAGAAAAGAATTAGAAAAAATCTGAAATTAATTTCATGTATCTTCAGTCATTGCCGATCATCCGGATACCGGTATATTAACACTGATCTACAGGTTATTAAGATCTATTCTTATCTTAATCATTTGCTCATGGTAAATCCTGCCTTCGAGAAAATGCAGGGAATATGTCAGTTCCATGTTTATAGTACGGTTCCTGTAAAAAGTCAGATACATATCGGTACGGTTATATTTCGCTGCCCTGTATGCCGGATCGCCCCAGTAGAGATCACTGCCATGATCTTCATAGAATATCATCAAGTCATCTCCAATGTAATAGGTGTTGAACAGACCTATTCCTTTATATTCAATCCCTGCTTCCACCAGTAATCCGTGCATTTTGATCCAGCCCGTATTATCAGCTCTGGCCCTTTCAAATCCAGCCACCCACCCTGCATTTGTTTCAAGCTTATTTAGAAATGTTTTATCCGACAGGTTGATTCCTGCGGAGGTCTTAAAGAGTAGATTATCATGATAAGCTTCACTGATTATCGGATTCATTTTGCCGGCATAATGGTACATGTGTCCAAAGTGCTCTATATAAAATAAACCATAATTATATCTTCCGTTGATACTCGCGATAAATGCTTCATTAACAGTCTCCGACATCCGTCCCGTCCAATCGAGCCAGGCTTTAACATAATTTCCGTTACGGCGGAATTCAAGAAAGACACCCTCTACATTTGGCCGGTAATAGCTTATTGAATCCTGTATAAAAAGGCGGGGGTAGTTACCTGTTACCCTGTCGCGCGGGAATGCCCCCATGATAAAATTCAAAGGCCCCTTTGTCAGTTCATAATATGCTGTCGGATAAAAATTCTGAATTGCTGTCCTGTTACCAAATTCATGCATAAGATTTACCCCGATGCTTAACATATGAACTGAATCCCATCTTAATCCGGCCTCCGGGGCTAACATAATCCCCGACATTGTCTGCGGTGTCTTAACTTCAGAACCGCCAAATTCAAGATTATCAAAGAAAGAGAACAGTCCAACCTGCCATATCTTCTCCTGTGAATATCCCATACTGTTGATAAGAAAAAGGATAACAAGAACCGGTATTATTTTTTTATATACAGAGATAATCATGCTTTAATCATCGGTTTATTCTTGCAATCATAACAGATCCGTTTACCGGAATATTATGATTGAAGCTCTTATTTGCCAAATAATAAGCACGTAGTATTTACTATTAACTTTATTTACTTATTTTCGCAATAATATCGATGCAATGTCAAATATAGTTATTATACCGACATATAAAGAAAGTGAAAATATTGAAGCTTTGGTAAAAGCTATTTCAGCTCAGGATGTTGCATTTGATATACTTATAGTTGATGATAATTCTCCCGACGGTACAGCTGCAATTGTAAAAAATCTCCAGGGATCATTTAACAACCTGCATCTGATTGAAAGACCAGGAAAACTTGGACTGGGCACTGCATATATGACAGGTTTCAAATGGGCTCTTGAGAAAGCGTATAACTACATATATGAAATGGATGCTGATTTCTCACATGATCCGGCTGATCTGGTAAGGCTCTATAATGTATGCAAAAACGGAGACGCTGATGTAGCAATCGGATCCCGTTATATCAGCGGTGTCAATGTTGTGAACTGGCCTCTTTCAAGGGTTTTCATGTCATATTTTGCTTCAATTTATGTGCGAATGATTACCGGTATGAAAATAATGGATACCACTGCCGGATTTAAATGTTATAAAAGGGAGGTGCTTGAAAACATTAACCAGTATCACATAAAATCAGTCGGTTACAGTTTTCAGATTGAAATGAAATTTATTGCCTGGAAACTGGGTTATAAGATTGTTGAGGTACCTATTATTTTCACAGACAGAAAGCTTGGCTCATCGAAAATGACAGGCGGAGTTTTCAATGAAGCTTTATGGGGGGTACTGAGAATGAAGCTCAGGAGCTGGTTTGTGAAGTATAAGAAAAAAGGCGCAACGGTATAACGGTACAATGGATAATATATTAATAAGAAATGCCACAATAGTAAATGAGGGACGGGTTTTCAGAGGTGATTTACTTATTAAGGATGAGCTCATTGACACAATAGGATCTCCCGGACAGGTAAAAACACCCCGGGAGGCTAAAATAATTGATGCATCAGGATTACTTCTTATCCCCGGAGTAATTGATGATCAGGTTCACTTCAGGGAGCCTGGATTAACTCATAAAGCTGATATTTTCACCGAGACGAGGGCTGCTGTGGCAGGCGGGGTAACATCATTCTTGGATATGCCCAACACCATACCTCAGACTGTTACTATTGAAGCTTTGGATGACAAGTACAGGTTGGGATCCGAAAATTCCCTTGTTAATTATTCTTTTTATATAGGGGCGACAAACGATAATATTAATGAAATTATGAATGCCGATCCCGCCAGAGTATGCGGCATTAAGGTTTTTATGGGATCATCAACAGGGAATATGCTTGTAGATGATGAGAATTCCCTTCGTGAAATATTCAGACAGGCAACCATGCCGGTGGCAACACATTGTGAACATGAGCCTACCATAAGAAGAAACACCGAAACATTCAGGAAAAAATACGGAGAGGATGTACCGGTTAAAATGCATCCTCTTATTCGGAGCCGTGAAGCTTGCTTTCTCTCATCATCCAAGGCAATAGCTTTAGCCAGGGAATATAACACCAGGCTCCATGTCCTTCATCTTTCAACAGCTGATGAAATGAAGCTTTTCAGTAATGAATTGCCGTTGAATGAAAAAAGAATAACCGGGGAAGTATGTGTTCACCATCTCTGGTTCGATGATTCCTTTTATGATGAACTGGGTACAATGATCAAATGGAACCCGGCAATAAAGACCAAATACGACAGAGAATCTTTGTTTGACGGTGTGAGGAACAATCTGATTGATGTTATCGCCACTGACCATGCTCCTCATACATTGAAAGAGAAAAAGAACAGCTATTTCAAAGCACCATCCGGCGGCCCTCTGGTTCAGCATTCACTGGTTGTCATGCTTGAATTGTGGCATAATAAAATATTCAGCATTGAAAAAATCATTGAAAAGATGTGCCACGGGCCTGCTGTTCTGTTTAATATTAAAGGAAGGGGATTTATAAGGGAAAATTACAAAGCAGACCTCTGTCTTGTCGATCCGGATAATCCATGGACTGTATCCAGGGATAATATATTATATAAATGCGGTTGGTCGCCATTTGAAGGGACAACTTTCAGATCGAAAGTCGTTCAGACAATTGTTAATGGCACCATTGTGTATGATCATGGTATAATTAATGATGATTACCGGGGTCAGAGACTGGTGTTTGACAGATAATTGCGTGTTGGGTGAGGAAGATTGCTTCGTCGCTGCGCTCCTCGCAATGACATTAATCCTATATGAATCTTCTGTAATCAATATAATCAAAACCATCTAGGAGGCAATGTCATTGCGAGTCCCGCTCGCGCGGGACGAAGCAATCCTCCTCACCACAAACCTCACTGTACTTCGTGTTCTCTGTTCAAGGAGTATTTCCCTTCCGGATGTTATTCGTTTTATTGCTTCAGGGGTGTAATGCCTGATGGAAAGTATTTCTGCATTTTCGTTATAGACAGCCGAAAATTCATCTTTCAGCGTTTCAAGCAGGGCATCAACCTTTGATCTTTCATCATCAACGCATACATCAATGCTAACAGCACTTGCCTCAACAAGGTTGACCTTGATGCCTTTTTCTGTAAACATGTAAAATATCCGGCTCAGGTTATCCCCCATTACAAAAGATAAGTCTTTCGGTAGAATTGAAATCAGTATCTGGCACTCTTTCTTTATAAAAACAGGAATAATTTGTCTGAGGACAGGATCATCTGTTACGAGGGTTCCTTCTGTATCAGGAGCAAGAAATGACTTTACATAAAGCGGAATGTTCTTATTATGAAGTGGTTTTATTGTCTTGGGATGAATTACTTTTGCTCCGGAGAAGGTCATCTCTACAGCCTCCCTGTATGACATCTCATCAAGCTTACTTGCATCAGTCAGCCATTTAGGATCGGCATTTAACAGACCCGGAACATCTTTCCATACTGTAACACTCTCTGCATTAAGTATATTGCCAAGGATTGCAGCAGTATAATCAGATCCCTCCCGCCCAAGGGTTGTGGTCTTTCCTACCAGGGTGCCGCCAATAAAACCCTGGGTCAGGTAAACATTATGATCTCTGAAAGTAAAACAATTTATAATCCTGTCAGAACTTTCATCCCACAATACATTGGCATCCCTGTACCTGTCGTCGGTCAGCAGGTTGTCCCTTATATCCACCCACTTTATATTGATTCCTGATTTAATAAGATATTCCGCAACTATTATTGTTGACCATAATTCGCCATATGATACAACCTGGTCATATTCAAAGTCATATTCTGATTTTTTTGCTGACTTCAGATATTCTTTAAGCTTTGAAAATGAAATCTCAATTTTGCTTTTTGCTGAATTTCCGGAAGGGAAAAGATTTTCTGTAAAAGATGAATGATAGCTGTAAATGTTATCCAGATGGTCTTTATAATCAGGTTCACCTGCAAGCCATGACCTGAGGACTTTCTCTAGCGCATTTGTTGTTTTTCCGAATGCAGAAACAACTACAATAAGGTTTCCCTTTTCTTTAAATAGAATATTTGCCAGATTTTTTATCCCCGATGCATCCTTGACCGATGCCCCTCCGAACTTATATACTTTCATAAATCAGAATTTGGATTTAAAAGTAGGATAAATAAGGATTAACAACAATGACATTGTGGGGTTTAATGAATCAATATACCTCACCCCCACTTTAATTTTTCATTTGTTTTCATATTCTCATTTTTATACATCATTCTAAGTCCCGCGTTAGCGGGAGGTTGGGGGGTAATTTGAGGGGGTCATTCATATCTGAGCGCTTCAACCGGGTTTCTTGTAGCTGCTCTCCATGCCTGCCAGCTCACTGTCAATAATGCAATGGCGATAGCTATTATTCCGGAAAGTATAAATATCCACCAGCTGATTCCAATCCTGTAAGCATAGTTCTGTAGCCATTTATCCATTAAAACCCATGCTACAGGTGATCCAATTACAAATGCAATGAAGACCCATTTCATAAAATCTGCATTCAATAAAACCATAACCTCTATTATCCTGGCACCATTTGTTTTACGTATGCCTATTTCCTTAGTACGCCGGATCATAGAATAGACTGATAATCCCGATAAACCAAGGCAGGCAATTATTATTGCAAGCAGGCAGCTTACAAGAAACAATCCGCTAAAACGCTGTTCCGGCTGGTACTGTTTATTGTAAAAATTATCAAGGAAGAAATAATTAAAAGGATTTCCCGGGTAATGAGTATTCCAGACCTTTTCAATTTCCGGAATGAGTTTATTTAAACCCTCAATATTTACTTTAATAGTATAATAAGTATTTGCAGGTTGATTAAAAAATGCAATAGGACGGGGCAACTCTTTCAGGGATTGCTGGTTAAAATCCTTTACAATGCCCCTGATAATAACTTCCTGATTGCCTCCTCTTAAAATTTTCCCGATCGTCCCATCTGTATCTTCAAAGCCAAAATATGGCAGTGCGGACTCATTCAGTATTATTTTGTTTGACTCCTCCTGTAAAGTTGTTCCAAAATTATTTCCTGCTAGTAAGGTTAAACCGTATGTATCAAAGAACTGATTATCTATATAATACATCTCTATCTTCTTTTCGGTATTACGTCCCTCGACAGGAATCCCGAAAACACGCGAGTTTGTTATTTCTGTTCCGGGTATGCTTGATGAGGCTGTAATACCAGTTACTGCTGATAAGGAACCTATTTCATTCTTAAAAGATTCAAGGCTGTTTAGATATGACTCATATGAATTAGCCCTTAGAATCCGGGGACCATCAAGGACAATCATTCCTTTAATATCAAAGCCGGGATCATGATTGCGCATGAAACTGATTTGACGGAAAATTGTTATTGTACATATAATCAGACCTATAGAGACTGCGAATTGGAAAACTACCAAATAATTTTTTAGCCAGGTTATGCTTTTGGATTGAGTGGGATTTTTCCCTTTTATTATGATACCTGTAGGGAATCTGGAGATGTATATGGCCGGTAGCAATCCTGTAAATAATGATCCGGCAAACAACAGAATAATGAAAAGAGATATGATGAATAAAAAATCAAATTGAAGCGGACTCTGCATAGCCTGTTTAAAGAAAGAAAGCAAAAGTATAACACCGGAAATGCTGATTATCAGTGCAATAAGGTTCATAATTGCCGATTCTGTCAAAAACTGAAATATAAGATCTTTCTTTAATGCACCTGATACTTTACGGATACCAACTTCGTGAGCTCTTTCTATCGAGCGTGATGTAGCAAGATTAACGTAATTGATAAATGCTATCACAAGCACGAGCAATGCTACTATTCCGAGAGAAACCACACTACGAAAACTACCATTTACTTCTAATTCGTTACTTACAGATGAGTGTAAATGAATGTCAGTAAGACTAACGAGCTTATATTCGAGCAGAAAAAATGCTTCTTTCATAAATTCCCCTATAAATTTTTCAGGTATCTGGGGTAATTTGGCTTCCAGTGCTTTTGCATCAGCCCCGGGGATAAGAAGAATATATGAATAGACTCTTTCGCTTACCCATGAATTATCCCAGTATCTGGAGCTTTTTATAAGGTTCTCATACGATAATAAAATATCAAATTTAAAGTGAGAATTTGCAGGGAGGGATTTTACTACTCCTGTTACCATAAAATCAATACCCCCGTCAATATTGATCATTTTGCCCATGGGATTCTCATCTCCAAAGTATTTTCGGGCAGTTTCTTCGGTAATAACAGCATGATCCAATGCGAGTAGATTGGAATCGGCTTCTCCCATTAAAAGCGGGAATGAAAAGAGATTAAAAAAAGACGATTGGGCATATAGGATGTTCCTCTCTTTAAAGAGCTTATCCTCATATTTCACAAGGCTCTCGGTATGATAAAATCTTGTATAGTCCTCCACTTCAGGAAATGCGTTTTTTATTTCTTTTCCTACACCTGTTGATCCTGAAGCAGAATGCTGTTCAAGTATACCCTCTTCATACAAAAGATAATCGACCCTGTAAATGTTGTTGGCATTCTTATGAAATTTATCATAAGATGTTTCAGCTTCTATCCATAATACTATCAGGATAAATGAGGTAATCCCAATAGTTAATCCCAGGAGATTAATTATGAAATACCCTTTTTTTGACTTTAAGTCTCTGAGGGTAATCTTAAGATAATTTCTTAACATGGTGTTATAATAAATAATCTCAAATTACAATTTTGTATTCAAAATATAATGCTCCATTCTAATAATTTTCTCCTTTTCATACATTATTCTCCTCCCCTGGGGGGAGATGCCGAGCTTGCGAGGCAGAGGGGGTTATTCATATCGGAGAGCTTCGACAGGGTTCCTTGTTGCTGCCCTCCAACTTTGCCAGCTGACCGTCATAAGTGCAATTCCAAGGGTAATTAATCCTGCCAGTGCAAAGATCCACCAGCTTATTTCTGTCTGGTAAGCAAAGTTCTGCAGCCATTTATGCATCGCATACCAGGCGACAGGGCTGGCTATGACAAAAGCAATCGAAATCCATTTGATATACTTAGCATTTAATAAATAGACTATTTCCCGGGCTTTGGCACCGTTTACTTTTCTAATCCCTATCTCTTTTGTCTTATTATGAATCGATAATAAGACAAGGGACATAAATCCAAGGCCTGAAAGAAATATCGCAATAAAAGTGAGCATTACCGCAAGCTGGCCTGTCTTTCGTTCATTTTTATACCATGAATTAAAATCCTCGTTCAGGAAATTATAGTGTATTTCCCGGTCAGGAACCAGTTCTGTCCATAATTGCTTAACATCCTGCAATGCTTCAGGAATCATATCTGATCGCATTTTTAATAATACACGGCCGCCGGTATTTGGTGGTTCAAGGAAGAATCCCTGTGGTATTATCTCATGATGAAATGAGGTAAAATGAATGTCTTTTACCACGCCAATAACGGAAAATGTATCACTCAACCTGTAACGTTTTCCCAAAGGCTCAACCCCCCAGCCTAAAGTTTTAACAGCTGTCTCGTTTAAAACAACAGCTTTGTAGTCAGTAGAAAAATCCGGATCAAAAAACCGGCCTTTAATAACCTGCATATCCAGAGTCGATAAATAATCATAATCGCAGTAAAAGACTGCAACATGCGTATTAAATGCTGCTGAATCAACAGGAAGTCCCCAATGGGAGTAATCCGCTAATCCAGGTACCTCATCACATACAGACACATCCAAAATCCCGCTGACTTTTTTCAATTCAGCTTTAAAGACTTCCTGCTTAAGACCAAGCTTATCAGCATTCTTGATTACAAGAACTGCCTCACTATTTAGTGATTGATTGGTTGTAGTATCAATATATTTGAGTTGTTTGAAAACCACAAAGGACCCAAATATTAAGAAGATACAAATCGCAAATTGTGAAATCTGGAAAATCCTTTGTACATGAAATTGTTTCACTGAAGGATCAACTTTATTCTTTAAATAGTCAACCATTTTTTTCGATGAATAAAGATTGGCCGGGTAGATACCATTCAGTATTCCAATCAATAAGGCAAAGATCAAAGTTGCACCCATCCAGAAAGGATTATTATAAAATCTCAGATCAAGGTCACGTTCTACAAAATTTATAAACAGGGGGCTGATAAGATCCAAAATAAATAAGGCAGCGATCAATGCAATAAATGTCAATATCAAAGACTCCAAAATGTAAGTCCTGAAGAAATATGACTTTCCAGCACCACATATTTTATTGATACCGAAAGCTTTATGTCTTGAGACTCCCTCTGAGACAGTGAGGTTAATGAAATTCAGTGATGAAATAAGGATTATCAATAATACCAGAAATGGGAAAATATATATACTGGAATAACTTCCCTTTGCCGTTTCATATTCGTTATAATTTACAGTTGTATTTAAATGGATATCGGTAATGTGTTGTAAAAGATATGTTGACCTTGCATAATCGTAATACTGTTTCCCATAGAATGACTCCATGAATCCCGGTAATTTTTCTTCCACAGTTTTTTCATTCTGCGGACTTTTTAACCGGATATAAGTCATCAGCATATGGTTGGTAGGATTTGAGTTACGGCTGGAAATAAAAGTTTGCAATGCCAGGATAAAATCACCCTGAAAATGTGAATTTGACGGGAAATCGTCATAGATACCTTTTATTGTAAAAAGTTTTGTTCTTTCTGAAAAACGATTCCCCTCAAATTCAATAGTCTTTCCTATTGGATCATCAGTGCCGAATATATTAGCAGCTGCGCTTTTACTTATTATTAATGATCCGGGATTATGCAGTGCACTGTTTTTATCCCCTGCAAGAAGATCCATCCTGAATGTTGCAAAAAATGATGAATCGGCAGCCAGCATTACGTTTTCATTATAAATTTTGTCCCCAACGATAGCATCCTGCCCATATAAAGGCCAGATACGGGTACCTGTTTCAATTTCAGGGAAGTCTTGCAGTAATGCAGGTAAAAAAGGGACTGAAGTATATACACCATACTTTTTATCCTCCTGCCAGTTTCTAACCACTCTGAATATATTTTCGTAACCAGGGAAATTACGATCATAACTTTTTTCATGTGTTACAAACGCCCAGATTAACATTGCCGGGATTATCGCTAATGCTATCCCTAATACCTTCACTATGCTGTTAAACCTGTTTCGGTTAATGCCCCTCAGAATCTGTCTGAAAAAATACCAGTTTATTCTAACTCGCATAATTAAATATATATCAATACATTATAAATTCTCCTTCTGTATTTACCTCACCCCCTAAATCCCTCCCCCCTTGGTTTGGGAATTAATCTCCCCCCTGGGGGAGATGCCGAACCTGTGAGGCAGAGGGGGTTACTCATATCGTAATGCTTCAACAGGATTTCTGTTTGCCACCCTCCAGCTTTGCCAGCTGACAGTAACCACTGCAATTAAAAGAGCCAGCAAACCGGCCAGAACATAAATCCACCAGCTTAATTCCGTTTTATATGCGAAGTTCTCCAGCCACTTATTCATAGTATAATATGCAATGGGGGAGGCAATGACAAAAGCAATTATTATGCTTTTCAAAAAATTCTTATTAAGCATAATCATCAATTCTCCAACCCTTGCTCCATTTATTTTACGAATGCCAATCTCTTTTACTCTTTTGTTTATGAATAATAATGTTAAACCAAAAAGACCTAATGATGAAATAATGATAGCAATAATGGAAGTATATCCAATTATTTTACTCCATCTCTCTTCAGATTCATATCTGTTATTTAATTGTTCATTCCAGAATTTATAATCAAGTTCTTTATCAGGAAACAAATTTCCCCAGGTATCATTCATACTAGTTATTAATTTATTTAGTTGTGAAGGCAGGAATTTAATAAGAATGTAATTGTAGCTGTTCCCAATGTTAGTTTTCGCATATAATACTAAAGGTTCAATTTCTTCCTTCATGGAGTCATAATGATAATCTTTTACCACACCAATAATTCTGAAGTCTGTCTCGTCCATATTAATTATCTGGCCAATGGCATTGTCTTTAAAATCAAAATGGGATAAGAATTTCTCATTTACTATTATAGAATGATCCGTTTCGTTAACATTGCCTTCATTAAAGTTATCTCCCTTAATTAATCTTATATTCAGGGTAGGTAAATAATTTTGATCCACTTTCAGAAGTCTTGTATTAATGTTATCACCTCGTTCATTCCTGATAGACTCTGATGATCTTCCTTGTATATAGTTCCTGTCAGTAATCGTAAGGTTAACAACTCCGGGAAAATCTTGTATTTTTTCCCGGATTATTAATTTATCCTTGCTCTGGAGATGATTTATTCTGAGAGCAATTATTTCTTCAGTCGAAAATCCCTGGTATTTTTTTTTCATGTAATTCGTTTGATGAATTATGGCAATAGTTGAAATAATTAAAAAGATTGAGAGAGCATATTGCAGGGTAACAAATATCCTTGTAATGTTTTTATTCTTTTCAGTAAATAAGTATTTGGATACCAAAACATTGGGATTAATATTTACTAGTTTAGTGATTGGAACCACACTTGTAAATGCAACAATAAGCAGAATACAGGTAATTGTAAACACTAAGATCCAGGGAATATTAATCAGATCCGTATATATCTCATTATGAGCTAACTGGTTGAAGACAGGAATGAGGTAAGAACAAAGAAGAGTTCCTAAAACTACGGAAATAATTGTCAGAATAATACCCTCCGTAAAGAAAAGGATAAATACATCTCTTTTTTTGGCTCCCAAAGCCTTTCTAATACCTACTTCGCCAGTTCTGTTAAATGACTGCCCCAAAGAAAGTATAATAAAATTACTGCATGCTGTTATTGAAATTAGAAATCCAATGACCGATAGAATATATAAACTTGTTTTATTATTATTCCGTTCATAGTCTGAAGTTATTTTATCAAGATATATATTATTCAGAGACGAAACAGATAGTATAAAACTATCAGACATTTCAGCCAGAATTTTTAGATTATGAAGCCTGTCGATCAAGCTTTTATAATGTTCTTTGATTATTTTAATGACCTCCTTTTCAGCCAAATATCTATTATCTTTATCGTTGATTTCATAAAAAATTGTCGAATTCCCTAAGGAGTTATTTGATTGGGAAAATCTATTTTCATATTCATAAGGGATTAATGCATCAAATTGAATACTTGAGTTTTCAGGTACATCTTCCATGATACCGGTGATTATAAAAGGTTGGTCACCAGTATTCATAAAAAAGACTTTTCCCCCTAACAGTTCTTCAATTCTGCACGAATCAACTGTCTGTAACTTTTTAGCCAGTTTTGATGTAATGACTATCTCATCCGGATTTTTAAACAGTTCATCTTTATTCCCTGCTAATAAATTAAAACTGAACATGCTAAAGAAATCAGATTCAGTAATACATAATTTTTCTTCAAAATTGATATTTTCAAATATCAATGTTGGTTCACTGGCTCCACGAAAAGCAGTACTTCTTATTACATATGGAATTTTCTCTTTTAATATTTTCGATAGAACGGATTCAAGAAGAACATCAGATCCTTCAGTGCCATCTGCCATAATAACTGAATAATTGATCCTATATATCTTGTCTTTCTTTTCATGAAAGTTATTATACCTGAATTCCTGGAAGACATACAAATAAATTAATAACATACATGCAAAAGCTACTGACAATCCTGCAACCGTAATACAAGAATTAACTCTGTTCTTAATAATATTACGAAATGCTAATACAATATTTGTTTTCATGATTTAAGAATATGCAAATTCGATTTATTCACTCATTTTTTATTCACAAAATCATTAACTCCGGTTTTTTCGTTATTGCTAACATGGAAGAGTCATTCGGATTTTCAGGCAACATGAATTATTCATACCGTAGTGCTTCAATACCGACGCTGCCGGTCAGCATTTCGGCTCTCTCCTCACTATTCGTATCGGAGAGCCTCAACAGGATTTCTTGTCGCTGCCCTCCAGCTTTGCCAGCTGATGGTTAAGACAGCAATAATGACCGCCGAAAATGCTGCAGCGGCAAAGATCCACCAGCTTACTTCTGTTTTATATGCAAATCTTTCCATCCATTTTGAAATAAGCCAAATTGAAACCGGAATCGAAATAACAGTCGACACGAGAACCCATTTTATAAACTGAACATTCAGCATCTGTAATATTTCACTTATCGAAGCACCGTTTACTTTCCTGATGCCTATCTCTTTAAATCTTTTTGAAATACTCATGAGAGAGATCCCAAATAATCCCATTATCGACAGAATTATGGCGATAAGTGTAAATGCTCCGATTATTTTCAACTGATCTTGTTCGCTCCGGTAAAAAAGATCAAGATCATCGGTTAAATATCTTGTTTCAAATATCTCATCGGGAGAGATCGTTGTATAGAGTTCCCTGAGCCTGCTGATAACAGCTTCATCGTTATTACCGGCGGTTTTGATTGCAATAAGTCCCATTCTCTCGGGATTCTGCGGAAGGATTACCATTGGCCTGATAAGTGAATGCATCGAATGGGCATGAAAATCACGTAAAATTCCCCTGACATTAAATGCCAGTAATCTTTCTCCTGCCTTTACATTATGTTCTTTTGCCGCCGATTCATTGAGCAGGACTTCAGGGGGACCTGGTTTATAAGGCCCGAATGAAGATCCTTCGATAACCTCCATGCCAAGAAGTTCGGGCATCCCCTCTCCCATTATTAATCCATCAAGACGTACCCTTTCACCATCAGGTGTGGCAAGATTTACAGGCAGGAAAGCGTTAAAGGGCGGTATAAATGTTCCCCCTGCCACATTAATAACACCCGGAATCTTTTTTAATTCTCCAGATATCGACTGAAAGCTATTCTTAAGCTCATCAGTATTAAGATCAGCTACCAGAATATTCTTCGGATTGTATCCCTGATAGCCTGTTAATGAATAATTTATTTGTTTCGAAACTGTCATTACAGATGATACAAGTATCATGTATATGGCGAAATGTAAAATCAGGAAAGAATAATTCCACCTGCCGGACCTCCCTGAGCTTATGTTTAGTGCTGTAATAAGCTTCAGTACCGGGATCCTTGAATAATTAAATCCAATCAGCCATCCTGAAATAGTACCTGAAAAGACTATTATAAGAACCAGCAGGCACCATAGAACAGGATTGAGAAAAACCTGGCCCGACATTGTCTTATGCAATGTGGTGTTTATGAAGTTCATACCAAAATCAATGATAAAAACAGCAGGGATCAGACTCAGGATAACAATCAGGTTTGATTCAACAAGTATGAGTTTCCTGATATTACCGAATGAAGCCCCAAACACCTTCCTGGTTCCTATCTCATGTGCTCTTTCAGAAATACCGGCCCGTGCAAGAAGTATATAGTTTGCAATTGAAATTACCAATATAAGTATTGATATTACTTCATAATATTTCAGATCTTCAGGATTTCCACGACGAAGGAAATAATTACCTGCTATATCTTCCGAGCCAAGATAGATATCTGCAACAGGCTGTAATCTGTAATGGAGTTCATCCTTGTTTTCAACGGTCAGGAACTCTTTATACTTCTCCATGCTTCGGGTAATTTTATCAAGGTCGGCATTCTTTTGAAGAACAAGACAGGAATAGAAGTCGGAATGTATCCAGCCTAATTCTGAATTTTGTTCATTGCCATAATCTCCCAGCGATCTCTGAAACTCGATAAACATCTTTTCCGATAGTTTTATATCGGCAATCATTGATGGATGAAGGGTGGAATTTGCAGGGAAATCCTTGTAGACTCCGGAAACCGACAGTGCGGCAAAACCATCAGTAAATTTGACTTGTATTACCTTTCCTATTGGAGATATCTCACCAAAATACTTTTTAGCCGATTCTTCGGAGATGGCAATCTCACTCTGAATAACAGCCGGTGTACCTGAAATAAATTCAATTCCCAAAACCCTGTATATCGATTTATCAGCAAACCCAAGGTTATCCTCCCTGACAATCTCATTTTTTGAATTCCTTACCTGAAGTGATCCTCCCTGGTAGTACCTGAAATAATCCTTTACCTCCGGGAACTCCTCTGCCATTGTCACAGCAAGAGGATACTGTGTCTGGCATGAATTACCCAGAATTACTCTGTAAACATTATTATGATAAGGAATGAATTTGTCGAAAGATCTTTCGTGAATTATCAGAGCCGTTAATACTATAATACATCCAAGACCAATACCCAGACCAAGAATACTTATAGCTGAAGGTATTTTATGCCTTAGAATACTCCTGAATGCCGATTTAATATCAGATTTTAACATGGTAGTTGTTTTTATATTAGCATCTAATATTATACCATTAATTTATATAGCTGTATTACAGACACTTGCGATTCATAATAATTACATATCGTAAATATTTTTTACGTTTTTGCGTAAAATATATTTACACCTTAATAAAAATATTATATCTTTACCATTGAAAACACCCCCCTTTCCCCTCCCGATACGCTTTCACTTCGCTCAAGCTATCGGGACAGGCTCTAAAGGGGGGCTAAAACCTATAAGTAATTATATTTTAATTGGGGTTTCAGGCCCCCTTCAGGGGGCAGGCTCCGCTTCAGCGGGGCCGGGGGTATTTTTAAGAGGTTAAAAAACATTATGCCGGTTCAAAAGGGGAACATATTAATTGTTGATGATAATAAAAGTATACTGAGTGCCCTGGAGATACTGCTTGCTCCTGATTTCGGCGAGGTAACATCTATTTCAAATCCCAACCAGATACCATCCGAACTGAGGAAAAAGGATTACAATCTTGTGGTTCTTGATATGAATTTCACATCAGGAGTCAATACCGGGAATGAGGGAATTTACTGGCTGGGAAAGATCAAAGAGACAAATCCTGATGTCTCGGTTGTAATGATCACAGCTTATGGTGATGTTGATACAGCTGTCAGAGCCCTGAAAGCGGGAGCATCGGATTTTATTATTAAGCCATGGGATAATGAAAAGCTGCTGGCGACTCTCAGACTAGCCATTCAACTTAATATCTCAAAGAGAGAGGTTAAAAACCTGAAGGTAAGGGAGCGTGAGCTCAAGAAAGAGATAAACCGTGAACACAGACCTATAATAGGTTCATCACCACAGATAATGAAGATCCTGGATATTATCAGAAAGGTTGCCAGGACAAATGCAAACTTGCTGATCACTGGTGAAAACGGAACCGGTAAGGAGCTGGTGGCCCAGGAGATACACCGTTTATCAGACAGGGCAAACGAACTGATGGTAAGTGTAGATATGGGTTCTATAACAGAATCCCTTTTTGAAAGTGAGCTGTTCGGGCATGTAAAAGGTGCATTTACAGATGCCCATGAAAACAGGCAGGGTAAATTTGAAGTAGCACATAAAGGGACTCTTTTCCTTGATGAAATAGGTAACCTTTCATTTCATCTCCAGGCTAAATTACTTGCAGCTATAGAAAACAGGCAGATAACAAGAATAGGATCCAACGACCTGATACCAGTAAATATCAAACTTATCTGTGCTACAAATAGAGATCTTGGCAACATGGTCAGAGAAGGTCTTTTCAGGGAAGATCTTCTCTACCGTATTAACACAATACAAATCGAAATGCCTCCCCTCAGGGAAAGAGGGAACGATATTATTACCCTGTCCGAATTCTTCCTGGGAAAATGTATCAGGAAGTATGATAAACCCGACTTGAAAATCAATAAACAGGCTCTTGACAAGCTTATGAGCTACTCATGGCCGGGAAATGTAAGGGAATTACAAAACACTATTGAAAAAGCTGTCATCCTCTGTGAAACAGCAGTAATAAAACCTGATGACCTCTATTTGCGACCAGCCAGTGAGATAAAAGACATAGAATCTTTTATCTCTCTGGAAGAGATGGAAGAAAAAATGATGCAACTGGCAGTGGAGAAAAACAACGGCAACTTCACTGCTGCTGCAGAACAGCTTGGAATAACAAGACAAACCTTATATAACAGACTTAAAAAAAACAAACAAGATGATAAGTAAAAGACTCTATATAAACATTTTGATAAGAATTACACTAATTGTTGCACTGGCCCTTCTGCTGGGTTACCTTGTATTTATGGAGCAGTCAGTACGCTTTTCAATAATCTGCTTCGCAACGATCATAATACTCACGGTAAGCCTGATTACATACCTGAACAGAACAAACAGAAATATCAGGTTCTTTTTCGATTCAGTCAGGAACGATGATTCAAATCTTGCCTTCCCTGTTGATAATAAAAGCGGAAGCCTGAAGGAGCTTCACCAAAGCATGAATAGTGTAAATCAGCAGATACAGCATTTGAAAATAGAGAATGCCCAACAGGAACAATATTTTCAGAAAATACTGGAACATCTGGCTGCCGGGATCATTACTTATAATCATAAAGGATTTATTCTTCATGCAAATTCAGCAGCAAAGAGACTTTTGTCAATAGATGTGCTGACTCATCTGCAGCAGATAGAAAGGATAGACAAAAAACTGCTTCGAATAATAAAAACCCTTAAACCTTTTGAAAGACATCTGGTTGCTGTTAATACAAAACAGGGAGAAATACAATTATCATTGAAATCAACATCTTTCGGGTCTGATGAAAATGAACTGATAATTTTATCAATCCAGGATATAAAACATGAACTTGACGAAAAAGAGGTTGATTCATGGATGAAACTTATCAGGGTTTTAATGCACGAGATAATGAATTCTATCACGCCGATAACCTCGCTATCAAGATCTCTTTCAAACATTTACCAGCCGGGGGAGAAACCGGTGACACCTCAGGATATAACGGAAAAAACCATAGCAACGACCCTTCAGGGTTTAAATGTAATTAAAGAACAGGGTAAGGGTTTGATGGAATTTGTTGATTCGTACCGGAAGCTGACACGCATCCCTAAACCGGAAATGAAATTCTTTAAAGTATCAGAGCTCTTTTCAAGAGTGAAGCTCCTTGCCGATTCTATTGAAAAAGGGGAGAAAACCGAAATTTCTTTCATTATTGATAATTCTGATCTTGAGATTTTTGCTGATGAGAATCTGGTATCACTGGTAATGATCAACCTGGTAAAAAATGCTATTGAAGCCAATGAAAAAAATCCGGAATGTAAAATAGAAATCTTTGCAGGTATTGATTCAAATGATAAACCTGAGATTTGTGTTTCCGATAACGGACCCGGGATCAGCAAAGAGAATCTTGAAGAGGTTTTTATTCCCTTTTTTACAACAAGAGAAAAAGGATCCGGTATTGGACTCAGCATTTCGAAACAGATAATGGGGGCTCATGGAGGAACTCTGAAGGTCAGGTCAATCCCTGATAAAGAAACAGTATTTTGCATGAGTTTTCATAATTGAAATGATTTCAGGGAAATAGATGTTAAATTTGCCGCACATTAAGGCAGATGAAAGAAAATGAATTAACCAGTCATTTCAATGACCACCCGGTTCTCACAGAACTTACAGAGGCAATAACAACATCCGAAGGAAGAAGGTTCAGTATTTCGGGGTTATCAGGATCGGCAAAAGCTATTGCTATTGCAAAGATCTTCCTGAAAACCCGGTTAATTCATTTGGTTATTCTCCCGGAAAAAGAGGATGCTGCATATTTTTATAATGACCTTGTTTCACTTGCCGGAGAAGATTCGGTATTCTTTTTCCCATCAACATATAAACGTTCTGTCCTTTACGAACAAACCGAGCCGGCTAATATTGTTCTCCGGACTGAAGTGCTCAATCATCTTGTTTCAGGAAAACAGAAAGGTATAATAGTTACTTATCCCGAATCGGTGATGGAAAAGGTTATCAGCCGCAGGAATCTGAAAAAGAACACTTTAAATATTACTAAGGGTGACAGGCTTTCGCTTGAATTTCTCGAGGAGGTTCTCCATGAATATAATTTTGAAAGAGTCGATTTTGTCTATGAACCCGGGCAGTACGCTATAAGAGGAAGTATCGCTGACCTCTTCTCCTATTCTGCAGAGCTCCCCTGCCGCATAGATTTTTTTGGCGAAGAGGTTGATTCAATAAGGACCTTCAATCCGGATGATCAGCTTTCAGTTGCCATTCAGGAAAAAATATCAATAATACCGAATATCCAGGATATCTCGATTGAAGAGACAAATGATTCCTTCACAGGATTTCTCCCTCCCTCAACAGTAATATGGTTAGAAGATGCCGCTCTTGTAAAAGAAAAGATCAATAATATCTATGATCAGACTGTACAAAGGGAGGAATCGGGACAAATTGCCGGGAAGAAAGAGCTGATAATGACCGGAGCACGTTTTCTTGAGGAATGTGCAGGATTCAAGATTGCTGAATTTGGTAAAACCGGAATCTTTAACACTGACTCCCGATTTTCATTTCATACAGAACCTCAACCGGTCTTCAATAAGAACTTTGAACTTCTCACCGATAAGCTGGTGTCGAACACCCGGGACGGATACTGTACATATATTGTTTCTGAAAGTCAGTCACAGATAGAAAGGCTTCAGGATATTTTTACCGAAATCAATCCGGGGGTTCAGTTCAAACCTTTGCTGCTGAACCTTCATGCCGGTTTCACGGATCATGACCTGAGGATCTCGTTATTTACTGACCACCAGATATTTGACAGGTACCATAAGTTCAGGATAAGGGGATATTTCACCCGTAAAGAAAGCCTGTCCGTTAAAGAGTTAACAGGACTTAACCCCGGTGATTATGTTGTCCATATTGATCATGGAATCGGCAAATTCGGGGGACTTGAGAAAATTGAGGTCAACGGCAAGATACAGGAGGCAATAAAGCTCGTTTACAGGGATAACGACACTCTTTATGTCGGGATCCATTCGCTTCACCGGATCTCAAAATACAAAGGGAAGGACAGTTCAGAGCCCAAGATCTATAAACTGGGATCCGGAGCATGGCAAAAGCTTAAGCAGAGCACCAAGAGCAGAGTAAAAGACATAGCAAAAGATCTTATCCGGCTCTATGCTGCAAGGATGGCATCAGGTGGGTTCTCCTTCTCCCCTGATTCTTACCTGCAGCGGGAACTGGAAGCTTCATTTATTTATGAAGATACACCCGATCAGCTTTCGACCACGGTTGCTATAAAAGAGGACATGGAGGCTTCGCATCCTATGGATCGCCTGGTTTGCGGTGATGTCGGTTTTGGAAAGACCGAAGTTGCTGTAAGAGCAGCATTCAAATCGGCTACAGACAGCAAACAAACAGCAATACTTGTACCCACGACCATCCTGGCACTTCAGCACTATAAAACATTTTCTGAACGCCTGAAGGAGTTCCCATGTAATATTGAATACCTGACACGTCATAAAAAACCTGCAGAACAGAAAAGAATCGTTTCACAACTGGCTGAAGGAAAGATAGATATAATCATCGGGACACATAAGCTGGTAGGGCAGGGCATTAATTTCAGGGATCTCGGATTGCTGATCATTGATGAAGAGCAGAGATTTGGGGTCTCCGTAAAAGAAAAACTAAAGAAACTGAAGACAAATGTTGATACTCTTACTCTAACAGCTACCCCGATACCCCGTACCCTGCAATTTTCACTCATGGGGGCCAGGGATCTTTCAATAATAAACACTCCCCCTCCGAACAGAATGCCCATTGTTACTGAGCTGCACAGTTTTAATGAGGATATAATAAGGGAAGGTATTGAATATGAAGTTGCAAGAAATGGCCAGGTCTTTATAATCCACAACCGTGTTGAAAATATAAAAGAGGTCGAAGCAATAATCCGCAGGATCTGTCCCAGGGTTAAAACCGCTATCGTCCATGGGAAAATGACAGGAAAAGATATTGAAGATGTTATGTTCGGTTTTATCCAGGGTGACTATGATGTACTGATTGCAACTACTATCATTGAATCGGGGCTTGACATTCCGAATGCCAATACTATTTTTGTCCATGAGGCTCATCATTTCGGGCTCTCTGAGCTTCATCAGCTCAGGGGCAGAGTGGGCAGGTCAAACAAAAAAGCATTTTGCTATCTCCTTACACCACCTCTGGAATCACTTACACACGAGGCAAGGCGAAGGCTTAAGGCCATAGAAGAATTTTCTGAACTCGGGAGCGGATTCAACATTGCCATGCAGGACCTTGACATCAGGGGTTCAGGAAATCTTCTCGGAGGAGAACAGAGCGGCTTTATTGCGGATGTCGGTTTTGAAACATACCAGAGGATCCTTAACGAAGCCATGGCAGAGCTGAGAGAATCAGATAAAACCAGCCGGGAAATTGAAGGGAGAGATGAAGACAGGCTGGCCGGTGAAAAGAAAAAACAATCATATGTTTCTGACTTTTCTATTGATACAGATCTTGAGATAATGTTTCCCGATGAATATGTCTCAAACATCTCTGAACGAATCAGATTATATAAAGAACTGAATGAGATAGAAAACGAAGAGTCGCTCCAAAGATATGAAAGCAGGCTCATTGACAGGTTTGGTCCTGTGCCTTCAGCTACTTCGGAACTTCTGGATATTGTGAGGATTAAATGGATTGCCTTGAGTCTTGGCATCGAAAAAATACTTCTGAAAAATAACCTTCTGATAGCTAATTTTATCTCAGATCAAAATTCACCCTTCTACAGGAGCCGGCTGTTTATATCAATCATGAATCATGTCAACAGGCATCATAAACTCATGACTGTCAAGCAAAAAGAATCAAAACTCAGCCTGACCATTTCAGACATCAGATCAGTTAAATCAGCAATTTCAATACTTAACGGGATTATTGAGGATTGCAACAGAAGTGACTAGAGTTTAGAGTGCCTAAAGTAGTCCAAACTTCTTTCTTACCTTTGTATCATAATTATTTACCATGAATCTGATATTTGACATAGGCAACACCAGCACCAAGGTGGCATTATTTGATGGTCTTAAGAAGGTTACCTCTCTCAGGACCAAACAATACAGCTGGGATAAACTAAAAAATATATTTGCCCCCTATGTTATTGAAAGAGCTATAATATCTTCTGTCAGGGAAACCCCTGAATTCATAATCGACCTTGCCACTCTTGATATTCCTTATGTTCATGTTCTTTCGTACAAGTCGAAGCTTCCTTTTAAAATTCAATATGAGACACCCGAAACTTTTGGGCCTGACAGAATTGCAGCTATTGCAGGAGCCTGTTTACTGTTTCCGGGGAAAAAGGTACTTATTATAGATGCAGGCAGTGCCATCACTTATGATCTTGTTTCAGGAAAGACTTTCAGGGGGGGAAATATCTCACCAGGTATCAGTATGAGGTTTAAAGCCCTGAATAAATTCACACAAAAGCTTCCCCTGGCTGCCACAACAGAGAAATTCAAATCACCGGGCAGGAATACTATCGAAGCAATCACTGCTGGTGTTATAAACGGGGTCATATATGAAATAAATGAGTATATTCGCACGTTTGAAGAAACACATAAAGGCATTAAAGTGGTTCTTACAGGTGGCGACTCAGGATACCTGAAAAACAGAATTAAGCATAAAGCCACTTATATGCCTGATATTGTTATTGAAGGATTAAATTACATTTTGGAGCACAATGCATAACTTACGGGCGACAATAATTTTAGTTAACATATTATTCTTTTCTTTTTCAGTTTCCGGGCAAAAACTCATTAATTCTCCATATTCACGTTTTAATATAGGGTCACTCGAGCCGGCAGGTTCATTCAGAAGCATAGGCATGGGAGGCATCGGAACTGCTGTGAGGGATAACAGCTCCATTTATTATATGAACCCGGCGTCATACAGCAGCATTGATACAAATTCATTTGTTTTTGATTTTGGCATTGATTATGGAATGGATTTTCTGACTGAAGGCTCATCCAGTTATTTTTCGGATGACATGAACTTTGATCACATCCTGCTTGGATTTCCCATAACTAAAGGATTCGGAATTACTGCCGGATTAATTCCTTTCAGTAATGGTTATTATAAAATAACTGAAGAGGTTACTGAACTGGATCCCGGGTATGATGAACAAACAGGGGAATACATGTCTCTCCATACCGGGGAAGGTGGATTTTCAAAATTATTTCTTGGCGCCGGTCTGAATATTACGAAATACTTGTCTGTTGGGGCAAACATGACCGTAATATTCGGAGATATTGCCAGAACAAACAAGATTATATTTGGGGATTATTATTATGTTTTCCACGATAATACTTCAGAGAAGCTGCATCTTTCAGGTATTAATTTTGAATATGGGACCCAGTTTATGATGCCTTTTGGTGATGATTACTTTGTCAATGCCGGCATATCGTTAACTCCGGGAATGAAGTATAATTCGGATTATGAGAATTTCACTTATTTATTTTCAGCCTACGGGTCAGTTGACACCTTATCATACATTACAGACGGGACAAAAGCATTTCTTCCCGGAACACTCCGCACAGGAATCTCTTTTGGAAAGAAAAACAAGTTTATAACCGGATTTGATTATACTGAAACAAAATGGTCGAAGGCAACCATCAAAGGTA
>Ga0315534_1000698_pt1 | contig 23627 bp, 21 predicted proteins | sample SalMarSW160240MG_FD_203094 | JGI IMG/M metagenome (GOLD analysis project Ga0315534, IMG submission 203094) | Salt marsh sediment microbial communities from the Plum Island Ecosystem LTER, Massachusetts, United States - Salt Marsh Sediment SW1602-40 ...
CGTCACGCGCTTCGTGCAACTGCTCCGCACGCTCGGCGGGACGGACGAGACGTTCATTCAGCCGGACGGGCTCCGGTTTACCTTTCGTGCGGGCCGCCTGACAATTTTTGTACTCGAATTTTCCGCCACGCCCCGCACCCTGACGTGGATTTCCGAAGATTCCCCCGCGCCGTACGGCCCCCGGGCGCGATACCGGCGGGTCTACATCTCGTTGCCCTACATCGTCGTGCTGGCCATGTTTCAGGATGACCTGCTGAGCGCGGCCAATGAATGCTTTTTCCGGTCCCAGCCAATTGTCGACCCTGCCGCACAGACGGAACTGTTCTTCCCGGCCCTGCTGAATTGTTCGCGGTTTAAACCGCCCGATCGCAGACCGCTCTCGTGGATATGCACCCAGCATCTGAAGCGGCACCGGCTGCGCGCCGAACGGCACGCGGGCAGGAGGATCTATGCGGGGCTACACGCCCTTCAGTCGTGCCTGTTCGACACCGGTTTTAACTATTCATCAGAACACCATGAATATTCTAGTTGGTACACGGAGTCGCGATCGGTGGACCCTCGCATCACGACCATCGGAGCGTGGGAGCGCGCGACGCGGGACGACAGGATGTTCGCCCTGGATGTGCCCTGGTTGACCACCGGCATGACAATCGCGCAGGTCGTCGATCGCATGTTCCATAATCAGGGGGCCCACGCCCGGGAAATACAAACGTCTCTGGACGTTGCACGTATCATCGTCAACCATGCAAAACAAGAAAAACCATAACGCCCCAAGCGTGGGATACCAGCATCAGCCCTTGGCGACGCCGATCTACATCAAGTCCGGCGAGGACATGCCTTGGCCACGGGACCCGGTATTTTACCTGTTGGCCGCCGATAATCTCTATCTCTGTCGCAACCATCCGTTCTTTCGAAGTTGCGTGCCGGCCCCGCGGTGGCCCACCGAGTTGGCATCACACGCAACAGCGGTCCAAATCCGCTACCCCCGCATCCCCCAGCGGCGCTTCGAGACAATTTGCGGTTTCTTTGAACACGCATGGTGGCACCACGGATCGGAAGCCATTGCCCTGCTAGCCTGCAATCGAAATGGAGGCGGCATGCACACGCTGATTCCGGAGCAAGTGGCATCGGTGTCGGGCGGCAGCTCCGGCGCCGTACAGGCGATCGGAGTCAAATATCGCGTGCCCCGCAACCTGCCGGATGGCATGTCGATCTACTGCAGCCTGCATAGCCACGCGGACATGCCGGCTTATTCGTCCGGCGTGGATCAGGCGGACGACCGGCGGCTGCCGGGGCTGCATATCGTTGTCGGCACTCTGCACACGGAACCGCCACAACTGCACGCCGAAATGGTCATCGACCAGCAGCGATTCACGGTTCCACCGGAACGCGTCATCGAAGGCTACGCGCAGCGTCGCGCGGATTTTCCACAACACTGGAACCGCCGGCTGCGCGTCGTGGATTACGACACCTACTGCAAGTTTCAATTTTGCGGCGAGCCGAAACCCTGAGGAAGGACCACGCACATGACAGACACATCATCCCACGCAGCACGGTCCACAGCGGGACAACCTTCGGAGCCCCTGTTGCCGCGGAAGGGACTGAGTATCCGCGTCGTAGGCCTGGGCGGGACAGGCGGCATTGCCGCTCGCTACCTGTGCGTCTACCTGGCGTCGCTCAACTGGCCCGCCCGCGTGGTCTTCGTCGACGGCGACGCGTTTGAACACGGCAACGCCACGCGCGCGCTCTTCAGCTGCCTCGGCAACAAGGCCGAAGTAGCGCGGGCGGATCTGCTCGAATACTTTGCCGATTCGCAGCTAACGCTGGTGGCCGTCGACCAGTATCTGTCGCCCGAGAACATCGCGCGCCTGCTGCCCGGAGGCGATCACGAATATGTCGTGCTCTGCGTGGACAACCACGGTACGCGGAAGCTGGTCAGCGACTATTGTGCCGGCCGCAATGGGTGGCCGGGAGTCGACGATATCTGCCTTATTTCCGCCGGCAACGACCCGGTGGGGCAGGACTCGCGAGGTCGGATGCTCCACGGCACATTCGGAAACTGCCAGGTCTTTCTCCGACACCGGGGGCGCAACGTGACCCCCTCCCTGACGGAATTGCACACGGAGATCGATGCCGCCGAAGACCGCCTTCCAGGCGATGCCGATTGCACGGAAATGCTCGATGCAACACCGCAACTGCTGTTCGCCAACTTGACGAGTGCATCGGCGATCTGCAACACCTTCTGGCTGTGCCTGTGCCGAAGCCTGCATTACAGCGAATTGATCTTCGACGTCGCTCAAGGTCTTATGCAACCAACTTCGGTGCCGGGCCCGCCAGGGGGCTGGCCACCCGATCGTGATGGTGTACGCTCACGGACCCAACCGCATGTCGAGCCTGCGTGACGCGTCGTGTCCGGGGGCATCCAGCGGCAGAACCCGCCTGCCGCCAACGGCCGCGACCGTTACTTTCCGCTGAAATAGCGGGCCGTTCCCTGCGAGGCGATCGCTTCGCCGATGCGGTTCAGTGCCAGCGTGTAGGCGGCGGTCCGCATATCGATGCTCCGCTGTTCCATCTTGGCATGGACGTTGTTGAAAGCGCGGGACATCGTATCGTGCAGGCGGTGGTGGACATCATCCAAAGTCCAATAGTACCCCGATTTGTTCTGAACCCACTCAAAATAGCTCACCGTCACGCCACCGGCGTTCGCGAGAATATCCGGCACGATCAGCGTGCCCTGTTCATTGAGTATCGCATCCGCCGCGCTGGTCACGGGCCCGTTGGCCACTTCCACGATTACCGACGCTTCGATCCGGGCGGCATTTTCCTCCGTGATCTGATTCTCCAACGCGGCGGGAATCAGGATGTCGACGTCCAGTTCCAGCAGCGCCTCGTTGGTGATCGTCTCGGCTTCCACCGCCTCACAAACGGATCCTTCGCAGTACACGGCCTGCAGCTTCCTCGATTCGTTCTTCACCTGAATCAGGCTCGGAATATCGAAGCCCTGTTCCTTGTAAATGCCTCCGCGCGAATCGCTGACCGCCACGATCCGGTATCCGTCGGCGTGCAGCAGCAGGGCCACGTTTTGGCCGGCGTTGCCAAACCCCTGCACGGCCACGCGGATGTCTTGCGGGCGCCATTCCCGGATGCGTTCCAGTTCCTTGATGCAATAGTAGGCTCCCCGGCCCGTGGCGTCGTCACGCCCGCAACTGCCTCCCAGCGGTATGGGCTTGCCGGTGATAACGGCCGGTGTGCGGCAACGATGGATCTTGGAATATTCATCCATCATCCAACCCATGATCATCGCATTGGTGTACATATCGGGTGCCGGCACGTCGATTTCCGGACCGATAAAGTCGGCCATCTGCTCCACAAACCCGCGCGTCATCCTTTCCAGTTCCAGCGGGGACAGTTCCTTGGGGTGGACCACCACGCCACCCTTGGCCCCGCCGAACGGCAATCCCGCCACGGCGCACTTGAATGTCATCCAGAACGCCAGTGCCTTGACCTCCTCGAGATCGACATCGGGATGAAAACGGATGCCGCCCTTGGTGGGACCGCGCGTGTCATCGTGGTGGACCCGGTAACCGGTGAAGATGCGGAGCGTTCCATCGTCCATGCGGACCGGGATAGATACCTGCAGGGACTGTTTGGGATGCTTGAGCCGCTCGACCGCTTCCTGGTCGATGTCGGCGTGTTCCAGCGCCGTGTCCAACCGTCCAATGGCGTCCAGGAAGATTCCAGCTTCGTTCCGCGTTGCCATGAGGCTGCGCTCCGACTGATGCTTGACCCAAAACAGATACCGAATCGGGCCCGAAGCCGTCGTGGTCCGGAGCCAGGCACAAGGCCGGGGTCGACACGCCGTCCGGGGGTGCCGTTTCCACTGTTCGAAGATTGGCGATCGGGAAATCGCCGAGCCGATTCTTTCCGGTTTGGACCGCGAGTGCAAGACCGGGCATCGTCGAGCGGGATCGCTGTGTCGACGAAATGCGTGCCGCGCGAACGCGACGCACTGACGGAGGCAGCGCACGATTCGCTGTGCTCAGCAGACCGCTGTTGCATCCGGGGAAAAGGTTCCGTCTCTTTCAGAATCGGTCGGGGCGGAGTGGAGAAAGATCGATGGATGGCCGGCCCGACACGATCCATTCCGCCACGAGCTTGCCGGTGATCGGCCCCTGCGTCAGCCCCAACATGCCGTGCCCGGCGGCGATCCACACGTTGTCGGGGCGGCCGACACGGCCGATGACGGGCAAGCCGTCGGGCGTCATCGGCCGCAAATGGCACCATTCGGAACGCACTTCTCCATGACGCAGTGCTGGAAAGAACTGCTGCGCGCCGCGTTTGAGCAGCTCCAGGCGAGCGGCCCGCAATTTCAGATTGAACCCGCTGAATTCCATCGTTCCCGCCAGACGGATCAGGTCGTCGAGGGGGGTGACGAAGATTTTCTCTTCGACCAGCACCAACGGAACGGCCGGACGGCGCCCCGGCAGGGTCATATCCAGGTGATATCCCTTGCCGGGCTGGATGGGAAGTCGCAGGCCGAGCTGCCGCGCGAGCTGCGGTGTCCACGACCCGCCGGCCAGCACGACGGCGTCGGCCGCCATCGACTCTCCTTGGGCCACGACGTCCCGAACCCGCCCGTTCTCGACGCCGAGCCCGGTCACCCGCCTGCCGGTCTGCACGCGCGCTCCCTCTCCGACGGCGGCGTCCGCCAGCCGGCGCACGAACTCAGCGGGATTGCAGTATCCCGAATCGGGGTAATAGATGCCCCCGGCCACCTCCGCTTCCAACGCCGGTTCCATCTCGCAAACCGCGGCCCCGTCCAGGCGGCGCGAAGAAAAGCCGAACTGCTGCAGCAAGTCGGCTTCCGCGCGGGCAGCCGCGTAGGAATGCCGGCTCCGACAGATTTCGAGCCGGCCGGGACAGCAGTAAGCGGAGCCGATGGTGGGCGACAGTTCCTCGAACAGCCGGCGGCTGGCCGCGCCCAGCCGACACAGCATGTGCGTGGCAAACCGCAGGTGGGCGTCGTTCGATGCCTGCTGGAATCGCAACATCCAGCGGACCAGTCCCAGATCCCAGCGGGGAGCCACGAACAGTGGGCTGGTCGGCTTCAGGAGCCACCGCAGGTTGCGCGCCAGCACGCCCGGTTGGGGAAGCGGTAAATGCCCTGGCGTGACCTGACCCGCATTGCCCTGCGAACAACCCGAAGCAATCTCGTTCTGCTCCAGCAGCGTGACCTGCCACCCCTGCCGGGACAGGTAGTACGCCGTAGCCACGCCGACGACCCCGCCGCCGATGACCACCGCGTGAGACTCGGACATGTTCCGCTCCAACCTTCATCCATCACGTCGACAGGCCGATGCGGCGAAGCTCTGTCCCGCTTTGGCGAGCCCTTCCGCGGTGCGACGCGTTCATTTCGCCGGCCAGCGCAGCAATCGTTGCGCAACAGATGGTACGTCTTGGCGGGGCCACAAGGCAACGGGCAAGTGCAGCGGATCGTCGGTCACGACGGCCACAATCGACTGGTCGTGCCGCGCCAGCGGTTCGGCGGACACCGCCGCGCGCCATACCTCGATCTTCGGCCAAGCGGTCCGGGTGTCCCCTTCCACGAGGATCAGATCGCAATCGCCCAACGTACGGACGATACGGTCGTAGCGTTGTTCGTCGTCATGCGGCCCCGTTGCCGGCCAGAACACGGCCTGCATGTTTTCCGATACGATCCCCACGGCCGCGGCGCCCGCCTGGCGGTGCAAAAAAGAGTCCTTGCCCGGCGTGTCCAATTCGTGCGCATGATGGGTGTGCTTGATCGTGCCGACGCGATGCCCCGAGGCGGTGAGGTGCCGCACCAGATCGACGATCAACGTTGTCTTGCCGCTGTTCTTCCGGCCCACGACATGGATACGCTTCAAGAGGCTGCTCCCGTCACCATGCGGTCCCGACCGGAACACGGGTGAAGGCGTGCCGCGCGGTCACTTCCGACGCGCACGACCGGCTGCTCCGCGGTCGCGGAGCGACGGGTGTCAAGGGTTGTCGTGGGTGCGGGATGGAACCGCTTCATCGTTCAGAAGCACCAACGGCAGGCTGCGCGGGTCGTTGGGTCGAGCGTGCCCGTTATCCGCAGCGCCGCGGCAATGCCCGCTGGTTCCACAGTTGGAGCAACCCACTTCGCCCGACCGCGCGGACAGGAACCGAAACGTTCGACGCGCCAGATAGACCGCGGCGCCCGCCACGGCGAGCACGACCGCGCCGATTTGCCATGCGGAATCCATCATCGTCATCCCCGCGCGATCAAGCCAGACGGATGGCCACCTGGTAGGTTACCAGCGCGCCAACGTACGCCAACAAGGTCATGTAAACAAATGTGAATGCCGGCCAGCGCCAGGAGTTGGTTTCCCGACGGATGGTCATCAGGGTCGCGGCGCACTGCGCGCAGAGCGCGAAGAAGACCATCAACGACAGGGCCACCGGAACATTGTACACTTTGGTGCCGTCGGGCCATGTCGCCGACTGCATCGCCTGGATCAACCCGGTGTCCTGTTCGTCCACGTCGCCACCCAAACTATAGATCGTGCCCAGCGTGGCGATAATGACCTCTCGTGCCGGGAAAGAGGCGATCGTTCCGACCGCGATTCTCCAGTCCCAGCCCAGCGGTCTGGCCACAGGCTCCACTGCCTGGCCGAGTTGGCCCAGCAGACTGCCCTTCATCAATCGGGCGCTGAGCACGTTGTGCTGTCTGTGAAGGTCGGCCAGCACGACCTCCCTATCGCTTTTCCCGTTGGGCTGGGATTCCAGCCGGTCGATGCGGGTCTCCAGCCGATGCAATGCCCCGCGGTCGCCCGGAAAATACCCTGCCGCCCAGACCAGCACCGTCGTGGCGAAAATGAGCGTGCCGGCACGCACGACGAAGGCGCGGGCGCGGTCGTACACGCGCCATGCCACGACCCGCGCCGATGGCCACTTGTACGGCGGCAGTTCCATCACAAACGGGGGCGTTTCGCCGCGAAAAAAGGTCTTCTTCATGATCCAGGCCACAGGAATGGCGACGGCCGCGCCCAGGCTCGACATGCCAAACAACACCAGCCCCTGCAGCGTGACCCATCCATTCACATACGCGGTCGCGGGCACGAACGCGGCGATCAGCAGCAGGTACACGGGCAGCCGCGCCGAACAGCTCATCAACGGGGCCACCAGCATCGTGACCATGCGGTCGCGGTGGTTTTCAATCACACGCGTGGCCATGACGCCCGGAACCGCGCAGGCGAACGAGGACATCAAGGGCACGAAAGACTTGCCGCTCAGGCCGACCCGCGTCATCAACTTGTCCATGAGAAACGCGGCGCGGGCCATGTACCCGCAATCCTCCAGTACTGCGAGGAACAGAAACAACAGCACGATCTGCGGCAGAAAAACGATGACGCCCCCCACGCCGGCAATTACCCCATCGATCAACAGGCTTCGCAGCGGGCCCGGTGCAACGCCCTGCGCGACCCACGACGCCACGCCTTGCTGGCCCGTTTCGATCGCCTCCATGAACGGGATGGCCCACGTGTAAATAGTCTGAAAAACGACGAACATCAAAGCCGCGAAAATCGCCAGACCGGCCACGCTGTGGGTCAGCAACCGATCGATGCGGCTGCTGGTGGAGACCCGTGATTGCCGCGGGCGGGTCACGACGCCAGCGAGCGTACGGCGCGCCCAGTCGTACCGCACATGAGCTTCCGTGGCGGGGACCGGGCAGCCGTTGCTGCCCAACCTGCCACGCAACTCCAGCAAAAACGCGGGCAGGTTGTCGGCGCACCGGCGCGCAAAGTACGATTCGATGTACCCGCCCACATCCAATAACAGGCGGTCCAGCAGGTAATGCGGCGGCAAGGCAGATCCGCAGGCCTCCAGCTTTTCCACCAACTCCGATCGCGCCGCGTAGAATTCCGGCGGAAACAACGGCTCCACGGGCCGCGGCGGCTGATCGATGATCCGCATCAACGCACGCCGCACATCTTCCACTCCCCGCCCGCGGTGCGCTTCGGTAACGACCACTGTCACTCCGAGCCGCCGGGAGAGCGCCTCGGGGTCGATCGATATGCCGCGCCGCATGGCCGTGTCCCACATGTTGAGCACCAGCAGCACGGGGCAATCCAGATCAAGAACCTGACTGAGCAAATACAGATTCCGCTCCAAATTGGAAGCATCCGCGATGCACACCACGGCATCGGGCCGGCGCATTCCCGGCTGTCGTCCCAACAACAAGTCGACCGAGACCATCTCGTCCAGCGTTCGCGGCGCAAGACTATAGGTCCCGGGCAAGTCAACCAGTTCGACACTCTGCGTGCCCCATCGGACGCGTCCGATCTTTTTCTCGACGGTCACGCCCGGATAGTTGCCGATGCGCGTGCTCAAACCGGCCAGCGCGGAAAACAACGTGCTCTTGCCGGTGTTGGGATTGCCGATCATCGCGACCGTCGGTGTGGTCGTGCCGCTTTCTCCCGGTGTCATCTTCACTCCGCCGAACTCCCCGCGTCGCTCGCATCGATCGGCTGCACGCGAACTCGCCGCGCTTCGGCGGTTCGCAACGACAGGCGAAACCCCCGCACTTCGATCTCCAGCGGGTCCCCAAACGGGGCAAAACCCAACGCACACAGCTCTTGTCCTTCGGTAATTCCCATTTCGAGCAATCGCATGGCCAGGGCATCGTTCCCGTCGACGCCGACGACACGCCCTCGCTGGCCTTGCTGCAATTGATCGAGCGTCATCACCACGCCATCCCCCGCCGATTGACAGCCAAACATCGGATGCCCTATTGTATAGATATTGAGTCTCATTAACAACGATGCACCCCGGTCCGACCAGGGTGTCTGTCCCGGCGCGGGCGTCGGCCAGGAAGCTCAACACGGCTTGTGAATCAGCTTTTTCCCATCGAGTTGTTGGGGCCCCGGGAACCGGCGCGGATTGCCGAGATGTTCGGTCCGCACGACGAAGTGCATCGGCTCAGCGAGCTGGGGATTCGCGTCGGCGCGGAAGTAGAGATGGTGCGCGCCGGCCGGCCCTGTATCTTACGGATCCACGGCAGAGAGTTTTGTTTCCGTCCCAGTCCCGCGGTCAGCGTGCTGGTCACGCCGATCGTTGTGCCACCGTCGTGTTCCGCTCCATGACGGGCCTGCGGCGGTCCGCGCGTCGGCCCGAACACGGGCCGACGCCCAGAGACTCTTGACTCCCGACGGCTACTTCTGTTCCTGCGAAGATGTGTCCTCAGGCTGCCGGAACGTGAGCACCGGGCAACTGGCGTGCCGGACGACGGCCTCGGCAACGCTGCCCATCAACGCCCGAGAAATCCCGGTCCTGCCGTGGGTGCCCATCACGATCAGGTCCACACCTTCCCGGTCGGCAAAACGGACGATGGCCTCGGCCGGCGTGCCCTCGACCAGATGGTGCTCGAAGGACACGCTGGGATCCTTGGGAACGACCTTTTCCAGCATCTCGCGCTGCTGATCCAGGTCGGGATTGACCACGCCGTAGTAGGCGGCACCGTATCCGTACACGATGGGCGGTTCCTGCACATGCAGGATCAACAACCGTGCGTTGGTATCCCTGGCCAGCGAGGTTGCCCAATTCAGGGCGGCGTCGCCGCACGTCGAGAAGTCCGTCGAAAAGAGAATTTTTTTGGCCACCATGGAAATACCCCCCGTCACCTAAACCTTGTCGTCGGCAATCAAGCGAACGAAGTCGGACGAAGATATCACGCCAAACAGCCGTCGTTCATCGTCCATGACCAGCACCCGATGAATTTGGTTGTCTTTCATTCTCTTGGCGACCTGCCGCAGCGTGCTGTCGCGTTGTACTGAGACAAGGTCTCGCGCCATGACCTCTTCGACGCGCACGTCGCCGAACTCTTCCAGAGCAAACGAAGTCACGCGGACGCTTTCCCAGCGTTGCGTGTCGGCATTGAAGTGGTGCGCAAGATCGGCATTTGCTTCGGACGTAAACTCCGAATGCTCCTGTTCGTATGAAAGAATATCCGTCGCGGTAATGACCCCCACGCAGCGACTCTTCGCGTCCATAACGGGCAGACCAGTGACATGGTTTTCGGTCATCATCGCCATGGCTTCCTGCAACGTATCGGCGGGCGAGACACAGAGCACGTCACGCTCCATGATGTCCGCCGCAGTCGTTTGGTCGAATGAGGTCTTTGCCATGGCAGGCTCCATGGATGCGGGAAAATCGTTCTGGTAACGTACAGAAACCGTAGAAAATGGGATAGGGCAACTCCCGCCCTACCGTGGCGGCGGGGCCCGGCACCCCTTCGAGTCGCCGTTTCCTATTCCGGGGCCTGTTGTGCGATCGCCCGTTACGATAGCTCATTTTGACCCGTTCGTCAGCCATCTCTAGCGATCTCCAGACGCCTCTCCCGGGGGGCAGCCGCGCAAGCCCAGGTGAACTCGGCGCGAGCACCGCGTGGCCCGCCGGGCAGTGCCGCTCCAGTCAGGCCGTGTCCAGTCCGCCCAGCACATCCGCCACTTGCGCGGCCAAGCCGGCCGTGGTATCGACGGTGACGCAGTTCAAACTGCTGTCTATTGGCTCGTGCTCGAGTTTCTGCACGTCCATTAGATCGGGCCGGCCGTCGGAAACCGAATGTCCGCTCGTCATTCGTTCCGCTACCCGCTTCCGGGAAACGTCCGTGGGACATTCGCACGAAATCATCAACGGCGTGGCACGGCACCGGGATGCCAGCCGGTGCGCCCGGTTTCGCAGGCTGTTGTACAGAAACGTACCATCGAGCACGACGGATAGACCGTCCCGCAGGCATTCTTCCGCTTGCTGGAACATTTGGTCGTACACTCGGAGTCGGTGCTGCCAGGCGTAGGGACCGGTGTCGTAGTCGGCGTCGGGGCCGGTGGGCCCGAACATTTGCCGGCGGAGCACGTCGGTCTGCAACAGTTGGGCGCCCAGCGTGCCGGCCAGTTCCGACGCCAACGTGGATTTGCCGGTTCCCATCAAGCCGCCCACGATAAACAGGATGGGGGGACCCACTGCCTGGGCGTACCGGTCCGCCAGGTCCAGATAGGCTTGCATTCGCGTGCGTTCCGAGGCCAACCGGCGGTGGGAGAGCTGTCCCGCACGCAGCGCGGCCACTTTGGCGCGAACGTTTGCTCGGTACAACTTGTAAAAGTTCAACAGCTTTTCCGGAGGTCGATCGCCGCTGGCGCGCTGGTACTCCTCGAGCACCAGATCGCCAACCCATTTCGCGCCGAGCCGTTCGCATTCCATGCCCAGAAAGGCCAGTTCGTCGGCGACATCGAGCTTGCGGAGGTCGTCATTGAATTCCAGACAGTCGATGACGACCGGCGCGCCGGTCAAGTAGATATGCTCGGGTCTCAGGTCACCGTGCCCGTCCAGAATCCGGCCGTCGCACGCCCGATCGTGGAGCATCTCGGCGTCCGAGGCCAAAAACCTCAGCTGGGCGGATGTGAGCCGCTGCACCTGGCGGCGCAAGGTATCCGGAACATGCAAGAGTTCCCGCGCGTTGGCCTGCACATGGCGTCTAATGTCGGCGGAATAACGCTCGGGCGTTATGGTCAGCGGCGCCGCGTCGCAAAAAAAACGCACCAGAAGGGATGCGATCTGACGGGTCTGCGAGGCCGTGATCTCGTGGCACGCAATCAATGCCTCGAGTGTCCGCTCGGCAGGCAGGCGCCGCATTTTGACAAGCCAGTCGACCGGCGGCACCTTTCCGCAGAGCTCGATGCGGCCGCGATCATCGTAGCCGACGGGCACAACTTTCACGTACACATCCGGCGCCAGCCGGCGATTCAGTCGCACCTCCTCCTGGCACGCGCGGTGCCGCGCCTCAAGTGTGGAGAAATCAAGAAAGTCAAAGCGGACGGGCTTCTTCAACTTGTAGGCATAGCGATCGTTAAGAAACACCCAGGAAATATGGGTCTCTTCCAGACGCACCCACGACGGCCGATCGGGATACGCATCGGGAGACATCAGCCTGTCCGCCAGGTCCGGGGTGGTCACCTCTTCGCTTGCGGCGTCGCAGGAAAGATCCACTGGTTGCATGCCGCTTCTCCACAACAAAGCCACGACCGATCCCGAAGGGAAGCCGGGGCGGTTGACGCCGGGCGGCCCAATTGCCCCCACCGTGAAGGAGCAATTCGAGTGCCAAAGCCGATGCGTATGCGTCGAAACCTCGATCCAACGACGGGCAGGGCACGCCCCGGCCGCGCGCCGACCGCCGATCATCGCCTGCAACGTGACTGCAGTCATTCCTCGAGAACCACGGGCCCACGCGGGGCGGGTCCGCATGATCGTGGTCCAGGATTCACTGTGCGAAGGCGGACCGATTGTGCGTCAAAGCGCGCACATGGGCACGCTTTGGGACCGCCACCCATGCGGATCTGCGGACCCGCGATCCCAAACAAGCAGCAGAGATCCATCCTGGAACCTCGTCGCCCGATCCTGGCATGGATCTTGCACATATTTACAGCGTGGGTGCGGTGGGTTGCGCCGCGTGCCACCACCGCCGGGAGCCATACGGCCGTAAGTGGCATGGGCAGCCCGGTTGACGCTTCCAGAAGAAACGGTCGCGCGAGGTCGCAGGACGATGAACACAACCCGCTGCGTAATGGCTTTGGGAATCGTGCTCGCCGTGTTGTGGGGATCTGGCGGTGGCGAGTTGCAGGACGAGAGAAGCACGTACATGCAATTCAAGCTCGCCCATGCCCAGCAACTGCTGGGTGGGCTCGTCCGCGAGGATTTTCCCGCCATTTCGCGTCACGCGCAACAACTCAAGCTGCTCAGCCAGGACGCAAGTTGGGAAGTCTATCGTGGTGCCGAGTACGAACAGTTGAGTGTCATGTTCCGACGGGAAACCGACAGGCTTGCCGAAGCCGCCGGTCATCGCAATCTGGACGGCGCGACGCTGGCCTACGTGCAGCTGACTTTGACATGCGTGCAGTGCCACGACCAGATGCGAAAAAACGAAGCGAAACCCATTGCCGCTTCACGGGAGGAACCCTGATCGTACGGCGGCAGATTCCTAGGTTGAGATTGGGAAGGACATCATGACCAGCGATCCGATACGGACCGAATCTCGCGCGCGGCCGATGGCCGAGGACAAACAACCCCCGGCCGCCAGTCGCCATGCCGTGCTCGCGGACCGCGTCGTCCGGGCCTGGCGGGGAAGCCGCCACGCGGCACTGCTCAACGTTCAATGCACGGTGCGGGATGGAGTGCTGATCATCCATGGGCGCGTGCCCACGTTCTACGCAAAACAGATGGCACAGTCGCTGGCCCGAAAAGTGGACGGTGTTCAGCACATCGATAACCGTGTCGAAGTGGCTACCGGACCGCCGTCGGATTCAAGGCGGACCTAGGAGCTGTGTCACCATGGCGCGAACCAGCGTGGGATCCAACGACAAGCTGAGCCGTGGCGCTCAGCAGCGCGTCAAGCAGTGGCTGCTCAGTCCCGAATTGACCGAGTTTCTCAAGTCCGCTCGCGAGACGCGGCGGCGGGCCAGCCGCGTGGGACCCCACATCACCATTTCACGCGAGGCCGGTACCAATGGAGACGCCGTCGGACGACTCGTCGGACGGCGCATGCGATGGGATGTCCTGGGTAAGGAGTTGCTGGAATTCATGGCCGACCGATACGGCGTCACCCGAGGCATGCTGGAGTTGGTGGACGAGAGCCGGGCCAACTGGGTGCACGACATCTTCGGACAATGGATCGACTCCAATGTCGTCAGCCACGAAAAGTATTTTGTCTACCTGCAGCGGATCCTGTGGCTGGCAGGCATTCACGGACGTGTCGTTTTGCTCGGTCGCGGCGGCCAGTTCACGCTGCCTCGCCAGAACGGGCTGGCCGTGCGGATCGTCGCTCCCAAATCCTTTCGCGTTGCATCCATCGCCCGCCAGGAGGGCGTGAGTGTGGAAGAGGCCCGGAGGATCATGGAGAAGGCCGATGCCGGCCGACGCGACTTTGTCATGCACTACTTCCACCGCGACGGGACCGACCCGCAGTGGTACGACTTGACGATCAATGTCGAACGCGTGGGCATCCGCGGAGCGGCCCGACTGATCGTGTCCGCCTATCGCAGTCTTAACGCGATACCAGAATCGCACGGCTAAGCCGGAGCGATTCAGGCGGCGACCAGAAGTCCACGCGGTATCATCCCGCTTTTTTCTGGTGAACGTCCTGCTGGCGTGCCAGCACGCAAGACGGTGCGACCCACGGCCGACGACGCCGACGCGCAACACGCCACCTCGTTGCCATTTCGGACGCCTGTCATGCCATTTGCCGGCGAACAGCTTCGCCGCGGTGCCCCGCCTGCGGGTAGCTGGACGATTTCGGGCGTGGACAAATTCGGATAAACTTTCGTCCATGCGGGTGTTCGACCCGCTGCGTGAGCTGACCGGCCGGCTGTTAACCGAGATCCCGTCATGCAGGCGATTGCAGCCCAACGAGGCATATGTGGTCCTGTGTTGGTGGACGTGGCCGATCCTCCCTCGCCGCGGGAGGGCCAGGTACTGTGCCGGACGCTGCAACTGGGTGTGTGTGGAACCGATCGCGAAATCCTCAGCTCCGCCGAGCCGTTCACGCCTCCGGGCGAAACGTACCTGGTGCTGGGGCACGAATGTCTTGCTCGCGTGGAACAAGTCGGCGAACGGGTGGAAAATTTCTCCGCCGGTGATCTGGTGGTTCCGTTGGTACGGCGCGCCAACCGGGACACCCGCCACCGTGTGGACATGCTCGCCTTCGGCGAATACACCGAACGAGGCATCGTCCATGCGCACGGGTTTTCCTCGCCGTGGTGGTTGGACGAAGCAGCATATCTGTTGCGCGTCCCGGAATCGATCGCCAGCGTGGCCGTGCTGGCCGAACCGCTTTCCGTGGCCGAAAAGGCCGTCAACGAAGCGATCGGGATCCAGCAGGGCCGGTTTCCCGGCGCTGGCTGGGACGTCGACCCGCCCCGCGTGCTGGTCACGGGCATGGGTCCCATCGGTTTTGCCGCTGTACTGGCGGCACGCAGCCGCCAATGGTCCGTGACCCTGTACGGACGGGATCCCGTAGACAGTTTTCGAGCGGCACTGGCGGAGCAGTTCGGCACGTGCTACGTGCCGGCCGGTCGTTTTCCGTCGTTGCCCCGGGACATCGAGCGGGCGGGCTTCGACCTGATACTCGAGTGCACCGGCAGCGATGAGCTGATGCTCCATACGGCGCGGTTTCTGGCGTCGCGCGGAATCATGGTATGGCTGGGAGAAGCACGGCAAGCGATTCCTCGCAACCATAATCTGGAACGGTTGGTCCGCGAAGCCGTTCTGCGCAATCACGTCTTCGTGGGAAGCGTCAATGCCTCGCCTCGCGACTTTGAAGCCGCTCTATCCGATCTGGAACAATTGTCCAGCGCCCATCCTCACATGCTGCAGTCGTTGATCACCGACTGCGTCTCTCCGCAGGACTCGCTGTGGCACTTCCAGCACCGGCGGCCGCAGGGGATCAAAACGGTCCTGACGTACGAATAGTGCCCGGACGTCGTCCGCGTGCGGAGACCGTCCATCGTGGCCGCGGATACAATACGCGATGTCACCGTGGTGACAACATCCGCAGCACGCGGTCCGTGGTATTTGCAGCGGGCCGACGACAGGCGTATTCCGCACGACAGGCCGATTACGAAGGTTGCCGCGGTTGAGCCACCGCGGTCCAGTCCACCTTTCGATCGAAGTGATCGTCTTGCCAGGCCAGGGTGGCCAGCACCGGCACGCAGCAGCGCGCCTGCAGCTCCTGGAGGTTGCTGTGCTGGCTTACGTCGGCCGCGTCCCGCGTAGTGTGATTCAACACAACCCCGGCCACGGCCATGCCGCCGCGAAACGTTTGGGCGGCCATCAACGTCTGCAGCGTCTGATTGATGGTTCCCAGCCGATTGGGCGACACGACGACCAACGGGTAGCCGAAGGTCACGGCCAGATCGGCCGCATACAGCCGGGGACCGGCCGGGGACATCAGGCCTCCGACGCCTTCCACGATGACAATATCACTGGATTGTTGCCAGACGGTCAGTCCCGACAGCAGCTTCTGTTCGTCCACTTCGCGGCCGGCGAGACGGGCCGCCAGATGCGGCGCCACGGGTGCCGCGAAACATTGGGGGCACACCTGGTCAAGATGCAACGGGCACCCGGCCGCGTGCCACAGCGCCTCGGCGTCCTGCGACACGAGCCCGCTCCGCTCGACGCGGCAGCCGCTGGCAACGGGCTTGTAGACACCCACGCGTTGTCCTTCGCTGGCAAGCTGCCGGGCCATGGTCGCAGCCACGCGCGTCTTTCCAACTTCTGTGTCGGTGCCGGTGATGAACAATCCGCAAGGCATCACACGCTACAAGCCCAAAAATTCTTCGAGGGCGTCTCGCATGGCCGCCATGTCTGCCTCGACGTGCGTCCACATCTGGAAGGCCATCGCCGCGTGGCGGACCAGTATGCCCAGTCCGTCCAGTGTGGTACTCCCCCGCGCCGCGGCATCGCGCAGCAGTCGGGTCTTGGGGGGATTGTACGTCACGTCGGCGACCGTCTGATCCGAACGCAGCCAGGACGCATCGATGGGCCCGCGGGCATCGGCATCGCCGGCACCGATGGACGTGGCGTTGACGATCAGGTCCGGCGGAGCCTCCGTAGCCGGCGGGCTGTCCCAGGAAACGAGCCGGGCTGAGACATGCAGCTCACGTTCAAGCAGTTCGACCAGTGCGTTTCCGCGTTGCTGCGAACGATTGAGCACGTCAAACGGGCCGGCACCGGCCAACGCCAACTCCACGGCGACCGCCCGTGCGGCACCGCCCGCTCCCACCATCAACACACGTTTTTTTGCCGGTTCGCATAAGGTGCGGAGGCAGTGCAGCAACCCCTTCCCCACAGTATTCTCACCAATCAGCCGGTCGTCCTGTCGTGTCACGCAATTGGCTTCGCCGATCAATCGCGCGGCCCGGCTGACATCGTCCAAGTGCGCAATCACCGCGGATTTATGGGGGACAGAAACATGCGCCCCTCGAAATCCCATGGCACGGACTCCTCGCACGGCGTCCGCAAGATTTTCGGGAGCCACCTCGAGCGTCAGATATCTCCAATCCAGCCCAGCAGCCTCGATTGCCTTTTCCATCATGTACTGATGAGGATTCCCGGCAACGGGCTGTCCCATACAGCAACAGATTTCCTGCAATGACGAGTTGGTCACGTGGAGACGACTCCGGCCGCAAAAAAAGCAAGAGGACGGCCGTGGGGCATAAGACAGCGCGACCGCCGACCACTTTCGCGTCCTACTTTACTCCACCCGTTGATCCATGCAACGGCGATCGCGCGGATGCGTTTTCAAGATCAGTGTAGCGTCTCGGCGCGCCGCGGCCACCGCCTGGAGACAGAACGTTCAAGCAGCCTCGGGGCCCTGAGTGGCCGACCGTTATTCGCCGTGACATCCAGCCGGGAGCTGGCAATCCCTGCCCAGCCATGCCAGGTTGGCCTCCAGGACCTGCTCGACGCTGATGCGGTCCATATGTTCCGGACCACGCAACGGACCGATGCGCGGATCCTCTGCCGGCAGGAGCGGAGCCTCGATGATGGTGTGACGACTGCCGAGCGGAGACCACTTTACGGCCGATTGCGACGGATGGGAACTGAACAGCGCCACCAGCGGGGTGCCCAGCAGTCCCCCCAGGTGCATGGGTCCCGTGCTGGAGACGGTCAACACGTTCATTTTCGCGATGAGCGCGGCCAGTTCGAGCAGTTGCAGATCGTCGTAGCAGACCAAGCGGCCGCGGTGCCTGACGCTCTGTGCGCTGCGGATAGCCTCCAAGATCGGCCTTTCTCCCCGGCCGCCTGTCACGACCACCCGGCCATGTTCGGCCAACCGCCCCACGAGAGCCGCATAGCGGTGCACGGACCAGTTGTAAGCGCTTTGTCCGTTGCCGGGATGCACTCCAAACAACGGTCCTTCGCGCCCCAGATCAGCGGAGATGCGTGTTTCCATCTGTGCGCCAATAGACGCTGCAATGTCGAACCTCAGCGGCAACGTCGCGCGGACGGTCCGGCCCATAAGCCGCTCAAGGAACGCCAACGCAAATGCCGATTCATGGATCGGCGGCCGACTGCGGTGCAGCCAGACGCGGCGGCTGCCGAGCAAAAAGCTGGCGGGCTTATAGGCCCAGAAGCAACGTCGGGCTACGCCGGCCGCCCACACCGCCAGACAATTGCGGGTCGTGGTATGGATCACGACGGCAGCATCGAATTGATGGGTGCGCAAGCGCCGTCCAAGCGACCAACCGCTGTCTTGGCCGTCGTCTTCGATGACTTCGTCCACGTACGGCGAATCCACCAGCAGCGGAGCCGTGTAGCTGCTGACCAGAACCGAGATGCGGGTCGCCGGTAACGCGTGTCGGGCCGCTGCCAGCGCGGGCAGCGTAAGCACCAGATCGCCCAGCCGGTCGTTGCGGACGACAAGCAGCCGCTCGATGGCGTCGGCGCGTCGGCGTCTCCTGCCCGTTGGTGCTTGTGCTGGCAACCCGGTCGGCCCCTGATCCATGGAATCGATGTTCAAGTACACGAATGCAGGCACTGCGTCAAGCCAAACTGCGTTGCGCGCTCGCCGCTGGGCGCCGCCACGCGGCAAAGTCCAGCTTGTGGCAAGCGGTCAACTCTGATATGAGCAGTCCGCTAACTCCTTCTGACGCAAGAGTGGGTCCGGAATGGCACGGCTCATCCTGGTCGACCCCTGGATCAAGGATTCAGGTGGACACAACTTCCAGTACGCCATTGATATCTTGCGCGCAGCGGAGGCGATGGATCGCGATAGCGTCCTGGCCGTGAACAAGCGGTTCGCACCGGAGCCGCCAACGACACGCTGTTCGGTGATATCCGCGTTTGTTTTTCAACCGTGCCACCGGTACTGGCTGGGACCGGATGGCAAGCTCAAGCACCCGCTGGACGTGCATGGTAATCGGCTGGACGCGCCTGCTCACGGAGCCAACGCCGCGCGGCGCCTGGCGGGCGGATGGCAACGCTGTTGTGATATGCGTCGTTGGGACCGTTGCCGCAGGCTCGCCCGCTACGCTTCCGATTGCCGGTCGCTCTTTCGCCGTATTGGGATTCGCTCGGATGACCAGGTGTTCTTTCCGTCACTGAGCGAATTCGATTTCCTGGGATTGGTCTCCTATCTGGAGTCGTCACCGGCCAGCCGCAGTGTTTCCTGGCATCTTCAGTTTCACTTCGACATCTTCGAGGGGCGGCAGCATGAATACCAATCGCAACCGGAGAGGATTTCTCGATTCCGCCGGCAGTTTGCCGCTGCCATGCAACGCATTCCAGGGCACCGTTTGCATTTTTACTGCACCACTGAGCAGATTGCCGAGCAATACAATCGGATGGGTGTCGCTCGATTCCAACCCTTGCCGTATCCGGTAAGCCAGGCCTTGCGGCCAGCGGCAACACGCATCGGAGGGGGCCCGCTGCGGGTGACATGTGCGGGAGCCGTGCGACGGGAAAAAGGTCGTATCGCCCTGTCGCAATTGATACACGAGATCCTCCACGGGCGGCTGGCGGGCGGGCGGCTCCAGCTGGTTTTTCAGGCCAACCGCAATGCGCTGCGACGATTGATGCCCCGCGACGCGGCCCGCAAACTTTCCATTCACGACGCGCCCGATGTGTCCATCACCGATCCCATCGTACCAATTGCCTTTCCCTTGGATGCCGAGGCCTATGCCCGGTTGATTCGCCAGGCGGAGATCGGCTTGTTTCTGTACGACTCGCGACGCTACCACGCGCGTTGCAGCGGCGTGTTGTCCGAAATGCTGGCCGCCGGCGTTCCCACGCTGGTGCCCGCCGGGTGCTGGTTGGCCGACCAGCAAGCAGCGCCCCTCGCCGGCTATGTCGACCAGTGGTTGCACGATGCGGAAGGAAAGGAGTACGTGGGATCGTGCGTGGAGCTGGGCGTCAACGTCGGAACGCAGGGCGTCGCGCTTCGCGTCGGCGGGCTTGGCCCGGCGTCCGCGACAGAATATGTGGAACTTAGCGCACAGCAGTTCGATGCCAGCCGGCGTGCGATCCGCGCCGAGCAGAAGGATGTACTCAGCCGTACGCCTCATACGGACCGTGCTGCGGCGGTCCTCCCGTTGCACGCTTCGGCGCGGCACGTGCGGCTCCAGGTCCGCCGCGCGTACCAGCAAACCCGCCCGGATCGGCCGGTGTGGAACATTGCGGCCATCGGCTCGCCGGCCCCTTACGACGTCCGGCCGGTACGGCTGGGAGGCATTGGGCTGAGTACTTCGTCACCGGATCGCATCTCGGAGATGATCGAGGAGATGGTGGCCAATTACGAGCAATACCGCGCCGCGGCGGTTGCATTCTCGCGCCGCTGGAGGCACGATCATGCGGCACTACGTACGCTGGAAGCCTTATTGGCCAACGATGGGCGACGGCCCGGGTTGCGTGTCGCGTGAAGGAGCATCCGTCGCACATCGGAAGCACGACCATGCCGGTGTCCACTCCCATTGCGTTGTTCATTTTCAACCGACCCCAACTGACAAGTCAGGTCTTCGAGCGGATCTCCGACGCCCGGCCCAGGACTCTGTTGATGATCAGCGACGGCCCGCGACCGGACCGGACGGGTGAGCAGGCACTGGTGGACCGTTGCCGGTCCTTGCGTGACAGAGTGGACTGGCCCTGCGAAGTGCTGACGAACTTCGCTGACGAAAACCTTGGTTGCGGCCGCCGCGTTGCCAGCGGATTGGACTGGGTATTCCGCTCCTTTTCCGAGGCCATCATCCTGGAAGACGACTGCTTGCCCGAACCTTCGTTCTTTCCATACTGCGAGCACCTGCTGGAACGCTACCGAAACGACAAACGCGTCGCGTCGATCTCCGGGTGCAACCGTCACCGGGGAGTGACAGGCACAACGGATCGCAACGCACCCTACAGTTACTACTTATCCAAGTATTTCTTCGCCTGGGGATGGGCCTCGTGGCGACGTGTTTGGAAGCATTACGACAGGAAGATGGAGCAGTGGCCGGCGTATCGCGACGGCGGCCAATTGAAATCCGTCGCCAATTGCCTCGACGAATATCACTACTGGTACCGCATCTTTCAGAAGACATTTGATGGCGAAATTGACACGTGGGATTACCAGATGCTCTTCGCATGCTGGCTGCAAAACGGCTTGACGATCGTTCCCGAAGTCAACTTGATCAAGAACCTGGGGCATGGGCGGGACGCAACCCATACCGTCGGCCCCGAGGATGTGCTCGCGAACCTGGCGACGCAGTCCGTTGGAGCGCTAAAGCACCCACCTTCCGTGGCACCGTGTCCGTCGGCGGACGAACAGACCTTCCACAATTACGTGCTTCGAAGCCGCACATTCTGGCAGCGATGGCGCGCGCGCATCCGGCATTATCTGCCTCGCGCCCCGCGCCGGCGCGCCGCTTGACCGCCGGCCGGCACACTCTGAACCGTCCCCACCCCGCCGCTCACCGTCTACCGTGATGACGCATCAGCCGTGCGCCGCGCGAGCCGCCGGTTGCCAACGGTTCGCACTCGGCTGCCGCGTGCCCGCTGATTCTGCTGATCTGGATCGCGCGTGCGTGGAGAGCCGGACGCCAGCGCGTTCCGGCTGATTTTGCTGTCCCGCCATCGCGCAGGCTGAGGTGGGCCGCGCGGCCCTTATGCAACGCCTTCGACGGCCGGACATCCGCCGTGAATGTAAGCATTGTGCGGCTTCTAACAATAATCGGCACTCCGGCGCCAACACACAAACCATTTGGTGCCCAAAAGTTTTGCTAACTGGATAGCCCCAATTACTCTGAGAAATTGAGAGTCTTAGAGGCTCTCTTCGACAACCGCGCATCGAAGCGGTTTTCGAAACTGCCGGCGGATATCGCCGGACCCGCCGCGCCGGACCGCGGCGACGCGCACGCACGGCAGCACCTTGTCTGAAGTTCGACTCGCGACGTTCGTCGCCACCGTGCTCGTTCGCAATGATTCGCTCCTCTTGATCTCGCGGTGATTCATCATGTCCTCATGGCTGCGCCTGGCATCTCGGCCGTTGATTTCCCAGACTTCACGGCGGCTGCCCTTCTTGAAACACGACCGGTTCCGAAACAAGTCACTACGCATCGAATCGCTTGAGGAGCGAGCGTTGCTGGCCACGACGGCGGCCGAGTCGATTCTGTACCGCGTCAATGCGGGCGGCCCGCAGCTTGACGACACGGTTCCCTGGGAGGAAGACTCCGCCGGCAGCCCTTCGAGCTACACGAACGCCGGCGCTGCGTCGAGCGGAATCTACACGAGCGGCAACAGCATCAATCTTTCGCATCCTTCGGTGCCGGCCGGGACTCCCGAAGCGTTGTTTCAGAGCGAACGGTGGGATCCTTCGGCCGGCGATGAAATGCAATGGCACTTTCCCGTCACGCCGGGCAAATATGATGTTCGCCTTTATTTTGCGGATATCTACTCCGGCACGCATGCGACCGGCGCGCGTGTGTTTGACGTGTTGGTGGAAGGAAGCACGGTTCTCGACGACTACGATATTTACGCCCGCGTCGGCGGGAACGCGGCCATCGTGGAAACAATGTCGGTTACTAGTGATGCATCGATCGACATCACAATGGTGCATGGCGTGCAGAACCCCGCCATCAAGGCTATCGAAATCGTCGCGTCGGCCGAGCCGAATCGTTTGGGCACCAGTAGTGAGAGTCTGTCATTCGGCCCGGCACCTCCCAACACGCAGCTCAGTGAAACGCTTGTCCTGAGCAACCTTGGCCAGGCGGGTGACCCGGCCATTGTCATCGATCCGGCGGGAGCGACGCTCAGCGGCCCGGACTCGGGCCTGTTTGGCGTGACCTTTTCCTCGTCCAACCCAATCGTCCTCGATCCGGGCGCAACGACGAATGTGACGGTCTCGTTCAGTCCCACGCAGCCGGGCACCGCGGCGGCCAGCCTGTTGATCGCCCATTCCGGCGAGAATTCGCCGCTCGGCGTTCCACTCGACGGCACCGCAATCGTGTCCGACGCGCAAGCGCACGTGGCCGTCGACCCGGGCGGCTCACTGGACACGTCCTCGACATTCATCAGCGGTTCTTTTTCGATCACCAACGAATCGCCGTCGGGCCAGAAGATTGAACGGATCCGGTTCGACGTTACCGGATCGCTGCTGCCAGACCAGGTCTTTGATCCCAACGGGACAGCCGGCGATACGCAGGGCAAGGGATTCACTGCGGACAGCGGCGGAACTGCGACGGGACTCCAAAACCACAGTTTCCTCAGTCCGCACGATGGCGGATTCGATGTCCTTGAAATTGCGTTCGACGATTTCGATCCGCAGGAATCGTTTGCGTTCTCGGTCGACATGGATCCCACCAGCATCAACGGGTCGTCGTCGCCGGGTCCCGAAGATGCCGGCAGCGTTTCGGGCCTGGAACTGTCCGGCACGCCTGTCACCGTGCACTTTAACGACGGAACCATGTTGCAGTCCGAGCTGTTTCACACGGCAGGCAGCCAAACGGGATCGCAGTCTACACTGAAGGAAGCCGTTCCGCAGGCGCCGGGCATGGAAGTTTTGGGGGTGGGCGCTACACCGGTCACGGTGACAGATTCCCAGCAGACAG
>Ga0315534_1000699_pt1 | contig 23622 bp, 23 predicted proteins | sample SalMarSW160240MG_FD_203094 | JGI IMG/M metagenome (GOLD analysis project Ga0315534, IMG submission 203094) | Salt marsh sediment microbial communities from the Plum Island Ecosystem LTER, Massachusetts, United States - Salt Marsh Sediment SW1602-40 ...
ACGCGCGATGTGGACCTGCTGCTGATCGTGAGCGACCCGACCTTACGCGGATTGATAGCGGCCGGGAGCATCCTCGAAATGTCGTATGACATCGGTGTCAATGTCCATCAGCGCTGGCTGATCCTGAACCGGGTGGTTGGAGATCTCGTGCCACCGCTCCAGGCAGCTGTTGACGACCTAGAGATTGAGATCGGGGCGATCATCCCGGCCGATTCCCGCGTAAATGAACTTGATGCGCTTGGCGAACCACTCATCAAACTGAACGGCGATTCACCAGCCCTGCGAGCTATCCAGGAACTGACCGACTCGATCCTGCGATCGCTATAGGGTGTGCCCTGATCTCGGGGCCACCGAGGAGAGGATCCATGTACAAAATCGGCGAGAACATTCACATCATTTCACCCCGCGTAAAAGAAGCACTGGCTGAGCGGGATGGGACCTTCTTCGTCGAACTGGCGCGCAAGCAGAAAGCTGCTGGCGCAGACGCCATCGACTTGAATATCGGCCCACGTAAGAAGGACGGCCCAGAGGTCGTCGAGTGGCTGGTGGATTGCATGCAGGAGGCCATTCCCGGCATGACCATCTCCTTCGACACGGTCAACCTGGCCGCGATTGAGGTTGGCTTACAGCGCTGGGGCTCGAACGCCATCATCAACAGCACTTCAGCCGAGGAAGAACGCCTGGAGGCAGTACCCCTAGTCGCCGCTAAGTACGGCGCCAAGTTGATCGCTCTGTGCATGGAGAAGAGCGGCATTCCGGTCAGCGCCGATGCACGCGTCGCCATCGCTATGGAGAAACTCATCCCGCGTGCAATGGAAGTGGGCATGCCGATCGAGAACCTGCTGGTCGACCCGCTTATCCTGACCGTCTCCGGTTGCCAGGAATACGTGCCGGAAGCGATCGAAACCGTGCGCATGTTAAAGATGGTTGCTGATCCGCCGCCGATGACCGTCGTCGGTTTGTCGAACGTCTCCAATGCTGTGCCGAATGAGATGCGGCCGCTCCTGAACCGGGTATACATGGTAATGCTCATGGCTGTTGGGCTGGACGCGGCCATCCTCGATCCACTCGATCGGCAATTGATGAATGTAATCAAAGCCGTACAGGACCGTGATGAGAGCACACCCGTGAACGCGCTTTACCTGAAGCTGTTCGACGCCGTCGCAGCGATGGAGCAGCTACAGGTTGAGCAGGTGGACATGTCCGATCCCGCCCAGGCCGAGATCTGGAAGACGGTGCAGGTACTGCTGAACAAAGTGATATACACCGATTCCTATCTGCAGTTCTGACACACTGGGGCCTCGATATTCTCGAGGCCCTTTTTGATCTGATTAGTACGGCATTGGCTGCCGCACTGAAGGAGGTAATGCCCATGGCCGAGAAGGCCCAACCGCTCAATGTGGAGGAACTGCTGGCGAAAGCCCAGCAGCCTTCAGCGGACGCGATGGTGCTTCACCCTTTTTACAAGGGGAAAGTTGAAACTGCACTGAAGTGCTGTGTCCGCGATTTCCACGATTTCGCAATCTGGTACACGCCCGGAGTGGCTGCACCCTGCCGGGCGATCGCCGAGGATCCCGAACTGGTCTACGAGCATACCCACAAGGGCAACACAGTGGCGGTAGTCTCGGATGGGACACGGGTGCTCGGACTGGGCGATATCGGCCCCAAAGCCGGGCTGCCGGTGATGGAGGGCAAGGCGCTGCTTTATAAATACCTGGGTGGCGTCGATGCCTGGCCGATCATGCTCGACACGAAGGACCCGGATCAGATCATCCAGACCGTGCTCCTGATCCAACCCGGTTTCGGAGGGGTAAATCTGGAGGATCTTTCGCAGCCGAAATGCTTCCGCATCCTCGACACGCTGCGTGAGCAGGCCGAGATCCCAGTCTGGCATGACGATCAGCAGGGTACGGCCACGGTCACACTGGCCGGCTTGATCAACGCCTTGAAAATCGTCGGCAAACCCATCGACGAGGCCGAGATCGTCTTCGTTGGCTCGGGTGCAGCGAATGTGGCCTGCGCCCGTCTGATCTTCCAGAGCGGGGCTAACCCGGCCCTGACGCGCATCGTCGACAGCAAGGGCATCCTGCATAAGGACCGCAAGGATCTCGAACTGCGCAAAGCGGAGTACGTCGACAAGTGGAAGTTCTGCCAGATCACAAATGAGGAAGGACGCGAGGGCGGTATCGAGGATGCGATGCGAGGCGCCGACGTTGTAATCGCCCTCTCCAAACCCGGGCCGGGTACGATCTTGCCGGAATGGGTGCGGGGGATGGCCAAGGGCGCTATCGTCTTTGCGTGCGCTAACCCGGTGCCCGAGATCTGGCCCTGGGAGGCGATCGAGGCGGGTGCGGCTGTGGTCGCTACTGGCCGCTCGGACTTCCCGAACCAGGTCAACAACTCGCTCGGTTTTCCGGGCATCTTCCGCGGCACCCTTGATGTGCGCGCCTCTACCATTACAGATACGATGTGCATTGCTGCTGCGCATGCCCTCGCTGGCATGGCGGAGGAGAACGGCCTGCGGGCAGACTATATCATGCCCAATATGGATGAGTGGGAGGTCTTCCCGCGCGAGGCAGCCGCTGTGGCTGCGAAAGCCGTGGAAGAAGGGCTTGCACGCATTCCCATGACCTACGAGGAAGAGTTGAAGAATGCCGAGCGGATCATCCGTCGCTCACGCGATCTTACAGCGAACATGATGCAGGAAGGCTTCATAAAAGCCTGTGAACTCTGATGCGCAGGGTAAGGAGTGAGAAAATACTATGTATGACTTGATCATCCTCGGCGGCGGCCCAGCCGGGCTAACCGCCACCGTCTATGCCCTACGGAAGCGTTTAAATGTCTTGCTCATCACGCGCGACCTGGGCGGAAAGACGAATTACCATCTGCAGCTGCCGTTCGTCGAGAAGCACCTCGTGATTACTGGCGCCGAGGTCGTCAGCCGCTTCGCTAACGAGATCGAGTATCTCGAGTTCTCCCGCGTCTTCGACAAGGCCGAGAAGGTGCAAAAAACGAAAGAGGGCTTCAAGGTATCGACGCACGAAGGCGGAGAGTATGAATCGAAGGCCCTGATCGTCGCCACTGGTGCGTTGGGACGGTTGCTCAATATCCCGGGCGAGAAAGAATACATGATGCGCGGCTTGTGCTACAGCGCTGTCTCGTACGCACCTTTGTTCATCGAACGCAACGTGGTCGTGATCGGCGACACGCAGCTTGCGCTGCGCTCCGCTGCTGAACTGGCGCACATCGCCCGCGAAGTGACTCTTGTTGCACCATCTCACGGCGACCTGGATACCTCACTTGGGCGCAACGTGCTCAAGGCAGAAAATGTTAGGGTGATGGAAGGCTACCGTGTGAATGAGGTCAAGGGCGACGAGTATGCCCGGCGTATCCTGGTCAGCAAAAATGGCGATTCAACCGAATTGGAGGCAGATGCTTTCTTCGTTGAACTCGAGCTTGAGCCCCAATCCGAGATTGTCTCCGGAATGGTAGCGCGCGATGACCGCAACAGGATCATGATCGATGGCCGCAACCGGACGTCAACCGAGGGGCTTTTCGCCGCCGGTGATGTGACCGATGTCATCGCCGAGCAGGTTTTAATCTCGGTCGGGGAGGGTGCAAAAGCCGCCCTCTCGGCGTACGAGTACCTGCTGCAGCTGTAAATAAAAGACACAGATCATGTAGGGGCGCATGGCGATGCGCCCCTACGGTATCCAGATGACACATCACATGTATGGGAATGGTAGTCCCTGGCTGTCGCGGTAGTTGGAATTTCCCAACTTGTAGGGGCACGATGCATCGTGCCCCTACGCTGTCCTTTGCGACCTCCTGCCTCTTAATATTGCCATCTCACCCAACTACAACAGATGCGCATTACCATCTGTCCCTTCGAGATTTCAGATTTCCCATGTAGGGGCGACCGGCCGGTCGCCCCTACGATAATCAGATGGACAATTACAGCGGGATTCGGATTATCCTCGTCCCAGCAGTGTCAGGAAAAATCGGTGGGGCGTGAAGGCCTGGCCGGAGAGCAGATCCTGGACGCGAAACATCCGTGCCGCAATCCTGACTGCCAGGACAGCCGTCAGCGCCAGCAACCCGGCTGAGACCCCCAGCTGCCAGCCAGGGACGCCTCCGCTGGTCAATCGCATGACCATCCCGATCGGGGCCGTTAACGGGAAGAGGCTGATCGCTGTTGCTAACGGACCGTTAGGCACGTCCATGGCCATAATCGACACAAAGTACCCCAGGAAGAGCGGGGAGGCCACTACCCAGGTTGCAGCCGATATCTCCTTCAGATTCGGCACCAGTGCCCCGGCACCCGCCATGAGCGAGGCATATACCGCATACCCCATGATAAAGAAGGCGATCGTCCACAACACAACCGAGGGCGGGATCGAAAACCCGGGCGGGATGTTCAGAATGGCGGCGCCCACACCAAGCGCAAGGTATCCAGAAACAACCCATGCCGCGGCAGCCGCCAGCGCTGCCAGCCCGAGCCCCATAATTTTGCCCACGAGCAGCTGCTGGGGCGACGCAGAAACCAGCAGCACCTCCATAACCCGGTTCTGCTTCTCGCTGCTCACGCTGCGCATCAGGATCCCAGCTCCGTTCATCAAGATCACGAAGTAAAGGACTGTGACAAAGAGCGGCAGCATGCGCAGGACCGGGTTGGATTCGCAGTTTGGACCGGGGCGCGTGCAAGCGCCTTCCATAGCCTGGTCAACGCTCAGATCCTGAACCTGTAACACCATCGGGTTCACCACCCGCTGCGCCACCTCCAGATCAGCTCCCAGCAAATTGTAGGTCAGGGCCCAGCGCATCACCCAATCACGCGGATCGGAGGAGAAGGGTGAATACTCTTTGCGGACAACGTCAAGCCTGCCGCTCTGCAGATAATCCGCCGGTATGAGGAAGTAGCCGCCGATCTCGCCTGCTTCCAGGGCCGCCCGTGCGTCCGCTTCATCTGCATAGGGCAGCAGCATACCAGCCTCAATATCACCAGGGAGGGCAGTGATCAACCCACTGTTATCCACAAACCCTTCTGGAGAGGCTGCTGGTTGATTTGATTGCCCGCCATCTGAAGATTGCACACTGGAGGTAGAGAAGCGGTTGAAGGCTGATAAACCGAGCATTGCTACGATCGGGAGCAACACCCCGAAGAACAGGAATGATCTGCGTGAAAGGGTTGTAATAAGTTCGTGCTTCAGGATCAGGAAGGTCTTCTGCATCACGCCACCCTCTCTTCCGGGGAGAAAATGCGGCGGGGGAGCAGTTCCCGCAAGCGAATGCGTTGGCCGTAACGCAGCATGCCAAGGCGGAAAGCGCGCCCGGCAAGCCAGACAGCTGCTCCCGCCACGATCCCCTGGACGATGAAGCTGATCAAAAGCTGCCCAAGCGGGATCACCATAAACAGGTTGCGGATCCCGATTGTCATGAGCGAGGTGAAAGGGATCATTGAGAGACCGACGGAGAAAGCCCCCTGAGGGTGGTCGCCAATTGCGGTCAGTGCATAGATCGGCAGGAAGAAAATCAGGATGAAAAACCCGGAGAGCGCCTGCCCTTCCTGGAGTTCGGCGACTGTTGACCCAATCATCACCATCAGTGCGATCGCCGAGATGTAGTTGGGCAGCGCAATAAGCATCACCGTCACCAAACCTCCCCAATCAACCTGTGCATCTTTTAACCAACGCAGGTCAAGGAGCTCACGGCCGACAAGGAAGGCCCCAAAACCAATCAAGCCCCAACAAACCAGCAATGTCAGGCTAATGCCGATGATGCCCAGCATCTTCCCCCGCACGAGCGTGCCAGGCGAGACGGAGGTAATCAACACCTCCATGGTCCGCGATTCGCGTTCACCGGCCACAGCACCCATCGCATATCCCGCAGACATCATGAGTAAAAAGACAAAGCCGGCGCTGATAATCAAGGGTAAGGTTACCGAGAAAGGTGGACCACCATCCGGGTACGAACGACCGCTGTACGGTGTGGTTACGGTCGCCTGCGTACCAAGGATTACCCGCTCGACGACGGGCTCAGGATAGCTCTGCATCAAGTGAAATTGTAGAAAGTCGTAGAAATCCGAACGCGCATTCTGGGAGACTTCTTTGTCAAAGGTCAGCGTAACCTCGCCCGACGTCCGGTAATCCGTCGCGAGCACGTAATAACCCTGTATCTCTCCCAAATCAAGGGCTGTCCGCGCCTCCGTACTGCTCTTGAAGGCGCGAATTTCGATTGCATCATCTCCAAGAACCGAATGGTAATCATGTTTGACCTCTATCACACCGGCCTCATCGACATATCCAACAGGGGTCTTGCTGGTGCTCAACACATCGGTGATGACCCCGATGCCGATGGAGAAGGTCAGGAAAAGCGGCAGGCTGAGGAGCGTGAGCAGGAAGCTGCGCTTGATGACGTTCGTGCGGTATTCATTTCGTGCGATCAGCAGGATCTTCGACATCAGCGCACATCTCCCTGGACAACCCGGATGAAGATTTCGTCCAGTTCCGGAACAGCTAACTCGAAATGTTCGACCACCGCATGATTGTCAAGCAGCGCCCTCAGTAACGAATCCGGCGACACGCCTGGTTTGAGGCTGAGCTTGCTGGTGGCGTTATGGTCCTCGATCGAGTAAACGATGTCCAGCGATGGGAGTGGACCGTGCGTGCGGACAAGGACCTCCTCGCCGGAATACTTCTTACGAATGGCCTGGAGTTCACCATAAAGGAGCGTGACCCCCTTGTCGATCAAGACGATGCGGTCGCAGAGTTCCTCGACCTGATGCATCTGGTGCGTCGACATCAGTATGCTCGTGCCGGCCTGGCTCAAGTCACGCATCAAATCCTTAACCATCTGGGTGTTGATTGGGTCGAGCGCCGTGAAGGGTTCATCGATGATGATCAACTCGGGCTCGTGGATGATGGTGTTGATGATCTGGGCTTTTTGCTGCATGCCCTTGCTCAGAGTCTTTACTGGTTTCTTGCGGTGTTCAGCCAGGTCAAAGCGCTCGAGCAGACCACCGAGCCGAGCGGTTGCCTCGGCTGCCGTCAGGCCTTTCAATGTCGCCAGGTACACCAAACAGCGTCCCAGCGGCAAATCCTGATATAGGCCGCGTTCCTCGGGCATGTACCCAATACGATTGTTCTTGGACTGATCCATGGGTCCGCCCAGGATCGCAACCCGGCCAGTATCTGGTTTAAACAAATCGAGAATAATCCGGATCGTGGTCGTCTTTCCTGCGCCGTTCGGGCCTAGCAGACCCAGGATTTCACCTTCATGCACTTCGAAACTCACATCGCACACGGCCTGCGTTGTCCCAAACGACTTGGCAACATGTTCGACTTTAATCACGTCCATGGCTGTGTTTTCTCCATTTTGAGTATATTCCTACCGGGACAGCGTCTCGACTCGGTTCTGTTCCTGGCGCTGCCGTACTATCGACTCGCGAGCGTAATAGGCCCCTCGCACCACTCGTTCTGATCTCTTTGAGGAAAGATACGCACGCATTATTGCTTCACCCCTGTGGATCATCGCCTCCGTCTTGCTGAAATCAAACAGCGAGTGGCCATCGTAGTCCGTCATGGCGATATGATGGAGACGATCCCCAAGCGTCTGCCGGGCCTGCTCAATCTCAAACTGCGCCAGATGATAAAGAACAATATCCGCCTCGTGTAAAAGGATCGGGATGACCCCGCGCAACCAATTTTCCTTTATCTTAAGCGCGGTCAGGTCGAGCGCAAAGACCTCGTCCGCCCTCCGCTCAAGAGCGGTTAGGATCGGGAGATTCGATAAGTATCCACCATCGATATATCTACGACCCTGGATCTCCCAGGGAGCGAAGAAGAGCTGAATTGAGGTACTCGCCATGATTGCATCAACCAGGTTCATCTGCCGTTCATCTCCAAAGATGACCAGCCGCCCCGTTTGAAGGTCGACGGCCGTGATATAGAGCTGCGCGCCCTGAATATCCTCGAAGGTTCGAGCCTGGGCGAGCACGTGGCGCCGAACAAAGCAGTGGAATTGATCATTCGAGACCAGGCTATCCCGACGCATGAGCATGCGCATGGCGATCGTGATCAGATTTGGGTCGTAGATACGCGTCGTCTCAACATTTCGCCAGAAAGTGATCAGCCGTTGACCGCCTGTGATGCTCGGATCGACGGCCAGGCCAGTGGCGTTGATTGCCCCGACCGAAGAACCGATGACGATGTCTGGTTTAATCCCTGCCTTGAGCAGCGCCTTTAACGCGCCCACCTGGAGGGCGCCTCTGCTCCCTCCACCGCTTAAGACAAAAGCTATCATGCTGCACCTCTTGCTTCTCCGCCACTGCCGGGCGTCGGTTGTGGCCCCATCAGTTTGCACCCTATGCTCAATTCCTTCCTGAGAGTGCGCTGACGATTGAACGACCCCGGCTGACATTCACTGAGATCAATGATCAGTTTCCCGCCCCTCCAGCCAAGGGCACTTAGTTGTACCCTTGGCTCCAGGAAGGAGAAGCGAAGCCTTAGCCACAGTTCCAGGTACAGCGACCCAGGAGAAAGGCGGTCTTGAGGACCGACATCAGCTTTCTAAAGGAGTTGGGAATCACACATCCCCTAGGTAAGGAAATCGTGCTTCCAATCCGAACGATGCCATCCCCTCTATCTATACGAATAAGTCTTCCTCGAGGATCAAGGGATCTCGGGCCAGATCCTATACACCCCACCGATCAGGAATAATTGGATGAACCCTCGTCGCTCCGCTGGTAGTACCTAATGAGAGAAGATTCAGGCTGTTTTCTCCTCTCATGGATGGGTAGGCTATAGGGATCCACCTCCCTGGCCTGCCAGGAAGGAGATAGGTATCATCCTGCGAATAGGGGTTGGGCTTTCATCACCATCAATCTCTGGGGAGCGTATGAAAAAGCGCCAGATCGGAAACATCACACTCTATTTTGATCCAAGCGAAGAGTCCACGGCCGACCTCGTTGCCGGGGTTATCGATGAAACCAGCTGGATCCTGCGCTCACGCTGGTCGCTGGAAATCCCCTCCGACTGTCATCTGATTGTAATGACTTCCTGGCAGCAATTCTTCTTCAATGCCGCGCCCCTTGCCTATAGGTTCGGCCTGGTCATCAGCCTACCGCTCTGGGTCTGGAGAGTGAAGGCAATGTGGCGCGTCGCAGGTGGCTGGACCAACCGTTTTGGCCATCGTGTTGCTGTCGGCGTAAAGCCGCCTTCCCTCCTAGCCGGGGCTGACCGGCGGATTGGTGAACGCATCTTCGTCTCAATTGACGATCCCCGCGAGAAGGTCCGCCAGAACACCTGCCACGAGCTGACCCATGCTGCCAGCGCGGCCCGGAAACTCCCCATGTGGCTCAACGAAGGCTTTGCCACCCGCACAGTTGATCATCTTGCAGGTTACCCCACCATTCGAGCCGATACGCTCCAACTGCTCTCAAGTCCTGACACCGGTGTCAAGCCGCTCGGCTATCGCAACCTCCGTCTGAAGGACCAGGAGTCGATCGTGTACGAGTATGCTCGCGGGTACTGGCTGACACGATTGCTCGACGAGCAATATCCCGATAAGCTCACCAATTGTATGACGAAGGGCTCAGATCGGTCACAAGAGGACATCGTCGCCGAAGCACTTGGCCTTCCCCGTGATGAGTTGTGGGCAGCCCTGAACCCGCTGCTCCTCGAACACTTTGCGATTGAAGCCGAGCTGCATCGGAAGTAGCCACACCCGAACCCTTGACTGAGCAGTTGAGCCTCTCAAGTCCTGGAACGGCGATCTCGCCCGAATTTAACACTTGGAAGTGTGGGCCAGACGGGGTATAAAGCCCTTTATTCTGTTCGTCCCAATACAGGCAAACCCAAGAGGAGCTCGCATGAGTGAATCTTTACCGCCTACCGCATCGAACCGCCGGCTTTTCTCAACTCCCAACCTGGCGGTCATGGTCCTGCTTCTCATCGTAGCCCTAGGGCTACTCACGCGCATGGTCGACCTTGGCGCGCGCGTGATGAGCCATGACGAGATCAACCATGTGTATTGGGCCTGGATGTTCTCTGAGAACGGCTCGTATATTGCCGACCCTCTCTCGCACGGGCCATTCCAGTTCCACATGCTGGCTTTGAGCTACCTGATCTTCGGCGATTCTGATTTCTCTGCGCGCTTCCCGGCTGCGTTGACCGGGGTCGCCGTGCTGGGGATTCTGTGGCTTTTCCGGCGCTGGTTGGGCCGGACAGGAACCCTGGCAGCAGCGGCAATGATCCTGATCAGCCCCTACATGCTTTACTACTCGCGCTACGCCCGGAATGAGATCTTCGTCGTGGCCGAAGTGCTGCTCACCGTGTGGGCCGTTTTCCGATACCTGGAAACCCGTCGCCCGGGGATGCTCTACGCGCTGGCCGGCCTGCTCGCGCTGCATGCGGCCACGAAGGAGACCTATTTCCTTTTCACCGCCCCGCTCCTGATCATGCTCGGTTTACACCTGTGTATCGAGCTCTTCCAGCTGGCCTGGAAGAAGGAGCAGATGAAGTCGGTCTTTGCCGTTGGCCTTGGCTTGACCGTGCTTGGATTCGGGACAGCACTGGGGAGTTTCCTACGCGATCGCACCCAGGCCGGCGAGGCTGCCGTCCCGATGGCTTCGTCGTTGGTCTTCATTGGCGTTGCGTTTGGCCTGATTGGGGCGGTCATGCTGCTCGTTGCGCTTATCCGCAATTTCGGGCGTGAACTCCAGACCCGCTTCCCCACCCTTGATTTAATCGTCGTGATCGCCACCCTCACACTGCCTCAGCTCACTGCCTTACCCGCACAGGCCATGGGCTGGGATCCGCTTGATACGGCCGATCCCTTTAGCTACGGACGCACAGTCACGCTCTTACTCGTACTCAGCGCGATCGCGATCGCGCTCGGGGTGGCATGGGGCCGGCGTAAATGGTTGATATCAGCCGCCATATTCTGCCTGATCTTCATCCCGCTCTACACGACCTTCTTCACCAACCCCTATGGGATTTTTACCGGTTTCGTGCGCTCGCTTGGGTACTGGCTCGTCCAGCAAGGCGTGGAGCGTGGTTCCCAACCCTGGTATTACTACCTGCTGCTACAGATCCCGCTCTACGAATTCCTGGCTGCGCTCGGCGCAGCAGCTGCAGTGATCCTGGTCGTCATACGGCCTCCCTGGTCAAGGGGGCGTGCAGGGAACCGCCTGCAGCACTCCGATGAAGGTGAGGGCCTGGATGTGCAGCAGTTGTTTGTGTTGTTCCTCATCTTCTGGGCGATCAGCGCGCTCTTTATCTACACCTTTGCTGGCGAACGCATGCCGTGGCTCACGGTTCACATTGTTCTGCCGCTGATTCTGCTCAGCGGTTGGGCGTTCGACCAGTTCTTCGGCGGCCGCTCGCTGGCTGAAATCTGGAGTTGGAGGGCGGCTGCGGTAGTGCTCTTGACGGTGCTTACCGCACTCGGGATTGCCGCCACACTGAGCAACCTTTTTGGCTGGGGCCTGGCCGGGAATTCAGCCGCCCGGCGCTTCACGGGTGCCATCATCCCGGCTGGCATTGCCGGCCTCGGGATCTGGCTTGGTTTGCAGCTACTGAAACGTGACTCCCAATCGCGCGTGCTGCGCCTGGGTGCCCTCACCCTGATTGCTCTTCTGGCCATCCAGACCGCACGCACCGCGCTGCGGGCAGCTTTCACCAACGCCGACAGCACTAAGGAATTTCTTGTCTACGCGCACGCCGCGCCAGGACCGGCAATCGCACTGCAGGAGATCGAACGCCTCTCCTATAATCTGACCGGCGGCATTGACCTGCCGGTGGCATACGATAATGATGCTGCCTACCCCTACTGGTGGTACTTCCGGGACTACCCCCAGGCGTATTCGTTCGGAGTTTCACCAAGCCGTGAGCTCCTGCGCTACCCGATCGTCATCGCCGGCGAAGCCAACTACGCCCGGGTTGAAGCCTATCTTGGCGACCGATATCAATCTGTCGAGTACGAACGCTTATGGTGGCCGATCGAAGATTATGTCGGGTTGACCTGGGAGCGGGTGCGAAGCGCGCTGAGTTCCCCGGAGATGCGGCGCGCGCTCTGGGAGCTGTGGTTCAACCGCAACTACAAGCCCTACGAGCAGGTGACTGGGCGCGATCTTTCGCCCAGGGGTTGGTCTCCCGCCAGCCGGATGCGGGTGTACGTGCGCGAGGATCTCGCCGCCGGCTATCCGGGCGGGACCTATACCGGTGAACTTTCAAATAACATCGCTTTCAGCGATGCGTATGCGGATGGCACGCTCACGCTGCAGCCAGTGCGGATCCTCGGCGGACCTGGCCAAGCCCCGGGGAGTTTCCAGGCGCCGCGTCAGATTGCCTTCACCCAGGAAGGTAACCTGCTCATTGCCGACTCGGAAAACAACCGCATCCAGGAGATCTCACCCGACGGCACGCTGATCCGCGTCTGGGGTGAGTACGCGGATGTGGGTGTGGAGGCCGCCCCGGGTGGGACTTTCAACCAGCCTTGGGGGATCGCCTCCGGAGAGGCAGGGATCTTCGTCGCCGATACCTGGAACCACCGAATTCAACGCTTCGATGGCCAAGGTGCGTTCCTGGGAAGTTTCGGTGTGTTTGGAACGGACGGGGGTGAGATGAGCTTCTACGGCCCGCGCTCGCTCGCACTTGACGGGGACGGTCGGATCTTCGCCGTCGATACCGGAAACAAGCGCGTGCTGGTCTTTGACACACAGGGGACACCCGTTGCCCAATTCGGCGGCGGTGGCGTTGAGAGCGGACGACTCGACGAGCCGGTAGGTATCGCAGTAGGGCTGCAAGGTCGTATCTACATCGCCGACACCTGGAACCAGCGTGTGCAGGTATTTCACGAACGCGGAACCGGGTTTTTTGAGGTCGAGAGTGAATGGCCGGTGGAAGCGTGGTACGGCCAATCGATCGAGAACAAACCCTACATCGCCGTCAGCCCGGATGGCCAGGTTTGTATCAGTGACCCAGAAGGCGCCCGCGTGTTGTGCTTTGACCAGGTGGGGCAATTCCTGCACGGGATCGTAAGCCCGGGCATAGCGCGCCCTAGCGGAGTTGCATTCGACTCATCCTGTCAGCTCTGGGTGGCCGATGCCGAGACGGATCAGATTCTCGGGTTCGATCTCGGGGGCTGTCATTGATCTGAGTGCCGCGTACCACCTTGAAGGTTGCTGATGCCCTCGAAAACCAAAAACCGCGGAACCCGACGTCCACGGCCTGAGGACGCTCAACGCGTCCTGGATTTCATCCGTGCCTGCGACGTCGCTGATTATGGTGAGCATGACACCGATCTGCAAGACCTGCTCTATGATTGGAAGCAGGCTGACCTCGCCCATGACGCTTCGCTTATAGAGGATTCCACCGGCGAGCTCATCGCCTACGCCGCCTTGATCCCACATGCCGATATCCTGCGCCTCGATCTGTACCTCGACCCGCAGGGGCGCGCCGACAACTTGATGGCCAGCCTGCTGGCGGACCTGGAAAGACGCACTCTAGAGCGATTGGAAACAGATCCGCCTGCCAAACGCGGTTTTCTCATGACCCACCTGGCGCATAGCAACGCTCGTGATCGCGCCTTTTTCGAGGATGCCGGCTACAGGCCGGTCAGGTATTACTTCCAGATGCGCCACATCCAGGATGGACTATCCTTGCCGATCGAATGGCCAGAGGGGATCAAGGTGCGTTCGTTCAACCCGGGGGAGGACGATCAAGCTGTTTACCAATTCGTCCAGGAAGCCTTTCGCCGACCTGATCGAGAACCTCCCACACTGAATGCCTGGCGGGAGTTCATGATGCGTCCTGATGATTTTCACCCTGAGTTGTGGAAGCTCGCCTTCTCAGACGAGTTGTTGGTGGGGACCTGTCTTTCATTCGACTACTCCGAGGAAGGCTGGGTTCGCCAACTCGCCGTGGCAAAAGAGCTTCGTCGGCATGGCCTTGGATCGGCGCTCCTCAGTGATGCATTTTCTATGTTCTATATCAGGGGTCAGCCGCGAGTGGCGCTCTCTGTCGCCTCCGATAACCCGAATGCGATCAACTTTTACCAGCGACTGGGGATGACGCTTGTCCGGCAATATGATGAATACATCAAACCTTATGACGATTTCTCGTAATTTGACCGCAAACAAACCGGGAGCAGGTGAACGCCATGCCCGGGGGAGAGGTTAAGATGGAGAACAAGATGCTCGCTCTGCGCAGAAAACGATCGCTTGGGATCGTCACTTGTGCCATCCTTGTGGCGGGCAGCGCCTGCATCATCTCCATCCCAACCAATCCGGATCGAGACGGTTCGGTCAACGCGAATCCAATCCCTACCAAACCAGACCCCGCCAGAAGCCTGGAGCGCCATATCGCAGTACAAGCAACTCAAGTCGCAGCGCTTGCGGCCGAGGTCCGAGGTCTGCAGGAACAGGTGCAGGCACAGGCCACGTTCATACATTACCTGGCTACCCGAGGACCGGCTCTCCCCCCACGCAACGACCGGGCAATCACCCCGACGCCATACCATCCACTCACAGGAACGATCGAGATTGATGGTGGACTCTGCTGTGTGGGTGGCATCGCGGGAGATACCACGACAATCGAGGTCGCGTTCAGCGCCCAGAGCCCATTTGCCGAGATCTCGGCGATGCGGGTGCACGCCGGTGGGAGCCCGCTCGCACCAGTGGAATTCGACCAGATCGCATGGCAGCCTTACCTCCCAGGTGTGTCATTCGAAGTTCCCCTCACCATCAACTGGGTTGGGTTCTATGTCCAGGTGCAGTTTCGTGATGCACTTGGCAACCTCTCACCTATCTACGTGGATGACATCTCGGTCGAGGGCATGCCTTCGCTGACGCCAACCACGCCATAGTCTCATGTGAACTGGCGCCCGATAAGCCTTACGGGTGATGGAACCGGACGAGCTCCCCCATCTTACGATCCAAGCGATGTGCGCGTCACATGGTCTTGCGGCCAGGATGAGCGCTGAATTCCAATTCTACATCCCACCAAATCCCCAAGAATAAGGATGCATTCTCCCCCTCCCCTAGATTAAACTGGCGCTCTTACATAGCCTGGTTATCGCGCTCCTTGATTACCTGCCCGACCAAACCTGGTCATTCTTCCAGCTCAACTGGCGGAACGCACGTGTATTTCCAACGATCGCGCTGGCAATGGTCGGGGGGATCATTCTGATCTCGCTCTACAAGCGAAGAGCACATATCTGAGATAGAGGGAAATCTCCTAACCCCTGCTGAATTAACAGGGGTTAGGAGAGAGCAAAGCTCGAATCCCAGATCAAAATCAATCTCAGTCAGAGATGCTGCGATCATCTCCAGGATCAAAGATATCCTCAATCGTCTGTCCGAAGATATTTGCCAGCTTGAAGGCAAGCGGCAGGCTGGGGTCGTATTTACCGGTTTCCACTGCGTTGATCGTCTGGCGCGAGACACCGGCGCGGTCAGCCAGATCTGCCTGAGACCAATCCCGCTCTGCACGTAGGATTTTGAGCCTGTTCTTCATCGATACTTCCAGAGGGTCCAGGCTTTCCCGATCCCCCAACTTAGGATCATTACCAACCCGACGAATAGCCAGTTAGGTTGCCCCAGGCCAATTTCATTCAGCAGTCCCACGCTGAATACGATCATTGCTGTCAGTCCAAATCCGATCGCAATTGCCTCGGTTTGGATCCGACGCTGCAATTCGTCCAGGCAAGCAATGGCCGTCCCAACTGCAAGCACTAAGAGCAGGAACGCGATCACCGGCGCAAGCGTGAATGCCAGCCGTAGCTCTGGTTTGATCACATCATCGATCCAGGTGGACCACGCAAAGAGTGCCCCGAGAAACAAGAGCACGGTTATTATGACCTGTCGGGCGCGATTCGGCGGATACTGCATAAACTGGTCCCTGCGTTCGAACGCGGCACCAAGCGCCAGACCGATGATTAAACCAAAACCAAGCCCATCCAGTAAATCCCCCTGGATGAGACCAACGATCACACCCACTGCAAGCCCCATCATCAGGCCTCCGGCAAAATTCCAAGGCGCTCCCGGTTTCTCGCCTTTAATTTCCGATCTTGTGTTCATCAACCTCCTCCTGATGCTCTCAAAGTTAATGTGAGTGTAAATGATACTTTACCAATTGTCAAGTTGCCTTGACATTTTATTGGTAATCAATTACTCCGATGAGCTTGCCCACTCAGGCGAGCCAGACTTTTACCGGTTCGCCATTAAAGGTATGATTGCCGCATAAACTGGTGCAATAGGGGTCGGACGTGGCAATTCTTCAGGTGATCACGAGCGATCGGGGCCGCGCCAAAGCGCTGACCGAAACGCTTGAGGGTATGGGACACAGGGTCCAGGCTGGACCGATGAACGAGCCCCTTCGCCAGCAGCTGCTCAAACATCCACCGCAGGTGATCATCATCGATCTAGAACAGGCACCGGCGACCGGTCGGGATCTCGACCTATTCCTGCGTGTGCAAACGGTAACCCGTCGTATCCTACTTATTTATCTCGGCGGGGAAGCAGCCCGGGTCAAAGAGATAAAGCTATTGCTCCCCGACGCGATCTTTACTCATGACGATGACCTTATCCACGACCTGGAACTCGTATTGGTAAAACCTCCCCGCGACCCGGTCGTCCCCAATTCGGTCTTCGCCGGCTATAGCGGTCGCCCGCTGCCTGCCAAGCTGGGGATCAAGCCCGACATGCGGGTTTCCCTCATCGATGCCCCGCCAGACTTCGAAAAGACGCTCACCCCGCTTCCCGCAGGTGTCAAACTTGACCACTACGGCTTGCGCACACCCCAACTCACAATCTGGTTCGTAACCAGCCAATCTAAACTCAAGCGGGATTTGCAGTCCAACCTGCGTCGCTGCAACGGTGGCAAACTCTGGATCGTTTGGCCTAAGAAGGGCTCCAAAATTCCGGGCGATCTCACCCAGAACATCGTCCGGCAGGCCGGCCTGGAGACCGGTTGGGTTGATTTTAAGGTGTGCGCTGTCGACGCAACCTGGTCCGGGTTGTGCTTCACCTTGCGCAAGAAAGGCTGAGCAAACCATGCGCAACCTGGATCTCGAGACCTGGTCCCGTCGTGAGACTTATGAACACTTCCGGCAGGTGGATTACCCCCATTTCCAACTTACGGCAACCGTCGATATCACGGATTTTCACGCAGCCCTCATCCAGCGCTCGGCTTCCTTCAGCGTCGGGGTCATTTACTTGCTCGCACGGGCGGCGAACGAGAACGCATCATTCCGCTTACGCATACGAGGTGACCAGGTCGTTGAGCATGAACGTGTTCATCCCTCATTCACCGTACTACTCGAGGATGAGCGTCTCAGTTTCTGCACGGTGACCTTCGATAGCGATTACCCAAGCTTCAGCCAGGCGGCACACGCACGCATCCAACAGGTTCGGGATGATCCCCTGCTTCAGGACAAGCCCGGGCAGGATGACTTGCTATTCATGACCGGGATTCCCTGGGTTTCCTTCACCAGCATACTGCACCCGATCCACATGCATCCCCCCGATTCGGTGCCGCGCCTGGCATGGGGCCGCTTCTTCAAGGAACAAGACCGGCTCCGCATGCCGCTCTCCGTGCAAGTAAACCACGCTCTGATGGACGGCTTGCACGTCGGGCGGTACTTCGAGCTTGTAGAATCTCTGCTGATGGATCCGCAGGGCTTGCTCTCGACTCAAGACGCGGCGTAACGCCCAAGCCCCCTTGAGAGCTGGCGCAGGTCGCGAGGCGATCTTCTTCTTGAGGTACTTGTGGATTTGACCCAGATGAGCTGACATTCTGGAAGAGGTAGGATCCAACCCACTAATGTCATCCCGAGGCGTACTTTGCTGAGGGATACCCTTGAGAGCGGCGGAGCATAAACTGTACCCGAACAAGCCAGGCTGCAGTTGATACTCAGGGTTACAATTCCCGCAGGAGAGGATATCCAATGAACCGTGTTGACTTTCCCGATGAGCCCTCCCGGATCCCATCCGGCCTTAAGACGGACCAATTCATACTTCGGCCGCTGCGTATGACCGACGTCGAGCTCGACTACGACGCCGTGATGTCCAGCCGGGCGATGTTGCGGGCATGGAGCCAGAGTGACTGGCCAGCAGAAATATTCACGCTTGAGGGCAACCTGGACGATCTCGAGCGCCACCAGCGTGAGCACGATGCTGGCAAAGCCTATACCTTCACCGTTATGAACCCAGAAGAAACACGCTCTCTGGGATGCGCATACATCAATCCTCTTCCGTTGGAACTTCAGGAGATCCAACTAAGCACTGACCTGGCAGATGCCAAACCCATGCAGGCTGCTTTTGCTCGCTTCTGGGTTCGCCGGTCTCTCCAGGAGGAAAAGCTTGATCTGCGACTTCTCAAGGAGCTCATGGCCTGGTTTCGTGACGAATGGCTCATCGCCGCTCTGTTCTTCCGGGCCAGCCCGGTGGACAACCACCAGCAGTTCCTATTCACCTCGGCCGGACTCAATCGAATCCACCGGTTCGAGTCGCAGGAAAGTAATAGGACCTGGCTGGTATTCGGGTGATGGATAGATCGAAGCTTTCCTTCCGAATTCACCCCGCTATGTGATTCCGCCCCCATCGTGCCATTCCGAACCCGCAGGGTGAGGAATCCCCATGATGCCTCAGGGCTATGATGGCTCAATAGGGATCGGGCGAAATGTTTCATCCTTTCGGCCCAAACCATCGCAATAAGCACTCTGGGGAACCCTCGTCGCCATGCTTCTCGGGAAGACATTAAGGGTAGACCGGGCAGAATCAGTCCACAATGGCATATCCCAAAACGTACACTCGCTAGTTGTGAGATATCATTAAACGGTCGTAGGTGACGGATCATTGGCGCTCGTATCACAACGTGGTTATTTACTCGAAGGATTTCTCTGCGCGTCGTTTCCGAACAGCTAGGATCGCGTGTTCACCTTAAAGGAGCAGGTCATACAGCTTGGAGCATTCTTAATCAGCCTGACGGTGAAAGATATCCATGCTTCGAAGGATTTCTATCAAAAGTTAGGTTTTCAGGTATTTGGCGGAGATGAATCACAGAATTGGCTGATCATGAAGAATGGTGATCATGTCATCGGGCTCTTCCAGGGGATGTTCGAGAGGAACACCCTCACCTTCAATCCTGGCTGGGATCGTGACGTACGCGAGCTTGACACATACACCGACATCCGTGAGCTGCAGCGCCATCTCAAGGAGCAGGGCGTGGAGCTCATCAGCGAGGTAGATGAGAGCAGTTCCGGAGCCGCAAGCTTTGCCTTGGTGAACCCGGATGGAAATCCTATTCTCTTTGATCAGCACGTCTGAGGCATCGTGCACGGCACCCAATACCAGCTTGCTGCAGTCCGGTTGCACGAACACGAGCAAGGACAGCTTTACCGGCAGGATTGGATAGAGTAGGCTGGTCCCAATCCTGGCAGCACAACCTGCCCTTGATACAAACTTCGGACGGATTACATGGGCGATCGGCTCCCGTTCCACTTAATAGAGCGCTACCTGCAGTTCCACCCGCAAGCCCTTCAGGACCTGCTGCTCGAAGCACGCAACCTGGTATTCAAAGCCGCACCCCAGTCTTCCGAACACATCGCCTGGGGTGGATTCCTCTACCATGACGCGGACATCGGTGGACCGGTTAAAGGGGCCATCTGTGATCTATCCATTCAACGCGACCACCTGCACGTGGGCTTTATCCACGGTGCATTCCTGCCCGACCCGGCTCGCTTGCTCCACGGTGATCGAAAATCGAGGCGCAGCCTGACCCTGGACTCGCTCGAATCCACCCCTTGGCCAGCCTTGGAGACCCTGGTGGCCGCTGCAGCTGAGTATATCCAGCGCTGGCGCTGACAATATCCGAGTTTCTCTATACAATGGAGTTAACCCACTCCAACGAGGAATGATGGATATCTCACCCACGGCCGAAGTCCGGTTGCGCAAGATCTTCAAACGCCTCAACCAATTCATGCTCCTCCTATGGCGACTCGGACTGGCCAGTTATGGCAACGGCAACAAATACGCCGGCTGGATCATGGTCATCAAGCATCGCGGCCGGAAGAGCGGGCTCATCCGTTATGCACCCGTGAATTACTTCGAGCAGGGCGAGTTCGTCTACTGCACGGCCGGGTTTGGCCCAAAGACGCATTGGTACCGCAACCTGCAGGTTGATCCGCAGGTTGAGCTCTGGCTGCCAAACGGCCGTTGGGCCGGCAGCGCCGAGGATATCAGCGATGACCCACACAGCGTGGACCTCCTGCGCCAGGTCTTGATCGCCTCCGGCTTCGCCGGCCCGTTGTTCGGCGCAAACCCGCGCCGCCTCAGCGACGGTGACATCAAGCGCATGTTTGAGACCTACCGGCTGGTCCGCATTCGTAAAGAACAAGCCGTAACCGGACCAGGTGGGCCGGGCGAACTGGTCTGGATCTGGCCGTTGTCGACGTTCCTCCTGGCCGGCCTGCTCCTACGCCGGCGCAAGGAGCGCACATGACAAACGTGCTCGATTGGCTGCGGGTCGGTGACCTGCGATCGGATGGCATGTCGAATGAAGTTGCAGCCTTCATCCTTGAGCACAATGAAATGTTTGACGACCTGTTGGCCGGGATCGATGATCAAGACCCGGTCGTGCGCGCCCGGACGGCCGACGTACTGGAGAAAATCGGGCGACAGCGGCCCGACCTGATCCACCCGGCTCTTCCTGCGCTCACAGCAGCCGCGCGCCGGAAGGAAGCGGCGGTAAAGATGCATCTGGCAATGCTCTTCGGCCATCTCACGATCGATGAAGAACTGCGGGCTGACCTGTATGCGCTCCTGCGACATATGCTGGAGGAACCCGGCGTCTTCACCCGCAGCTGGGCGATCGCCTCGCTCTGCATTCTTGCCCGGCAGGAACCGGCCTACCAGCCCGAGATCTTGAACCGAATCGGCCGCCTCGCCACGGATCCGAGCATCGCCATCCGCACCAGAGCCAGAAAAGCCATCTCCCTCCTGATCGACTCCTCGGCTCCCTTCCCCCCGGGTTGGGTGAAGAGCCACCACCTCAGTCAACTCTGAACCAGAACAAAGAACAACTCCCCGGACATGCCGCCGCTGCCTGAAATCGGTTCAAATTCGAGTGACCTTGCCAGCAGGCTTCCGACCATCGCCGACCACCGGAAAAACCAGGGCATGCAAAGGCCCGGAGCATCCCAACACGGGATCTCAAACCAACATCTTGGCTTGCAGGGTAGACTCTGGAATAACCATTCCACGTCAACAAGAATGCCGAGAAGCATGTATGATTGATGCGGATCCCAGCCTACATTGCGAGGTGCAGCCCGCCTAAAGATACCCATCCGGGAGAAGCAACATGAAGCCCTGCCGGCTATACAGATCGATCCTGGCTCTCACATTCGTCCTGCTCGCGGATTGCGCATCCCCGAGCTCGCAGCCGGATCCTGACCTGCTTTCGACCGCCGTTGCTGCAACTCTCCAGGCGATTTCTTCACCCACACCACTCGAGCCCAGGGCGACACCGGCACCACCGACCCCCGAGATCACGCTCTGGCTGGCCGATGGAGGCGGCGGGGACCGCATCTGGGTTCTGGGTGATGGCCAACCCCACCAGCGTTTGCTCCCTGTGAATGTCGGCGAATATTACGGCTATGCCCGATCGACGAACCGCATCCTGATGGCCACCCGGTGGGGCGTCTACGGGGCTGGACCCGGAAATGTATCCGTGAGCGACCTCTCGATCCTGGAATTTGGCACCGGCCAGATCACGACCCTGCTCACCGACAATGTGGTCGAGGCGGCCTGGGCACCCAATGGCCGGGAGCTGGCGTATATCCTGGCCACCCCGACAACCTATGAACTTCACTGGCGCTCTGATGATGGGACCGACCACATCCTAGCCAGCGACGTGACTTTCACCTGGGGCATCTCACCCACAGGAGATAAAATCGCCTTCACACGCGAGAGCGGGTACGAGATCGACATCGACCCTGGTTTCTACGTGGTTGATGTCAGGACAGCTCAGGAGACCAAGCTTTCGGACGTGGACAAGTCCGGGACTGGCAGCATCGCCGACCGGCCATTCTGGAATTATGCCGGCGATGAGGTGATCCTTTCGCACTACAGCGGCCCGGGTGAGGCGCGCCTGGTGTGGGCTAAGGTCGATGGCAGCGAAACCCACGATCTCGGCCTGCAGTCCGGGAGCGGAGATCGCTGGGCGAACGTATCCATCCCCTATCTGCTTTGGGATCCGGATGGCGAACACTTGTACGCCGTCCAGGCGGCGTCGATCGGCGAAGGGGATATGGGTGGTCCCTCACCGCTCGTACGTTACCGCCTCGACCACACCAACTGGACATTGAGCGAAGGGGAGAAGATAAGCGAACTTTTGACTGTTATCGGCTGGGCCGTTCCCGGCTACTCGCTCTGGATCTGGGACGCCCAGGGTGATATCCAGGAGTTTGTGCTCCCATGACGCTCGATCTGCATTTTGCATGCTGTGCATTTCCACCGCACATTGCCAGAGCATGGAGAAGAAGTGGCCGGGATCATGCCCGAAAAGGAAGATGACATGCTTGATACGCAGTATAAGGCAGTGTTCAGGAAATGGATTTTTCAATCCACACTGGGTCTTATCGCCTACGCCGCCATCCAACGTTGCGGCGGGCGGCTTTACCCCTGGGGCTGGCTGCAGTTGCTGCGCGAACTGCGCCGGACAAGCTGGGTGAACGTCAACGGGGCGGGCATGATCGAAGGCTACCGCGGCCTGGGGGGGACAGCGATCCTCTTCAGCGAAATGTATAAAAGCGTGCGGGAAGGTGGGTTCGAACACGCCGACCTTGTTCAAATCGGCGTCGAGAATTCCAACATGCAGCTCGAGCTGCGCGGCCTCGGGATCGAGTTCCACAAGACTCACCGTATTTATCAGCGGGATTTGTAGCGTGTTGCCTCATAGAACATAACGGGCAGCCTTCGCTGCCAGCAAGGAAGTGAATCTCTTGCCACCGATCCAACACAGCGACGAAAAACGAGCACAGCTTGGAATCATCGAGCTCGCCTATGATACGTTCGGGAGCCCGGACCTCCCCCCACTCGTGCTGATTAGCGGTCTCGGCAACCAGCTCATCAGCTGGCGCGAGGAATTCTGCCACCAGTTAGCCCTGGAGGGATTCTTCGTCATCCGCTTTGATAACCGCGACGCCGGATTATCCACCCGCTTCGACCAGGCACCGACCCCCGGCGTGTTCTCGATCGGCTCAGCCGCCGTCTGGGGTACCCCCCTGCACACAGCCTACGATCTTTCCGATATGGCCGCCGATGTACTTGGATTGCTTGGTCATCTCGGGTTGGAGTCAACCCATATCCTGGGCGCTTCCTTGGGCGGCATGATCGCCCAGGCACTGGCAATCGAACACCCGGCACGCGTGCGCTCGTTGACACTGATGCTCACTACCCCACTGGGAAGTCGCCATCCCCTCCCCCACCCACGCTCGCTGGTCCTCTTCAGCCCTCCCGCGGTCGGGCTAGAAGCACAGGTTGAGCGCTACCTGCGGGTCAAGCGCGCGCTGCGCGGCACGCGCTATGCGTTGGATGAGGCTGATCTCCGGGCACAGGCCAAA
>Ga0315534_1000701_pt1 | contig 23555 bp, 22 predicted proteins | sample SalMarSW160240MG_FD_203094 | JGI IMG/M metagenome (GOLD analysis project Ga0315534, IMG submission 203094) | Salt marsh sediment microbial communities from the Plum Island Ecosystem LTER, Massachusetts, United States - Salt Marsh Sediment SW1602-40 ...
GGTCTAAAGCCACGGCCTGCCGGTAGGCCTCGCGGGCCTGGTTGTACTTCCCCAGCTCCATGCTGGCCCGGCCCAGGCGGTTATAGGCGTCCACGTCCCGGGGGAAGCCGGCGATTATCTCCTGGTTGACCGCCACCGCCTCCTGCCAGCGGGCCTGCATCGCCAGGTCGATGGCCTCCTTGCTGCGCTGCTGCTTGAACCTCAGTAATTTTTCATCTTCGCGCGTCATCAAACTCCCCGGAACTACACGTACCTTCAGGCAACCAACCCGCAGTACATTTTAAGTACTATATTCTACACCTACATTTTACGCCATACAATAGTTTTGGGGCGTGATTTGGGCCCGGTTTGACAAAATGGCCCGGCGGCGGATAGAATTTAACTAGGCCTATTAAATTTTAAAGGAGAGCCGCTTAAAATGCAAGAAAAAGTGGCCGCGGTACTCGACAAAGTACGGCCGGTTCTGGTCAGGGACGGCGGCGACGTGGAACTCATCGGCGTTGACGACGGCACCGTCAGGGTCAAGCTCGTCGGCGCCTGCGCCGGATGCCCCATGTCCGCCCTCACCCTCAAGAACGGCATCGAGCGGATACTCAAGCAGGAAATCCCCGAGGTCAAAGAGGTCGTCAACGTAGAGTAGGCGGCCGCCACCCCTCGTCCCCTCTCCGTATTTTCAGTCTTCTTCCAGCTCGAAGGCGCGGTGCAGCGCGCCCACGGCGGCCTTGACGCTGTCCGCGGCGATGATGCAGGTTATCCTGATTTCCGACGTGGCGATGAGCTGGATGTTGATGCCCGCCTCGCTCAGGGTGCGGAACATGCGCGCCGCATATCCCGGCGTGTTCTGCATGCCGGAGCCGATGATGCTCACCTTGCCCAGGCCCGTATCGCGGCGGCACTCCCGCGCGCCGATTTCCTTACCCAGCGGCCGCACCACCTTCATGGCCGCCTCCAGCTGCCCCTGGGACACGGTGAAGGTGAGGTCGGTGATGTTCTCGCTGGAGGCGTTCTGCACGATGGTATCGACGCTGATACCGGCCTCGGCCAGGGGCACGAAGATGGCGGCGGCGATGCCCGGCTTGTCCGGCACGCCGACCACGGTTATCTTAGCGACGTCGCGGTCGTGGGCGATGCCCCTCACTTTATTGCGTACTTCCATAGTCACCTCTTTGTGAATTAGCGTACCGGGGTTATCGTTGAAGCTGGAGGCCACCACGATGGGCACGCCGAAGAGCTCGCCAAGCTCCACGGCGCGGGGGTGGATGGCCCGAAAGCCGTAGGTGACCATCTCCAGCATCTCCTCGTAGCTGATGTCCCTGAGCTTGCGCGCCCGGGGATAGAGGCGCGGGTCGGCGGTGTAGATGCCGTCGACGTCGGTATAGCGCTCGCAGCGCGCCGCCTTAAGGGCCGCCGCCAGGGCCACGGCGGTGGTGTCCGAGCCGCCCCGCCCCAGGGTGGTGATGTCCATGTCCTCGTTGATGCCCTGGAAGCCGGCCACGATGACGATGTTGCCCCGCTCCAGCTCCCTCACGACGCGCTTGGGCTCGATGTTGGTGATGCGCGCCTGGGAATAAACGGTATCGGTGGTGATGCCGGCCTGGGCGCCGCTCAGGCTGATGGCGGGGTGGCCCATGTCGTGGAGGGCCATCGCCAGCAGCGTCGCCGAGACGACCTCGCCGGTGGAGAGAAGGACGTCCAGCTCGCGCATATCGGGGGCGGGGTTAATCTGGTAGGCGAGCTTGACCAGGTCGTCGGTGGTATCGCCCATGGCCGAGATGACGACGACGACCTCGTTGCCGGCCTGGCGCGTCCGGACGATGCGGCGGGCGACGTTCTTGATTTTGGCGGCGTCGGCCACCGAGGAGCCGCCGTATTTCTGGACAATCAGGGACATTATGTCATTCTCCGTATTTGCGCAATTACTCACTTCACCACTTCCCCAACAACCTCCCCATGATTTTATACCCTTCATCTATTATAACACCAGTAGCGGCCGCCCCGGCCTCGGTGAGGCGTGCGGCGCCGTGGGGCGAGATTCCCCCACCGCAGAGGAGGAAGGGCACCGGGTCGGCGGTATGGGTGCGGAGCTTAACGGGGGTGAGGTGGTCGGGCATTATCAGCAGGCGCAGGTCGCCGGGGTAAGCCCGCAGGCGGCTGACCACCGCGGCGTCGATGCCCTCGATGGCGGCAATCTTGGCGGCGGCGTCCCCGCCGTGGGCGGCCTCGTCGGGCGCCTCGATGTGGATGACCACCAGGTCGTGCTTTTCCAATGCCTTTAGCGCCCCCTCGGCCTGGGCGGCGTTGTCGCTGTCCGGGCCGTCGGTAACCCCGGGGATGTCCAGCACCGTCATGTCGGCCATCAGGGCCAGCCCCTTGAGTAAATCCACGCCGGAGGTGAGGGCGGCCTTGAGCCCGTATGCCTCGGAGAAGGGCGGCATCTCCGGGACGCGCCCGCTGCCCCAGAAGAGCCAGATATGGGTAACGGGCTTGTCGCCGCGGGCCAGCCGCGCCTGATTGATTTGGTGGCCTCTCAGGGCATCCTGGGAGCGGGCCATGAGGTCGCGGAGAAACTTGCTCCCCTCCCCCCGCGGCAGGTATCCGGAGATTTTCTTACCGGGGATATCGTGGGGCGGGGTGCAGGCGGCTTTGAGCGCCCCGGCGTGCCCCCGGAGCTTGAGGATGTGGCGGTAGCTCAGGCCGGGGTAGAACGTCACGTCCTCGCCGCCGAGTTTTTCGTTGAGGGTCTGGATGATTTCCCCGGCTTCCGCGGTGGTGATGTGCCCGCCGGAGTAGTCGTCCATGTTGCCGTCGGCCACAGTAACCAGGTTGCAGCGGAAGACGGCCTCGTCCGGGCCGACGGCGATGCCCCGGCTGCGGGCCTCGATGGTGGCGCGGCCTTTATAATAAACGCGGGGGTCGTAGCCCAGGACGGACATGCAGGCGCAGGCGCTGGAAGGCTCCATGCCCGGCGGCACGGTGCGTGCCAGTCCCAGGCAGCCGGCCCCGGCCAAGGCGTCCAGGTGGGGGGTAACCGCCAGCTCCAGGCTGGTCTTCCCGCCGCGCTCCGGCAGCGGCCACCCGGCCGCCCCGTCGATGATGAGGATGACGTATTTCATATGCCCACGCCACCGCCAGGCTTTCCGCAGTTGCGCAACTACGCCGCCACGCATCGCGGAGGCCGGCGCCCGGCCCTCCTCTGCCATTTTAGGGGGGCGGCCACGGCCTGTCAACGGGCGACGGGGGCTAGTCCTGGAGGGCGACCAGGTCGGGCAGGAGGACGACGCTATAACCGGCGTCGGCCAGGTAGGTCATCTGCTCGCGGAAGTTCTCGACCGGGACGGAGGTGCCTTCCGGGCCGTCGTCGGTAATGAGATGGTAGGTAAAGGACACCACCGTGCTGCCGCTGGCCCACTGGCAGTACTGGCGGAAGGTCTCCAGGCTCTGGTCGGAAATCTGCCAGGAGAAGATGTGGTAGCGGCGCAGGGGGTCGGTATCGGTCAGGTCGTAGTACCGGTCCTCGTTCCAGCCGGCGCGGCCGCAGGTGAAGCCGGCGGCGATGACGCTGTCGATAATCCGCTCGTCCCACTCGTAGTAGGGGTAAATCATCGTCTCCACCTGAAAGCCCATCCCTTCGAGGATGGCCTTGGAGTCGGTTATCTCCGTCCGGAGCTCGGCGTCGGTCAGGCCGACCAGCGAGGGGTGGGTCTCGGTGTGGCAGGCGATATCCATGCCCAGCTCGGCCAGCACCCGGAGCTTGTCCTCGTTCATGTAGCGCCAGAGGCCCTGGCCGGTGCCGATGACGCCGGTGATGACGCCGAAGGTAGCCGCGAAGTCGTGCTCCAGGAGCACCGGCAGGGCGGCCTCGTACTGGTTGGCGAAGCAGTCGTCAAAGAAGAGGCAAATCAGGCGGGCGTCCTCCGGCAGGGGCTGGGGGGTGCGGCGGTGGTAGACGGTCGGCGTCGGGGTGGGCGTCGGGGTCGCGGTTGCTGTCGGGGTGGGTGTCGGGGTCGCCGCCAGGGCCTCGGTCAGGCTTGCGGTCAGGCTCTCGGTCAGGCTCTCGGTCAGGCTTTCCTTAAGGCTGTCGGTGAGACTCTCTTCCCAGCCCTCCGGCAGGCTCGCCTGGCAGCCGAAGACGCCCGCCAGACCCAGCAGGCACAGCCCGGTGGCTATTATCTTTTTCATGGTTCACCCCCGTGGCGGCGCGCCTGGGTCAGTTGAGGACCTTGCGGGAGACCTCGGCGCCGATACGCCTCATGCCCGCCCACTTCACCTTGCGGCGCAGGAGGACGTCAATCATGCTCTTAATCATCACAAAATCGCAAAGCTGCTTGTAGCCCAGTATCAAAAACGGCGAGTAGAGCGCCAGCTTCCAGTCCTCGCCGTCGAGGCGAATGGCCAGGAAACAGAGCAGGAACTGTAAAAAGCAGAAGAAGCCGAAGGGTATCAGCAGCGACAGCCCCGCCCCGCCGACCGCCAGCATGACGATGGCCGCCAGGGTCACCAGCCCCGCCAGCGGCAGAAAGGTCATCGAGATGGCCATGTAGGGGAAGGCCAGCCGCTGCAGAAAGCCGTAGCGGTGGTTGTAGGCGGCGTCGTGGTGCTTCCACATGGCCTGGAAATTACCCCGGTACCAGCGCAGCCGCTGCTTGACGAACTCGCGAATGGTCTCCGGGGCCTCGGTATAGGAAACGGCCGAGGAGCTGGCCTGGACGACCTTGCCCGACTTGAGCGCCTTGATGGTGATGTCAAAGTCCTCCACCAGAGTATCCGTGTCGTAGCGGCCGCTGCTCTCCAGGGCCTCGCGCCGGTAGGCGCCCAGGGCCCCCGGCACCACCGAGACGCTGCCGAAGATATCCAGGGCGCGCCGGGCGATGTTGATGCTGGCGATGTATTCCAGCGCCTGGCACTTGGTGAGCAGGTTGCCGCGGTTAAAGACCTTGATGTTGCCGGCCACCGCGGCCACCTCGGGGTTGCGGAAGGGTTTCACTAATTCAACCAGGGTGTTCTTGCAAACCCGGGAGTCGGCGTCGACGATGACGAACATCAGGCCGTGGTTGAGGGCGGTGGCCTTGCCCCCGTTGGGACGGTGTATCACCTTAACGCCCCGGTCGGCGAAGCCGTCGGCAATCTGGCGGGTGCGGTCGGTGGAGCCGTCGTTAATGACGATGACCTCTTTATCGGGATAGGTCGCCTCCAGGACGGTCTCTATCGTCCGGGCCAGCACCTTCTCCTCGTTATAGGCCGGGATGAGGACGCTGACCGTGGGGGTGTAGGCCGTATCGAAGGCATAGAGCTCGCGGTGCTTCTGGTAGATGGCCAGCGGCACGGTGAGGAAGTTGAAATAGACCGTCATGGTGAGGCTGACCATCATCACCCAGGCGATGACGGTAAAGGCCTGCCAGAGATAGAGCGCCGCGGCGAAGGCCAGCGGCATGAGCACGAAGAGGAAAGACAGGCTCGCCAGGGCAATCCAGAAACCGGCCCCGTGTATGCTCTGTTTGCGGGTGGCCGCGGCGACGAGGAAATGAACGATGATAAATAAAGCGCTGCCCGCGCCCAGCGCCAGCGAGAGATAGGACTGGCGGGACGGCACCAGGGTGAGAAAGGCGGCCAGCAGGCCGAGGATGATGACGGCGATAATCGTGTTGCGGCGCATTTTACCTCACCGGATTAGTCTGGTCGGCCAGCGCGGCGTTAGCCCCGGCGGCCCGGCCGGGCGCCTCGAAGAGCTCCTCGGCCGGAATGACCTTGATGCGCTGGTAATCGGCGAACTGCCTAGCCTCGCGGCTCAGCTCCGGCACGGTGACGACGACCTTATCGCGGATGCTGGCGTCGTAGGCGGCCGTATCGAACCGCATGACGGCGTTGACGTCGCTTTCCTCATCGCCGGTGATGATGCCGGCGGCCAGCCGGTGGTTGACGATGCCGTCGTCCTTCTGGGCATAAAACTTCAGGGTATGCTCCGTCCCGCTGCGGCCGGTGACGTGGTAGTCGCGGTGGACGGAGTAGCCCCGTTTTTCCAGCAGCCACTGCAGCCGGTCTTCGGGGCTTAGCCCCGCCGGGGCCGCGGTGGGTTTGCCGAAGGCGGCGGGCGGCATCCGCAGCAGGGCCCGCAATTCCTCGAGGCCGTACACCCGGATGCCCTGGCGCTCGGCGAACTTCATGGCGTCGTCGGCCAGGCGCGGCATGGCGATGACCATCTTGTTCTCGATGCCGGTATCGTATATCTTGGAGTCGAAGCTGAACAGGGCTTCGATGTCCACCGCCTCGCCCTCGCGCGGCGCCGAGAGGATGCCGATGACGACGGTATGCCGCGTTATCAGCTCATCCATCCCGGCCACCAGGTCGAGGGTGTGCATCGCCCCGGAGCGCCCCTTGACCGGTACCGCCTCCTTGATATCGTAGCCGAGGCGTTTGAGGTAGTCGATGAGCTGCCGCTTGGGCTCCAGCTCGAACTCCAGGTGGCGGCGGTGCGCCTCGTTGAGGTGGTAGCGGTAGAGCGGCACGCGGCGCAGCTCCTCCATGGCGTAGACATCGCCCGTCTTCAGGTCGCGGCACTTGACCGCCGGGCTGGGAAAGGCGCTGTGGCAGGAGTTGCAGACGTAGCGCATCCCCGGCTTGCGGTAATCGGTGCCGATGAGCTTGAGCTCGCGCTGGCACTTGGGGCAGACCAGGTTAAGGCCCTTATGGAATTCCTCTTCCGGGCCGATAAAGCCGCAGTTAAAATGCTCCAGGAGCTGGCCGCGCGTCAGCTTGTCCGAGTCGCAGTGCGGGCACCGCTCCACGGGCGTCAGCTGCAGGCTGCCGGACGGGCTGGCCAGGACTTCCTCGGCGTTCTCCCGCACCAGGATGCCGGCATCGGCCAGGCGCTCCAGCACCGACGCCGTTGCCCGCCCCGAAGTTCCCATGATGTCGTCGGCCTGGGGGTAGGCGAAGCCGTCCTTGAGGCGCAGGTCTATTTGCGGTTTAATCTCGCCGTTCGGGCCGCTCAATAGCTCGCTGACCAGCCGGGCCGCCTGCGGCTCCTGCCAGATGTTGGCGCTTCCCGTCGCGGCCGGCGCTTCGGGGGCGGGCATGGGGGCAACCGGCGTCTCGCCCGCAGGCAGGGGGGTCGCATCGGACGCGGGGGCCGGGGCCTCCGGCGCGGCTAACTCGGGCGGAGCGGCGGCCGCAAGACGGGCGGAGCTTCCCGGCTCCAGGGTGTCCATCTTCTCGCGGAACTGGCGGTACTCCGTCTCGGCGCGCGCCAGCTTGATGCGGTGGGCCAGGTCGCCGGCCTGCATGGGCTTGCGGCAGTAGTGGTCGATGCCGATTTTCCGCCGGTGGTCCCACATCTCCCAGGAGGAGGTCCTGCCGACGAGGATAATAATGGCCCGCGATATGCCGCGTATCTGGCGGGCCGCCAGGCGCGCGTCGCCGCCGAAGACGTTCTCGTCAACGACGACGATATCGTAATCGCCGGCCTTGATATCCCAGAGGTCTTCCTTGTACTTGGAGGCCTCCCGGACGCGGATGCCGTCCCGGGCCAAGGACTTCAGCTCCCGCTTGTTCAGGAGAGATTTTTTGGCTAAAATCAGGACTCTGCTCATCTTTACCCTGCCGTAACATACCGGCGCGCGGCTCCCGCCGTGACGCCTATGGTTAATTTTTACCACCGCGGGGGTATATCGGGCATAAACACCGCCGAGTCTGGCGTAAAGAATACGTAAACATTTGGGGGAGGTATTAACGGGGGATGACGAAAGTACGCCCTCGTGATGCGGGCGCGCGGTTTTAATGCGCCGTTTATGGGGGCGTATTGGAGGGGGAAACGCGGGGCTAAGCCGAGGATGTTAAGGGGTGGTCTGGGTGGGAATAGATAACACTGTTGGGGTGGGGCGGGGGCAAACTTACGGGATAAGCGGCGGACGTGCCGAGGGCGGTTTGGGTGGGAATAGATAACACCGACGGAGGCGGGAGGCCGGCTACTTGCCGCCCCGGAGCCATCAGTGTATAATTACAGGCGGCGGGGCGTAGCGCAGTCTGGTAGCGCGCCGCGTTCGGGACGCGGAGGTCCCCGGTTCAAACCCGGGCGCCCCGACCACTCAATCCTCCTCCCCTTTGACCTCCTCCCACAGGGCGTTCTGCGCCTCAAAGGAAAGCGCGTGGAAGTCCTGGCCGCGCTGGCGGCAGAGTGTTTCCATGCCGGCGAACCGCCGCAGGAACTTGCCGTTGGCCCGGCGCAGGGCCGCCTCCGGGTCGATGCCGTCGCGGCGCATGACGTTGGCCAGGGTGAAGAGCAGGTCGCCGTACTCGCCGGCGCGCTCCGACGTGTCTCGGGCGGCGCGGAGTTCCTTGACCTCCTCCACCAGCTTATCGATGACGCCTTCGGTATCGGCCCAGTCGAAGCCGACGCGGGCCACCCGGCGCTGGACTTCGTAGGCGTAGGCCAGGGCGGGCATATCGCGGGGGACGCTGGCCAGCATCGAGGCGTCCCCGCCGCGCTCCTCCCGCTTGAGGGTCTCCCAGTTGTGCATCACCGCGTCGGCATCGGCGGCCCTGGCGCTGCCGAAGATGTGGGGGTGGCGGCGGATGAGCTTTTCGGTAATGCCCCGAATCACGTCGCCGATGGCGAACTCGCCCGTATCGGCGGCTATCTGGGCGTGGAGGACGATTTGCAGCAGCAGGTCGCCCAGCTCCTCGCGCAGCTTGGCGGCGTCGCCGGCGTCAAGGGCCTCCAGCGCCTCGTAGCACTCCGAGAGCAGGTTGGCCCGCAGCGAGACGTGGGTCTGCTGGCGGTCCCAGGGGCAGCCGCCAGGGCCGCGCAGGCGGGCGATGATGGCCGTCAGGGCCTGGAACTGGCTCAAATCTTCCGGCAGGTTCAAATTATACTCCTTCAGTCGGGCAGCACCGCCCCGACGATGTCGCGGTGGCCGTTGACGAACGCGGCGGCGGTCAGGGGCTTGTTGCCCGCCAGCTGGAGCCGCCGCACCTCCAGGAGGCCGGCGCCGGTGCCGATACTTATCCCCCCGCCGGGGAGGCTCAGGACTTTCCCCGCCGCGGCTTCGCCGGGGACGGCGGCGGCCTCGATGATTTCCATTCGTTTGCCTCCCCACTTCGTATAGGCCCCCGGCCAGGGCTGGTAGGCGCGCACCAGGCGCACGATGCGCTCGGCCGCATCGTTCCAGTCAATTTCCCCGGCCCCCTTGCCGAAGCGGGGGACGTAGGTGGCCGCGCTTTCGTCCTGCGGCTGCGGCGTTATCTCGCCGCGGCCCCAGCCGGATAGCGCCTCCAGCAGCAGCGCCGCTCCCACCTGGGCCAGCTTGGCCGTCAGCGTGCCGGCCGTATCGTAGTACAAAACGGGCACGGCGGCGCGGGCCAGCACCGGCCCGGTATCCAGCTTTTTCCGGACGAGCTGGATGGTGACGCCGGTGAAGGCGTCACCGGCCAGGATGGCCGCCGCCACCGGGGCGGCGCCGCGGTGCCGCGGCAAAAGCGAAAAGTGGACGTTGAGGCACTGGCGCGGCGGGATATCCAGCACCGCCCGGGTCAGTATCTGGCCGTAGGCGCAGACGACGATAGCCTCGGGCTCAAGCGCTGCCAGTCTTTTCAGCTCGCCGGCGTCGCGCAGGCTCGTCGGCTGGCGGACGGGCAGGCCCAGCTTCGCGGCGGCCAGCTTGACCGCCGGCGCCGCCAGGGCGCGCCCCCGCCCCGCCGGGCGGTCGGGCTGAGTGTAGACCGCGGCGACCTCGTAACCGGCCCGGACGAGGCCCTCCAGCGAGGGGCAGGCCGCGGCGGGCGACCCCATAAAAACGATGCGCAACTTAGTCCTCCGGTTGCCAAGATTCTAGCATTAAATTTTTTTTTTAACAACCGAGCGTGGTCAGGCGAGGGAGGGTAGGAAACCGGCAATAAGAGCCGTTTACGGGAGCTTTCAGGGGTGGCCAACGGCGGCCTTCCGCCGCTTGCAGCCCCCTTAATAGTTGCCACACCGGGGCCGCCGGTTGTATGCTTGTTGGCGTTAACAATTTAACGAAAGTTCATTTTTCCTCCAGCGACCCCGCCCCAACCGGCGGTCAATCCCGATTAAATTGCTGACCACGGTCAAGTGTCGGCCGATGCATGACAGGGGGTGAATTTGTGCCCGCAAGGCCCCGGCCCGCGGGCACCGCGAAACAAAGTATGGAAACCGCCCGTACCCGGACACCGCAGGAGATATGGGAGACGGCCCTGGGCGAGTTGCAGCTCCAGGTGAGCCAGCCCAACTACCGCACCTGGTTCAGCCGCACCGCCGGGCTGAGCTACCGGGACGGGCAGTTTGTCGTCGGCGTCCCCAACGCCTTCGCCGCCGAGTACCTGGAGCAGAACCAGCGCTCCCTCATCGAAAAGGCCCTCATCGGGCTGACCTCCCCGGACGTCCGCATCGTCTTCCAGGTCAACGGCAAGCGCCGCGCCGCCCCCACCTCGCTGCCCGACCCCGGGCCGGTCTACACCCGCCTCAACCCGGACTACGTCTTCGACGCCTTCATCGAGGGCGGCAGCAACCGGCTGGCGCGGGCGGCGGCCCTCTCGGTGGCCCAGAACCCGGGGCACACTTACAACCCCCTCTTCGTCTACGGCGGGGCCGGGCTGGGCAAGACCCACCTGCTCCACGCCATCGGCCACCTGGCCGCGGCCGCTCACGTCAACGTCGTCTGCACCAGCGCCGAGCAGTTCACCAACGAGTTCGTCACCGCCCTGCGCGAGCGTACCACCGAGGAGTTCCGCAACAAGTACCGCTCTTTGGGGATGCTCCTCGTCGACGACATCCACTTCATCGGCGGCAAGGAGCAGACCGAGGAGAGCTTTTTCCACACCTTCAACGAGCTGCACAACACCAACCGCCAGATTGTCATCACCAGCGACTGTCCCCCCAAGTCGATGCCGCTGCTGGAAGAGAGGCTGCGCTCCCGCTTCGAGTGGGGCCTCACCGTCGATATCCAGCCGCCCGACCACGAGACCCGCCTGGCCATCCTGGAATCCAAGGCCGGCCGCCAGGGGGTGCGCGTGCCGCGCGACGTGCTGGACTACATCGCCCGCGAGGCGTCGGACAACGTCCGCGCCCTAGAAGGCTCGCTCAACCGCGTCGTCGCCTTCGCCCGGCTGCTGCGCGTCGAGCCCAGCCTGGCCACGGCCGCCCGCGCCCTGGAGGACATCGCCAGCAAAGAGGTCATGGCGGACGCCATCAACCCGTCGGCTATCGTCGCCGCCGTGGCCGCCTCTTTCGAGCTGCCCGCCGAGATACTCACCGGGCGCCGGCGCGACAAGGACTCCATTATGGCCCGCCGCCTGGCGATGTACCTCATCCGGCAGGAGACCAACTGCTCGGTGACGCAGATCGGCCGGGAGCTGGGCAACCGCGACGCCGCGGCGGTGACGGCCGCCTGCAAGAAGATAACCGGGGAGCTGGGCACCAACCCCTTCCTCAAGCGCAAGCTCCGCGACATCCGCCAGCGGCTGCGCCCGTAAAACGGGCAAGCCCGCCATCCACTCCTGCTGTTATTATTAAGAGCTACCGTATTGTTTCTCTCCCGCTCGATGCCCCTATTGTAGCTATCCCGAGATACTTCCAATATTATGTCATCCCACCCGCACCCCGTCATTCTGCGCTTTATTTAGCCGTAATATGGCTAGTATTTGTCAGCATATGGCGATTGTTTTGGGGTCTATTTGAGTGCCGCCAGCCGCCGTCAGGCGTCCTCCCCGGCGTCAGCAGCCGGAGGATATCTCTACCCATTAACTCCCCTGTTATTAGTGCTGTTTTTAACCTCTTCCTCTGTTATGTGCTATTGTATAATCATCATATAACTCTTTCGACTGGTGAACACTGATGTTCGACGAAGCCGAGATAAGCATCCGGGCAGGTAATGGCGGCGACGGGGCCGTCAGCTTCCGCCGTGAGAAGTTCGTGCCTTTCGGCGGGCCGGACGGCGGCGATGGTGGTGATGGGGGCAGCGTAATTATCCGGGCGGATACCTCCGCTGACGACCTGCGCCGCTACCGCCAGAAGCGCGCCTACAAGGCCGCCCCCGGACAGAACGGTCGACACGCCCGCCAGCACGGTAAGAACGGCGACGACCTCATCCTGACGGTGCCGCCGGGGACGGTGATTACCGTGTCCGGCGGGGACGATGACGCCATCAACGCCGACCTGGCCAAGGTCGGAGACGAGGTAACCGTGGCCGCGGGGGGTAAGGGCGGCTGGGGCAACGTGCACTTCAAGTCCTCGACCAACCAGGCGCCGCGTATCGCCCAGCGGGGCGAGCCCGGCCAGCAACGCACGGTGCGGCTGGAGCTGCGGCTCATCGCCGACGTCGGCATTATCGGCTACCCCAACGCCGGCAAGTCCACCCTGCTGGCGAAGTCCTCGGCGGCCAAACCCAAGGTGGCCGACTACCCCTTCACCACCCTGGAGCCGGTGCTGGGGGTCGTGACGACCGGCAACGACGAGTTCGTCATGGCCGAGATTCCCGGCCTCATCGAGGGCGCCCACACCGGACGCGGGCTGGGCCACGAGTTCCTGCGGCACGCCCGGCGCACCCGGGTGTTCGTCCACCTGCTCAACGGGGAGGCGGCCTCGCCCGCCGCTGACCTAGCCCGACTCAACGAAGAGCTCTACCGCTACGACCCGGAGCTTTCGCGCCAGCCCCAGGTGGTGGCCGTCAACAAGATAGACCTGCCGGAGGTCGCCGCCCGACTGGCCGAGCTTAAAAAGGAGCTAAGCGGCGCCGGGGTCAAGGCCCGCTACATCTCGGCGGCCACGGGGGAGGGCGTCCCCGACCTGCTGGCGGCCGTCCGAGCGCAGCTGCAAATATCGAAAGAGACCGTAAAACCCGAGCCCGCTGCCGGCCGGGTCTTCCATCCCGCGCCGCGGGGCGATAAAATAGAGGTCAGCCGGGTGGGCGACGAGTTCGTTATCCGGGCGCCGGAGCTGGAACGGATTTACGCCGGCAGCGGCGTCGGCCCCGGCGAGCTAAGCTGGCAGCTCAACTACCGCCTCCAGCGGCTGGGGGCGGCGAAATTGCTGGAGAAGGCCGGGGCCAGGCCCGGCGACAAGATACGCTGCGGAGACCTGACGTGGGATTGGTAGAGCGATGAAAATAGGCGTGCTCGGCGGCACCTTCGACCCGGTGCACCGGGGGCATATCGCCATGGCCCGGGTCGCCCGCGAGGCGCTGGGGCTGGACAGAGTGCTGCTGGTGCCGGCGGGGCGGCCGATGTCGGTGAAGAACGCGCTGCTGACGGGGGCGCGGCACCGCCTGGCCATGCTGCGGCTGGCGGCCGTCGGCGCGCCGGAGCTTGAGGTATCCACCGTCGAGACCGACCGCTCCGGCCCGTCCTACACCGCCGACACCCTGGCGGCGCTGCGGCAGGAGTATGGCGAGGAAGCGGAAATCTATTTTATCCTCGGCGACGACTGCCTGGCCCACCTGCCGACCTGGCATGAGCCGCAGCGACTTATCAAACTGGGCCGTTTGGCGGCGGTGCCCCGCCCCGGCTATCCCCGCCCCGACCTCAAGGCCCTGGAGGCGAACCTGCCGGGTATCAGCGCGCGGGTCACCCTGCTGCCCGGCCCGCATATGGATATCAGCGCCACGGACATCCGGGCGCGGGCGGCCCGCGGCGAGCCCCTGGGCGACCTGGTGCCCGAGGACGTCGCCACCTACATCAAAATGCAAAAGTTATACGCCAATTATCAGGAGGTCTAGCATGAAAGCCATCGGTATCGTCGGCAGCCCCCGCAAGGCCGGCAACACGGAGATACTCACCGCCCACTGCCTCAAGGCCATGGCCGAGGAGGGGCTGGAAACGGAGCTGGCGCCGCTGGCGGGTCGGGACATCAGGGGGTGCAACGGCTGCTGGTACTGCGCCGAGCACGACGGCTGCTCCATCGAGGACGACCTCCAGCCCGTCTTCGCTAAGATGCTGGCGGCGGACGTGATTATCGTGGCGTCGCCGGTGTACTACGGCTCGGCCACGTCGCTGGTCAAGGGCTACCTGGAGCGCGCCGGGCTGATGGCCCGCCGTCACGGCGGCCTCAAGGGCAAGGTGGGCGGCCCGCTGGTGGTGGCCCGCCGCGCCGGCCAGAACTTCACCTTCGCCGAGCTGCTGTACTGGTTCCACATTCAGCAGATCATCAACCCCGGCTCGACCTATTGGAACGTGGCCTTCGGGCGGGAGAAGGGCGAGGTGGCCAGCGACGAGGAAGGCATGTTGACGGCCTGGAACTTCGGCAAGAACTGCGCCGAGGTGGCCAAAAGGCTGCGTAAATAGTTCGCAAAATATTCGCAAATCACAGGGTGGTCATCGCCCGCCGTCATGGGCTATAATGAAACGGCCTAACGGAGGTTAAACTTGAGCGAAGCCAGCGTCATCACCCCGGAACTGGAGGCCCTCCTCAACGTGGACCTCGGCCCCGATGTCTACGAAATAGAGAAGGGAATGCTGCGTAAGTTCGCCGAGGCCATCGAGGACCCCAACCCCCGCTGGCTCCGGGAGGCCCCGCCGACCTTCCCGGCCGCCCTCGTCCCCGCCACTTTATTGCACAAGCTCTTCAACACCCCCGGCCCGCTGAAGCGTCTCCTCAACGGCGCCAGCGAGTTGGAATACCTCCGCCCCATCGAGGCGGGCGACGTCATCTCGGTAACGGCCCGGCTCACCCGGCTGCGGCAGATGGCCGGAAGGGAAGGCCCCAGCCTCTTCATGTTCACCGAGGTCACCTGTACCAACCAGCGCGGCGAGGTGGCCGTGCGCGGCAAGAACACCTACATCAAGTATTGAGATAGCGATGACAAAACAGGTCTATTACGAAGATATCGAAGCCGGCAGCGACCTGCCGGGGCTGGTGAAGTACCCGACGACGATGCAGCTGGTGAAGTACGCCGGGGCCTCCGGCGACTACTACCAGATTCACTACGATAAGGACTTCGCCGTGGCTAACGGCCTGCCGGGGGTCATCGTGCACGGCTGGCTGGCGCTGTCCTTCCTGGGGCAGCTCGTCACCGACTGGCTCGGCGAGGGGGGCGCCCTGCTCAAGCTGAGCGGCAGCTACCGGGGCATTAACCGCGTCCACGAGGACATCATCTGCAACGGCAAGGTCGTCAAGAAGTACGTCGAGGACGGTAAGAACCTGGCCCGGCTGGAGCTCTGGGCGGAGAACCCCGCCGGCGAGAGGACGGTCACCGGTACGGCCGTGGTCAGCCTGCCGTCGCGGGGGTAAGTTATCTATACTCGCCCTGCCCCTCCTCCCCGTCGAAGTTATCTATTCCCACCCAGGCCGCCCTCGGCACATCCACGGCTTAGCACGCAGGTTTCCCCCACCACTTGACCCCGCCGGAAGTTGTATAATATGGGGCGGTCATGTATAAGTACCGGCTCAGCGAGCACACGGCGGATACTGGCCTGGAGGCCCGCGGCGAGACCCTGGCGGCGGCCTTTGCCAGCGCCGCCTACGGCATGTTCGCCATCATCGCCGGGCTAGGTAGCGTGCGCGAGGCGGAGACCCGCCGCGTCGTGGCCGCTGCCGATGATATCGAAGGGCTGCTCTTCGAGTGGCTCAACAGCCTGCTCTATTACTTCGACGTCGAGCAGCTTATCTTCCGGCGCTTCGATATTACCGAGCTTTCCGATACCCGCCTGGTCGCCGACTGCCGCGGGGAAAAGTACGACCCCGCCCGCCACCGTCTCAAGACGGGGGTGAAGGCGGCTACCTACCACCAGCTTACGGTGGATAAGGCCCGGAACCGGGTGCGGGTCATCTTTGATATCTAGGAGAGATTCATGCCCAACTGGGGCGGCAAGCTGGAAAAGCTGGACGCGTACCGCTACCGCATCCCGGCGGATTACAAGCCGGGCATGCGCGTCCCCGGCCTGATTTACGCCAGCGAGGCCATGATAGGGCAGATAATGGCCGACCAGGCCCCGGAGCAGGTGGCCAACGTCGCCTTTCTGCCCGGCATCGTGGGGTACTCGCTGGCCATGCCGGATATCCACTGGGGCTACGGCTTCCCCATCGGTGGGGTGGCCGCCATGCGCGTGGGCGACGGCGTCGTCTCGCCGGGGGGCGTCGGCTTCGATATCAACTGCGGCGTCCGCGTCCTGCGTACTAACCTCACCAAAGAAGATATCGCCCCCAAGATAGACGCCCTTATCGACGCCCTCTATTACGCCGTCCCCTCCGGGCTGGGCTCGCAGGGCAAAATCAAGCTGCGCGGGAAAGAGATTGACGAAGTCCTGAAAAAAGGCTCGCGCTGGGCGGTGGAGCAGGGCTACGGCCGCGAGGCCGACCTGAGTGCCACCGAGGAGGGCGGCGAGATGATTGGTGCCGACCCGTCGCGCGTCAGCGCCCGCGCCAAAGAGCGCGGCGTCCCCCAGCTGGGCACGCTCGGCTCCGGCAACCACTTCCTGGAGGTCGCCGCCGTCGACGAGATTTACGATGCGGCCGCCGCTGCCTTCGGCATCGCTTCCGTCGGCCAGGTGGTGCTCTATGTCCACTGCGGCTCGCGCGGGCTGGGCCACCAGGTGGCCGAGGACTACATCAAGGAGATGCTGCGGGCCATGCCCCGCTACGGCATCCAGGTGCCCGACCGCCAGCTGGCCGCCGTGCCGGTGGACTCGCCGGAGGGCCGGAGCTATCTGGCCGCGATGCGCTGCGCCGCCAACTACGCCTGGGCCAACCGCCAGTGCATTACCCACTGGGTGCGGGAGGCTCTCTGCGGCGCGCTGGGCGTGAGCGAGGCGACGGCGGGTCTGGAGCTTATCTACGACGTGACCCATAACATCGCCAAGCTGGAAGAGCACGAAGTGGACGGGAAGAAGGTCAGGTTCTGCGTCCACCGCAAGGGGGCGACGCGCGCCTTCCCCGCCGGCCACCCGGACGTGCCGCCGCAGTACGCCGCCGTGGGGCAGCCCATCCTCATCCCCGGCGACATGGGCCGGGCGTCCTATATCCTGGCGGGGACGGAAGGGGCGATGCGGGAGACCTTCGGCTCTACCTGCCACGGGGCGGGGCGGCGGATGAGCCGCGCCGCGGCCCGCAAGGCCCGGAGCGGGCGGGACGTGCTGGCGGAGCTTAAAGCGCGCGGTATCGCCGTGCGGGCGGGCAGTACCGGCGGCCTGGCCGAGGAGGCCCCCCAGGCTTATAAGGACGTGGACGAGGTGGTGGCGGTGGCCGACGGCGCCGGTATATCTAAAAAGGTGGCGCGGACGAGGCCGCTGGCGGTGGTGAAGGGTTGACCCAGGTCAGTCCTTGATAATCTTGTCCGGCTCCTTGACGTATTTAGAAGCCAGCGTGCAGTGGACGAGGAGGATGGGCTTGTCCACCCGCCGGAACTCCAGCGGGCAGTGCACCATCCCGGCGGGGATGTAAACGCTGGCGGGCACGGTGATTTGGTGCAACTCGCGCTCCTCCCCCAGGCCGATGACGATATCCGCCCCCAGGTCGCCCATGTTGTCCGGGTCGAAGGACATAAAGTAGAGGTACATGTCGAAGTCGTGGTAGTGGGGGTACTCCTCCATCAGGGTCGGCTCGGTGATGCGCAGGAACATGATGGTGAAGTTGGAGTTGTACTCGGTATCGCCCGCGTAGACGAACTCCGGCCCGTAGCCGCCGGTCGCCACCGGTTTTTTAATGACGTATTGCCCGTATTTCGTGCCGGTCATATCACGCGCCTCCCGGAAAAAGAATTTTGGACACTTCGCGCAGCCGCGCCAGCCCCCTGACCTCCTGCGGGAAGAGGGGCAGCTCGGTAATCGCCAGCCGCCCGTACTGGCTGCGGATGTGCTCCAGGTACGCCCGCTGCTGGCGGGCCTTCGTCCGCAGGAAGGGCGATTCCTCGGTCTTGACGACGTTATTGACGATGATGCTCCCGACGGCCAGCCCGTAGCGGCCCATCTCGCCGAAGACCCCCGCTAGCTGCGCCACGGCCAGCGCCTCGGGGATGGTGACCATGGTAAAAGAGACATCATTCCGCAGAAACTCCATGTTGGCGGCGGAGAGGGCCTCCCAGCGCCGCAGGATTTCCAGCACCGGCTGGCGGCTGCCCCGCCCCGCCCGCAGGCGTGAGTAGATGCGCGGCGCCAGGCGCAGGTGCTCGGTGAGCAGGGCCGGCGTCGCCAGCAGCCCCAGCGTCTGGCCCAGGGGGGCGGTGTCCCAGATGACGTGGGTGTAGTCGCCGGCTTGGGAAAGCTCGCGGATGTAGTCCACCATGAACTCCTCGCCCAGCCCCGGCAGCACCGAGGTCACGAAGCCGGTGAACTCGTCGTAGCCGATGTCGACGAAGGCGCTGAAGACCTGATAGACCTCCCGCCCGAACTTTTCGTCCCACAGCCGGCGTACCTCCGCCGCGCCGATTTCGCGGATGGCGAGCGAAGGCACCCCCGCGACTGCCCCGTCGGTCTCGAAGATGTGTTTCAGCGATGGGGTGGCGTCGGTGGAGATGAGCAGCGTCCGGCTGCCTTCGGCGTAATGCAGCGCCGTGGCGGCGGAGCAGGTCGTCTTGCCCACGCCGCCCTTGCCGGTGAACATGGTCACGGTGGTCACGCTGCTATTGAACAATAAAGGGGATGCCGGGCGCAAGCGCCGCTAGGGTTTGGTGGCGACGAACTTTTGGCCGTCGCGGTGGCAGATAAGCTGCAGGGTGTTGCGGCCCGACATCGCCGCCGTGGGCATGCCGCCGCCGGGATTGACCCACTGCCCCGCCATGTAGAAGCTGTCCAGACCGGGGAGGGTCTTTTTCATCGACCCGGTAAAAGACTCGGCGCCGAACATCCAGCCCTCGTAGCTGCCCCGCCAGTTGCCGGTGTAGCGCACCCAGGTCATCGGGGTGGCCACGTCGCGCATCTCAATCTGCTTGGCCAGGCCGGGGAAGCGCTTATCCAGGGCGGCGACGACGAGGTCGGCGATGCGCGCTTTCTCCGCTTTATAGCGCTCCGGCTCCCGGTAGAGCTTCTCCCAGTAGTCGTAGTCGGTATCGAACTGGACTTTGAGCACCGTCTTGCCTTCCGGCGCCAGGTTGGGGTCGAAGCTGAAGCTGAGCACCCCCAGGCGCTGGTGCTCCTTGCCGGCGACGGTGATGGGTTTCTCCAGGGGGAAAGTATAACCGCCGACGCAGGTCGGCACTTCGTCGCATTTGCCGGCTACCCCCAAAGCGATATGCACCAGCGGCGCGAAGAGGTTGGGGTTGGCGTAGCGGTCTTTGATGGCGTCGTCAACGTATTTCCCGCCGAGCATATCGAATATGGTGGTGCGCCCGTCGGCGGCGGAGACGACCCAGTCGGCGCGGTGCTCCGTACCGTCGGCCAGTTTGATGCCCACGGCCTTATCGTTTTCCACCAGGATTTTGGCGACCCTGGCTTTAAGGGTGATTTCGCCGCCGAGGTCGCGGTAGCGTTTTTCGAGGCGGTGGACTAAATCCAGCGCCCCGCCGACGACGTAACCGGCCGACTTGCCGTGCTGAAAGCCCAGTATCCACAGGATGAGCATCATCGGCCAGGTGCCGCCGCCGAAGGCGAGTGTCAGCATCTGGCGCAGGTAGGGGTTCTTAAAGCGCTGGACAAAGTCCCCGACGGGTACCTTGAGCCATTTTTTCATCAGCCGCAGCATGGGGAGCATTTTTATCGCTTTGATGCCATCCCACAGGTTGTTCAGTTCGTCGGGTTTTTCCCTGACCATGTCCATCTTGGAGAAAGCCCGTATCCCTTCGGTGAACTCTCTGATAACGTCCTTGTCTTCCGGGGCCAGTTCCAGCAGGTACTCCTCGAAGCGGTCGGCGTCGCAGTAAACGGTAATCGCCTCACCCCGCTCGTTTTCGCTGACGGAATAGCGGTCGTGGTTATAGATTTTCCAGCCCGCCGCCGCCCCCAGCTCCTCCCAGAACCGGTAAAGGCCGGTGCCCGGCTTGGTGCCCACCAGCCAGTTCATCGCCCCGTCAATGGTGTAGCCCTTACGCTTCCAGGCGGTGGCCACACCCCCGGCGATATCATGCATCTCGAAGATGGACGTTTTATAGCCATTCATCCGCCCGTAGCAGCCCGTCGCCAGCCCGGTAAGCCCCCCGCCGATGATAATGATTGACTTGCCCATGCTGTCCTCCTGTATATTTAAGGGAGTAGTGTCCCGCCGGATAGAGCATTATAGCACAAAGCGATGAAATCAACACGGCCAAGGTTATGTCGGTGTTACGAATGTGATACTATAACGGGTAAGGCCGTCTCTTCGGGGGTAACACATGAAAGGCAATAGGGTCTTCCTGCTGGTGGCCGCCGGCTTCCTGGGGGCCTCGGCGCTGCTCTATTATGTCCACTTCCTCATCTTCGGCGACCCGCACCACATCTTTATCTACCTCCTGGGCGATTTCGCCTTCCTGCCGCTGGAGGTCTTCCTGGTGGTCATCGTCATCGAGCGCATCCTCACCCGCCGCGAGAAGCAGGCGATGCTCTACAAGCTCAACATGGTCATCGGGGCCTTTTTCAGCGAGGTCGGCAACCGCCTGCTGGCGGAGCTAATCGAGGACTTCCAGAACCGCGAGGAAATTGCGCGCCACCTCAACGTCACCAAGGACTGGACGGCCAAAGACTTCAAGCGGGCGGCGGCCTACGCCTATCACCTCAAGGCGGACGTGGCTATCCACCGCCTCGACCTGGAAGAGCTCAAGAAGTCGCTGGCCGGCAAGCGTATGTACCTGCTGACGCTGCTGGAGAACCCCAACCTGCTGGAGCACGACCGCTTTACCGACCTGCTCTGGGCGACCACCCACCTCGACGAGGAGCTGGGGGCCAGGGACAACCTCACGGGCCTGCCGGAGGAAGACCTGGCGCACCTGGCCGTGGACATCGAGCGGATGTACGACCACCTGGCCAGCGAGTGGCTGGACTACGTGCAGCACCTCCAGGCCAACTATCCTTTCCTCTACTCGCTGGTGCTGCGCACCCATCCCTTCCAGGCCCAACCTTCGCCGGTGTTCCGGGCGGCTAAATAAGATGTATCCGGTTATCGATACCCACGCCCACCTGGACGAAATCGCCGACCTGGATGCGGCCCTGGCGGCGGCCCGGGAGGCCGGGGTAGTCGCCATTGTCGCCGTCGGTCAGGGCATCGCCTCCAATAGTAAAGTCCTGGAGCTGGCCGAGTCGTATCCGGGTTTCGTCTACCCGGCGCTGGGCTGGCACCCCTGGCTCGTCCGCGAGGCGGATATCGAGGCCAACCTGGTCTTTATCGCCGACCACGCCGACAAGGCCGTCGCCATCGGCGAGGTGGGGCTGGACTACCACAAGCGCGTGCGGGCCGGGGCGCCCAAAGAATTACAAAAGCGGGTGCTGGCGGACATCCTCAAGATAGCCAGGGCCAGCGGCAAACCCGCCCTCATCCACTCCCGCTACGCCTGGCGGGACGCCCTGGACGCCGTCGTCGCGGCGGGGCTGGAAAAAGTCGTCTTCCACTGGTACACCGGCACCTCGTCGGTCTTGCGGGAAATCGGCGCCAGGGGTTATTATATCTCGGTGACGCCGGCGGTGGCCTACCACGAGGAGCACCGGCGGGCGGTGCGGGAAACGCCGCTGGAGCGGCTGCTGCTGGAGACGGACAGCCCGGTGACCTACGGGCGGGGCCGCGACGACGAGTTCTCGGCCCGCCCCGCCGACGTGCGCCGCTCGCTACGGGGCGCGGCGGAGCTGAAGGGGGTCACCGAGGCGGAAATGGCCGCCGCCACCACGGCTAATGCCCGGCGGCTCTTTAATATCGTATCATCGCCGGCCAACGGGACTGGCGAAGGGCGGGACTGAAAATGGAACCACCTCCGGAAGAAACGCAACCACCTCCGCAAGAAAGTGCGCTGTTAATCAGCACCGGCCGGCTGCCCCAAGACGCCCTGATGGGCGAGGTGGCCGTGGTGACCGGGGCGGGGCGGGGCATCGGGCGGGAGGCCGCCCTGGCCCTGGCCTGGCTGGGGGCGCGGGTGATTATCGCCGAGATTGATAAAGATACCGGCGCGGCCGCCGCCGCCGCCATCAACGCCCGGCTGGAGGCCGACCGGGCCGTCTTTATCCATACCGACATCGGCGACGAAAAGGCCGTCAAGCGCCTGCGCGAGAAAGCCATCAAGGCCTGCGGCAAGGTGGACATCGTCCTCAATAACGCCGCCGTGGTCCCGGTGGGGGCCGTGGCCGACCTGGCGCCGGAGGCCGTGGATTTAAGCTACCGCGTCAACCTGCGCGGGCCTTTCCTGCTGGCGCAGACCTTTCTGCCCGACATGCTGGAGCGGGACTACGGCGTCTTCGTCGGCGTCTCCTCTTACGGCGGGGCCTGTCTGGCCGGCTACGAGGTCTTCAAGCGGGCGCAGGCGGAGCTGGCGGCGACGCTGGCCGCCGAGCTGGAAGGAACCGGCGTTTACGCCCTGACCATCGCGCCGGGGCAGGCCCCCACGCCCGGCCTGGAAGCGGCCGTGGCCGAACTGGCCCCCCTCTACGATATGACCCCGGAGGAATTCATGGCCATGAACAAGGCGGCGGCCATCAGCGTGGAGGCCGCCGGGGCCGGATTCGCCGCCGCCATCGCCCTGGCAGTGGGCTTTCACGGGCAGGAGATAACCTCGCGGCAGGCCCTGGCCGCGGCCGGCATCGGGGGGCAAAAGAAGGTAGAGAAGAAGAAAACGCCCTTCAATCTCAACGACAGGCGACTGGCCGAGGCCCTAAAACTCTGCCAGCAGGCCCGCGCCACCCTCGCCGAGCAAAGCGCCGGCTGGCAGCGGCGGCCGCTCTTCGAGCGGCGCTGGATAACGTCCAACTTCCGCAAGGTGGCCGGGGCCCCGGTGGAGGCCTGGCTGGCGTCCCTGGCGGCGCTGGAGCAGGCCCTGGCCGAAGCCGACGCCGGCGCCTTGAGCGACCTGCCCGCCCCGCTGGAAAAGCTGGCCGCCTACTGGAAGCACCTCCAGGAGCTGGCGCGGGGCTACGTCCAGGACCCGGAGGCACTGAAGGCCCAGCTGAAGATAATGGGCGAATGGCAGACCACCACCGAGCGGCTGGCCGCTATCCTGCGCGGCCGCTAAACGCGCTATCCAGCTTTCCCTCGCGCCGGTGCGTCCGGTAAATCCAGTAGATGAAGTAGAACGACACCACGAAACCGAGTATATCCGAGACCGGCATCGAGACCCATATCCCGGTAAGGCCGAAGAAGTGGGCGAAGAGGTAGAGGAAGGGCACGAAGAGGAGGAACTGGCGCAGCAGCGAGAGCACCAGCGCCATCATGCCCCGCGAGAGCCCCTGCAGCGTGACGATAAAGATGATGTTGGGTCCCAACAGGACCAGCGTGGCCAGCATGATGCGCATCGCGGGGACGGTAATGGCCAGCAGGGCGGCATCTTCGCTGAAGATGCCCACTACCTGCGGGGTCAAAATCTCGATGAAGACCGTCGACAGCGCCAGCAGCGCCGCGATGCCCCCGGCCGCCAGCACCACCGCCCGCCAGAGCCGCCGGTAGTCGCCCGAGCCGAAGTTGTAGCCCACGATGGGCAAAAGCCCGTGGGCCACGCCGATGATGGGCATGA
>Ga0315534_1000702_pt1 | contig 23534 bp, 26 predicted proteins | sample SalMarSW160240MG_FD_203094 | JGI IMG/M metagenome (GOLD analysis project Ga0315534, IMG submission 203094) | Salt marsh sediment microbial communities from the Plum Island Ecosystem LTER, Massachusetts, United States - Salt Marsh Sediment SW1602-40 ...
CTCCTCGTCCAGGAGAGAATTCAAACTGGATGTCACTAATTCGTGTTATGCTTCCACCGCTAAGCAGGTTGAACACTTCTGATGCCACATCAAGATTTTCGCGAAGCGGTACAAATAGGTTGAACGCTAGCGGCATACTGGAAAGCATGTTTCGCCAGAGCCTATCTTCCTGCACCAAGGCGCCGACTACTTTGGATGATGGCAACCAATTCTTCACAAAGCGAGAGACTTCGGGAGAGATGAAGTTCGAACCGAATGGTGCGTCATGGGGCAGTTGATTTCCGCGAAGCGTCTGGCAGCTGTCTTTCCCTGCGGGAAGCTTGAGAACATTCTCGCGATACCAGGACTGTAACCCACGCAAACGCGCCTGCCAGGAGGTGTCGCCAGCAACTTTGAATATTGGGTCATCCCAGCTAGGAGATATCACGGGTTATTTCCTGTTATGGATATAACCTTATGGGCATGCCCGTAAGCTCCCGGCTTCAAGTCGTCCCAAGAACAAGTTCATCTCAACCGATCGCCACGCAAGAGCCTAAAAGCAAGCCAAGCAAAGTAAAGCGCTCCGACGAAGGCAAATGCTCCCAAGATTGTAATATGAGTACGAGAGTTATCTCTACAAGATTCCACGCCGAATGAACATAATAGACAGGCTAGCATGGAGGTCATGACGACAGCGTGTGCCCTCGCAGGAACCCTCAACGAAATTTTCCTTGCTTGTAAACTCGCGACTCGCGTAAAGTGTAACGAGCGATATTCAATCGGTCCAACATTACTCGTCACCGAATAACGGTTTTGAGCTACATAATCCTAGTATTCTTTGTGCTCTTTATGGGCTCAAGAGAATTGATAGACCCTAAAGATACTAGCGAACCCATGGAAGCCAGGGTAAAAGTGCATCCTTCCACAATTTGTGAGCATTCCAGCTCCCAGGTGACGAGACACTATACCTGAAAGGCAACCCCACAATGAGATCGATCCAGTGGAAACGCAAGTCTATCTGGGACAAAGACTCAATAACAGATAGAATACTCTTCGAAGAATTTAGCTGCGCAAGCGTTGAAACTGCAGTTTGAAGCACATTCGTCCCACTATGATTGGAACCAAGCATAAGCACAAAGGCGTCGCTTGGGGCGCTCCTGGGCTGACCTTCCTTCGGCACCTTGTTGAAATCATGTGCGTGAACCAATAATCGTGGTCGGATATTCGCTACATCTCCCAGTATCCGAATTGTCTCCAGGAATTCATCTGATTTAACTTCATCTTGAAACGCAAGCCAGCGCCAATCCTGTTGCATGATGAGACTGGAATTAACCTCCGGCAAACCAGTCGCATCTGTATGAAGTCCCTTTTCAACATGATAGCCGACGTGCATAAGTCCTTCTGATGTGCTTGGGTATCTCCAGAAGCAAAGCTTTCCATATTTATACGCTGGACAATCGCTTCCAGGAATCATCCACCATTCCGTGAAAGCGGCATCGAACCTATTGAAAGGTCGGGTAGAAAATTGTTGCGGAACAGAAATCGATTCAGCAACAAGTGCGCTTACCTCGTGAGCCGCCTTTGCGTTGTTTTCATAGATGGTGTCAAGAACGTCCATAACTACACACTCGCTCCCAATATGACCTAATAACTTCGATCTAAGCAGCTGTGCGTCTTATTTCCATGTTACTATGACGAATACCCTCCCCAGAGTCAAGCTGCCCACCATTTCTCCAACAACAAGCACTTTGCACATTTCACTATAAATCGACTCTCTTTGACTCGTTCACTTCGAAAATCTGATCAACGACACTGCCTCAATGATCCGCTCGCCACAACATAACCTCGCTTGATATATGTCATGACATATATTATAATCAAGGCGAAAGGAGAATGTTATCATGAGCACGGTTATGGCGGTTGCTCCTAATGATATGCGCAAAGCAAGGCGTACGCTTGGATTAACCCAGGTCCAACTTGGCGAAGCATTTGGTGGTGTTCGGCCTGAGACGATCAGCCGTTGGGAACGAGCATCTTCGAGATTTCAACTAAAGGTCAGGCCGCTGCATGCTGAAATCATGCGGCAATTGACACAAGCAACCGATCTGCTTCAAGAGCTTTTTCCCGATAAGGAGGCCCTGGCGCAGTTCCTTAATACACCACAACGTGAATTAGGGAACCGCACACCCAGGGAAGCGATGCTGGAGGATCCTCCCTACGGTCTCAGGGATGTGGTTCAGCTGCTTGGGCGTATGGCCGAGGGAATACCAACATAGGAGCGTTATGGAAGATCTATTAGCAAATTGGGGGAAGATCATCAGCCAACAACAGCCCCGCAACATTGGCGGGGCTTTTTGGTATAGAGCTGTTTACAAAACCCGGCGGGATTCCATCGTGACCATGGACGGCGCATATCTTTATGGCGGCAGGTATAACACAGAGATGGTTTTTGGTGCGCTCTATCTGTCAGAAAGCCCTGAGGCGTGTGCGGCCGAAATGCGACGAAGACCTAGAACGCCTCCGGATTATTTCGTGGGAAAAATCAATGTAACCGTCCAGAAGATCTGTGATCTTACCGATCCTGCTCTGCTCGAAAAACTCAACCTTGAGATTGGCAATTTGTGTGAAGACGATTGGGAGCGCACACAGATATTAGGAAACCTGATTCGAGATGCAGGCTTTGAGGGAGTGCTCGTGCCCTCTGCAGCTGGTAACTACAAAAACCTTGTTCTCTTTCTAGATCGTTTCACCAGTGAATCGTCTGTTGAACTTGTTGATGTTCGGCCTCTACTTATTGATAACGATTAAGGCCGATCAAATCCTTCTTTTGCCCCCGACCCTAACCCGTATATCTAGGAATTGCTATTTGCTTAAAGATCTCGTTAATGGCGTCCGTATTACCAGAACATGGGGGGACTTTACCGGTGAAGCTTTCAAGCGACGGATCTCGCGTATAGTGATCGATCGACGGATCGCGCGTGAAGTGATCTAATGTCGGATCGCGAGAATTCCATTCAGCGTTGATCATCACGTCTTGTGTCATTTCGAAAACCTGATTAGCGATTCCACCACTACGTAGGTCGCCGTGCGCCCCACCCTCACATCGTCGTCATCGTCTTCAATGCGCTTGACCAACCTGGCTTTGCGCAAGAAGTCCCGCAGCGACTCAGAATAGGAGACATCCCGGATATAGCCTGTCACCTTTACCTTGTCCTTGGTGTTGAGGCTCACCGGATTTCCGTCCGCAGTTTTGCCGCCCAGGATCATGAGTGAGGAATAATGCGCTTGGCGTTTTGGCAATTCACCGTTCTTGGGGGGCTCCAGGATCTCGGCATGCTCGTCATATGTGGCGACGCGCGCGAAGACGTCCTCCCCGCGCTTCCAGATCTTGGTGATGATTCCCTCCAGCTCAACAGTGTTGGCGTGGAACTGCTCTGTAAAACCGAATTTGTCCTTCTGCTTTGTTTCCTTCTTTTTTGCCATTGCTCTATCTCCGTTTCATTATAGTTGATCGGGCCTTGCCGCGATCTTTTAAACTCCTGCGCAGGATGCCCTCCGTTTGACTCTCGTTAGCAATCCGCACCCCGCGCAGGGGGTATAGTCTTTGTGACTACAACAGGTGTAGTCGATATCCTTTTGATTCTGTTGTTAAGGTGCGGGGTCATAAGACCCGGATAATTCAGGTGGAGAAGGAGCTGGTGGCTCCCTCTCTCTGGGGCACGAACATCTTTTCCGCTCTCTCCGCCTTTGCGGGCAGAGCGGCGCCGAGACGAGCGGGTCATCCTCGGCGCCACACCCAACTTACTTGTTCGGTGCGCACCGAGGCAGACGGAGGCCTCAATGCTGTGCAGTCACACGGCTTCTTGCTGCAGCTCCTGCAGCTTCATCAGCCTGTCTGGTCCCAACTCCATCAAGAATAGCTGCGCCTGTTTATTTAGCTCCTTGGCGTTGTCGTTGGTTGGCGTCATTTCTTCCGCGAACCAGGTTACGATTCTCGTATCCGTTTCCACCAACTCCGCAAGCGTCTTGCCCTTGTACTTGCCCAGCGGTACGACATAGCTGCCATAGGATTCCAGTGATGGATCCGCGTATGAGGCTTTCTCTTCGATCTTTTCCGGCTTCGTGCTCGTCTTTGGTTTTGAAGCAGATGGCTTGGTTTTACTCGCGGTCTTCTTCTTGACCGCATCCTCTGTTCCGCTGCCAGCACGAGACTTCAGGATCTTCGCTGCATTTTCATGCGTGAGCTTGCCTTTGTAGACCTGCTCCTGAAAGCGCATCTTGCTGATTGCGTTCCCAATCGCACTGGTCTCCATGCCTTTGAGGGCATAACCAAGCTCTTTGTTGTTTGATCCGCCGGAGCATGGTGCCGCGCAGCTCTTCTCCTGGCCATCCTTATCGAGAAGGATGTACTGAAAAGTAGCGCGCGTTAGAGTTGCTGTCCAGCTCTTCTCATTCTGCACCACGCGCACCTGTTCCGGATCCCATTCCAGGAACCATCCCAGGCCATACGGGCCGAACACCTCATTCAAACGCTCGATCATCCAGGCGGTCTCGATGTCTGTGAGTTTTGCTGCACCGCCAGCACCACCCCTTATTGGGCTGTATGCTTTCGGGTCGTCAAAGGGCTTCTCCAGACTCTCGCCGATCTTGTTGGCGGTGATACCCGTCAACGTCTTCAGCTTTTCAAGCATGCTGTTACCTCCGTTTATATTGGCCTGCAGGCCTTGTTTCGCCTCGGACTATTCAATTGTTAAGGTGCCCCAAGGTCGCCTCGCCGGGAGTCGAACCCGGCTGATCACCGCGGAAGCGAGGAGTGAGAGAAGCTCTCGAAATGATCGCTTCTCTCGGTCACGCCGAAAAGCCTGACCACCTCTGTTGGGTCCTATCGCTTGGCGTAGCGGCGGAGTCTTTCGTCCACTGCTCGCTGGGGTGATGTAAGGTAGCGCATCAAAGTGATGATCCACCACACAAAACCAGCCAACGCCGCCAGCGACAAGAACGTTGCCGCGTCCACGGCTCACCTCCGTTTACGTTGGCCTCTAATGAGACCTTGATTTCCGGACTGAACGCCCGGCCAAAGCAGGCCACTTACCTTTCGATAGGTGGCCTGCTCGGGGCCGATCGGTCAGCCCGCATAGCGGCGCATGCGGATCATAAGTGGATCCTCAGGAGAGGCGTAGCGTCGAAGCCGCATATCGACCTCTTTCCTGAACCTGGTGTTTTCCACCAGGCGCTTTACCGCAGCGGCAACCGTGGCCAGCTGCTCATATACCCTAATCACGACGACCTCCTTGCGGACCGAAAAGCCCGCTGTTCTGGGACCCGGAGGGCCCCACGCCGAGACGCGAGATGCTCGCGTCCCGACGTCGGACCTCCCTACCAGTGATCAACCCATAACGGTCCCGGTGGCTCTGATGCACGGATCAGAGACTCGATATCGGTTGCCCTTCCTTGAATTTTGTCCAGCTTGCACTCACCTACCAGACGTTCACGTTTTTCGTATGTAGCCGCACAGATGGCCACGAAACCCTGCATCTCGGCCAGGTTGCGCCACTTCTTGGGTTTATCCTGCCCAAGCTCAACTTCAACAAAGACCTTCTCGGCGTCCTTCTCTACGGCCGCGTCCGGCTGTGCTTTCCCGTTGCCCGTATCCGGCACGGTTTCTGCGTTCCAACCTCTCTTGCGCGCATGAAAAGCGAAACTCAAAACCGCCGCAGTGTGCGCCTCCTGCTCGTCGCCATTGTGGTAGCGGATCAATTTTTCCCAATCTGATTCCACCGGCTCCCAGCCCAACAAACGGCACAGCTCCCTGCCCTGCTCGGTTAATCTTAATACGGCAAGTTTGCTTGGTTGACTCAAGTACATTGTAAGCACCTGGCTGTCAACAAGACGGTTTGTTGCCAGGCCTTTATCGATCAGTCGCTTCAGAGATCCGGAGCGCGGCGCAACGTTTACCATTGCCCCGAGCGCATCCAGCACTTCCAGGCGCAGCGACCAGCCTCTTGTGGCCATCATGTTCAAGACCAAGGCTTCTCTCTTCCAGCGATCGCCACGGCTCAACATAGGCGCAAAACGTGCAGGCGGCTTGGTGGGGATATCCGGCCACTTCAAACTCACCGTCGGCGTTTTTGCTTCCGCTTCTACGGCAATCGCATCAACTCCCAGCGATTGAAATCGCTCCAGTTCCTCCATCACTACTGCCAGCTGTCCTCGCAGCTCATCAATATCTTTCACAAATCCTTGCCGCTCCACCTGGAGGGTTGCCAACCGTTCGGCCAGGATCTCCGGCTTGGTCCAACCTGGTGTCGATTTGAGCTGATCTGTGAAGAACCTGCCCCACTGCGCTGCGGACCAGGATCCGGGGGCGTTGGGATCTTTCCTGCGTATGTCTTCCAACTCCGCGCCTGCCAGCTTGTACGCCAACTTGACCAGCTCCTGGCGGAGAGCGCTTACCTCGCCCTCGGCGATTTGGCGCAGCTCCCGCTCCGCCTGAAGAATATCCTGCAAGCCGCGATCCAGAATGCCTTTATTCACTAACAGTCCTTAAAGCATCAATCGCATCGTTCACGGCGATCTCTGCGTCTTCGCGCGTGGCTCCACCCATTGCCCATAACTTGACAACCCCGGCTGCGCTGGAGACTGCCTGGCGCTGCAGCTCGAGCACGGGTTGTCCATTCATTGCCGTAGATTGAATGCGATCGGCGATCATCCCGCCGCGCACTGGATCCAGAGATCGATTCAACAAAGCCGCGAGTTCTTCGGTGCTCTCCCGCAGCTCCGCAAGCTCCTGCTGATATTCCTTCTCGGCTTTGCGCAGCTGCCATTCATAAGGTGTCAAGATGCCGCCCTCTGCAGGCGTGACGGCCGCACCGATCGCTGCGAGCACAACCAGAATCACAATTCCGATCGGAATTAGTGTGGTCCACCAGTTTTCGCTTAGATCAATCTCAATCTCCATCCTGATCTCCGCCTTGATCTGGAGGGAGGCCTCAGTGGCGCCCCTCCATCTCATCGAACTACCAGGGGAAGTTGACCATCAATGCGTTAAGCATCCTGTTCAACCTCCGATACAACATCTCGAGTAATACCAACCCGATCGCCAGCTCTACCAACATCGTCCACATCCTGGCGGCAATTCGTCTCAACCGGCACCTCCTCAAATCTGGATGTGGAGGCCCGACCCGAGCGATCGGCTGCCCGCGCGGCGCAACCGATCTCTTGCCGTCTCGTGGCTAATCTTTGATAAATCGCATCTTTGCTTGCGCCCTCACCTCAACATTCAGTTCAGGACTGAAGGGTATAAATGGTTTCAAACTGGCGTGCGCCGTACACGCTACCTCTGTAGGAGAAATCAATGTAACCGAAGTCAGCGAGGGGTTGTACTGCACCGCTCCCGATTCGGCAGCCGAGGCCACGAATGCTTCGGAGGCGTTGTTCACCGCCCGCCCGCTGTGGATGCGGTGGTTTCCCGTGTTATTGAAATACGTGGTGTCGGCCGCCAGCGCTGCAGCCTCACACGCCGCGTCAACGGATGTTTGCAAGTCAACTCGCAAGAAAAGAAGCCGAGTGACGTCAACGGCCAGGCTCATCAACGGTGCCAGGACAAAGCCCAGAAAGGCGGCCCACCACGCCATCGAAAACCCTGCTTGTGAGATGCGCTTCCGTATCCTCATCACCAACCCTCTTGACGGAAGTAGGCTACCGACTCGCCGCTGAAGTCCTCCCCGCTCCCGCCGAAGAATGCCATCAGTCCCTTGAAGAAATTGGGCACTTCCCACTCTACGGTAACGGCAAGCAGCGACCCGGGTTTGCCGCCACCAGATGCGGATACTTCGTATTCTCCGATGGGTGCATTGGATAGCATCTGGTTTGCGGCCCCGATCGCTACTCCGTGCTGATTCTCCTGGTACACAGAAGCGACCCGTGCGCCATAGTTTGCGGCGTTTGCGGCATTGACCGAGGCAAAGCCCGCGATGGTCATATTCACAAGCGCCATCGTCGCCAGCAGCACAATGGGAAGCGTGACCGCCGCTTCGGCCATGTCACCGCGTTTATTGCGCAGCCACAGGATGACCCGTCGCATAACCCACTCCCTAGATCGCGTCAGCTACAGCTTCCACTGCCGCGACGATCTGATCACCGAGCAGAGCGAATGCGCCGATTGCTACCAGCAGGATCACAACCCACATAACTGTCTTCTCGGCCATATCGCCTTTTTCGTTCTTGAAAAACTCCGTTATCCTCTTCCTCATTTTGTCTCTCTCCTTTTTCTCCGTTTAAACAGACAGGCGCACCTCTCCTGAGGTGCGCTTTCAGAACGATCTTACGGGAAAAATCCCGCGGTGTCAACAACAAATATCAGCAGCATAGCAAGCGACATTGGAAGCACGGCTCGATAACTGCCGCGATGTCCTGCCAGGCGCCTGGCCAACGACCAGACAAGAAGCCCGATCAGCACAACGGGTAAACTTTCTGGCCATAGTCCAGCCAGGGCGGCCAGGATCTTTGCGTCGGCTCCTCCTATTCCAATCTTCTGATAAAGGAAGTGCAGCGCCGCCAGGATGATGGCGAATAGCGTAAAAGGTCCCAAACCGTTGAGAGCTGCAACTACGGCGCCGATCACAATGGCCGGTAGCGTCAATTGATTCGGCACTTCTCCGGTCCGCATGTCGCACCATGCACATATGGCCAGCCAGAGCACAATCGCTATCTTCATGGAGTGTCCCCTACACTACTCGATACACGTGGACCCGCTCGGGCTGATCCCACTGCAGATCGAACGACCTGGCTGCCTTCTCCGCTTTGACATCAAACCATTCGTCATTGATGATCGAGCGCTCGCCGGTTTTGGCGCGCCTGGGATTGCTGCCCAACAGCGGGGTGTCTGCCGCGAAGCGTTCCAGACGCGAAGCGGTGTCCTTCTTGCGCCCCATTCCTTCAACGCGTTTCCTCAGAATGCCCGGCTCGATCGTTGAGAACACGACTCGACCGGTCTCGGCCGCCACATCCAACGCGCTCAGCTCCGGAACAGCTCGCTTGACTTCAACCAAAGCGACGGGTTCGTCAAGCGCCTCGCTGGCTTGTTCTGAAAGCCAGGCAATGGGATCTCCGATGTTGATCCCGGATGCTTGCTCGCGGCGAATGCTCTTAATCTGGCTTAGCCCAACTCGCTCATTCACCTCTGCCATGTGCTCAAGCGCAGTGGCTTGACGGCGCTGGTAATAGATGGTTGTCACGGTGAACACCAGCATTAATGAAACTAGTCCGATACCTATTGAAGCGTCCACTTCTCTCCTCCCTTGCTCTTTTTATTTGCCTCCAGATTTGCCTCGGCTACATCAGCGAGGCGTCTCCACGCTGGAGGGCGTGGGTCTGTTGATCCTGATAGCCCCAAAACAACCGCTGTAGCAACAATCACAAGCAGTGGCCACCAGATATACGGAGTTGGAACCGGAGGAAGCTCCGCTGGCTCGGGAGCCGGAGGTGCATCCACAGGCTCATCCTGTACGATCGCCACCTTCATGGGTGTAGGTGTTGCGGTGCGGCGCGCCGGTTGCGGCGTGTTCGCTGCCGTCGCAGTTACCGTCGCTGTGGGTGTGGCCGTAGGCGGTTCGGGAACTACAACCACCCCGGTGTCGGATCCGGTGTTCCCCAACTGATCCCAGGCTACAAGTGTTACGGTGTATTCCCCTGGAGGGGCCAGAACCGACCCGAAGTGGCGGTCCCAGGTAAAACGATTGGGAATATTGCCGGAAGACCAATCAATCCGTTGACTTCCATAAACGCCACCATCAATGACAAGACGAGCGCTGCTGATTCCAATACCGGCATCTCGAACGCTTACGGATGCAGTTTCCCAGACCATCCACATTTTTGTGATGTCTACTTTGGGGCCTTCGTTATCGACAACGACGGTAATCTGGGCCGTCGACTCGAGATTTCCGGCGATGTCCGATGCGCGAACAAGAACCGTGTGTCTTCCATTAGGAACCGTGCGAGTATCCCAGGAATAATTCCAGGCACCTCCGGTCATTCCCAATGACGACCAGGAGCTTCCTCCATTGAGAGAGATCTGTGCTGCATTCAGCCCGGAAGTTGCATCAGCGCTTGTTCCATTCATGTTGAGCATGCCGTTAACCGTGACTGTACTTCCCTCAGGGGGAGATACAAAAACGGAAACGGGTTCAACGGAGTCTATGCTGAAAGATTGTGAACCGGTTGAGGTGTTGCCGGCAACATCTGTTACCTGCCAATTGATGGCATGAGCACCTTCTCCGGTGACTGCTACACTTCCTCCGGATTGCCAGGCGCCCCCATCAATTTGATACTGCCGTGAACCGATTCCGGAAAGTGCTTCCGTTCCGTTTTCGGTGCCCGTGACAGTTGCAGATGTATACCAGGTGCCTGATCCAGCTGTACCGGTCAAACCCAAGTTGACGACTGGCGGTGTGTTATCCAGACCTACGCCAGCTGTTCCGTTTGAGGTGTGGCCTGCGTTATCGGTGGTGATGATGTCTACGGTGTACCAGCCCTCAGATGTAATATCAACAGAACCGGCATAAGGCCCGCCGCCGATTGACACTTCAGATGATGCAACGCCCGATCCTGGTGAATAATCAGAACCGCCACCAGATACAGTAAGCGGCCCTCCTCGATACCAACCACCGCCACCGGCAGCCCCTCCGGACACATTGGTTCCAGTTGTTGGCGGAACGGTGTCAAGCCGCCAGGTTACAGATTTACGATCGCTTGTGTCGCCATACGTACTGTGCGCCCAATAGTCAATCGTCTGCGCACCCTCGCCGCCCCCTGACCAGGTGCATGATACTGTCGCTGCATCTTCGGGATCACACAACGTGCCGGAATAGGTTTCGATATATGTGATTACCTCTGGTGATACCGGCTCATTGGCAGAAAATTCAATAGCGGCGCCACCAACACACCATCGTGGTGTGCCCGGCGCGCCCCAGGATCCGCACGTGAAGTTTGCGCTCACTGAAGCGTGTGGGTCCTCGGATGTTGACGTGACCTCCCCGCATCCGGTCTGACCCGATGTGCAGTCTACACCATGCCCATCTACAGAATATGAACAGGGCACGCTTGTACAATACCAAAGCCAATCGCTGCCGCAATAGCCCGGGTTGAAAATCCCCGCATAGTCGCTCGCAGGAGGGCAGCTCGATCCGGGCGTGAAATAGATCCATGCGTGACAGTGTTCACCACTATACGATGCGGTGTAATGACATTCTCGTCGCCTCCATTCGGTTGTCGTAACCGTTCGGTCTGGGCCGTCGTACCCTGCCCAGACAATAACCGTTATGATCAGCAAAGAAATTAGTGCGAGTATCAATGAAATCGTCAGTCTGATTCTTTTCACGGCTTTCTCTCCTGCGTCACCACAATCCGTACAGCACCCGCCAGCGCACGCGCTGTGCGTATTCTGGATACCCCCCAATTTGTCGTTCTTCAATCAAGATCCTGGCAACCAAACCCGCTGCAAGGATCGCTGTCAACGCGACGTTCCAAACACTCGCATTCACCAGGCTGTAAGCAATGAAGTTGAGCAGCTCACCTGCATACGTGGGGTGACGAAGTATTTTGTAAGGACCTCGCGACACGAGTCCGCGATCGGCCGGTGCGATACCGAAAGCATCACCCAGACTAACAATTGCCCACAACGAAAGGATTAATCCTGCTGCAGCAAATATCTGTCCGAGCCAAACGGGTATACGCTCTTGTCCGCCGGGCATAAACGCCAGGGGCAGAATCGCGGCGGACCAGGCAAATATCCTCCAGCCCAAAGACGCCTCCGTAATTGGCGAGCGCCGATCCACCAATCGAAAGGCGACCAGCGCGGCCTGCATCGCGAGCAGGACGGCCATCAGGTTTCCATCTACGACCTGTCTTACTCGCAGCCCAAGAACGATGCCCCAAAAGACGGCTGCCAGTTGATTCACCAAACACGCCTCTCTTGCGTTGCTTACGCTACACATCCCAACATAGCTGTATCTCCCGTGAAACCCCGCAAAACCGCTCCTGACGGTTCAAGGGGCGTCCTTTATGCCGCTTGCAGGGGCGTCCCTTAGGGGCGTCTCTATATATTCGCAGGGACGCCCTTGTGATTCTCGCCAAGGACGTCCCTTGGCGGCATAATTCCACGAATTTGTGCATTCTCCGTAATCGCTCATCGGCCCCCATGACCACGCCCTCCATTTCTCTAAAACATCCCCAACAATGGTATGAACAGCGGTATCAGGATCGCCGCAACAAAAGGCAAAAAGAAGAACAACGTCATTGGCACAACCAGGTTGCTCTCCAGCTCCTCGGCCGCCCTTCGAACTCGCCTGTGGTGTTCGCGCGCCAAGCCGCGGGCGATGTTGTCCATCAGCTCAGGACCGGCAGCTCCTCGCTCGGCCACCAGATCCAGCTGGCTGGCAAATGCCATGAGTTCAGACAGCTGCATCCTGGCCAGCGATTCAACCAGCACCCCGGTTACTTCCTTCCCGCGTGAAAATAGCGGCCGCTTCGATGATCGGCTCTCGGTAATGGCCTTGGCCAACAGACGTCCCAGAGGACCTGACAGCTCGCTTGTCCTCATCAGTGCTTGATCGGGGGCATTGCCCGCCGCCATCTCTGCGGCGATCAGCGTTGCCGTTTCCGGCAAGCCGCGCATGACATGGCGTCGCACCTCGTTGGCCTTCGAGCGAACGGTTAGAAACGGGTACGTAAACAGAACCGGAGCGGCCAGCCACAACACCGGCACGCCGATGATCGCAGCGTATGCTGCTCCCCCCGCTCCATAGAGCAGCGCTCGCCCAAACAAGCTGCCGACCGTCCAGTCCAGAAAATGCCCGCCGAGCTGTGCCCACTCGAGTCTCAGCTCCCAGCTGTGTGGATCGAGACCGAGAGTCCCTATGGCACGATCCCCCACCCTGTCCATAAACGTAGGCTCTCGCTCGCCACCGGCGAAACGCTCCAGGCGCCGAGCGGTCGCGCTTCGTACGCCCGACACATCCAGGTTTACGCTTGTGGCCAGCTTATATGCGATAAAACCCAGGGAGATCCCTGCGATGAACGGAGCAAACGCACGCAGGATGACCGTGGCCTCGCTCATTGCGTCACCTCCTCGATCATGCTGTTGATCTGGAACCATCCAAATACCACGAGCACCGCTATCGCCATATAAGCGATCTGCACCGTCGGGCTGTGCATCGATGCGGCCATCCTCGGGTTGCGCATCATCACCGCGGTAACGCCCACCAATGCGATCAGCATGACCCGTACAGCGCCTCTGGCTCCTGCGCCCTTGGCCTCGGCTGTATCTCCCGCTTCGAGGATGTCCTCCAGATTCTCGGCGGCTCGGGAAAACGCTTGAACATACCCCTCGCCACCCGTCTCCCAGAGGCTGCCAACTTCATATATGGCCAGACCTAATGAAGGAGAAATTGCCTCCGCTTCATCAAGCATTGTCCTTAAAGCTGGCTTGCCTGCAGTTTGAAGTCGAGCAACAAAGCGCCTCAACCATTCCTGCAGAGGGCCTCCCGCTTCCAGCGAAAGCGCGACCGATTCGAGGGCGTTCAACACGTTGGGTTCGGCTTGCACCGTGCTGCCCATTCTGGACAGGAAGTTCGGGATTTCTCGCTCAATCCCGCGGCGCATCTGGTTCCATGCGCCTTCGATGTAGCCGTTGATGACCATCCACGCAATTACCGGACCGATGGCGATGGTCAAAGGCGGAAACCCCATCCACCAGATCGCAAGAGCGCACGCACCTGCAAGGAGAACCCTGGCACCCCAGAGGGCAATCTCTTCCTGGCCTGCTACATTAATTCCTCTCTGGGCAAAAGCCAGGCGGAGCTTGTATACCTCGCTGCCCACCTCGGCTTCAGGGCCGGTGTCTTCTTCCACCCCGGTAAATCTGGCCAGCCGATCGCCCGTGTCGCGCGTGCGTGCAACACTGAGCAGCCACACAAAGGACAAGTAGAAAACAATGGCTGCCGCCAGCCCGATGATGATTGGCAAATACGGCTTGATCTGTTCCATAACGATTAGCCCCTTACCCGCTCAATATCGGCCAGTGCTTCATCGCCCGGTCGATAGAGCGTCCTGAATTTCACGTCCCCACCCTTTAAGATGGATGCGGTCTCCCACACGCCCAAGATCTGACGGCGGCCGTCCAGCCACCCTACCTGCACAATCATGTCAACGGCCTGGGCGAAGATCGACTTGGCCGCCTCCATGCGCACATGAGCGTCCGCATAGAGAATGACTGCCATCCTGAATACTGACTCGTCTGGCCCTTCAGCGTGAAAGGTGGAAAGCCCCGGGTGATCACTCATCTGCGCACGGAACAGCGCCAGCCCCGCGTCGCCGGTGCGGACCTCGCCCACAACCAACCAGCGGGGATTCATGCGCATTGCGTCGTCAACACCATCTTTGAGGGTATATGGAGGAACCGACGATCCTGGCGGTGAGGGCCTGGCTTCGATCGTGACCACATTGGGGTGGTTGATCCAGATCTCCTCGGGATCCTCGATTTTCACCACGCGTGAGTCCGGCGGGATCCCTGCGCACAGCGCCGAGAGAAGCGTCGTTTTTCCGGTGGCGGTGCCTCCGATCACGAGCATTCGATGCTTTCGCCCGACGGCTCCAACCAGTCCACTGATCACTGCTTCCGGAGCAACCTCCCACGTAATTATTTGCTCGGGTGATACGGGTCGAGGCTCGAACAGACGTATATTGATCGATGGATAGCCCTCACCTGGGGCGATCACGGGGTGCAGGATCTTCACGCGTGCACCGCCGAAATCTGCAGACAGAGATCGGCGCGGAAGCTTCGCATTGACCGTTGGTGTCGCTTCGGACACCGCACGACCCAGCGGCGCAATCAGCGCCTCGACAGCCCGCCAAACCTCATCGAGAGGCAACTCGGCATCAATGCGCTCGAAGTTCTCTGCGCCCTTGGGCAGGATCCACAGGCTGCCGTCCGGATTGAGTGCGATCTCCGAAAGATCATTGCGAGCCGGTGGCAGCAGCTCATCCAGAAAACCAAACCCCCCCAGCCTGGCAACCACCTGCTGCACCATGGCCGTGACAAGCTGCGGAGTAGCAGAAAGGCTCTGCCCGCTCACGGCGCGCTGGATTGAGGTTTGTGCCTTTGTGGTCAAACCCTCGCGATCTCGGATCTCCGGTAACGAAAGCCCGTCAAGGTCCCTGAGTGCCGCTTCGATGACCTTCTGCTGTTGGTCGATGGTCAGTGGTTGTGTAAATTGGTTCCACATAGCAGGCCTACTTCTTGACCTTGAACGACACGCCGCCGAGTTTAAACCCGCGGCCGTCCTTCTTCTTCTCGGCCGCAGCGCCGGTCCCAAACAGCATGTCGGCAAGCGTGTTGATTCCTCGCGCAAGCTTGTCTGACGCAAGCATGGCTACTTTGCCATTGTTCTGCGCAGTCTTCACCGATGGGTCTTCAGGTAAAACCACTGAAATTGCGGGGACGCCCAAACCGGCTTTCTTGAGAGCTGCCGCCATCATGTTGTGCCATTCATCCGGGTTGTAGTCGCCTCCCCCGGCTATGTTCAGCACGACGAATATATTGGCGGGCGCGATGCGATGTTCGCCCGCCAGTTTTTGAAGCACTGTCTTGTAGGCTTCCATCGTACGTTGGGCGCCTGCGGCGGTAGGCCGGGAAACCAACAGCAGTGTGTTGGCGGCCATAATCGAAGCAGGCGCTGTCGTTGAGGGGGGTGTATCGATGATGATGGCCGCATAGCCGTTGTAGGCAGCCGTCATGGCAAGATTGGGAATCGATCCGGCTTCATCCGGCTTAATTCCCATCGCCCTGGCCTCGTCAATTACGTTGCGAAATCCTGCGACAACATCCAGATCGCCTACCTCCTGAATGATGGACTTCAACCCCTCCGGTGTTGGATTTGTGTTCCATGATCCGATATTGGGCTCCGGCTCAAGACCCATAATCAACGGCAAATCATCCGGGGCCCCCAGTCCGATGAGCAGCGTTTGGTGCCCGCGCTTGGCCGATTCATAAGCAAGGTTAGAGGCAACGGTTGTCTTGCCCACTCCGCCCGCCTGATTCCATACCGTGATGATCCGCAAACCCGTCAGTCCGCCACGGCGGCCATCTGCCCGCCATGTCCGATCAAGCGAGGGTGCCTTCGTCCGCAAGGACATTGCCGTGTCGTACATCCGCCCTGCGACTTCGGCGATGTTGACGTCGCCTCGATAACATCCCTTCACTGAAGGTATTGCCTGGATCTGGCCCATGATGTCTTCGGGCACGTCGCCCGGAAGAACGACAAACGCAGCGCCGGGCACGTTGGTCAGCAGTTCAATCAGCGGCGGAGGGCCAGGAAAGATCGTTGCGTCAAGAAGAAGCACTTCAGGTTGATTGGCCAGCTTCCGTTGGAGATCCTCCGTATCGTTTGCAAACGTCCCAACCCGAAATCGCCCGTCGCCCATTAAAGCCTGATACCATGCTGTCACCCGTCCGGGACCACCAGCCAGAAGTACGCTGACTGAATCTCCTGAGTTATCCATTTCTTTCGTCCATTGAGTCATTTCACTCCCCCTCCGATGGTGTCGCCGTCGGCTCTTCGATTATTTCAGGCGTCGGTTGATAGCCCTCCGGCGTTGGTGTGTTCGTGGGTGTGGGCCCGGGCGTTACCACCAGGTCGGGCAGGTAAAGGCCTGACGTAGAAAAATCGGCTGCATTATCAGGCAGCAGATAAAGCGACAGCGCTGCGTCTGACGTGGAATCCAGCGCAGCAAGCAATTCGAGCGCGTTGACCCTTCTCTCAACGTTCGGCGAATCTGAGCCTGTGAAGTCGTACAGAATTGCTTCTGTATCCGTAGAAACGGCAAGCATCACCGTTCCCTCTGTCTCGCGGGTTTCTGTGCGCGTCAGCCCTGTGATCTCGTCCACCTCAGGTTCATAATCGGGATCCAGCGCCTGGAAATCCGGGGACAAATACAGCACCCGCACTGGCTCGATCGTCGCTTTGGTGAACGTGCCCGTGGTTCCGGACACATCGTCCACTCGCAAGGATGCGATCACGCCCACCATGTCGCCAGGCCGTATCAAACCGGCCATGCCGGATGAGTCGGTCACGTGCACTGCGATCGCCCTTTCATTTGGCTGCAGTTTCACCGGTTCACCAAGGTTTGTAGTTCGAATGGCGTCGCCCTGCGCGCGATCAACGGCCAGCATTTGACCAACCGCTTCATCAACAGCTGTGACGGCGTCTGCCGGCAGCAATCGCTCCGGAACTTCCTCGACTGTCAGATCTTCAGCCGCAATCATGTGACCTGCTGGCAGGTTCCTTGCCGCAGTCACAACCGGGTATGTCTTCTCTGGCTGAACCAACGCAAGTGCTACCAAAAACACAAGTGCGGCTCCAATTATCGGTACTGCTTTACGCATCGTTTTCCTCCTTCAAAATTACCCATTATTTCGGGCTAAACTACGTTTCGCAGTTATTAGTCTTGGGATGGTCTCCAGGACAACGATGACGGGGATGGTTCCTCTTTCGTTCCTGTTTGCGCTCCTTTTGCGGAAACATCTTTCAACAGCATCATTGCCTCTGCAAGGTCTGTAGCACGAGCTTCTATCGGCTCGCCTTTTTCGTTCACAGTAATTACGAGAACGACGGCGGGTTCAAGCAGCTCGGGATCCTGTAATAGATCAATTAAATTTGGCAATGCCATCTCCCCTCTCCCTCGGCAAAATCTCTACGGCTGGTCACTTTCCTGGGTCCAGGTTGGCTCCCAGGTAGTTCCCGGCATCGTCGGCCAATCATCTGGCGTGGAAAGCTCAGGAAGTCCCGGAGTCTCGGTTGGTCCTCCGGGTGTATTGGTTGGGCGATCCGTTGGCCAGGATGGCTTTGTAACCTCTGTCCCCCACCAGCCTGGCGTCCCAATGCCTGGATCTGGCGTCCCGCTGGCCACGGACGGCGCGTTCCACTCTGTCGGCGTGCTCTCCGGAGGCCTGCCGGTTTGCAGCAGCGTGCCAACAACAAGAGCGACCACCACCATTCCAAAAAACAACACGACGTAAATCGAATTAGTGCGGCGCATGAACTTCCCCTAACGTTACCCCGATCTCCTCATCGCTGGGCTCCGGGACCTCAAGCATGAGCGGTCGAAAAAGAACCGGCTCCTGTTCTGCCATGTCAAATGAATAACCCAGCCTCGCTACCGCCTGCGCGATCGGCAAGCGCGCAATGAAGCGCCGCCAGTTTTCATCCCGAAAGCCCTTCTCGGAACGGGCAAGCGCGGCAATGACAAGATCGCGGTCTTTCGCGCTCTTGAGCTGTTCGGCAAACAGGTTGTTGCACGAAGACATGATCCCCGGTGGGATGAGAGAAGGGGACTGCGAAATCACGTGCAGCCAAACGCCGTACTTGCGGCTATCCCGCCACATATTGGAAAACTGTTCGGCTGTGTATTGCGCCCCACCCCCATCATCATCGCTGCCGTAATCCGTGCCGGATAAAATCTTGTTCGCTTCCTCAAAGAAGATCTGCAGGTACTCATCCGGCGCGGATGCCCGTTTGATACGGCGCACCACCGAATCGGTGTAAATGTGCCATGCCGACCAACCCAGCAAAAACGCTTTGCTGAACTCATCCAGGAAGGAGCCTCCTTCGAGGATCACCACGCCCCACGGCCTTGCCAGGTCCTCTAATGCAAGCGTGTCTTCTCCTGGTTCATACTGCGTTGCCGCTGCACCTTGTACCAGTGGGTGCAGGCGATAGAGGATGCCTTCCAGTACGCCACGCAGCATTTGATCCCTGGGTGGTGTCGCTTCAAACTTGTCTTCCACGACGTCGTAAAGATCGGCCAGTCCCACCTTTCGGGATCTGCGCACGGCCAGCGCCTGGCGGCCATCGGGCGTAAGGTCTCCAAGCGCCGTGCCTTTTTTTGCACTGGCGGATTCATCTTCGTTGTCCTGCACTCTGCCCCACTCCGGATCTGCCCGCACATCCGGGTCATCGGCAAGAACACCAGCTCTGATGTAGATCTGTCTCAGCGCATCCCGCACTTCGCCCACCTGGCGTCGCACGCCCAGGCGGGAAATGGCCCCGAAGATGTCGCAGAACGCCCGCCACTGCATTTCCGGAGCGACGTTGCGTCCAATCTGAAGTGGGTTCCAACGGAACGGTCGCACGGCGCCCGGCCAGAGCTGGTAGATATCCACCTTGCCTTCGAGTCCCGGGGCGTTCATCAATGCCCGCCACCCTGCACCGAAGTCAAGGATCACGGTCCGCAATTTCCATTTCAGGGTTGTTTCATACGCCATGCGCACGGCCGCCACACTCTTGCCATATCCCGTGTCGCCGGCGAATGCCGTATGGAAGTGGCGCTCTTTGGTCAAGCGAAGCGGGACGTCTGTGAGATCGCCTGTCTCGGGGCTGATCTGATGGCCTAGCGTTACGTCCCCTTCCATGTTGGGATAGAAAGCAAGCGGCGGCAGTTTCTCTTGAATGGTTACTGCCGTGCCTTCCTCAAACAATCCGGGTGCGGTATATGCTGCGAGCTGGCCAGCGGTGAGTAATGTCGCCGTTCCCGTCCACAGCAGTCCCGCAAAGGGGTCGCTGTCGTCCAGCTCATCATTCGGGCGAAACGCTAAAGCTCTAGCGCGCAAGGCGTCCACCTCGTATCCGCCCGGAATAGTAAGCACAGGGGTTGGCACATTGGGTCCGTGGAACGCTTGAGGAATGAGCGCTTCGGCTGCCCGGACGCCTCGCTCGGAAGCGGTGAACATGAACGCTTCCGTCAGGAATCCGCCCTCTGCGGATGCCTGGTTTAATAAACCCTCCAGGCTGCGCATTACTTCTGTCAATCGATCTGCGACATCATCCTCGGTCTGCCATGATCGGCTCATCGAGACACCCGGAACCATGCCCGCCGAGAACCCTCCTCCGTATCCGGCGAACCCGCTTCTTCCCATGGCAATAGACCGCGCCAGGCTTTCGGCATGCGATCGAGACTGCGATTCGGATACCCCGTCTTGACTGGAGACGGTGTCGGATTCCCCGTGGCTTTTCGTCGTAGAGGCAAAATAGCTTTCCGACCAAGATTCACTCCTGCCGCGCGATTGCTGCTGACTTAGGGCGACGCTGTCGGACGACATCGTGCTCTGCGATGTTGTCGTTGAATGCTGCGTACCATGAGAGACATTGACCCCCGCTTCGCCCTTTACGATTACACCGCCCCCCACAGAAGCGTGCGCTCCCCACGAATCGCTTACGCCGCTGGACTGCGACACGCTGGAGCCTCTTCCCTCAGTGTGTGCGTCTGTCCGTCCGCGAGATTCGCTCTGGCTTTCTGTCACCGAGTGTCCAACGCTGCTGCCTGAAGTGTGCGCCTCGCTCTCGCTTTCCGTGTGCGCCTGGCCTTCGCTGTGCGATCGGCCCCACCCATCCGCTACTCCATCGCTCACGCCTGCTGCTTCCCCTTCAGCGCTTGAGTATCCGCCGCCATGAGAGCCTGAGATTGCTGCCATCAAGGGCAGGCTGATGTTGAAGCCGATGCTGATAGCTCCCTTTCGGCGTGAAGCGACGTTTGAGGCGACTTCGGCTACTTTGATGAGACCCTCTGCAAGCGGGCGTCTTCCCATGTGAGCCGCAGTCACCAAGAACACAAAGTCCTCTTTGATCTTGGCGAGCCCGCGGAACAAGATCTCGTTTTGTTGGCTTGCCAGGTCCTCATCGACTTCGCCCAATGAACCATCACGACCGAGGCCTCGCTTCGCCATGCGGGGATCCGGGTGGCCAAGAATGGCCAGCACGTTACGGCCCGAGCGCTGGATGAGAAAATCAAGCAGCCATTCAACTCGCTGTAGCGACGGATCCGCAAGTCTGGCCTGCGGGTAATTGGCGATCACGGCTTCGACGGCCGCCATTCGCCGCATCGTCTCGGCCGAGGCGGTCTCCCGTGTAATGCCCTCGGCTGCAGCTCCGTAATACTGCACCAGTCCCAGCCGCTCCGGAGAGAACATCCCGGCCGCGGTATATACAAAATCCACTTCTGCGTTATACAGACCGCGCACGGCAGCCCACTGCTTTCCAAGGACATCGGGATCATCCCGAACCTCGACGGGAAGGAATGCGAGCTCGCGAAGCGCGACACACCGGAAAACGGGAGTCTCATTAGTGGCTATGCGAAACCATAGATAGCTAAGTTTGTCTTCGTGGGTTTCGATTCCACTGTCGAGTATGTGCATGTCACACCCCTCACCCCTTCGTACAATTGCCGCGTATAAGGAAGGACTTAGCCCTCACCCGGGAGATCGTCCGGCCTTCCGGCAGGACAAATGCGGTCTCTCGACTGGCCCAAGCCGGATCGATAGTCCTGCCTCCCTCCGGCCTCTCGCTCCGACCATCTGAGCGGTCTCTCGCCCAGTGCGCTTGCGCACAAGAACAAGGCTATCTCTCCCTCCCCCTGGCTCTTACCGTGTAGATCATGTCCGCCGGTGTGCCCGGCGTCGGCGGGTGCACAAAAATGCCCTGCAGGATCAGCCCCAGATAGCCCAGAGGCAAGATGATCCACAACCCCCACACTGCGATCGTGTTCAGGAACGATCGGCCTTGCGCGATCACTTGATCGGCCTCCCCACCGACAACCACACCCGACCAGGCGTGTGGGTCGAGTCGGCTGGTGTAGGCCGCGTATGCAGCAAATCCCAAAGCGGCGAAGGCATACAGCGCCAGCCCGCCGTTCACCCTCCACCTCAGCGCCGTTGGGTTGAACGTGTCCAGGCGCACGCCGATTGCCCCTGCCCATGCCATCAATGCCAATATGACAGGGACCGGCGCCGGCACGATGAAACCGGCCAGCAAGCAAAGTCCGCCTGTTGCTGCAACCCAGGGCAGGTGTTCTTTCCTGGCGGTTATCGCAAGCCAGATCAAGGGCGGAAGGATCAGTAGTACGGCCAGGTTATCCACCAGTGTGTAGATGATGGCCAACAATCCGTTGAGTATCCAAACGGGCCAAATCAGCGGTGGGTTCATTCGGACAACGTCGCCTCGTGCATCCAGACATTAAAGCTTCCGCCGCCTTCATTAATAGAGCGCGGCCCGGAGACGGGCGTGCCGGTCGTCATTGCCCGGAGTGATAGCAGCCAGAATCCTGGGTCCTTAAGCTGCGTTCGCAAGTTGATCCACTCCCAGATGAACGTGCCGCTGCCGGTTGTCGTGCCCCCTGCGCCCGGGGAAAATTCCCAATCCGGCTGATACAGATCGGCGCCCGGGTAACGATCCTGCAGCTCACCATGCTGAATCCATTCTCTGGAAGCTTGCGAAAGGTTCGCCTGTGGTCGCACCCAGTTCAGCTGCTCAACGTAGACATCTACGTGTTTGACGCACTCAACCCTGGGTTGGCCCCCTTCGGATTGCCAGTTGCTATCGTTCTCCATCCATTCGAACCACCGATCGGCCCCCTGAATGTCGTCATACCTGGATGCTGGACCAGGACAGCCGCTGCCGGTCCCTTCGGGAACCGAATAGCAAACCCGCTGGTCGTAATGGACTATCTCTTCATACCAAGTGTGAATTGTCGGATCGATCTCAATCCGCCATTGAATGTCCGCACCTCGTTTGGCGGGATCTTGACCAATGACGACTGGATATGGAGGGGCTACGAGTTCGGCCGTGACCCGGATCTCGCCCAGCTCGACCGTATCGGCGGGACAATATACAGCCGGCGGAGGGGCTGGAGGTGGAGGAGCTTCGCCTGCTTCCAGCGCGGCAAGCCACTCTTCATATGAGCCGATGATCTCAGGAAAAATTATTTCACAGTCCTTACCGTCTCCGCACCAAACATCCATTCCTAAGGTCTGATTCCAAATGGCAAGAGCAAACAAATAATCCGATGCGATTTCGCTATCTGGATTTGGATTCCAAATACACAAATCCCCGTTGTAATTCCAGCACATATCTGTCTGGCCCGACGGTAGTCCTTGGCCATATTCTTGTTCAAGGGTAAAGTCCCAATCCGGATCGTATCCAGGGACAACACACCAATTAGGATCGCATACAATTTCCCATTCAATTTGCGTATCATCGACGTGTGTCGTAACTGCTATGGTTTCGCTCACTTCCGCTTGTGACCAATCGAAGCCTACGGGCGCCTCTTCGCCAGGATCTTCTTCAACCGTATATCCCGTGGTATCGGGGTCGTAGTCGTCTGGTTCTCCTTCCCAGTCTTCCTTGCCCGGAACATTCTCCCAATCACTATCGTCAGAGTCGTCTTCCGTTTGAGCGTATGCCACATTCAGTGGTTGCATGAAGATTATGATTAATACACAGAAGCTAATGAGCGCTTTTTTAACGGCGGTTATGATTCTCATTGCCACACCTCGCCTTCAGTCCCCGCTCGATCACTTCGGAGTTCATAAGCGTATATCCTAAACACCTCCCATCCCCCATCATCGTTTTTGATCAATCGGAATTCCAAAACGACATAGCCTCCCTCGATGGCTAGCCCTTCATCGTCAAGTCTCTGAACAGTAACTGCAACATCAAAGGCGCTGCCTC
>Ga0315534_1000704_pt1 | contig 23528 bp, 21 predicted proteins | sample SalMarSW160240MG_FD_203094 | JGI IMG/M metagenome (GOLD analysis project Ga0315534, IMG submission 203094) | Salt marsh sediment microbial communities from the Plum Island Ecosystem LTER, Massachusetts, United States - Salt Marsh Sediment SW1602-40 ...
CGGCGGCCTCCCGAGCGAGCGCGCGGTCGTCCGGACGCTCCTCGTCGGGCACCGACGCGTCGTCGTCGGCGAACCCACCGACCGCGGCGAACGCCGACAAGAGGTGCGTGACCTGCGCGTCGACGACGCCCTCGGCGACGTCGCCGGCGCGCACCGCCCCGGCGAGCGCGGGGCCGAAGAAGCGCCCGGGTCCCGGCATCTCGAGGTCACAGCCGGCGTGCGCCGAGCCGATGGTGGAGCCGGCGGCGAACCAGTCGGTGAGCACGAACCCCTCGAACCCCCACTCGCCGCGCAGGATGTCGGTGATCAGGCCCCGCTGCTCGGAGCAGAACGGTCCGTTGACCCGGTTGTAGGCGGTCATGATCCCGAGCGCGCCGCCATCGCGCACCGCGAGCTCGAACGGGACGAGGTAGAGCTCGCGCAAGGTGCGCTCGTCGATCACCGAGTTGATCGTGTGCCGCTCGAACTCTGCCTCGTTGCCGACGAAGTGCTTCACGGTCGTGACGACGCCCTCGGACTGGGCGCCCCGGACGAATGCGGCCGCGAGCCGCCCGGCGAGGAGCGGGTCCTCCGAGTAGCACTCGAAGTTCCGACCGGCGAGGGGCGAGCGGTGCAGGTTGACCGTCGGCGCCAGCAGCCCGCGACAGCCCTTCCCGCGGGCGTCCCGTCCCACCGCACGACCGAGGCGTTCGACGAGTGCCCGGTCCCAGGTCGCGCCGAGCGCGCTGCCGCACGGGATGGACAGCGACGGTGTCGCACCCTGGCCCGGAAGCGTCGGGCCCCGTGCACCGCTCGGCCCGTCGGTGACCGAGAACGCCGGGATCCCGAGTCGATCGATCGGGAGTGTCGACCACATGTCGGCGCCCGCGGTGAGGGCCGCCTTCTCGTCCAGCGTCAGCTGCGCGACCAGCGAGGGGATGTCGGGGGCGTCGTGTCGGTCCACGACCAATCGTACGATCCGACGCGCGGCGCGGGACTCAAGGGGCTTCGAGCTGCTCCATGAGCTCGAGTCGCGTGCCGCCGGGTGCCTCGACGAACGCGATCCGGCGGGTCCCGAAGGCGCCCGAGACGACCGCAGGACCCCAGAGCACTGCGTGGCCCGCGAGGTCGCCGACGAGGTCGTCGGTGAAGAGCGCGGGGTGGAGGAAGCCCTCGTCGGGCAGGTCGACCACATCCTCGTAGATGGCGCGTGTGAACAGCGTGATCATCACCGGACCGAGGAACACGTCGGCGCGCTCCGCGCCGCTCCAGGTCATGCGGTCCCGCACCTCGGCGCCGGCACGCTCGTAGAACTCGATCGCCGCGTCGAGGTCGCGAACCTTCACCGCGAGGTTGGCCATGCCCGTGATGCTCATGTCACGGACGGTAACCGTCGATGCCGGCTTCGGCGGCAGCGGGCTACGACCGAGCGCTCCTCGCGACCGTGCGAGCCAGGATCCCGAGGGTCGCGCGCAGCGCGCCCTCGGAGATGATCGGGAAGATGTCGGCTTCCTTCCAGACCTCGTCGATCGTCGACCAGTCGTAGTAGGAGGTCACAAGCGTGCCGTCGTCGTTCGGCTCGAGCGTGTAGCCGTAGATGTGGCCCATCGGCGGCTGGATCTGCCCGTCGACGGTCCACGCGATCTCCCGGTCGGGTTCGAACGTCGTGATCACCACCGTGACGTCGTACCGGCCCATCGGGTAGTCGTTGAGCGCCTCGCGGTCCATATGCACGACGAACCGGTCGCCCGCGGCGCTCGCGGGCTCACCCGTCGCGTCCATGAGCATGCCGGAGCTGTCGATCGTGACGTGACCGTGCGGGTCGCGCAGGACCTCGAAGATCGTGTGCGGGTCGGCGGCGATGGTGCGCTCGACCTCGATTCGTTCCGTCGTCATCGCGTGCATCCTGCCACTCGGCGAGGTCGGCTGGAGCGTCTCCGGACGGCCGGGGCATCAGCCGCGGCTGCGCGCGGCCCGACACCACGATGCGGTGTTACGTTCGCCCGACGATCCGAGGGGGGTAGATGCAGTCGAGGCGGTGGCTCGCGAAGGTCGGTCTGATCGTGAAGGTCGGTCTGCTCGCGGTCATGGTGGTGGCGACGGTCGTCGCGGGCGTGCCCGTGGCCGCCCAGGACGAGAAGCCGGCGGCAGGGGAGATCGGCGTGAGGGCCGACGAGATCCGCGTCGCGGTCGTCGCCGACGTCGAGAACCCGCTCTCGCCAGGCCAGTTCCAGAGCCAGGTCGACGCCATGCGGGCGTACGCCGAGTACGTGAACGACAACGGTGGGATCGCCGGGCGCGACCTGGTCATCGACTTCATCGACTCGCGGCTCAACCCCGACGAGGCGCGCAACGCGACCATCACGGCGTGCGCCGAGGACCTCGCCATGGTGGGCACCGCCGTCGTGTTCATGAACAACGTCGACGACATGGTCGGCTGTGTCGACTCGAAGGGCTCCCCGACCGGCGTCCCAGACATCAACACGTTCTCGCAGGAGCTCGCCCACCAGTGCTCACCGGTCTCGTACTCGGTGAGCCCACCCCAGCTCGACTGCGCGACCAAGGACGACGCGACGAAGACCTATCGGACCTCGCTCGGCCAGGTCCGGTACTACGTGTCGCAGCACAAGGATCTCCACGGCATCTGCGTCGGTCCTTCCGACCTCAAGTCGACGGAGATCACCGGGCGCGTGCACTGCGAGGCCGTCCGCGAGCTCGGCATCCCGACCGACGGCGAGGGCTTCTTCGGCGTCTCGGCTCGCGCGCCGCAGAGCGCCCTGACACCGATCATCGTCGCCGCGAAGGCCGATGACGTCACCTACCTGTACTCGCTCGCCGGCTACCAGCAGGTCATCTCGCTGCGCAAGGAGGCCAAGCTCCAGGGCCTCGACAGCGTGGAGGTGTGGGACTGCTCGCGCTCCTGCTACAGCGACGAGTTCCTCGAGGGCGGCGGCGCCGACGTCGAAGACCAGTACAGCTTCCTCAACACGCTCCCGCTCGACGAGACGAAGCAGAACAAGGCGCTGCGGACCTACGTCAAGTACGTCGGGAAGGACAAGGCCGACGCGTTCGGTGAGACCGGCTGGGCGGCCGGCGTGCTCTTCCACCAGGTCATCGACGAGATCGTCGATGCCGACGGCATCAACGGCATCACACGCGCCCGGATCCTCGAAGAGCTGTCGAAGACCCAGGACTTCGACGCGGGCGGGCTGCTCGCGACGACCAACGTCGGGAAGCGCATGCCGAGCGACTGCTACAACCTCCAGCAGGTCCAGGACGGCACGTTCGTCCGCGTCCATCCCAAGAAGCCGGGCACGTTCGACTGCAACCCGAAGAACGTCGCGACCGTGAAGCTCGCCGACTAGCTGTGCTCGGGGGGCGCGCGTGCAGACCGGTCCGCGCAACCCGTACCTCGCCGACTCGGGCTATCCGATCGCGCACGGACGCTGCGACCAGCAGGACAACACGCCGGGCCGCGGGCCGACCGGACCGACGGAGGTGCTCGGGCCGGACGCGCTCCAGTACACGTGGTTGGGCCCGGGGCACTTCGGCGGCCTGATCTCGTCGCCCTATCCGGACGGGCGACGCGTCATCTGGAGCAACGGCCGTCAGACCATCGCCAAGCTCGACTACGACACGCTCGACGTGCTGGCGACGCTCACGACCGGTGACCAGGAGGTCACACCACAGCCCGAGCTCGAGGCGCACGTCGCCGGACTCGACGCTCTCCGGGGACAGGAGGCCGTCGACCACGCAGTCACGCTGGCCGCCCGGTATCTCGTCGGCCTCGACGGCGTGTACGCGCTCGTCGACCGCGACAACACGCTCTTCCTCGGTCGCGCGACGGCCGTCGTCGCGTACGCCGAGGCGGACCGGTCGGATCCCGGTTCGCCCATCGCGGAGCACGCCCGCTGGGACAAGCCCGCGCACATCGAGGGGAGCTTCGTCGGCGTCAACCTCACGTTCGACGGACGCCTGCTCCTGTCGACCGACCATGGCTGGCTGGTCTGCCTCGCGCGCGACTTCAGCGAGTACGAGGCGATCAGGCTCCCGGGCGCGGCCGAGCACGCGGCGCCGCACTGGGAGCGCATGCTCGCAGCCGGTCTCGGCGGGTACGGATGGGTCCGTACGAGCCTCTGCGTCGACGAGGACAACGGCATCTACGTGAGCTCGGTCGACCGCACGCACAAGGTCGTGTGGACCGGGGATCGGTTGTCGCTCGACGAGGCCGACGGTGCCTGGTCGGCCGAGTACCGCAACGGGCGCGGCTGGGGATCGGGGACGACGCCGTCGCTCATGGGGTTCGGTTCCGACGAGGACCGCTTCGTCGTGATCGGCGACGGCGACGACGTGGTGAACATCACGCTGTTCTGGCGCGACGAGATCCCCGACGACTGGCAGCAGCTCCCGAACGCTCCGTCGCGGCGCATCGCGGGCATCGGCCCCGCGCACATGGGCGGCCCCGAGCGGCCCGCGATCCAGACCGAGCAGTCGATCACGGTGAGCGGCTACGGCGCGATGACCGTGAACAACGAGCCGCTGACGACCGTGGGCGGCATCCGGGGCACGCTCTTCTCGTTCTTCCTCGGGCACGACCCCGCGTACACGCCGCACGGCCTCCACAAGTACGAGTGGGACCCCCGGCGTCGGAGCTTCGACGAGGCGTGGGTGTGCACGACCGTGTCGTCGCCCAACTCGGTGCCGTTCGTGTCGCAGGCCTGTGACCTCGTCTACACGTGCGGGGCGCGTGACCGGCAGTGGACGATCGAGGCGGTCGACTGGTCGACCGGCGAGCCGCGCTTCCACTACGTGACGGGCGGCTCGCAGTTCAACACCCTCGGCGCTGGTGTGACGATCGACGACGACGGCCGATTGCTGTTCGGCACCATCTTCGGCAAGACACGGATCCTGCGCACGTCGGGATGAGCGGCCGAGCAACGCGCATCCGGCGAACCGGTTGCGGCGCGTGGTCGCAGGTCATCGTGCTCGAGGACCAAAGGCCCTGGTCGCGCCCCGGTCCGATCCCGAGACTCGCACGAGGGAGATCCCTCGGGTGAACGCACGGGTCAAGACGAGGAGCGACGATGACGAACGTCCAGTCAGCGGGCGGGTCTCCCTGGGAGCGCGGTGGGACCCGCTTCTGGATCGTCAGCGTCTCCCTTCTCGCCGTCTTGGCCACGGTGATCTCGATGGTCGCGATCGTCATCTCGCACCCGAAGGATGACGAGGTGTCGGTGGCGACCGATGGCCAGACCGCGGCTGCCGAGTTCCCCGGCCGCGAGATCGATCTGGGGGCAGAGCCCGACGAGTCGTTCGAGCCCCGCGACCCGAAGGCACCGCCCGCGCCGGAAGGAACGCTGCACCAGATCACGATGACGGCCACCGAAGAAGAGCTCGAGATCGCGCCGGGCTTCAAGCAGACGATGTGGACCTTCGACGGCAAGGTTCCGGGTCCGGTGCTGCGGGGCAAGGTCGGCGATACGTTCGAGATCACGCTCGTCAACGACGGCACGATCGGGCACTCGATCGACTTCCACGCGAGCAAGGTCGCCTGGAACGACGAGATGCGCACGATCGACCCCGGCGAGGAGCTCGTCTACCGCTTCACGGCGAAGCACGCGGGCATCTTCATGTACCACTGCGGAACGCCACCGGTGCTGCACCACATCGGCAACGGGATGTACGGCGCGGTCATCATCGACCCGCCCGATCTCGCGCCGGTCGACCACGAGCTCGTGATGATGCAATCCGAGCTGTACACCGCGCCGGCAGGCGAGGTCGCGTCCCTCGAGAAGATGCTCGCCGATCGTTGGGACGCGGTCGTCTTCAACGGCTACCCCAACCAGTACCAGCATCGCCCCATTCGCGTCGAGCCCGACCAACGCATCCGCGTGTGGGTCATGGACGATGGCCCGTCGGAGAACTCGTCCTTCCACGTCATCGGCACGATCTTCGACACGACGTTCAAGGAGGGCACCTACCTGCTTCGCCCCGACGCCCGCCAGGGCGGCAGCCAGACCCTCGACCTCCAACCCGCGCAGGGTGGCTTCGTCGAGTTCAGCTTCGACGTCGCCGGCCTGTACCCATTCGTCACGCACAAGTTCTCGAGCGCGTCGATCGGGGCTGTCGGCCTCTTCCAGGCCGGCGACGTGGCACCGGACGAGGGCGGCGCCGACAGCTGACCGCAAGCAGGTTCCGGCCGTCCACGGCTCCGGACGCCGCCGATAGCGTGCCTCGGATGGTGGATTGGCGGCGAGTCACATTCGGCGTGATCGCCCTCGTCGGAGTGATGGCCGCGGGAGTCGTCGGCTACATCGGGTTCGGTTTCGGCACGCTCGACGCCCTGTACCAGACGGTCACCACCGTCACGACCGTCGGATTCCGAGAGGTGCGGCCGCTCTCGGATCCCGAGCGAGTGTTCACCATCGTCCTCATCCTGGTGGGAGTGGGGACCGCGCTGTACACGCTCAGCGCGCTCATCGAGGTGCTGGTCGGCGGCGCGATCGGCGGCGTCTTCGGGAGGCGACGGATGGAACATCGGATCAACGCGATGCGAGAGCACGTGATCATCTGTGGGTGGGGTCGAGTCGGGCGAACGATCTCCCGGGAGCTCGCGGCGGCGGGACAGGACCACGTCGTGGTCGAGCTCGATGAGGCAAAGGTCGAGTCGCGGACGACCGCGTCGGTGGTCGGCGACGCGACCGACGACGTCGTGCTCAGGCGTGCCGGGCTCCAGCGCGCCCGCGCGCTCGTGGCCGCGCTCGACAACGACGCCGCCAACCTCTTCGTGACGCTGAGCGCTCGCAGCATCAAACCTGACTTGTTCATCGTGTCGCGTGTCCGGATCGAGGAGAACGAGGAGAAGCTGCGGCGAGCCGGCGCGGACCGGCTCATCAACCCCCAGAGCATCGGCGGCTCACGCGCGGCAGCGTTTCTCCTGCAGCCGCACGTCACCGAGTTCCTCGACGTGGTCATGCACGACCGAGACATCGAGTTCCGGCTCGAGGAGATGACGGTGACGTCGAGCTCCGTCCTGACCGGCTCCAACATCAAGGACGCGCACATCCGCGACAAGACCGGCGCACTGGTGCTCGCCCTCCGAGAGCCCGACGGGACGTTCGTGACGAACCCCTCCGCCGACGAGGTCATCTGCAGCGGCCAGGTGCTCATCGCGATCGGGACGAGGGAGGAGCTCGCCGCCCTCGCCGCGCTCGTCGCCCAGCGCCGCGCGACGGTGTGAGCGCGACGCGGGACGGCTCGACCGTGAGCGCGCCGCTGTGGGAGCCGACGCCCGATCGGGTGGCCGCCGCGAACCTCCGGGCGTTCTCCGATGCGGCCCGTCGGAGCTCCGGCCGTGCGCTGACCACGTACCCCGAGATCCACCGCTGGTCGGTGGAAGACCCAGCGGGCTTCTGGGCGAGCGTCTGGGACTTCTGCGGAGTCGTCGGAGACCGCGGCGGGACCGTCGTCGCGTCGTCGCCCGACTTCTGGCGCACGAGGTTCTTCCCGGGCGCGATCGTCAACTACGCGGAGAACCTCCTCGGACGCGCCGACGATGGTGCCGCGCTCCTCTTCGTGCGGGAGGACGGCCGGCGCCGCACGTGCTCGTGGCGCGAGCTGCACGAGCTCGTCTCGCAGCTCCAGCAGGCGTTGCGCGCGTCGGGCGTCGGCCCGGGTGATCGCGTCGCCGCATGGTTGCCCAACGTCCCCGAGGCGTACGCGCTCCTGCTCGCCGCGTCGAGCATCGGTGCCGTCTTCTCGTCGTGCTCACCCGACTTCGGCACCCGGGGCGTCGTCGACCGCTTCGGGCAGATCGAGCCCTCCGTCCTCTGCGCCGTCGACGGCTACCGCTACGGCGGCGAGCGGTTCGACTGCCTCGGGCGGCTCCGCGAGATCGTCGCGCAGCTCCCGTCGGTGCGCACCGTCGCCGTGCTGTCGTACCTCGACGACGCGCCCGATCTCTCCGCGATCGAGCGTGCCGTCGACTGGCACGAATGGATCGGCGCCCACGCGCCGACCCCCGTCGAGTTCGCGGCGCTGCCGTTCGACCACCCGCTCTACGTGCTGTATTCGTCGGGCACGACCGGCCTCCCCAAGTGCATCGTGCACCGCGCCGGCGGCGTGCTGCTCAAGCACCTGGTCGAGCACCGCCTGCATGCCGACGTGCGACCCGACGACCGCGTCTTCTACTTCACCACCACCGGATGGATGATGTGGAACTGGCTCGCCTCGGCACTCGCGAGCGACGCCACGGTCGTCGTCTACGACGGGGCGCCCGTCCGGGGCGAGGGCACCCCCCTGTGGGAGCTGGCCGGGCGTGAGTCGGTCACGCTGTTCGGGACGTCGGCAAAGTACCTCGAGACGTGCGAGAAGCTCGGGCTGCGCCCGAAGGAGGACCACGACCTGAGCGCGCTCCGCACGATCACGTCGACGGGATCGCCGCTCTCGCCCGAGGGCTTCGAGTACGTGTACCGAGACGTCAAGGCCGACGTGCACCTGGCGTCGATCTCGGGAGGCACCGACCTGTGCGGCTGTCTCGTCGCCGGAGACCCGACGGGTCCGGTGTGGGCCGGCGAGATCCAGCGCCCGGGCCTGGGGATGGCGATCGACGTGGTCGACGACGCGGGCCGGTCGCTGGGGCCGCACCAGGGCGGCGAGCTCGTGTGCTGCGCGCCGTTCCCCTCGATGCCGCTCGGCTTCTGGGACGACCCCGACGACGTGCGCTACCGCTCCACGTACTTCGCGCGCTTTCCCGGCATGTGGCACCAGGGTGACTTCGCCGAGTGGACCGAGCATGGCGGCATCGTCATCCACGGGCGCTCCGACGCGACGTTGAACCCGGGCGGCGTGCGGATCGGCACCGCGGAGATCTACCGCCAGGTCGAGGGCATCGACACCGTGCAGGAGAGCCTCGTCATCGGACAGCGCTGGGGCGACGACGTCCGCATCGTCCTGTTCGTCGTGCTGCGCGAGGGTGCGGAGCTCGACGCCGACCTGGAGACGACGATACGGCGGCGAATCCGGGCCGGCGCGTCGCCCCGCCACGTGCCGGCACGGATCGTCGCGGTGCGCGACCTGCCGCGCACCCGCAGCGGCAAGCTCAGCGAGCTGGCGGTCCGTGCCGTCGTGCACGACGAGCCGGTCAAGAACACCGAGGCGCTCGCGAATCCCGAGGCGCTCGACGAGTTCCGCAGCCTCGAGGAGCTCGCACGATGAGCCCGCACTCGCGGATGCGGAGCGTGCTCTTCGCGCCCGCGAGCCGCCCCGACGTGCTGCGCAAGCTGCCTCGCAGCGGTCCCGATGCGGTCGTCCTCGACCTCGAGGACGCCGTGCCGCCCGACGGGAAGGTGGAGGCGAGACGGCACGCGCGTGAGGTCGGGACCGAGCTCGCCGTCGCGCACCCTGAGCTGGCGGTGCTCGTGCGGGTGAACGCCCGCTCGTCCGACTGGTTCACCGCCGACGTGCGCGACGCGCTCGCGCCTGCGCTCTTCGGTGTCGTGGTGCCGAAGGTCGAGGCCGTCGCGGACGTCGAGGCGGTCGCGGGTTCGCTCGAGGACGCCGGTCTCTCGACGCTGGCCGTGCTCGCGGGGATCGAGACCGCGGCCGGCGTCGCGCGCGTCGAGGAGCTGCTGCGTCCGCCGGTGTCGGCGGCGTACTTCGGCGCCGAGGACTTCATCGCCGACATGGGAGGCACCCGCACCGAGGCGGGCATCGAGGTGCTGTACGCGCGGTCTCGAGTCGCGCTCGCCGCCCGACTGACCGGCGTGCACGCCATCGACCAGATCGTCGCGAGCTTCGACGACGACGAGCGCTTCCTCGTCGACGGTCGCGAAGGGCAGGCGATCGGCTACCGAGGGAAGCTGTGCATCCACCCGGCGCAGGTGCGGCTGGCGAACGAGATCTTCTCGCCGTCCGCCGACGAGCTCGACCGAGCGCGTCGGCTGCTCGCCGCCTACGAGCAGGCTCGGCGGGCCGGCGAGGCGGCGATCGCGTTCGAGGGCCAGATGGTCGACCAGCCGATGGCGCGCCGCGCCCGGGCCACCCTGGAGCTCGACGACACCACACCGGACGACGTCGCAGAGCAGGGCCGGTGAGCGCCTCGCCTGGCGGCGTCGCGCAGCTGCACTTCACGTCGATGCTCGCGACGCGCGATCCTGACCTTCTGTCGAGGTACGACGATCGGGGGGCCGATGCTGCGCGATGACGTACGAGCGATCTCCGTCGACGACCACGTGATCGAGCCGCCGAACGTGTTCGTCGATCACATCGAGGCGCGCTTTCGGGATCGGGCGCCGCGCATCGTCGATCGTGACGGCGCGGAGGGATGGCTCTGGGAGGACCGGTTCTACCCGCTGTCGTTCCAGGGGAACGAGGCGACGCGCAAGTTCCGTCCGGGCGAAGCAGGGCACGGCGAGGATCTGTACGCACGACGCTACGAGGACATGATCCCGGCCGCGTACGACGTGCACGAGCGCGTTCGGGCGATGGACGACGACGGCGTGTGGGCGGAGCTGCTCTTCCCGACGTTCCCGCGATTCGGCGGGACCCAGTTCCTGGAGGCCGACGACCCGGACCTGGCGCTGGCGATGGTGCGGGCGTGGAACGACTGGATGATCGACGAGTGGTGCGATGCCTACCCGGATCGCTTCATCCCGCAGACGCTCGTCCCACTGTGGGACGTCACCGCCGCGGTCGCCGAGATCGAGCGGTGTGCCGCCAAGGGCTCCCGCGCGGTGCTGTTCGTCGAGAACCCCCATCCGCTCGGGCTGCCGTCGTTCCCGACCGGGCACTGGCGTCCGGTGTTCGAAGCGTGCAACGAGACCGAGCTGCCGCTGTCGATGCACATCGGCACCTCCATGGGCCTCATCCGTCCGTCACCCGAGACCACACCGTCGGTCGGCATCGCCCTGTGCGGCATCAACTCCATGAGCGCACTCGGCGACCTGATCTTCAGCGGCGCCTTCAACGGCTTGCCGAGCTGTCGCGTCGCCCTCTCCGAGGGTGGGGCCGGGTGGGTGCCGTACGTGCTCGAACGCCTCGACTACACGTGGGAGCGCAGTCGATACGAGGGCCTCGAGAACACCGCGCCGCCCTCCGAGGTCTTCGCCGAGCACGTCTGGGTGTGCATGATCTCCGACCGCTACGCGATCCGGAACCGCGACCTGATCGGCGTGGACAAGCTCATGTGGGAAGCCGACTTCCCGCACAACGACTCGAACTGGCCGAACAGCCGCAAGATCCTCGCCGAGGCGCTGCTCGACGTCCCCGACGACGAGGCGCAGCGCATGGCCGAGCTCAACGCCCGCGAGCTCTACCGGTTCCCCCGCTCGTAGAGGCCGGCGTCGCAACCCGGGGGTGATCGCGAGCCGCAGCGTTCGGGAAGAGGACGAAGGTCTCTAGGCGGGTCGTGCTCGGCGGGTCCACACTGACGTGATGCGGCGCTTCCGTGATCGTCAGGAGGCAGGGCGGGTGCTCGCGCAAGAGCTCGCGCCGCTCGTGGCTGAGCGCCCGATCGTCGTCGGCTTGCCTCGGGGTGGTGTGCCGGTGGCGTTCGAGGTGGCCCGGGCGCTCGACCTGCCGCTCGACGTGATCGTGGTCCGCAAGGTCGGCGTCCCGTTCCAGCCCGAGGTCGGCGTCGGTGCCGTCGGCGAGGACGGTGTCCGCATCCTCGACACCGACATGATCCGCAGACTCGGGATCGCGCCGAACGAGCTCGCGGCGGTGGAAGAGCGCGAGCGCGCCGAAGTCGTGAGGCGCGCCACGCGGTTGCGCACCGGTCTCCCGCCCGTGCCGCTCGAGGGCCGGGTCGTCATCATCGTCGACGACGGCATCGCCACCGGGGGGACCGCGCGCACTGCCGTGGCAGTCGCCCGGGCGCACGGTGCCGCACGCGTGATCGTGGCGGCTCCCGTCGCGTCGCGCGAAGCGGTCGCGCTTCTCGCAAAGGAGGCCGACGCGGTGATCTGCCCCGAGCAGCCCGAGCTCTTCGGCGCGGTCGGCGCGTACTACTCGGACTTCAGTGCTGTGTCCGAAGACCAGGTGGTTGCCCTGCTCGCAGCGAGCCGGGTGCTCGACGGCGGAGTGCGGGTGCCGCTCGACGGGGTGAGCCTCGACGGCGACCTCTCGGTACCACCGGCGGCGCGGGGCCTGATCGTGTTCGCGCACGGCAGCGGCAGCAGCCGCCACTCCCCGCGCAACCGCTTCGTCGCACAGGTCTTGAACGAAGGTGGTCTCGCGACGCTGCTGCTCGACCTCCTCACCACCGACGAGGCGCTCGACCGCTCGAACGTGTTCGACATCGACATGCTCACGCAGCGTCTGATCGCCGCCGTCGACTGGGCTTCGGACGCGCCCCGGACGGCGGCACTTCCGGTCGGCCTGTTCGGTGCCAGCACCGGGGCCGCGGGCGCGTTGCGTGCTGCGGCGTTGATGCCCGACCGCGTCGATGCCGTCGTCTCCCGCGGGGGGCGGCCCGACCTCGCGGGCTCGGCGCTGGCCGCGGTGCGGGCGCCTGCGCTGCTCATCGTCGGCGGTCGCGACGACGTGGTGCTGGGGCTCAACGAGGACGCGGCCGAGCAGCTCACGTGCGAGCACCAGCTCGTCGTCGTCCCCGGTGCGACGCACCTCTTCGAGGAGCCCGGCACGCTCGAGACCGCGGCGGGACTCGCCCGGGCCTGGTTCCTGCGGCACCTCGGCTCGGTGGGGGAAGCGCCCGCCACCACCAGCGGGGGCCACCGCGTGACGTAGCCGGCGATGGTGCAGGCGGACGCGGCCGATGCGCGCGAGCTTCAGCCGGGCGCGACCCCGTGCCCGGGTGGCACGAGCACGACAGGGAGTCCGCTGTGGTGCAGCACCTTGAGCGCGGTGCTGCCGAGGCGCAGACCGGTGATGCCGCCGGTGCCTCGGGTCCCGACGACGAGCAGCCCCGCCTGGTTCCGGACGCCTGCGTCAGTGAGCCCGGCGACGGGCTCGTGCTCGACGACGTCGATCTCGGTCGGGATGCCGGCGTCGCGCAGCGGCGCCACCCACGTCGCGCAGTGCTCGAGCGCGTGCTGGTACCAGCTGTCGGGATCGGTGTGCGGCACCCACTCGGCCAAGGGCAGCTCGGCGTGCACGGCGATCACCTCGGCCCCGAGGGCGGAGGCGACCTCGCGGCACCAGAGGACCGCTTCGGCGCTGCCGGGGGATTCGTCGACACCGACGAGGATGCGCTGCGGCGATGAGCGGCGGGCGCTGGCGGGCACGAGCGCCAGGGGGAGCATCGTGTGGTGCGCGAGATGGTGCGCGACGCTCCCGAGATGCAGTGCGTGGGGATGGCTCCCGGTACCCCGAGCGCCGACCACGAGGAGGTCCGCCTGCTGGCGCCGGGCGCCCTCGAGCAGCTCGTGGCGCGGGTCGCCTTCGAGCAGCACCGGACGGTACGGCTGGTCACGCTGTCGAACGTCGTCGCACCACTCCTCGTCGAGCACCCGGCGAGCTTCGCGGCGCAGCTCCTCGAGGTGCTCGTGCGGCAGCTCGGCCTCGTCGGGCGTCCAGGCCCTGGCGACGACGAGCTCCGCGCCCGTCGCCGACGCCAGGTCCGTCGCCCACCGCACCGCCGCTCCGCCGCTCGCCGAGCCGTCCGTGCCCACCAGGACTCGCTGCATCACCGTCGCTCCTCGCGCGCTGCCGGTCTCGGACCACCGCCGCAACGGCCGGCGCTCCCGTCCGGGCATCTTCTCGTCGTCCGTGCCCTCGGGCCAGGGCCCTTGGTCCTTCGCTCACGAGGACCGAGGGCGCTGGTTCTCGACCCGGCCGTGCGGGTAGAAGTGACAGGATGCCGCCGCAGCGTCGAGCGCACACCCGAATCCGTCGTCGTGGCGAGCCATGGCCACGCTGAGCGACTTCCTCCGTCGAGTACGACCCGTCGCCGCGCCCGGCCCGCCGGCGCGGGCCGGGGTTCCCGTCGACCGGGCCGCGCAGCTCGCCGAGGAGCTGGCCCCCGTCTTCGCGGCGCTGCGCAGCACGCAGGAGCAGGCCACTGCGGTCGTCACCGACGCGCATGGCGAGGAAGACCGGCGACGCGCGGCCGGCCGCACCCAGGTCGACGCGGTGCTCGCGAACGCGCGTCAGCAGGCCGACGCGGCGAGGGCACAGGCCGCCAGCGCCGCGGTCGAAGCGGCGCAGGCCGAGCGCGACGAGCTCGTGCACCAGGCTCAGGAGGACGCGACCGCGCTCGCGCGCCGAGCCGACGAGCGCCTCCCCGCACTCACAGCACGCATCGTCGGCATGGTGGCCTCGATGGGCCGCGAGCGCGGGGGCGAGCGATGAAGCCCGGGTGGGTGGCGGGCAGCGCGCGCGCCCGTGCGCTCGCACGCCGTCGCCTCGGAGCTGCCGGCAGCCGATCGGTGGCGACCGCGTCGTTCGTGGATGCGGTGACGATGGTGGCCGGGTCGCCGTACGGCCACTCGGTGACGTCGGAGATGTCGCTGACCGAGGCGCAGCGCGGCGTGTGGGCGACGGCCTTGTGGGACTTGCGGGTGCTCGCCGGCTGGCTGGTGGCCGGTGGCGCGGACATGGTCCGGATCCTGGCGGGTGGGTTCGAGATCGCCAACATCGAGTCGCAGCTCGGGATGCTCGCCGGTGGCCGGGACGTCCGGCCATTCGAGCTCGGCCCCCTGGCCACGATCTGGCCGCGAGTCCGTGGCTGCCGCTCGAGCGACGAGGTCCGCCACGCGCTGGCCGCGTCGCCCTGGGGCGATCCGGGGACGACCGAGCCGGCCCGGCTCGCGGCCGCGCTCCGGCTGGCGTGGGCGCGTCGAGTCAGCGACTCGATCCCTCGGCTGCGGCGATGGGCGGCGGCGGCGGGCGCGCTGATCGTCGCCGGCGAGCGCTTCGTGGGCGGACGGACGCTCGGGAGCAGCGCCGGGCGTGACGCGCGCCGTCTGCTCGGTCCGGCATGCGAAGGGGTCGACGACGTCGCCGGCTTCGCCGACGCGCTCGGCGGCGACGCGCGTTGGGTCCTCGCCGACATCGACGACGGCGAGGCACTGTGGCAGGGCGAGGCGCGGTGGTGGAACGTCACCGCCGAAGCTGCGCTGGCCGCGCTGGGCCGCGCCCAGCCGGGCGAGGTCGTCGTGGAGTCGGTTGCGGTCGTGCTGCTCACGGACGCGCACCGGGTGTGCGGCGCGCTCGAGGCCGCGGCGTGGGGCCGAGCCGGAGCCGAGACGTTCGATGCGCTGGCCTGACGTCCCGCAGCCGACCGCCATGCGGCGCGTCGCGGTCGTGGCGCCGAAGCAGTCGTGGGCCGACGTGCTGGCAGCCGTCGCCGATCGTGGCGTCTTCGAGCCCGACCTCGCGCCGAGCGACGCTCCGGACGCAGCGAGTGACGATCACCGCGGACGCGGGGATCGAGGTGACCAGGGAACCACGGGGCCGACCGCCGATGCGGTGGCTGCGGAGCTGCGACGCGTGAGTGCGGGTGCGATCAGCGACGACGACGTGACCGCACTCGCGGGTTGGATGCCCGTGGCCGACGTCGGGGTCGTCGCGGAGTGCCTGGAGCCGCTCGGCGGCAGCGTCGTCGAGCTGGCGTGGCCTGCCGGCGCCGAGGTCCCGACCTTGCTGCCGGAGCGCCGCGGCTCCGCGGCCTTGCGGCCGCTCGTCGACACCTACGCCACGGTTCCCTACCGCGATCTCGATCCCATCTGGTTCGCCGCGGCGGCATACGTCGTGATGTTCGGGATGATGTTCGGAGACGTCGGCGACGGGTTGCTGCTCGTCGCCGGCGGGCTGCTCCTGCGCCGCGCTCGGTCGCCGCGACTGCGTGGGGTCCGGCCCATGTGGCCCTTCATCGTCACGCTCGGCGTGTCCGCGACCGTGTTCGGTCTGCTCTACGGCGAGTGCTTCGGTCCCACGGGCATCGTGCCGGCGCTGTGGATGAACCCGCTCGACGACCCGGAGCTCCTGCTCGTCGTGGCGATCGGCGTCGGTGCCGTCCTGCTCGCCGCCGCCTACGTCCTCGCGATCGTCAATCGCTGGCGCGAGGCCGGGCCGGGAGCCGCGTTGTGGGCGCCCGCGGGGATCGCGGGGGCAGCCGTCTTCGCCGGGATCGCGCTCGTCGCCGGTGGCGTCGTCGGGTCCGAGGCGGCCGTCTGGGGCATCGGTCTCGTGGTCGCGGGCATCGGGCTGGGCCTCGCCGCAGTCGGCCTGCACGCCGAGGCGGGACACGGGACCGCGGCCGGCATGCAGACGGGCATCGAGCTGTTCGATCTCGTCCTGCGCGTCGGGTCGAACCTCGTGTCGTTCGCTCGTCTCGCCGCGTTCGGCCTGACGCACGCCGCGCTCGGTCTGGTGGTCTGGGACGCGACGACGTCGCTCTGGCACGGCGGTGGCGTCGGGTACCTCGCCGCGGCTCTGGTGTTCGTGATCGGGCGCGTCATCACGTTCGCGCTCGAAGCGCTCGTTGCCGGCGTGCAAGCGCTGCGCCTGGAGTACTACGAGCTGTTCTCGCGGGTCTTCGTCGGCGAAGGTCGCCCGTTCCGGCCCTGGCACGTCCCCGTTGGTGCGACAGAGGAGAAGAGATGCTGATCTGGCTGGCAGTGCTCCCTGCGTGTGTCGCCGTGTCGTGGGTGACCGCGACGGTGCTGCGACGTCACCCCCGTCCCGCGATTCGGGCACTCAGGATCGTGAACACCCTCTTGTTGGTCGGCGGGCTCGCGCTGCTGTTGGTCGTGCTCACGGGCGGTCCCGGCTTCGCGGGCACCACGACCTCCGCCTCGTCGGCCAGCGGGGAGGCGTTCATCGGCGCCGCGATCGCCGTCGCGGGCTCATCGCTGGGCGCGGCCATCGCCGTCGCCTACACGGGCTCCGCGGCCTTGGCGGCGATCAGCGAGCGACCCGAGCTCTTCGGCCGGGCGATGGTCATCGTCGGCCTCGCCGAGGGCATCGCGATCTACGGGTTGATCATCGCCATCATCCTCATCGGGCGCGCATGAGCCGCATCGCCGCGGTCGGGGAGCAGCACCGGGTCGAAGGGTTCGCGCTGGCGGGCGCGCTCGTGGTCGCGACCGAACCGGGAGGTGCACCTGCTGCCTGGGACGCGCTGCCCGACGACGTCGACGTGATCGTCCTCACTCCGGCCGCGGCGGACGCCCTCGGTGATGTCGACGTCGGCACGCGGCTGCGGGTGGTGCTGCCCGCGTGAACCTCGAGGCGACCCGAGCAGCGCTCCTGAGCAACGCCCGGACCGAAGCCGACCGAGTGGTCGCCGAGGCGGATCGCGACGTTGCGGCGGCACTCGACGACGCGCGGGCCCGGGCCGAGCGCGAGATCAGCGCCGCGCGCGCCGAGGGCGAGCAAGATGCTGCCGACCGGCTCGCTCGCCAGCGGGCCCGAGCCCGGCGTGAGGCGCGCCGGATCGTGCTCGAGGCCCGACGGGGTTGCTACGACGAGCTCCACGATCGCGCGCGGGCCGCCGCGCGAGACCTGGCGCGCGAGCACGACTACGACGACCTGGTCGGTCGCCTGCGGAGCCTCGCGGTGCGTCAGCTCGGTCCCGACGCCACGGTGCTCGTCGACCCTGACGCCGAGCCGGGGCTCGTCGCCGAGACGGAGAGCCGACGAGTCGACTACCGCCTCGTCACGCTCGCCGACCGCGCCACCGAGGAGCTCAGCAGCGAGGTCGCACAGCTGTGGACGTGAGACGACCCGACGCCGACGCGAGCGCGGGGCGGGTGGTGCGAGTGACCGGCCCGCTCATCGAGGTCGAGGGCCTGCGCGGCCTCGCCCCGTCCGACACGATCGAGATCGGCGATCAGCACCTCCCCGGTGAGGTGATCGCCCTCCACGGCGATCGCATCACTGCCCAGGTGTACGAGTACACGGGCGGGCTCGCGCCCGGTGCGGCGGTCACGGGACTGGGCCATCCGTTGGTCGTCCCGCTCGGCCCGTGGCTGCTGGGCGGCGTCTTCGACGGTCTCGCCCGGCCGCTGCTCGGCGGGCCGCGGTGGCTGGGCCCCGGCCGGCTCCGGTCCGTGACGGGGACCTGGCGCGTCGAACCTCGCGTCGAGGTCGGTGACGAGGCGGTTCCCGGCCGACCGATCGCCGTCGCGACCGATGGAGGCGACGGGGTCCCGCAGGAGGTCCCGGTGCCCGTCGACGGTGGGGGGCTCGTCGATCACATCGAGCCCGCGGGGCCGTTCGCGCCCGACGAGCCCTTCGCGACGATCGCGGGCAGGCCCGTGACGCTGGTCGAGCGATGGCCCGTCCGGCGCGCGCGGCCCCACGCCGGGCGCATCGAGGAGCCGGTCCCGCTCGTCACCGGTCAACGCGTCCTCGACCTGCTCGAACCGATCGCCAAGGGGTCGACGGCTGCCGTGCTCGGCGGCTTCGGCACCGGCAAGACGGTGCTGCTCCAGCAGATCGCGAAGTGGTGCGACGCGGACGTCATCGTCTACGTCGGTTGCGGCGAGCGCGGCAACGAGCTCGCGGACGTCCTCGAGGACCTTCGCACCCTTGACGACCCCCGGACCGGACGGGCGCTCCGCGAGCGCACCGTCATCGTCGCCAACACGTCGAACATGCCGGTCATGGCCCGCGAAGCGAGCATCTACACCGGGATGACCATCGCCGAGTACTACCGCGACCTCGGACGCGACGCCGTGCTGATCGCGGACTCCACCTCGCGCTGGGCGGAGGCGCTCCGCGAGTTCAGCTCGCGGGCCGGCGAGCTCCCGGCCGAGGAGGGCTATCCGGCCGGGCTCCCGTCCGCGCTCGCGGCGTTCTACGAGCGGGCCGGACGAGTGCGCACCCTGGGGGGCGGCGAGGGCTCGGTCACCGTCGTCGCCGCGGTGTCGCCACCGGGTGGCGACTTCACCGAACCGGTCTCCGCCCACACGCAGCGCTTCGTGCGCGCGGTCTGGACCCTCGACCGCGACCTCGCCTACGCCCGGCACTACCCGGCGGTGACCTGGCGGGCGTCCTTCTCGCGCGACAGCGACGACATCGCGACGTGGCACGCCACCAACGGCGACACGGCCTGGCCGGAACGGCGCGCGCGGATCCTCGGGCTGCTCGCCGAGTCCGACCGGCTCGAGCCGATCGCGCAGCTCGTCGGACGCTCGGCGCTGCCCGGGCGCGAGCGGATCGTGCTGCTGACCGGTCGTCTGATCCGTGAGGCGCTGCTCCAACAGAGCGCGATCAGCGAGAACGACGCCTACTCGGAGCCGGCGAAGCAGGCAGCGATCGCCGACGCCGTGCTCGTCGTCCACGACCGTTGCCAGGAGCTCGTCGCCAAGGGCGTACCCGCGACGTTGATCGAGGAAGTCGACTTCGGAACTCTCGTTCGCGCGCGCGACGAGACCGCGCCGGGCGCGGTCTCAGCCGTCGAGCAGTGCCGCGATGGCGTGTTGTCCTCGCTGCCGCAGGCGCCATGATCGACGCGGCTCGCATCGAGTACACCGACGTGCGACGTGTCGAGGGGCCGCTGCTCGTCGTCGGTGACGTCAGCGGTGTCGGCTGGGACGAGGACGCGGTCGTCACGCTCGACGGGGCCGAGCAGCGTCACGGCGTCGTCCTCGAACGAGACCGCGACCTCGCGGTCGTGCAGGTCTTCGAGGGCACCGCCGGTCTCACGCGCTCCGGGACCGGCGTCCGGTTCGCCGGCTCACCGATGCGCGTGCCGGTCGGTGAGGAGTGGCTCGGTCGCGTCTGCAACGGTCGCGGGGAGCCGCTCGACGGCGGGCCGCCGGTGTTGGCCGAGCACACCGCGGACGTGAACGGCGCTCCGCTGAACCCCACCGCCCGTGACGCACCACGTGAGCCGATCTTCACGGGCATCTCGGCCGTCGACGCGTTGACGACGCTCGTGCGGGGCCAGAAGCTCCCGATCTTCTCGGTCGGAGGTCTGCCGCACCTCGAGCTGGCCACCCAGATCGCCGCGCAGGCCCACACCGCCCACGAGCCGTTCGCCGTGGTCTTCGCCGGGATGGGCATCACGCACGCGGACGCAGCCGCCGTGCGCGACGAGCTCGAGGCGCGCAGCGCATCCGGCGAGCTCGCGTTGTTCCTCAACACCGCGGACGACCCCGTCATCGAGCGCATCGTCACGCCGCGGGTCGCCCTCACGGTCGCCGAGCACCTCGCGTTCACCACCCACCGCCACGTCCTGGTGGTCATGGTCGACATGACCGCGTACTGCGAAGCCGTGCGGCAGGTCTCCGCCGCCCGCGGCGAGATCCCGGGCCGGCGAACCTATCCCGGCTATCTCTACAGCGATCTCGCCTCGCTCTACGAGCGGTGCGGTCGGATCCGCGACGAGGGGGGCTCGGTGACCGAGGTCCCGGTGCTCACCATGCCGAGCGGCGACATCACCCATCCGGTCCCTGACCTCACGGGGTACATCACCGAAGGTCAGCTCGTCCTGTCCACCGAGCTGAACGCCGCCGGCATCTACCCGCCGCTCGACGTGCTCTCCTCGCTCTCGCGACTCATGCGTCGCGGAGCTGGACCCGGCCGAACGCGCGACGACCACCTCGACGTCGCCGCGCAGCTGCTCAGCATGCTCGCGCGCGCCCGCGACGCGCGAGCGTTCGCCGAGCTCCTCGGTGAGGCCGCGCTCTCGCAGACCGATCGCGCCTACCTCGCGTTCGAGGACGCGTTCGAGCACGACTTCGTCCGGCAACGCCCCAACGAGAGCCGCACGCTCGACGAGACCCTCGAGCGAGCGTGGTCCGTGCTCTCCACGCTGCCGCGCCGCGAGCTCACGGGCCTCTCCCCGGCCGAGCTCGACGCGCACTACGACGCCGAGACGACACCGTGACGGTCCGCCACCCCCCGGGCCGCGCCGGACGGCTGTGGCTCGTCGAGCGCCTCGACGTCGCCCGTCGCGCCGGGGACATCCTCGAGCACAAGCAGCAGGCGCTGCGCCTCGAGGAGCGGCGCCTCGCGCACCTCGTCGAGCGGAGCGCGACGGCGCTCGCGGCTGCCGTCAGCGACGCCGAGACCTGGCAGCGCCGCGCCATGGTCCTCGGCGGCCGGCCCGGCCTCGAGACCGCGACGCGCACCACGACACCTGCGGAAGCGGAGTTCACGTGGAAGTCCGAGATGGGCGTGCGCTACCCGGGCGAGGCGACCTGCGAGCTCGGCCCACCCCCCGACCTCCCGGGCCCGAGCGCGCTCACTGCTGCGGCACGCGAGTACCGCCGCGCGCTGACGCGCGCCGTCGAGCACGCGGCCGCGAGCGATGCGCTCGAGCGCTTCCGCACCGAGCTCGGGACCACCGAGCAGCGCCTCCACGCGGTGCGCGACCGATGGATCCCACGGCTCGAGGACGCGCTCGACGATCTCGAGCTGCGCCTCGACGAGCACGAACGGGAGGAGCTCGTGCGCACTCGATTCGAACGGCCCCGTTCGCTCACGACAGAGCCATGACGATCGGCCGCGTCCTGCTCGCCGTCGACGACTCCCCGGCGGCGATGCGCGCCGCCGATCTCGCCCTCGAGCTCGCCCGGACCTGGGGCGCCGAGATCCGAATCGTGACGGTGGTCCGCGACCAGGCCCGCGACCCGCTGCTCGGCACCTCGGCGCCGGCGAGGGCGACGCGCCTGGATCAAGGAGGAGCAACCATCCTCCAGCACGTCGCCACCCGCGCCCGAGCACTCGGGCTGACGGTGGACGCGGTCCACTGCATCGGTGAACCGTTCGAGCAGATCCTCGAGCAGGCGCGTTCGCACGCGGTCGACATGATCGTCCTGGGGCGCAGCGACCGGCGCGGCCCCTCGTCGCCGTACGTGGGCAGCGTCACCGCCCACGTCCTCGAGTTCGCCGAGTGCCCCGTCCTGGTCGTCCCGGGCCCGCGCGAGATCCGTGGAGCCGAGGCGCGGTGAGCGCCCCGAACCGCGCCGAGGATGACGTTGCGGGTCGTGCTGCGCTCCTGACCGGTCCCTCAGGGGTCGGCGTGCGATGCTCTGTGCCGGGGCAGTGCACGACGCGCTCGGGTGTGGGGGATGTTCGACGACGCTGACGACGTACCGACCGGCGCGACGATCCGAGGCGACGTGTGCATCGTCGGCGCCGGCGCCGCGGGGATCACGATCGCGCGATCGCTCGCCGGCACGCGTCATCGCGTCGTCGTGCTGGAGAGCGGCGGGCTCGACTTCGAGGCGCCGGTCCAGCGGCTCGCGCGGGGCATTGTCAGTGGGCTGCACTACGACCTCGAGTCGAGCCGCCTGCGGTACTTCGGGGGATCCACCAACCACTGGGCCGGGATGTCTCGGCCCCTCGACCCCGAGGACTTCGAGGTCCGCGACTGGGTCCCCTTCAGCGGTTGGCCGTTTCGCCGCACCGAGCTGGAGCCCTACTACGAGCGGGCGCAGCCGATCTGCGACCTCGGCCCGCCTCGCTACGACCTCGAGTGGTGGCTGGGGCGCCTGCCGGGCGTGCAGCCCCTGGTCCACAACGACACGATGCGCACGGCGCTGTTCCAGATCGGGCCCGGGACCCGCTTCGGGGAGAAGTACCGATCGGAGCTGCGCCGCGCCACCAACGTGCGAGTCATCCTGCACGCCAATGCCGCCAACGTGCGCAGCGACGAGGCGAGGGTGCACGGTGTCGACGTCGCCACGCTCGCGGGGAATCGCTTCACGGTCGACGCCGACGTGGTGGTGCTCGCTCTTGGAGGGCTCGAGAACCCCCGCCTCCTGCTCGCGTCACGCGACACCAACCCGGCCGGGCTCGGCAACGATCGTGATCTCGTCGGGAGGTTCTTCATGGACCATCCCCAGGTGCACCTCGGCCGTCTCGTCCTCGCCGACCGCGCGCCAGACCCGGAGCTGAGCTTCTTCGTCGGGGTGCCGTTCGCCCGCGCCGGTCTTGCAGCGATGGACCCGCCCCGCACGCTCCTCGGCGCGGTGGCGCTGACGCGAGCGGCCGCGCGCGACCAGCGACTCCCGGGATGGTCGACGACGCTGTTCCCGTTCGAGGGCGGCGACGACGACGATGCGTCGCCGAGCAGCGACGCGACGACAGGTATCTCCACCGCCGCCGTCGCGGCGCTCGTCGGCGACATCGAGGGCCGCAGTGGCGTTCCCCGTCCGGCCCGCGAGGTCGAGACGCTCGGCGGGCGGACGAGGGTCAGCAACCAGTTCGCGCTGCTCGTGCGCAGCGAGCAGACGCCGAACCCGGAGAGTCGCGTGGCGCTCAACTCCGAGACCGACGAGCTCGGCGTTCCGCGGCTCGACCTGCACTGGGCGCTCACCGACGACGACCGGTCCCACATGCTCCGGGGCGTCGAGATCTTCGCCCGAGAGGTCGGGCGCCTCGGGCTCGGGCGCGTGCTGCGCGAACCCGACGTGCCCCCCGTCGTCGAATACGGCAGTCACCACAGCGGCACGACTCGCATGCACCGCGACCCCGCGTACGGGGTCGTCGACGCCCACGCACAGGTCCACGGAGTCGAGAACCTGTTCATCGCCGGCAGCTCGGTCTTCCCCACCGAGGGGTTCGCGAACCCCACGCTGACGATCGTCGCCCTCGCGCTGCGGCTCGCCGACCGGATCGCGCGAGTGCTC
>Ga0315534_1000706_pt1 | contig 23468 bp, 15 predicted proteins | sample SalMarSW160240MG_FD_203094 | JGI IMG/M metagenome (GOLD analysis project Ga0315534, IMG submission 203094) | Salt marsh sediment microbial communities from the Plum Island Ecosystem LTER, Massachusetts, United States - Salt Marsh Sediment SW1602-40 ...
GCCTGGAATCGCTGTCCCGCCAGCTTGCGATTGACGTGCCCCAGCGCATCCAACCTCGCCACGGTTTCCTGGCCCAGGTAGCAGCCCTTGTGGAAGTTGATGGCCTGCGCGTCCCGGCCCACTTCCTGAGGAAAATTAGCGTCGGAGATATCCACGCCATATTGGGGCGTGCCCGTTTCGATACGCAGGGCTTCGAAGGCCGCTTCGCCGCACACCACCGCGCCGGCTTGCTCCAGCCGCCGGCTGATCACCACACCATCAACCGTGGTGCTCCGCACAAGAAAACCACCGGGCCACAACAGGTCGGTACGCCGCACATTGACCGGCAGGCCGCCGATGCGCGTGCCGACGTGGGCCAGAGGTTCGCCGGGAAGGCCCTCGTCGATCACAGCTCCCAGCAGACGATCGGCATTGGGTCCTGCCAGAATGGCTTCCTGCCATTCGTCACTCCGGTCATTCAGTACGACGTCCTCGCGAATAATGTATTTCTCGATATGCCGCATCAACGTCTGGGATTGTCCGGCTACGGTGTCAAGGACCAGGGAGTCTGTGCCGCAGAACACGTACCCGTGCCCCAACACACGGCCCTGCACCGAGGTCAGAAAGGTTTCACACCCCATGCCGGGCTGAAGTTTTTGAATATCGCTTGTGCACAGATTGTGCAGCAGCGTGCTTCGATCGGCCCCGGTCAATTCGATCTGGGTCCGGCGCGTCGATGCGACGAGCCCCACATCGCTGGCAAGCGCGTCGTAGTGTCGCGGGTCATAGTGCATGCGGCTCTCGTTTCGTCTTCGCCCGGAAGTGTTCCGTCGGACGCCACGGCGGATCCGCACGGCGCCGGTTGGCCCGCTTGCAGGCGGGGCACGATCCACTTCCCGGCTGCTATCGGGTGTTTCCATCCTGAAGCACGATGTGCTGCGCGTTGCCTAGAATGATGCACGACGCGTAGCGTGCCACCAGCCGGGCGATCTGGGTGTCCGACGTCAATGGTACGATATTCAGTTCCTCGACCGACTCGGCATCGAGACGACTTCGCAGATAGACCGGACCCCGCGCCAGGGCCCGGGCCATTTCCAGGGCCGTCACGCCGTCGGGCGACGGATCCTTTCGCAGTTCCGGCAGCAATTGCGCGGCATCTTCCGCGGTACCTAAGCGGGACAGGGCCATGCCGGGAGGTGTTTCGAGTTCGCTGACCACCAGCACGCCACCGCCGTCCTGCGCCGCGGCGCCGGCAATGGACAGCACGTGGGCCACCGTCTCCCAGGTGTGTTCCCCGCGCGGTCCGTCGATACAGGCGACGACCAGCGGGACGCGGTCCGGCACTGTCCATGACCACGCGTTTTCGCACGCAATCTGGCCCGCCCGGAAGACCGCCGGGGCGTCGCCAGCCAGGATCGACAACACGCCGCTCTGTACGGCCGGTACGACGCGGACCGCCAGGCGGATGCCGAGCATCCATCCGGCCTCGTCGATCTGGGCGGCCGCGTCGCCATGCATCAAGTCCGGCGAGGGGACGAGCCGTCCGGCCACGGACGACGTTCGATCGGAAAAACTCGGGAACAGACCACTCGGCGATTGGCCGCCGGCCAGTGGTCCCGTTCCGGGCCGTGCTCGCAGGATCGGCAGCACGAAGTCGGCATCCACCAGGGTTCGATTCAAGTACAGCGGCTCGTTGGCCCGAGTCAGCCCCAAATAGGCAAGACGGTCGCGGTCGAGCGGGTCGTGGATTTCTCGTTGCACACGTCGTCCAATGTCAGCTGGCAACGAACCGCGTGGGTCCGGATCGACGTGCCGTCGAGCCGCATCGGTCTGGACGATGACCACATCCTGCGGGTCCACACCGCAGGAGATCAGGGTCTCGATCGTCCCGCCCACGATGTCCGGGGCCTGCGGAACGTCGTGATCCAACACGACTGCCACGCGGTCCCCCTGGACAACCGCCTGGCGAAGCGGCGGAAAATCAAGAGGATCCCCCAGGCTCGCGACTACCGCCGCGGCGGGGTCTGACACCGCATCTTCCGGCGGGCCATGGAATTGCGACACGACCGACTCGGCCGGAATCTCCGACAGCCTGCCGGTCCTCTGCACATCGTTGAAGCGGGTACTCATTGCTTGTGCACTCCCATCGGGCAGCTTACTTGAACTTTACTTGGATGAGCAAGACACGGAATAATCTGTCTCGCGTCGCGATCCTCTTTCACGTACGACATCCAGCGACGCGGGTTCCGCCGGGGAAAGCAAAATGCAGAATGCCATCGCAGAAAACGGTCTCGCAGCAATCAAGGGCCCGCCAGGCGGGTGTGGCTGCCGGGGCTTCAGATCGCTTTTCGCCGGATTCGGCGTGTTGGTGCTGGTGCTCATTGCCGCGGCCGGGTGCGGCTCCGACGCGCCGATCGCCGCCGGATCGCCCGCGGCTCCCGAATCGCCGAATTCCTCCCCGCCGGTGTCGCTCACGGCCGCGGACATCCTGCGGCGCATGGCGGACGCCTATCGTTCGGCGGGCAGCTACGAGGATGCGGGGGAGCTTCGGGAAAGAGCGGTGGTTCGCGGCATCGAAAAGGAATCGCCCCCCATTCCGTTCTCGATCGCCTTTGAGCGCCCAAACCGCATCCGCGCCCACCTGTTCAATGCCATGGTCGTGTGCGACGGCCAGACAATGCACGCGGCCGTGGACGAATTGGAGGGGCAAGTCCTGCAGATCCCCGCGCCGAAGCATTTGCCCGACGCGTTGCAGGCACTCGACCCCGTTTTACATCAGGCCATGACGGCCGGTCGCCCGCTGTTCGAGTCCATCCAACTCGCCCTGTTGCTGGCGCCTGAAGCCCAGCAGGCCGTCCGCGGCGACATGAAAACGGCGCGGATCGTGGATGAACAGACGTGGCACGATCGCCCGTGTTATCGGGTGGAGACCACGGCGGGCGACGGGCGCTACCTGTACTGGATTGACAAGGACCGGTTTACGCTCAGGCGCCTCGATCTGCCGACCAAAGCACTGCGTGACGCCATCGACAGCGGGCAGGATGTCCAACAACTTGAACTTTGGATTGACTTGATGGGAACCGCGCTGGAACAACCGATCGACAAACAAGCGTTTACGTTCGAGGTGCCCGACAACGCACGACGCCTGGTGCGGTTTGTGACGCCGCTGCCAGGCCCACGACCCCCGAAAATCGGCGACAAAATCGATTCCTTCTCGTTTCGCGATCTGGATGACAAGATCATTGACGACGAGGCATTGCAGCGCAAGATCAAGGTGCTCGATTTCTGGTTTACCACGTGCCCTCCCTGCCGCTTGAGCGCGCCGGTTCTCGAGCAACTGTACCGCAAGTACCGGGATAACGAGGACATCGCGTTTCTGGCCGTAAGCATCGACAGCCCGAATGTGGACGGTGAAAAGATCGAGCAGAAACTCCGCCAGTGGGGCGCCTCGATCCCGATCGGCCGCGACCTGGACCAGCAGAACCAGACGGTCTTTCAGATCAGCGGCGCGCCCAGCACGTTTTTGCTGGGCCGCGACAACGTAGTGCATGGCTACAAGATCGGCTATCACCCGAATTACGACGAGTTCGCGTCGTCGATCGACCGGTTGCTCGCGGGCGAAAACGTGGCCCAGGGAATCCTGGCTGAGTACGAGGCCGCGCAGCAGGACTACGAGATGCGGCTGGCATCGGCGGCGGCCACTCCTGACAGGGCCCTGATCGAAGTGCCCCAGGCGCGCATCACTCCGAGGAAGCTGCCGGCAACGTTCGACATCGAGCGCATTTGGCAATGCAGCGAATTGGACAAACCGGGCAACATTCTGGTCGTCAACGACCGGGACACCGATCCTCAGATCTACGTGCTCGCCGGGTGGAAGGAAGTCGCGCGGCTCGATAGGCAAGGCCGCGTGAACAAACGGCACAAGCTCGCGATGGACGAATCCGCGGCAGCGGGATTTCTGCGCACCGGCTCCGACGCGGACGGGACGCGTCTGTTCCTCGTCTCCGGCGCCGCCCAGCAAAAACTGTATCTGTTCGATCACGGGTGGCAGCTCGCGTGGAGTTTTCCCGACGAAGCCCATGACGGTATCGCCGACGCCCGGATCAGCGATTTGCACGGTGATGGCACCCCGGAAATTGTGGTCGGTTACTGGGGAGTGGCCGGTGTACAGTGCCTTTCGCGCGACGGGTCACTACTGTGGTCCAACCGCAGTCTGGAGAATGTGATGCAGATGGCCGTCACGGGACCGGACGATGCCGGCCGGCGGGAATTGTTGTGCATCAACAACCGGGGGACGTTGGTGCCAATCGACGCCGACGGGCAACAACGTCCCGATGTGCGGTTTCCCGACCGGGCCATGATTCACGTCGCCAGCCGGGATGTGGACGGGAACGGTGTCGTCGAATTCTGCGGACTGGCCGCCGAAGGGATCGGCAAACGGATCGCGGTGGGACTGACGCGCGACGGCGAAGAGCTGTGGTCCTACGCTTTACCGGAAGGAGTCCACCAGCAGCAGATCGACCCGATCGTGCCGGTGCGCCTGGACACCGGAGACGGCGGATGGTTGCTGCCGGGTCCCGACGGGTCGATCCACTGGCTGACGAAGGATGGCGAATTGATCGACCAATTCGCCTATGGCGAGGCATTGACCGGGCTGGCCATGACGCAATTCGAAGGGCGCACGGTGTTGCTCGTCGCGACGGCCGACGACGTCACAGCCTGGCATGTTCGCGCGGCCGCACCGTGAACCAGGGTCCCGACGCGGGCACCGCACCGCGGGACAGGCCTTGTAGACGCCGGCGGAACAAATCGGTATCGCACGCGATACGTCCCGACGCGGGCACCGCATCGCGGGACAGGCCTTATAGCGCCCGACAAGACATCATGGATGCACTACCAAAACGCGAGTTTGCAGACGAACCGGCGGTTTTGTGAGAGGTTCTCCGCTCCTTTGAGAGGATGATCGGGAGCCGTCGGCCACGCTTCGTAATCGAAATCGTGCGACAGGCCTACGGATACCCCATTGATCGGCGTCTTCGCCGAATTTGCGGGCGTACGGCCGCAAGGCCGCTTCCACGGCCAGCATGTGCTTGCGAAGGTTGCCGCTCTTGGTGTATTGCTCTACCAAGCGGAGCGCATCATGGCGATTCCTCACCGATGGCTTGTTCTTCGGAGCCGTTGGGCGGGTGCGGGTCGGATTCGTCTTGATTGGATTCCGGGGACGGCGCGACGGTGGTTTCCGGCCGGTCCTCGGGGACAGAAGCGGCCGATGGCTCTGGCGACTCCCGTGGTTCCTGCGACTGCCGCTCGCGCCATGGCTTGCCTTCGCGATAGCTGGCAAGCTCCGCCGTCAGCTGGTCGAGCTGGGGGTGCGGGCCTTCGTCGGCCTGCTTGCCCAGCTCCACTGCCTTTTCGGACCATCGAACGGCCGAATCGAATTCCCCTTTCTCGGCATAGGCCGCCGCCAGCGTGCTCAAGATATGAGGCTCTTCGTAGGCGGTTGCTTCGCACGCCTTGGTCGCCAGTTCCACGGCCCGAACGCCGTCGCGCAGATCGCCGTCGGGCGATGTTGCCAGGACCCAGGCCAGATTGTTCAGGGTACTGCTGTCTTCGGGCCGTTGTTTCAACGCCGCTTCGTAGTTTTCAATGGCCGGGGCCTGTTTTCCGATGGCCAGCAGCGCATCGCCGCGAATGCGCAGCGCGAGCCAATTATCCTGGTTTTCGGACAACAGTTGGTCGAGCGTTTTGATGGCCTCGTCAGCGCGCCGGTCCACCAGGTAATAACGGGCCAGTTGCAGCAGCAGGATGTTCTTTTGGTCGGGGACCTCGTCCACCGAGTCGGCCAGGCTCTTGATGGCCTCCTCGATCCGCTTCGACTGGACCAGCGCTTCAGCGCGGAGGATCAAGGCCGGAACGTAGTGTTCGCGCATTTCGAGGATCGATTCCGCATCGGCCAGCGCGCTTGGGAAATCGCCTGTTTCAAAATGAATCTCGGCCCGCTGCGCCAGCGCGGCCAGATCGTTGGGTTTTTTCTCAAGCAGCTGATCCCATTCCGCGAGAGCGCTTGCGTAATCGCCCGCCTCCCGGAATACACGCGCGCGGTACCAGCGTGCCGCGCGGAGCTCCGGGGCGATTTCCAGAACCTTCTGAAAACTTGCCAAAGCGGCGTCAAACTTCTTCAGTCCAAATAGCGCCATGCCTCGAGCCTGATGCGTGGCAGCATCGTCGGGTTCGATGTCCAGCGAGCGATCCAGATCCGCGAGCGCCTCGTCCAACTTTCCCCTGCTCAACAAGTACAAACCTCGCGTGCGGAGCACTTGGGGGTCCTTGGGCGCCAGTGTGCACGCCTGGTTGACGTCGGCCAGTTGTTCTTCGTCGGAATCCTGTAATCCGGCGCGTAAGGCGAGCGCTTTGGCCTTGACCGACGGCGACGTCTGCGAGGCGGCTACGCACGCATCGAGTGCGTCTTTTGCGTCATCGCGATTGTCGGCGTAGAGTTGCAGCCGACCGAGCAGGAACTGGGGTTCGCCGTCGCCGGGTCTCAGCTTGATAACCCGACGCAGGTCCGCAACGGCAATATTCCACAATTGGATATTGGCCCGGCCATTGTCGGGGATCCTGTCTTTCAACAGGGCGTCCACGATCACCGCGACACGCTCCATGAGCGTACCGGCCAGAAGGTCCTCGGCAAATTCCCGATTGCTGTCGTCGAGCCCCTTGTTTAAAGCCGCTTGCAGTTGGCGAATGACGTTCGTCAAGTCGTTGAGGTTCTGTGCCGACTGCTTGGCATCGGTCGCTTGATCCAAGGCCTCCAGGCCCGGTTCCTCGGCGCATGTTGCCGGCAGATACCAGGCCCGCAGGATCAAGGCCGCCAGCAGCGCAACGCGCAAGGGCCAGCCACACATGGCAGGGGTCTCCGGGGACAACAGGTTCCACATGCCCCTATTATTACGCCTGGTCCGGCCGGGGGCTATCCGTATCTGCCTGGCCGGTGTCAGTAGGTCCGCCAGAAGCTGGGCATGAACATCACCAGGATGACAAACAATTCCAATCGGCCGAGCATCATCAAGAACACGAATAACAGCTTGGCGAGGGGTGAGAATTTCGCATAGTTTTCGCTGGCACCAATGACTCCCAGTCCGGGCCCGATGTTGTTGAGTGTCGCGCTGACGCAGGTTGCCGAATCGATCAATTTATTCTCCACGCGTTGGCCGCCGCTGCTCCAGGTGGAATCGGGTTCGATCATCACCAGGGCCATCCAACTGATCACGAAAATGGCCAGGATCAAGCTGAAGTAGACCAGGATCTGATGCCGCAACGAGGGATCGTCCACGGGCTTGCCCGCCAGACGGAGCGGCCGCACGACGGACGGATGGAAGGCGTGCTCGACTTCCAGCCGCATGACCTTGTGGAACAGGATGTGACGGATTACCTTGACACCGCCGCCGGTACTTCCGGCGCAGCCGCCCACGAAGGTCAGCAGGAACAACGCGCCTCGGCCAAAGTTATTCCATTTGTCGAAGTCGTGCGTACCGAATCCGGTCGTTGTCATAATGGAAACGACCTGGAAAGCGCCGTAGCGGACGGCGGCCAGCAGCGTATCCCAGGGGCTCACACCGGACGTCGCAAAGTCGGCGTGTCCCATGCCCCATATGACAACGAGCACCGTTGCCACGAACAGGGTGGCGATGTAGACCTGCCATTCGACATCGCTCAGCAGCGCGCGGAATCTGCCGATGATGGCCAGGTAGAGCAACGTGAAGTTTGTTCCTGCGAGGATCATGAACACGATGACGGTGTAGTCGATCAGCGCCGAATCAAAATGTCCCAGGCTACGGTCGTACGTGCTGAATCCGCCGGTGGCCATCGTGCCGAACGCATGGCACATTGCGTCGAACCAGTTCATTCCTTCCACGTGCAGCAGTACGGCCAGCACGACGGTCAGCAGGCAGTAGGTGCCGCCGAATGTCCACGCGGCATGTTGCATGCGCGTTTGTGAACTGTCCTTGCTGGGGCCCGGGATTTCGGCGCGCATCATGGCCTTTCCCGCCGACCCCTGGCCGAGGACCGCGACAAACAGCACCATGATGCCCAGCCCGCCGAGAAAATGCGTACTGCTCCGCCAGAAAAGGACCGACCGCGGCACCAGCTCGGCGTCCTCGATTCGCGCCAACACCGTGGCACCCGTGGTGCTGAAGCCCGACTGGGATTCGAAGAAACAATCGACCAGAGTCATGGGGGCCGGACGGATGCGGATCCGGCCGTCTTCCGGCGGCACTGCGTCGTCCCCCGCGCCGGCGGGCAGGATCGCGTAACGCCAATCGTCGTCCAGCGACTGCAGCTGTTCGGCCACGCGGTCCGCCGCATCCAGGGACGTCTGGCGGTTCAGCTCTTCCGTGGTCAGCCCGCGGGCTCCGGCGCTGGTCAGGGCGCGTAGCACGCGCATCTGGTCGGCCGAGGGCGCTCTTTTCAGGCGGCCTCGTACTTGCACGAACTGATCACCGTCGACCAGCTCGACAACCAGCCCGCAAGCGGTGCGGCTCAACCAGAAAGGCAGCCCCCCCAAGACGGTGGCCAGCACCCAGCTCAGGCCGACGATGGCCATGGCCTCCTTGCGGAACAACGCACCGCTGGAAGAACCACCCCACTTCCGCAGCACCGCCCCCAGACCCAACGCGATGATCATCGACAGCAAGAGTCCGAACAACCCGCGGACCTCGAGCTGCTTGGTGTGCCCAAACTGCGGCCATGCCCACGGCAGGCTGAAGATCATGGCCGCACCGATTAGCCAGGCGACCGAACCTAGATGGTGCGCAACCAGACGCTTGTTCATGGACTACCGCCCGTTGACGCTAAAGATCTTCAGCGTCTGGCCGACGACTGCGTCTTCGACCAGCATGACCGCCGTGTCTCCGGGGCGGAGCCGGTCGTCCGCGCCTGGCACGCGCGAAAACTCCTCTTGCAGGACGGCCGCAATCAGGCATTGGCGTGGCAATTCCAGCTTCGCCAGCACGTGCTCGGTCGCCGCGGCGCCTTCGGCAACGTCGACTTCCAGCACGGAGATTCCGCCGTCGCCCAGCGATGTCCGCGAAATCAATGGGCCCGCGTTCAGCATGCCCATCACCTGCTTGGCCATTACTTCGCGAGGACTGACGGCCAGATTGATCCCCAGCTTGCCGACCACGTTGGCGTAGTCCGGACGGTTCACAATGGCCATGATGGAAGGGGCACCGAGTTCGCGCGCTTCGACGCCTGCCATGATGTTGTTTTCGTCGTCCCCCATGCACGCGGCGAACACATCGGCGCTGCCAACCCGCTCTTCCTCCAGCCGCGAGCTGCGCGTGGCGTCGCAATGGACGACGGTCGAGCGCTTGAGGTTCGCCGCCAGAACTTCGCAGCGGTCGCGGTCAACTTCCAACAACACCACGGCAAATCGCTGGCCCTCGAGCGTACGCGCCAAGTGATAGCCCGTCTCGCCTCCCCCGGCGATGACCACTCCTATCTTGGACGCCGGACTGATCCGCAGCGAATCCTTGACCTTATCGATGTCCTTATGCGCGCCAATCACCGTGATCCGGTCGCCAGTTTCGAAACGGTCCTCCGCGCCGGCGATCCATGTGCGACCCTCGCGCGCGATCGATCCGACGCGCACGCCGGCGGGTAGGCCGAGTTGTTTGAGCGGCGTGCCGCGGAGCGGGTTGACTTCCGTAATGAACAGCTCCTGCACCTCCAGTTGGCCGCGCGCCAGATTTTCGACGATCACCGACCCCGGGTGCCGGATCCCGCGCGCCAGTTCCATGGCGGACAACTGTTCGAGGCTGAGCAGGCGGTCGATTTTGAAATGGCGCTGGTAGTCGAACGTGCTCAGATCGCGAAATACCGAAGCAAAGACGCGGGCCACCGTCCTCTGCGCGCCCATCGCCTTGGCCATGCTGGCAGCGACCAGGTTCACTTCGTCGACTCCGGTAACCGCCAGACAGACATCGGCGTCCATCACGCCGGCCTGGAACAGGATCATGGACTGCGATGCCGATCCGGTGATGCCGCGGACGTCCAGCGTGTCATTGATGCGGCGAATATGCGCCGGATCGGTGTCCACGACGGTGACGCTGTGGCGGTCCCGACACAGCAGGGCGGCAATCGAGGTGCCGACGGTGCCGGCACCCAGCACGACGATTCTCATGGAATTCGTTTACGCGGGTTAGGGTCTCTGCCGGCGAAGCGACAGCGGCGGGGCCAACGATGCAGGTCCTCATAGAGTCCAACATTACAGCACCGATGCAAGACCGCAACGCGAGTTTGCAGTCGGAGCGGCGATATCGCTGGAGGCTCTACAGAAACATAGCCCGGCGCCGGAGGCGACGGGCGGCAAATATCAGGGGTCCGACGCGGGATTCTGCCGGCCGCCGCCGCTGCCGCCATTGAGCACATCCCCGAACTCGCCCTTGTCGTCGTGATACTGGATCACGTCCCGCAACTCGAAATCCTTGGGGAAGGGTTCGTCCAGCTCGTCCAGGATGCGGCGGTAGCGGCGGATCACGTCCATCAAATCGTCGCCGGTCGTGGGATCGTCGATAACAGATGGAAACGCATCCATGACCTCCCCCCAAGCGGCGAAACCTTGGTCATACAGCCGCTTGGCTTCGACCAGATCGGCGTCCTGCCACTGCTCGTCCCCTTCAAAAATCATCCTCCGCGCGCGGAGGGCTTCGGGGGTCTGTTCGAACTGGCAGCGGGTATTCCAGTAATCGTAGTTGACGATATTGCGATAACGCCGAGTCCGCCCGATCCGCGCGGCGTTTCGTCGTGCCGCGGAGGCAAGCCGTTCGGCTTCGGCCGCCTTGTCGGGGGCGACTTCGCGGAGGCGTTGGACGAGGTCGTCGTTGCTGACGCTGAGCCATTCCCGGGCTTCGCGAAGCGCGACATACTGCTCGTCGCTGAGCTGATCCGAGGGAGTGTCTAGCGCTTCGCGTTGCGCGTCGCTCAAGTCCGCTTCGCGTTCGGCGACGAGTTCCGCCCGCAGGCCGGGCACCAGCGCGTCGAGCTGCTGTTCGAGCTGTTCCTGCTCGCGCTGCAGCCGATCCAGTTCATTCAGCACGATTTCGCCCTGGGCGTGTTTGAGGCGCCGATTGCCGTAGTCCTCAGTCCATTCGTTTTCCGCGCGCTGCCACGCGCGCCGCGCCACGTCGTCCAACGTCCCCTCTTTTTCGATGGCTTCCGCATAGTTGATCTGGCACATCGGCGCGTTCGCGAAAAAAATAAGGTCGCTCGTGCCACGACCGCCCGCGCGGAGTTGTGTTCCCTTCTCGTCGACGACGCGTTCCGCTCTCCGGAACCATAGCTTGCCGACCAGCCAATTGTCGCGCTGCGCGGGCAGGCGATCCGGTGGGTGGAAGTCGTCGTCCTGTTTGAACAAGCGGCGAAAGTATCGGTGTTCGTCCGAGCGTCCGATCTTTTGGCTGATGAACCACCCGATGTCCCGCAGGATACGCGGATCGTCACGGTTGTATTCTTCGCCTTCCTTGAGAAAATCCACGCCGCGCATCACCCAGTAGTACCGATCGTGATAGTCGTCGAATTCGGCGGACACGTTGTAGGACAGGTTCCACGCCTGGAACCGCCACACCGAAATGAAATTGGGTTGCAGCTTGGTGATCTGCTCGAGTGTCGCGGACAGATTGGTCCAGTCCTCGGTCTTCTTGTAATGGTTGGCCTTTTCCCAGAGCAGATTGGCCGCGATGCCGCGCATGCCCAGGGTGGCGAGCTTGATCGCTTCGCTGGCCGGATCGATCTCACCCAGATTGGCCTGACTCAGACCCGCGTCGTCCCGCATCCGCGCGAGCCATCCGCCGGGCGATCCCGGCGCGTTGGCCGACCGCCGCGCGGCCGGCGCGCCCAGCCAGGCCACGGGCATCAGCAGCAATACCATGGCCACCACGTAGGCCAGTTTTCGTAGAAACGGCGTACGCTCTTTCATCGGGCCACCTCACGCGTGCGGAAAAAGAAAAATCCGATCACAAACATCCCGGCCAGGTACGCCGCCGTGGCCAGCAGATCCTGCGACAACAGGTCGATCGGTATGTTGAACCCATCCGAGACGTAGCGCACGGAACTCATCCCGCGAAAGTCCGGAATCACGGCCGTCACCGCCCGCATGGCCAGCAGAACAACCGCATCGACGGTCCGCGTGATGGTCGTGCCCCACCCTTCTTCGAACTGCAGCGTGACATTCATCTGGCTGACCAGCCGAATCAACGATTCAATCGGGCCTCCGCCGTAGACCGTGCCCGTCGCCACGCCCAGAATGAACTCCTTGAAGAAACCCAGCACGATCACCGACAGCGTGAACATCATGGCCACCGGGCCGCTGAGAAACGTACTGCACGCCACAGCCGCGCCGATGACCAGCGCCATCTGCATCCAGATGCTGACATAGCCCTTCACGTAATTCAGCAGAAACGATCCATCCCGCGCCCGCAAATACACGTCCGCCTGGGCCATGCCGAAGTATTGGGAACGATCCAGGCACTGGATCTCGATGATCAGCCTGCCATCCTGGACCAGGTCATCGAACAGATCGAGCGGATTTCCCTGGGGATCCTGCAAATTGCGGGGGATAAACTGCGAATCGATGGCATATTCCCGCGCGCGAAAGAACTGCGTTGCACTGCGTATTCTTTCGGGATCGTCTGGATGGCGAAGCACGATACCTCCCAGAATCCCCACCGCCTGGCCCGTTTCCTCGTCGGCAATCTTCCCCTTGTACGTCCGGAAAACGCTCAATGTCATTTCGATGGGAAGACCGTCCGGGTAGCGCGCTTCGTCAATCGCGTCGAAGGTCCATACGGCGGCGGCCTCGGTCCCCCCTTCGATATAGCTGCGGTAAGTCCATTCGTTCCCGACGCTGATTCCCTTGGGCTTTTCGTTGCCCTGCCGGTCTTTGAACCGCAATTTTCCATACACGGGGACGCGCGCCACGAGCATGCCCCGCGGCCGGCCCACCGTGTAACGAACCTGGTCGCCATCGGTACTGGCCGCGATCTCGTGATCGTGCTGTTGCGCCACCAGCGCCCGGCCCGCTCCCTGCTCGCCGATCATCACGTCGTGCCAGTGATCGGCCGTCGTCGTCGTCCGTCCCCGCAGCCCGAGGCTCCCGTCGGGTTCCTCCTCCGTTTGGAGCGTCCTGCCGTCGATCGCGTGGGAATGACTCAACGTCTGGACGACAAACACGTAGCTGGCGACACCCATCACTGTCAGCAGCATCGTGCCGACGAACAGGAAACCCAAAATGCGGCCCAGGACGATCTCCGCGGCCCGGACTGGTTTGGTAACAACCGTGTGAATTGTCTTGTTGCCGATATCCGCGGGCAAGCTGAACGCGCTTAAGAACAACGCCATCATGACCACCAGATAGGTCGTTGCCGTAAGCACAAAGCTCAGGTAGAGCTTGGCCGGCTCGGTATAGTCGGTTCCCAAAAACCAGCCGGCAAACAGCAATACGACCAGATAGACAATCACCGCTACGAGTACCCGGCGACGAAATGATTCCTTCACGGCCAGCCGCGACAACGCCAGCACGCGGCGGGCGGAAATGCCCCGCACATCGCGCAGGCCCGTTACCACGGCCTGGTAGGTCAGGTCGCCGGCCTTCATCGGCCCGTGACGCACGGCCGCCAGCAGATAGCCGACGACCAGCGCCCCCAGCGCCAGGGACACGGCAACAATGACGAACCAGATCAGCGCTCCGTCCACGAGCGAAGACTCGCCGAGAAGCCACTGCCAGAAATCAAGGGTCTCTTGTTCAACAACCATCGCCGGACCAGGACGTGCTGCGAAAAACGTACGGAACGCCGGATTCAGATGCGGCTCCGTCGCCCCGCCGTGCTACGACTTCTCCTGCCGCACGGATTCAGGCTGCCCGGATTCGGGCTGCGGCGCGACCGTCACACGGCGTCCAGGACGGGCCTCGCTGTCGCGAACGATTTCGAGAAACAACTCCTCGAGCGTGGTCGTTGGATTCTCCATCGCCAGCAGCTGCGCCTGGTGCTTTCGAATCACGTCTTCAATTTCCTTGCGGCAGGCGTCGCTCAGTCCCCGGGCGCGGATCTGAGTCACATCGGCGACCGTCAGCAATTGATCGACGCGCCCCAACTCCTTCAACTCCCCCTGATGCAAGATCGCAATCCGATCGCAGACGTCCTGCACGTCGGCCAGCAAGTGCGAACACATCAGAATCGTCTTGCCTTCGTCACGCAACTTGAGGATCAAATCCTTCATCTCCCGGGTGCCAATCGGGTCGAGCCCGGTGGTCGGTTCATCCAGCAGAATCACCTCGGGATCGTTGATCAGGGCCTGCGCGAGCCCGATACGCCGCGCCATGCCCTTGGAATATTCTTTGAGTTGACGGCGCTTGGCCCACCCCAGACCGACCATTTCGATGAGACTGTCGATGCGCTGCCGCCGCTGGGCGACCGGCATGTCGAACAGACGCCCGTAGAAATCGAGCGTCTCTTCGGCATTCAAGAATTTGTAAAGATACGACTCTTCGGGCAAATAGCCGATCCGCTCATTCTTGGCCACATCCGTAGCATCGCGGCCCAGCACCAGTGCCTGCCCGCTGGTGGGAAACAACAACCCCAGCAGCAGCTTGATGGTCGTGGTCTTTCCCGAGCCGTTCGGCCCCAGTAATCCGAAGATTTCGCCCCGCCGCACCTCAAGATCGAGGGCCTTGAGCGCCTGCACCTTCTGCCGGCCCCAAAAATCACGGTAGATTTTCGTCAGCGACCGCGTTTCCAGCACGATCTCGGCGGCCATAATCCCCCTTCCCTTCCGTGGGCGCCCCCCCGTTCGCGCGGATTGGCGCCAGAACATCTTCTCACAACAGTCGTTACGCCGGATCGCTCCTGCAGGTTCGCTGCCGGCCGCCATTCGGCGGTCGCGGGCCCGGTCTGGGCGGTCGCCTTGACGGGCGACCACCCCGCAACCTGTGGGAAAGCAAAACTATAGGTCAATTCCGGCATGACTGGCAAGCACGCACCGCCAGCGGCCGGCCCGTTTTTGTGCGTGCTCGACACTTGACACAGGATCCGGAACCGAGCACACTGCGTGGGATTGCTATTGATACTAAGTATCAGTTAAATTTGTGGGGCGATGCCAAAGGGCGTCGCTCCATTCCGGACCGGGAGCCCGATCATGTCCAGAGTCCGACCCGCCACCACCCGGCGGACCGCCTTCAAGCCCGATATGCGTAACAGCTTCTCTCGGCCCCTACACGGTTTCACGCTCGTCGAGCTGCTTGTCGTGATCGCCATCATCGGCATTCTCATCTCGTTGCTTCTGCCTGCCGTCCAGGCCGCGCGCGAGGCCGCGCGACGGATGTCCTGCACGAATCAGCTCAAACAAATCGGCATCGCCATGCATCAGTATCACGATACCAACCGCCTGTTTCCGCCCAGCTTTTGTTGGAATCGGGTGGTCAACGACCCGGGAGGAAACTGGTCCGCGCAGGCGCGCATTCTGCCGTTCGTCGAACAGGCCGCGCTCGAGTCGCAAATCGACTATCGGCAGCCATACGATGTCATCCCGCCCACGTCGGGCTTGGACGTCCCGATCAGCTCCCTGAGGATCGACGTCTACCTCTGCCCGTCCGAAGTGAACGACCGGCAGAGGCTTAAGGACAACCGCCCCGAGCACTATCCGCTCAGCTACGGCGTCAACATGGGCATCTGGAACGTGTACGATCCGGTCAACAACAAGGGAGGAGCCGGCACGTTTCATCCGAACAGTCGCCTGGCAGCCCGGAACGTTCGCGACGGCATGACCAATACCATCATGGCGGCCGAGGTCAAAGCCTACACGCCGTACTACCGCAACGCCGGGTCGGCCGATCAAAACGTTCCCCTCGATCCGGCGGAAATCTGCGGCCTGGGAGGCGATTTCAAGAATCCGCCTCCCAAGGATCCCTCGGGGCACACCGAATGGGTCGACGGTCGCGCGCATCAGACGGGATTTACGGCAACCTTTACCCCCAATACCGTCGTCGCATGCACGGAAAGCGGCGAGCCGTTTGATGTGGATTGGACCAATCAACAGGAAGGCAAATCCGACACGAACGTCACCTATGCTGCGGTCACCTCCCGAAGTTACCACCCCGGGGTGGTGAACGTCGTCATGATGGACGGCAGCGTGCATCCCGTCGCTGATTCGATCGAGCTTGACGTGTGGCGTGCCATGGCGACACGTCAGGGCAAGGAATCGGTCCGCTTGCCTTTCGAATAATCCTTGCGGAAGGCCGTTTTCGAGAGCGACATCCGGCGGGCGCCACCGAACCGGCGCGGCGCGTGTTGCCCGTCCCTCCCAAGACGCTTCACCCAACCACGCCATCGGGCAGCGCGCGGAACCACGACGCACGGACGGGATCCGATCGCCGCGGGACGAAGGCCAACCCAAGGGGCCAAGACAAGGGGCCGCGGAATCGCTACAGTTGGAGAATCCCTGCCGGCAGCCCCGCCGGCTGCGAACGCCGTTCCGCCTGTCCCTGTTGATCGAACGTGCCCTATTCAACTCCCGGAGCGGCGTCACTCGGACCGGAACCAGGGCGGCACTCCGCGGCCTACGCCGCATCGCTGGGGTGGCTCAACCGCCAGATCAATTATGAAACGACGGGCCGAATTCCCTATGGTGCCGGCCGGATGCGGCTGCAACAGGTACGCCGCTTACTGGACGCCGTGGGTGCGCCGGACCGGCAAATGCGAATCGTGCATGTGGCCGGCACCAAGGGAAAGGGCTCGACGTCGGCCATGATTGCGTCGGTACTGGAGGCTTCCGGATACCGCACCGGGTTGTACACGTCGCCGCATCTGGATCATGTCGAAGAACGGATGCTCGTCGACCGCCATCCGTGCATCCCAACTCAGTTCGTCGACCTGATTGAATCCGTTCGCGCCGGCGTGACCGCGATCGACGCAGCTGGCGGCACCGGCAATCCGACAGATCGACCAACGTCGCGCCGGTCTCGGCGTGGACCCACGTACTTCGATATTACGACGGCGATGGCCCTGCTGCATTTCGCTCGCAGCGGCGTCGATATCGCCGTGCTTGAGGTGGGCATGGGCGGGCGGCTTGATTCCACGAATGCATGCCTGCCCTGTGTGAGCGTGATTACCAGCATCAGCCGCGACCACACGAGGCAGCTCGGCAATACGCTGGCCGCCATTGCCCGCGAAAAGGCGGGCATCATCAAACCCCAAGTCCCCGTCGTCAGCGGCGTGCGTGCGGCTTCTCCGCAACGCGTGATCCACGAAACGGCCAGCCGCAGCGGCTGTCGGCTGGCGCAATTGGGGCGAGAGGTTCTGTTCCGATATGTGCCGCCCGAACACGTCGAAAGGGCCGCGGTCGACGCCCGGGTGGATATCGACTATGTCGGCCACCCCCCCTGCCGATTCACCGATCTGCGTTTGCGCCTGTTGGGGCGGCATCAGGCGGCCAACGCGGCCACGGCGGTCGCCACCGTCGTCGAGCTGCGCAAACAAGGCATTGTGATCCCCGATGCGGCCGTCCGACGAGGGCTGATCGGCACGCGGCTGCCCGCCCGGGCGGAAGTTCTGGGGCGGCGGCCGGCCGTTCTTCTGGATGCCGCCCACAATCGGGCGTCGGCCGCGGCGCTGGCGGACCTGCTGGACGAAAGTTTTGATGTCGCGAAACGCATTCTGGTCTTCGCCAGTACCCGCGATAAGGACGTGCCCGGAATGCTCGGCGTCCTGCTTCCGCGTGTGGACACCGTGATTTTCACGCGTTACCAGGCAAATCCGCGGGCGATGGATCCACCGGAATTGCTGCGGTTGGCCGAGGCATTCCCGGGGCCGGCGTGCCTCGTCCGAGAGCATCCCCTGGATGCGTGGCACACCGCCTATGCGATGGCCGCGCCGGATCACCTGATAGTCGTCTGCGGTTCGTTCTTTCTGGCCGCCGAGCTCCGCGCAACCATCCGCTCGTGTGCTCGCCGGGGCGCGGCAGATCGCAAAACCGCGCACGCAACGCCGCCCGGGCCTTCCGGCGATAAACCGGTAGCGACCACCGAACCGGATCCCGGAACGCAGTGGCGCTGGCGTTGATAACGCTCTAGCGGTCCGCCTCCAGTCGCGGTGACAAATATTCCAAGACGAGGTCGATTTGCGGATCGGCGAGGGGCGGCATGTCGTTCCGCGGACCAAACATTGTGTCGCGCAGGTTGCGTTGCTCGCGGATTGCCGCCCGCTCGTCCTGGGACAGCGGGTTTGCCATGCCGGGATCCGGTTGGACGCCCCACTGTCCGCTGTTGTCGTCTTGGAGGCGATGAATGTTCTTGCCGCTGGGTCGCCAGTAGGTCGCCGCCGTAAGCTTGAGGATGCTGCGGCCCGACTCGATCGGTATGACGTGTTGCACGGTGCCTTTGCCCCACGTCCGTTCCCCGGCCACCACCGCGCGTTTGTGATCCTGAAGACAGGCGGCAACGATTTCACTGGCGCTCGCCGTGTAGTGATTCACGAGGACGACCGTGGGGATATCGAGAAATCCTCCGCGGCCCGTCGATTCGCGGACATCCTCCATCCCGGGATGGCGTCCCCGGATACTCACAATCACGCGTCCTTCCGGCAAAAACAGGTCACACGTTTCGATGGCCGCCGGCAGCAGACCGCCGGCATTGTCTCTCAGATCCAGCACGAGTGACGCGACCGACCCCGCCCGCAGCGTCTCCAGCGCGGATCGCAATTCCTCGGATGTCCTCTCCCCGAAGCTGAGAATCCGCACGTATCCCACGCGCGGATCGCGCGCCAGCCGGTACTCCCACGAACCATCCGGGCGACGGAAGTCCCCCAGCACCGACGGAATCCGGATCGTGTCTCGCACGATCCGCCTCGTGACCGGTTGATCCTGGTCCCGATGGAGCAGCGTGAGTTCGATCGGTTCACCTTTCTTACCCCGCATGCGGCGCACGACTTCTTCCATCGTCATTCCGGCAGTGAGTACGCCGTCGATCTTCACGATCTGATCGTGCACGCGAATGCCGGCATCCAGGGCGGGTGTACCAAACAGAGGGGGACTGACGACGGTCAATTGCCGGTTCTCACCTTTCTGTTGAAGCAGGACTCCAATGCCGCCGAATTCCTGTTCCAAGTCCGCCTCAAACAGCTCGAGATCCCGCGAACTGATATACGACGAATAGTCGTCCAGTTGGCCGACGATGCCGCGCATGGCACCATCAAAGATCTGCTGGGGAGGCACACGTTGCAATGCCCAGCGGTCGATGGCGTTGAGCACCTGGCCCAGGTATCTGCCGTACGGACTGCGGTCGGCCCGCACGACGCAGATGACGCAGAACACGAACATGATGACGATCACGAGAAGATTGCGTCGGGGCATGGCGGGGCTGAACTCGTTTTAGGATCTGTGGCGAAAAGCCAGTTCGCTATTAGCTATCCTACCGGGCCCACTGGCCGCACAACTTCACCTTCCTGGTCGCCGGCGGCCCGCGGCGTCCGGGTCAGGTCGTCGGACAGACCGACCCGCACGGCGGACGGCACGTGGTCGATCCGCATCCCGTGGCGGACATCCACGCCACCCTATTGGCGTTGGGCATCGATGGGCAACGCGAAAGCACCACCAGCCAGGGGCGTCCCATCCGCCTGTCCGAGGGCCAACCCATCCGGCAACTCCTGACGGATACCTGAGACGCCCGAGGAGAAGACGGCAGCTCGCCCCTTTCCCACAACACGAAAAGAACTCAGAGCCGCAGGATGCCTGCTCGCCCCCATCGGCGGCCGAGAAAAGGATTCAGCGCTTGGAGAATTGCGTCCCGCGGCGTGCGCCGTGGAGTCCGTACTTCTTCCGTTCCTTCATCCGCGCGTCGCGTGTCAGGAATCCGGAATCACGCAGCGGTTCCTTCAGCGCTTCCTCCAGATGCACCAGCGCCCGCGCGATACCCTGCATGCACGCACCGGCCTGTCCTGTGTTTCCGCCGCCGTGGACATGGATCAACACGTCCAACTCGGTGCGCTTGCCGACATGCTCCAGGGGAGCCACCACATTGTGCCGATCCTGTTCGAGCGTGAAGTACTCCTCGAGCGGCCGCTTGTTGATCAACACGCTGCCGCCGCCGGGGCGCAACCGGACCCGCGCCACCGATGTCTTGCGGCGGCCCGTCCCCGTCGCGTGCGTGGCGGCAGCCGTCGAGGCATTCTGAGTGGTTTCTGCGGCCATGGCGGCGTCCCTTTACGCTCTTGATCGTGGAAACAGATGCACCCGGAGCCAATGGAAGGTTCCGGCGTTATTTCCGCTCGCCTAGTTCCCTGGGTTGCGGCTGTTGTGCCTGATGGGGGTGATCGGGTCCCGCGTAGATCTTCAACTTTCCAAGCATCCGTCGGCCAAGCTTGTTCTTGGGCAGCATCCTGCGCACGGCGTCGCGCAACACGGCTTCTGGTTTTCGCTCCCGCGCGCGGGCGGCCGTGATCACCTTCTGCCCGGGGTAGCCGGTATACCAGCTATAGGTTTTCTGATCCCATTTCTTGCCGGTAAACACAACCTTTTCGGCGTTGATCACGACGACGAAATCTCCGGTGTCAACGTGGGGCGAATACGTCGGACGATGTTTGCCCATCAGATGCACGGCGATATCCCGTGCCAGTCGTCCCACGATCCGATCGGTTGCGTCCACCAGCCACCAGTGCTGGGCAACCTCGCCCGGTTTCGCCATGTACGTTTTCATCTCAATTCCTGCATCCGTCAGGTTCGCCCCGAGTTCCCTCTGACCTCGCCGCCTCACCTCGCCCCCATCTGGGCAGCTCGGCGAATGGTTCTCCAATCGGATTTTCAGTGCGGTGTCTCAATGCGGCCGTCGCACAGCGGAAATTCGCCGAAATTCATCGAGCTGGCTAGTTTAGCCCTTGCTTCGGCCGGCGGCAAGCCGGCCCATCGATCAAGAGCTTCCACGACTCCCGCACCACGCTGTGCGCGTCTCGGTCGGGCACCGGACGGGATCGGATCAGCGCCGCGGCGGAGCGTCGCGCCGGCGGCGTTTGCGTCGGGCGGCGGCCAGCGCGATTAACCAGCCGCCCAGAAAAGCGGCGGTGCAGGCCAGGATCACCGCCGATCCGCGAAACTCGCCACGCAAGAAGTAGGCACGGACCGCATGCAGGATCCCCCACGCCGCCACGGCGGCCATGATCCATCCCAACAAAGCATTACGCGGCGTCGGCGGCATGGCTTGGTCCGTTCTGGCCCGGCCCGCTGGTCAAGAGGTTCCTGGTCAAGAGGTTTAACGAGCCGGAGGCTCGTTAAACAGTCCGTCGTCGGCAGGCAATGGGTCGTCGGGCGCGTCGTTGGAGCCTGGTGGCGAATCGCCGGGTCCGGTCTCCTCCGGCGCTTTGGCCGCGGAGTCGGCTGCCGTCGGATGCCGCACCGGTTCCGGAAGACCCGGCTCGTGCAGGCATTGAACCAGACCACTGGACGATACCAGGTAGATACGATCGGACAGGCGATTCAGCAGTGCATCCGACCCGAGGCGTAAGGCCAGCTTCGCCGCCTGCGTGCCCGTCTGCCGGTCCAGGGCGACAAGCTGCATGGAGTCGTCCAAGACATAGATCCGACTGGGACTCGCCGCCACGAATTGTGCCACACCCGGCGCGTACCATAACTGGCGACCGTTTTCCGCTTCCAGGCAATACATCCCCCGGTCGACACAACAGACGTACATTTGCTTGTCCAGGGCAACCAAGGCCTCCTTAACCAAAGACCCGGCAGCAAAAACCCAGGCAATGGAGCCGTCCTTTTCGCTGATGGCGTAAACCTTTCCGCGTTCGGTGGCCACAAAGACGTGCGGGGGCAGCGACGCCATCGGTGCGATGACCGGATCCTGCAATTCAACGCGAAACCGGGCTCGACGGCTGTCCTTCGACGCCACATAAAAAAACCCTCGATCCGTAGCCCAGCAGATATGCTCCTGCGTCGTCATCAACGGTGTCTCGACGCGCCCCACGGAATGATGCTTCCAATGCAACGTTTCCCGGTCGACCCGCGTTTGCTCGTTGAAGCGCGCGTTCAGGGGTGACGGTTCCTCGGTCTCGTGCGGCAGCAAAAAACTTTCGATCAGACCGGTCAAAGCAGGAATGTAGACTCGGGTATCGGTCAGCGTAGGGCCAACGGCCGGGACGGTGCTGACATCATAGCGCCCGATCTCGCGACCACTGTCGCTGGCCAGCACGACCACTTCGGACCCGCTGGCCACCGCGACGTGAGGTCCTCGGGAATCTATTCGCAGCGTCGGATAGCCGGGCTGGCCGACCTCGGTCGTCCACAGCGACGCGCCAGACTCACCATCGATGGCCTGCACAACGGACTGGTCTGTCATGCAATAGACGTTCGACGCGCCCACCGCTGCCCGCACCACACTGGATCGGGCCGGATCGACGACAAGATGCCGGTGCCAGGCCCGCTCCAATCCCATCCGCACCGCTATCGGACGCGGCACGAATTGCGAACCGGGTCGCTGCGCCGACGCGGTCGGGGCGGTGCTGCCCACCACCAGCACGAAGGACACCCAACCGACGCACAGACGGTGTCGTGATTGCTCGATCATTTTTAGGTGCCTCTGACTCCCAAGTGGAGGTCTTCCAACGGCGTTTACGCATGCCGCACGTGCCGGTGCTACGGGAATCCCCGCGGGCGACTGCGTGCTGGACGGAGGATTGGATCTCCGTGGCTTCAAACGGCTCGTACCGGAGCATCCATCGGTCTTAGCCACTCCGTTCCATCTTTCATCATAACCTGCCGAGGGAGCGTAGAAACTGCCTGGAGCGACGGCCGCCCATGCCCGCGTGCCGTCTGGACCCGTTCCGGATACATCGCGTACGATGTGGAATTACCCCCCTTGCCACGGGACCCGCGCGACAGTCGTTCTCGGGACAGCTTTTCCAGCGGAAGTTGCTTCTGAGAGGGGATTTCTCTCGCACCCGATCCGGCGGTCCCGTTTGTTGTGACCCGATTTTCGATGCCGCCCATGCGACCCAATCCAGACGTCCAGAAGGTGCTCGAGGAAGTTCTGGGGTATTTGAATTTTGGATCTGGCGCCGAGGATCCCGCGTTTTTCGTCCGCCTTAACCAGGCTTTTGACCTCGTCGAGGGGTCCAGTTCCGACGACGTTGCTCCGCATCAGCACCTGCGATCGCGGCTCGAAGGCCGCTTGACGGAATTGGCGGGCCAGCAGATGGCGTTTCGGGACACCGAGCAGGCGCAGTCGGTCGTGCGTTTGCTGTTTGACGGGCTGTTGCCGTCCTACCGCGCGCACCACCGGGACTTGCTTCATCACCAGACGGACGTCGCGTTGTGGCGCCCTTTTTTCCTGGCGCGGGCGTTCCAGGCCCTGTTGGCTCAAGGGCCGCCATGGGACGAAGCGCCGCGCACCGTCGAAGGGGCGCTTGACCAGTTAAACGACTTCGTGGGCTATCGACCGGTGG
>Ga0315534_1000708_pt1 | contig 23436 bp, 20 predicted proteins | sample SalMarSW160240MG_FD_203094 | JGI IMG/M metagenome (GOLD analysis project Ga0315534, IMG submission 203094) | Salt marsh sediment microbial communities from the Plum Island Ecosystem LTER, Massachusetts, United States - Salt Marsh Sediment SW1602-40 ...
TATCCCAGATTTCAAGATCTAACATGTGCTATAGCTAACTACTATAGAACAAGACGTTTCAAACTAGACATCCTCAAGTATCTATCGCGGAGTGTGAGTTAGCGAATTAATGTTATTAAGTCTATATTTCAGTATATTGATTACTCTGTTCTCGTATGATTTAGATGATCCAATATTGACTCCGGGTTGAATGGGCTCTAAAAATTGAAAAACAGTTTTCTGGTAATTGTGAATTCCTTCATGGATATCGAGTAACACTAATACCGTCTTCATCCTTTTCCAAATATCCGCTCTGAGTCTCAGAACAGCTCCAAAAACGTGCTTAACGCCATTAACATTACATGCGTCAAGTATCTGATCTAGATGAACTTCAGAATCGGTGATTAGAGGTAATATTGGATCAATATTTACAACACAGCACACCCCAGCGTCAACAGATTTTCTTATCACGCTGAAAATGACATCTGATGGGGGGTGTTCCAGGTTCTATTAGGCGTCTTATTTTTTCGTCACAAGTTGTAATGGATCATACCAAAAAACAATTGTCTCTGTATCCCTTGTGAAGATCCAAATCTCTAAGTATGTTAGTTGATTTAGTGAACACATAATACGGTGCTTTATATTTCTGGAGTACTTGAATACATCTACGAGTAAGTCCGTACTTTAATTCTGCCGGTTGATATGGGTCAGTTGCAGACGATATCATGACAGGCTCAATACTCTCAAAATTAAATGACTTGAGCTGGCGTTCTAAAATCTCATGAGCATTGCTTTTTGCGTATATTTTGTCATAAAAATCTGGTGACCATTCATAAGTCGCGTAACAGTATCCACATCGATGCTGGCATCCTTGATATGGGTTTATTGTCAGGCCCCTATGCTTTTTAACTATAAACGAATGAATTAATGACTTTAAACTTTTAGTTTCGAGCTTTGGAGCCACATTGGAGTACCAACTATTCATAACAAATGTATTTCACAAGTAATTGATTTAAGAACTGAAGTACGCTGACGGGAAAGGGGGGGTTTCCGTGTCCAAAGTCAGAGACTGTTCGAAATACATCAATGAAACTTGATTTTAGTAAATCTATCAACAATTTTGGCCCACAGACTTTACACGTACCCGATTCCTAAGCCAGGTGAGGTCTTGTATGGAACTACGACGAGTTAATTTGAGGCTTATTTTATAATTCTCATAAGTCTAATGGCGGAAACATTTGTAGCCAACCTGCCTTAATAAACGGCCTATAATCTTATCTTGTGGTATCTATATATGTTCTAGTTACCACGGTGGTTATCCATATAGGTACAAAGCTATATGACTATGAAGGACTATGTTTCTTTACACAAATGCATTGTCTACTCAGCAAGGTCGTTAAAATATTTAAAGAGAAAGTAGTATATCCGATGGTAGTAATCAAAGCCTCACCAAATTTCAAGATGGGACCAAATCCTTTATTCTTCGTCTTTGAAATCCTTCCTTAATTTGGTAGACTCCTTCAAACTATCTACTTGAATATCTCCACTTCTCGTGATTAGTCTTGAAAATGATGGATGAGCTCCTTCCCCCAAAGTGATTGCTTCTTTACCCTTTCTTAATAGCGTTAAGGTTAGCGTATTATCCGACAATTTTTGAGCGAATTCTGTAGCAGTTCTCAATTTGTCAAATAAACCAAGGTCGTCATCCTGGAGCTTAAAAAGACTAGGTTCCAACAGATCTACCTTGATCCTCCTCTTGCTACTATCGCTGAAATTATCGATGGTGTAGATGCCGATATTTGCAGCTGGTTTATTGGCAAATTCCAGTTTTATAGATCCGGAATTTGCTGAGCTCAATAACCTAACTAGTCCGTCTAAAATGTGGTCACTTTCAGGGCTATGAAGATGCCTTTTGCCAAGGAATACCATCGGAGTCTATTTAATTATGATTTTGTGCTATATATGCTTAACAAGTTCATATAACGCTATCCTCATCAGGGTAATATGATTATCGTAGCACGCATTATTAAACAAAGTTTACTTATATTAGTCTCCTGCAATAATGGTGCAGCTGGTTTCAGTCCCGTTTCCAGAAGCACAATTTGAGCCTCTTACCTGCAGGAGGCTTAGATCCTCATGAACGCGCTCCTAATAGTTAGCAGCTGACTCCACTAGATTACTTGGGGTTTCCGTTAAAAAGCGGAAGTTCCGATTTCCTGTATAGAAGGGTCAATGGATACATCAACTATGTCACACAGTGAAATATTTATAAACGATTTTTCCTATTTAATAAAAAAGGGATTCATATGTCAGATAATAGAGATAATAACGAAGAACCTGTAATGTGTAGCAAATGCAACGTAGCATTCAAAAATGATACAGAATTTATTATGCATTACGACGAGAATCATAAATAAAATTCCTCATTGATCAGATTCTAGATCCCAACCTATTCTGATCTAATTTCAAGATCTGGTCGATGGGATCTAGGTTCTTCGATTTAAACTCTGTCTGTAACAAGGTATATTTACGATTATTGCCTTCATTAAAGATAACTCGTAATTAATGGGGTTCAGCTTTTGATTTTTATCACGTGGCTGTACTCCAGTGTCCCAATAATATTGAGTGTTATTGTTTACAGGAGGATATTATTGTTTACAGGAGGATATTATTGGGATAGGCTCTAAGAGCGGGTGGATCTTATTGTTTACAGGAGGATATTATTGGGATAGGCTCTAAGAGGATACCACTTGGGACCTGCGCTACCTAGAGTAAGCCTTACCAACATGCTACCACTTAATTTTCATTCCTTAGCTATGTTAAAGTACTTGCATATTTAGAGTTGGAGTGATGGTTGACTCAAGAAAAGAAACATCAATAAAATTTCATGGAGTAAAGGTCAAGAACGTGATCATTACTCATTTGAGACGTACATCTAATGCCAGTACGGTTGAAAAACTGGATATATTAACTGCGAAATACGAACGAAATCAGACTGTTGACACAATCAATATACAAGTGGTTGCCGAATATTTGACAATTACTTATTATAAAGATGAGGCCGCGAATATCATTATTAACAGGGAACTAATTCCAACGCATTCAATTGAACACATTATGGTTAGTGACATCTAAATACATTATGATAAGTGCAATTCGACTTTTATTATGTCATAATAAAACAATAAGTGTCTGTAGTTGATATTTCTAAAAATTAATCAGACTTGCTGAAGTTGAATATGACACAACCAGAATTAGACTGTGTTATTAAAGCCAGCTTCTCTGATCGCTCGAACAGGCGCTTGATTAGCCATTTTCTAATATTGACAGAACTCGTTCTCCTACCCCTTCTGGTGTAGCCTGCTGCCCACTCGCCAATAGTCTTCTTATTCATTCATTACCAATGATAGCTTTGACAAACTTTAGATTATCGGAATTGCTTCGTCTGCTATCGATCGGCGTTTCCATTATTAGTGGTATATTTCTGTGTAATATATGATTCAAGAATGCATTAAATCCCTTTTCTCCTATTTCTCCTAGGCCGATATGCTCATGTCTGTCTCGGCGAGAAAAGAATTTGTCTCTTGAATCGTTCAAATGTATAAGTTTGAGATGCCTGTATCCAACCTGTGAGTCGAATTTATCCATCGTCTTATCAACCGCATCTTTAGAAGCAAGGTCATACCCCGAAGCAAATGCATGACATGTATCCAAGCATATACCAAATCGATCCCTTTCGCTACCAGAATTATAGTCGTATAGCCTATCAAGTATTAGCCTCAATTCCTCAAAGTTGCTAGCGACGGTATTTTTCTGACCTGCACTATTTTCCAAGAGTATGGAGACGCTATTTTCATTTGATACTGAATCGATCGCATGAGAGCATGCCATAACAAGCTGTTCAACTCCTTTCTTAATTCCTTCTCCCTGATGACTTCCAAGATGAACCACAAGGTACGGGATCTCCAAAGTACTGCTTCTTTTCAGTTCATCTGTCAAGACCTGCACAGATTGATCGTAGATTCTTTTATTGGGAGAAGATAGATTGGGTAAATAAGGCATATGAACGAATATGGCGTTTCTATCGATTTTAGATTTATTTTTGTGCCTCTTCTCTCCACTGTTGTTTTGGTCAGCTGTCTTAGCTGATCTGCTATTTGTAGATTTGTTGCTATCTGAGCGTCCTGCTAATTTGTCTTTGAAGAGCATGACGTCCTTTTTATCCAATGGTTTAGCAGCCCACCCTCTAGGATTTCTACTGAATATTTGAAATGCAGTACAATTCTCCTTTAGAGCATTATCCACGGAATTCGAGATTCCTCCTGAAATTGATACGTGAAAGCCTATTTTACATCCCAATCCTATAAGTTGAAGTTGGGTATCGTTTATACATTTTTGATAATTTGATCACCTAGAATTTCAGTCTTAGAATCATTTCATACTCTATCTTATTCGACTATTAGCATTAACCTACAAAGAGGATTGCTGATTCAACATCGAGTATTCAGTATGAAGTATTAAATACGATGTATGGGGAGATTCGTTGTAATACCTGGAGGTTATAATGAAGTTGAAGACTGAACTGCTCAACCAATCAAACTTTAATGTTATGGTAAGCAGAATCGGAGATATTTTGATTAAGGCATTAGACAAACCTCTTGGGTATGCAATTGACTGGGGAAGGGTGTAGTCATTATGGCCTGTTCATCTCGAGACGGCTTGTTGTAGTGTGGAGTTTGGTGCTGTTTCTGGGCCCATGTATGATGCGGAAAGATTTGGAATAATAGAAGCGTTTGGCTCCCTTAGACAATGTGATTTAATAGTTGTACAGGGCACTGTAACTAGGAAAATGGTTCCTCGATTGCGTATGGTATACGATCAAATGCCTGAGCCAAAATATGTTGTAGCGATGGGGGCGTGTGCAATTACGGGTGGTCTATATATAGACTCATATAATGTACTTCCAGGAGTCGATGGAATTATCCCAGCGTCCGGAGACATTGATTCAGGGTGTTATGCTGCTACAGGAAAAGATTAAGAGATCAAAAGTGAGGTAGAAAATCAGTTAAATTCCACATTTTACCTACTTTTAGTTAATTATAGCTCCTCCGATTTCTCGTGAATATTGTCCTCTGAATAAGACACTATATTGATCTGATTAGTTAATATAGGTGACCCAATTTTTATCAACTAATACTGGCCTAGGAGGGAGTTATGCCAAAATAAGGGTATTTCGAACTCCAAAATCCAAAATCCAAAATCCAAAATCCAAAATCCAAAATCCAAAATCCAAAATCCAAAATCCAAAATCCAAAATCCAAAATCCAAAATCCAAAATCCAAAATCCAAAATCCAAAAATAATAAGTTGTCTAATAATAGTTTAGGGTAGCACTTAAAGGCTAGATACAACGAATGCTTGAAAAATATAATAGGAAACGAAACTTTGCAAAGACTCCTGAACCTATTGGAACTGCTAACGATCATCCAATGAATAAAAGTAGACATTTCGTTATTCAAAAGCACAATGCTAGAAGCATGCATTATGATTTTAGGCTCGAAACAGAAAATGGTATTCTAAAATCGTGGGCCATTCCGAAAGGAGTTTCTCTCAATCCCAAAATCAAACGCCTTGCCATTCTAACCGAAGATCACCCTTTGGATTATCTCCTGTTTGAAGGTACTATCCCTCATGGAAACTATGGAGCAGGTACAGTTCTTGTATGGGATACAGGTATCTATGTAATGGAAAAATCAAATGAAGAGTTTTCCGATCAGTTTGATAAAGGAAAGTTAACCTTTACTTTGCATGGACATAAGGTAAATGGCAAATTTTCCTTAATTAGAACTGGACGGGAGAACCAGTGGCTCTTAATAAAGTATGATGACCAGTTCGCATCAGAAGAGGATCTAACATCTTCTAGGTCTGATTCTGTGTCGTCACAAACTAAAAAGAATACCCTTAGCAGAAAGCCCACCGGCAACGGTGGATATTCTAGCCTTCAAATGAATTCTAGAATCATGAACCACAGTGAAACAGCTGATGAAACAGAAGTTGAGCATTCTAGGCAAATCAGCATACAAGACCTTCCCTCTTCTGATTTCCCTAATAGAATAAAGCCCATGCTCTCCACACCAGTGGATAAACCGTTTAATGATAGCAAAAGGGACTTCGAAATCAAATGGGACGGGGTAAGGGCTGTCCTTTTTTATAGCAAAAGCAAAGACTTGAGCTTAAATCTAGAACTAACAAATCTATTAGTCACAGATATCCAGAAATTATTGATTCCATCATGTCATCATCGGTCGTAAACTGTCAAGATTCGGTCGTACTTGATGGCGAGATTGTTGTTTTAGATGAACGAGGTCATCCGGACTTTCAAAGTCATCAACAAAGGATGAATGTTGATCACGATTTGGAGATACAACACCTTTCTAAAGAAATTCCTTCTACCTTCTATGTTTTTGACATTCTGTATTTAGATGGCAAGAATCTCGAAAATTTGCAATTCTGGAAGCGAAGAGAGTTACTGTCGGGGGTAATATGTTTGAATGGTAGCGATAAGAATGTGATAAGAATATCTGATTCATTTGAAGGAAAAGGCGTAGAACTATTCGAGAACATCAAAGCACTTGGTCTAGAAGGCATAATTGCAAAGAATAAGAATAGTAAGTATTTACAAGGGGCTAGAACCGCTGATTGGCTAAAGATCAAAAATTTACATACTCAGGACTGTGTGGTTATTGGCTATACCAGAGGAGAAGGTAACAGAAGTGGTTATTTCGGGTCCTTGCTGCTGGCTGCATTCGATAAGGAACTTGTCTTCATTGGACATTCTGGAAGTGGGTTTGATCATTCACAAATTATTGAAATTTTCAACCAATTAAATGAAATAGAGACTAATGAGATTCCAGTCAGTTACATACCATATGTCAATAGAGATCCAGTTTGGGTACGCCCATCGCTTGTAGTTGAAGTCAAGTTTGATGGATGGACAAAGGACACGATTATGAGAGCTCCTATATTTCTAAGAATCAGGGACGACAAGAAACCTCAAGAATGTACAGTTGAAAAAACTAAGAAGGTAGACGAGCTATCTAATGTAAAATCGCAAAATTACAATTACAATTATAATCCCAAAAACAATTACAAGGAACAATCTGTATCACTTTTATCGTCAGCTTTATCTTCGTCATCATCACCGGCGCCATCTTCTGAGAGATCATCACCACCACTATCTACAGTTGCAGTTACCTCGAACACATCTTCGGCTGGAACTGCCAAGAGAGTACGGAATAGCTTCTCTAACTTGGACAAGGTTTTTTGGCCTAAGAATCGATTTCATCACGATGATTTAACCAAGGGTGATTTGATTGATTATTATGACAAGATAAGCGATTACCTTTTCCCCCTCCTTAAGGATAGACCCTTGTCATTGAGCAGATATCCTGACGGAATTATGGGTAAACACTTTTATCAAAAGAATTGGAATATGGAAAAACCGGAATTCGTTAATTCAGTAAAGATTTATTCAGAAACTGCGGAAAGGTCAACGAACTATTTAATCTGCAACAACAAGGAAACACTGCTCTGGCTGGCTAACCTAGGCTGTATAGAAATCCACCCTTGGTATAGCAGGATCGTTGACTATGAGGCATGCCTAAAGGGTTCTAATGAGTTGTATGAGGATAATTGTGGCCTCAATCATCCAGATTTCATTGTATTTGATCTGGATCCATACATTTATTCTGGCTTAGAAACTAGCTCTGACCAGGAACCAGAGTACAACCGTAGAGCATTCATGGCAACAGCTAAGGTAGCTCAACTGCTAAAATCTGAAATTTTTGACGCATTGAAAATCAAATCCTATATCAAAACTTCAGGCAGAACTGGAATTCATGTTTTTGTACCTGTCACTGCGGAGTATACATATGATCAAACCAGAAGCTTTGCCGAGATCATTGGTAGGACACTAGTTAATAGACATCCTGACTTGATAACGACAGATTGGAACACTCCTGAGAGACGAGGAAAGATTTTCTTTGATTACAATCAAAATGCGAAGGGAAAAACACTGGCATCGGCCTTTTCGGCTAGACCCACTCCACTTGCCACTATATCCATGCCGCTTGAATGGGATACTATAGACCAGGTCTTACCTCCAGAATTTACAATACAAGGCGTAAGAGAAAAAATAGCTGATAGAAAAGGTTTCAAAAAATTGCTATCATGTTGGTCAGACATTTTTGAAAGTCGGCAAGATCTTTCTAAACTTTTAGAAAGTGTATAAAAAATGGTTCCGTAGGTGATTTTGAAGAACTAGACCACTTAAGCTAGGTGCGCTTAGTGCGCCTACAGTCCCCTGCAAGGAGAAATACGACTTGCATCTAGTTCAGCCCTGGCGATTATCGAATTTAACTAATTCGATATTCTTCAGCCTGATCTAGTAATTATAACATAAGATAGATTAAGAAATAGCATTTCTTTGCAGGATCGTTTGTATTAACCTGGAAGACTCCAAATGTCGCATTTGCGATTCGAAGAAATTCCGTTAATTCACTTTGGGTTACCTTGACGTTACTATCCTTGCCATGTTCTCTGATTGTGCGGTAGAACCAGTGGTCTGCATTTGCCGTATCTTTAGATGGATTAAATTTAATACAATCTCTTTCTTCGATGCGAGATCTATTTGGAGGAAGCTTAGCCCATTTGCTTTGTGTTTCCTCAGAGAGCTCACCGAAGGCGTTTTGTGATAGCTTCCTGGCCTTCAGATATGCGTCACCACGACCAATTCTGAAGCGGACAATCTGTGATAGCATATCTCCAAGAGAGGCTTTAACCTGACGCTTCTTTTCTAGAATTTCCACTTCATTCTGGTTTTGGCCAACAAAGAGCTTCTTAGAATCACATTCATGAAGTAGCTTTGTTAGTGCTTCGAAGTCTATTGGATATATTGCCGGTCTAAATTCACACCCCAACAAGCATGTATCGCATAATGAGATCCGGTAACCTGAGGGGAGGATTTCTTTCTTAGCAGGCATAGTGAGTCCATTAGTAGTAGGCATAGTACGTGTACCCTGAAACAAATCAGGAACCATTTGAATCATAAACAATTTAGTGGCTTCATTTAAGATTGATTGGGGCGTTGAGTTCCGGACAAATTCATTCGTTAGACGGTTCATTTCACTTATTTTGCGAAGGCCCTCCAGCATTGTATCTTAAAGTATTTCGGTTTTCTTAATTTCGTCTGTACTGAGGTTTGGATGATGGGTAGTCTTGTATGCATGAGACCCCATATAATCTAAGTAAAAAGATGGTTGTTGGCTACTTGGAATAGACCAGGGTGCAGTCTTGGTCGGCTCAAATTCAGCATGCCCACCACCATGCTTTCTCATCATGTGGATATCCATATTCCAGCCTCTTGTTGATGTTTGGCTACAACCCGTGTATGGACATTGATATAGTCTTCGATTTGGCATCAGTGATGGATCCCCTTTCTTTTGCAGTAACTGCAGTAACTGCAGTAACTTCAATAACAGGCATTTTTGTGGGGTCTCGAATTCTTGAACCCATGCGAATATAGATGCAGATAGACAATATTAACTTGTGGTATTATCTAACAATAGATAGTATACTGAGTATCTATAAATTATAGAGAAACTGTTTTAGGTATCTATAGAATGTATCTGTTTTAGGTATCTATAGAATGTATCTGTTTTAGGTATCTATAGAATGTATCTGTTTTAGGTATCTATAGAATGTATCTGTTTTAGGTATCTATAGAATGTATCTGTTTTAGGTATCTATAGAATGTATCGTCATTAAATCTTTCATCGGAACCTTTTATCGTAGTGACAGGTCTCCAAAACTAAAGCTTTTTGTGCAGAGATATGATAGTTGTACCAATAATAAGTAAACAATTGATCTTGGATATAGAAATCCGCTGGATACAGTATCTACCGCAAGATACAGTATCTATAATTCACGTAAATAAACGGGGTTATTGCATTCGTTTAAGCAGATAAAGACCACTTTGTAACACGCCATGATCATTGTTCAAGTAGATGGCCTTCTTCTCTGCGTCTAAATCCTTTACACATGTCAAAATCTCCTTTGGAAATCTATAGTAGCTCGCATTAATTTCCACGGAATTTAATCCTTGATTGATATACCACTTAAATGGTGAAGGTCGTCTTTCATTCCAAGAGTACGTATAACCTGATGTCCCTATCCGGATTGACGAGCCAGACATTCTTATTTCCTAGAAGAATTCCCAGTTAAAATCAATTGTTTAATAGTTACACTTACTGGCTTACTGGCCAGGACTATCGCTATCAAACCGTACCTTTAGAGTCCATCTTTCGATCCAGTATTTCAGCCGTCTTAATCTCGCCTTCTTTGATTGATGCTTTTATTGTTTGGGGAGAAAAATCTGCATTCTCATATATATGGGGATAAGGTTCATCTCGAGTTATGTATAAGATATCCTTTATTTCAGCCCCACGTTCTCGTTTTATTTTCTTATATTTATTACGGACCTTCTTGAGTTGATCTTGATCAACGTTCGATAAATCAACATGATCTTCAATTAGCTTATAGAGTTCATCAATATACTTCAGATACATAGTAATCACCTTCGACATGACTATATTATGCTTCGTTTTGTCTGAAAACATGATATCTCTTGCCCTATGATGGACCTCCGGTAGGCTATTTGGGAGTGAATCAACTTTTTTTGGATAGTTTTCGACAAGAAATATCCGCTTGTCATTTACAGGAGATGCATCAATAACCTCTCTTAATGGCGTATTACTCAGAAGGCCTCCGTCCCAGCAGTAAACTCCTTTCTCGACCTCCACCCATTTGAAATTGTAAAGAGGATAAGCAGAAGTTGCGAGTATATGCTTTGGTGTAATTTGTTCCCTTGAACTGTCAAAGGTTAATGGTTCGGCATTTAGAACATTTACTGCTGTTAGTATTAATCGAGAGTTAGGCTTCCCATTTGGTCTCAGTTTGTCATAATCAATATATTTTTCTAAGGTATTTACTAGTGGTGTATGATCGTATAGATAAGTCCAATTTTGTGGTATAAGATACCCTGGATCTGAGAATGGAGTCTCCTGTCTCCATCTCGGTCTAAACATCTTATCATTTCCAAAAATAGCCGAGCTATAGAAGGATCTAACCTGCCTCATTTTCATATCGTAGTTCCGAAGGATATTAGAAGAGGTATTAGAATGGCTATTCTTTTTGTGTGGTATAGAATCTGAGGGAGAAGAAAATATATGGTCCAAGTTTACAAAACTTTCAGACAATTCCAACCAAAAGTGTTCCAATGATTTTTCTGGATGTTCCTCATCCTTACTTCCAGCAATAATCGCTGCGTTTATGCCTCCAATAGATGTACCTGCAGTTATATCTAATTTGATATTGTAATTGGAAATGGCTTTGAATACGCCGCAGCCGAAGGCGCCCAGAGAGCCGCCACCCTGGAGCACTAGAACATTTTCAATAGCGTTGGAATTATCTCCGTCGGGATTACGCTTGGTTTGCTTATTTTCTTTGAGCGATGCAGAGGAATTGGTCAGGATCTCCTTCGTCTCCTTCTTTTCATTTCTCACTTCTCTATTTAGTTCTGGTCATTAGTTTTATCATCTTTTCTCAATTCGTCGTCATTATTCAGCTGGCCATATTATCATCGAATATTGGAATACAACACATATGGACTCGATTATGGACTCGATTATGTGGTCCAACTCAAGAAGATAGTTGGAAATAGTAATAGTATATCAGTAATTGAAATAAGGCATTAATTAAATGGGAACGAGAATAAGGCCAAAGATAGCATCCACGGCATTATCGAAGTGGTGTTAAACCTAGCATATTTATTGGTTCATTAATACTTTTATCCGGTCAGCTTTGAATTACTTTCTGTTCCTCCAAGGGGTAAATATATACATTCAATTTTTCATCACCGAGCTTATTTGAGTGTAGAAGTAATGTTCCTTCAATCTCCCCACCATCTAATCCCAAACCATGAGACCCAGCAACTGTGGTGGGATCAATATATTTATTTAAAGGAAAGACGTCCTCACCGGGGAATGGCTCTAAGGACATTCTTTCTTCGCCTAGAAGGCCTTCTCTCCTAATTCCTTCTGACATTATACGACCGCCGTCATTTAAGATCAGATCAACACCATACTTTTGGTTTAGTTCTTGCATTCCCTGATACATATTGAAAGTTTCTCCTGTATCAATATAGCTGACTAAACTGGACTCTTCAATTCTTTTCGAAGCAAAATCAAAGCCAGATTTATTAGTGACAAAAATAACATGTATCATGCTTTCAGGATTTAGGACTGCAATCTTGTTTTGCAGATAATTTTCAACAACTTCCAATTTTTTAAAGGTTGATTCTGATCTCGCGATTACTATATAGTAATATGGGTATGTTCTATCAACACCATTCTCCGAATTGTCTTCATGTTTCATTATGGCCTCAAGTTTCACCAGATCATCATACAGCGATTCTTTGTCTCGTTTTAGATGGTCTCCAAAGAAATGCCAATTCCAGATATTATTCTTATTTGCCATCAAGTTAACCGCACTGACGAGTATTGCTTTTCTTCCCAGGATTATTCTATGTGTGGATGCAAAAATATTATCACCAACCCTCCTTTTACCACCACTCAAAAGTTGGAGTCCACCTTTGGGTTGTTCAGGAATCTTGTATACATACCATCCATCTAAGTTAGGTTTGGTATTAGCAACTAGGAAACTAGTTGCTTGGTAAGGGATTTTCATTCGTCTAATGAATTCATCTGAGGCTCCGACCACTATCTGGGGCAATACACGCCCAAGAGATCCTAAACCGAAATCTTGCAAAGGACGAATAATTTTGATACCTCTAGATCGGAAATGGTTGAATTGATCAGTTGTAATCTTTTTGGATTCTAATAAGTGTTGCAACCGTTCACCATAGTTATTATACGAAATTGGCTCTTGGTTATCCAATACAAAGCTTAAATGCTGCCTATCTTATTATTTTACCCTACTAACATAAGTCTTGGTCCAAGATGGAGAGGTGAAGAACCAAGCAGAATTAACATTCGGCGAAGATGGAGCGGACTCAACAATTCAGTAACAGTATTTGGGGTAGAAGAAAACTTCGAAACATCCAGTCATCAGATAAAGTTGTGGAAATGGGAGTAGGAGAATAGCTAATAGGCCATCACCATCGGAATCTTGGCTCTGCGGGTCTGTCCCGTAAACCTCTAATTCCTGATTATCTGATAGGCCATCACCATCGGAGTCTAGCTTGGATACGTTTTTTTCATTAACATCATTATTATCATCAAGAATAACTGTTGTCTCATATTCTCCAGATGTCACGTCAACGCCAATGTATATCAAGTTCTTCCGCGGAAGCACCGCATCGGGGGATATGTACTTCGTAGGCGTTTGAGTCTGTGCATGCATGGCAGCAGTCTGTCTTCTCAAGCATTACTAACCGATCCTAGACAGATCGTTATTCATAATTATAAATTTGCAGAGTCTATACTAAATTGTAGAAGCAGTATTTAGGGCGGCAGCAGTTACTGTGTTACTTAACAGCATGGCTATAGTCATTGGGCCTACTCCTCCGGGAACTGGGGTAATCCAAGATGCCTTTTCTCTGACAGACTCAAAATCTACATCACCTACTAGTTTTCCTGACCGTCTGTTGGTTCCTACATCGATCACCACGGCATTTTCTTTGACCATTTGAGGACTGAGAATAAATTTATTTCGGTCTCCAACTGCTGTTATTATTATATCCGCTTCCGATAGTAAATGACTCAAATTTACTGATTTTGAATGGCATATCGTAACCGTAGCATCACGTTCCAGCATCAGGAGTGCGAGAGGCTTTCCTACCAGGATGGATCTATTCACTATAATTGCATTGCGAGACTTAATTTCAATATTGTAGTAGTCAAACAACTCCATAATCCCAGATGGAGTGCACGGTTTGAGTGACGCATGCCCATGCAGCAATAAACCTGAATTGCTAGAGGTTAATCCATCGACGTCTTTGTACGGCGCAATCTTGTTTATTATATTGAATTTGTTGATATGTTTTGGAAGAGGTAGTTGTACCAAAATTCCGTGAACGCTAGGGTCATTGTTCAAAGAATCGATTAAGAGTACCAATTCATTTTCCTGTAAATTATCCCCCAATTGATGATCTTGAGTGACTAGCCCGACCTGCTTGGCTGCCTTCTGCTTGTTTTGTACATAGATTGTCGAAGCAGGGTCATTTCCTACTAGGACAGTTGCAAGGCATGGGGAGATCCCTTTCTCTTTTAGGTTGCTGACCCTATTTGCAAGCCTAGATCTTATACTTGCAGACACGGCATTTCCATCGATCAGTCTACCAGACATAATAATTTATTATTGCTGAGGAGTTAACACCCATATTAGTCATCTTATCTAAGACTGAGCTTGTGTCTATGTCATATTCTAATCTTGTTACGTGTATGCGTGAGTCTAAAACATTATTCGAAAAGGGTCTGACCTAAAGATAATTGAACAGCTGTTTGAAATGTATGTGTTTGGGAACGCATTGTCGGAGAATGCGCAGCTAAATAGCGTACTGCTGCCAGCATAAAGTGATATTCTTTAATAATCTGAGGCTGATCTGCGGAAAAAGATAACGTACTATTTATGGTAGAGCATTGTTTAAGTGTGGCCTCTATCATTTGAATCAAATGAAAACTGCGATCCTCTCGAACCAATAACCGTCCAATCAAGTCCATAAGAAAATACCTTCTTTTTTGTTCGAGTTGAAACTCGTGGTTGCTACTGCTACTGTTACCCGTAGAGGGACGATCGTAAAAATCAGCAACTAATTGTGCTGCAGCATCTACTTGCTGTTGCTTATCAAGCAGCGTTGACAGCCTTTCTTCTATCACATTCAGTTCATCGATATTACTGATAGTAACATGCTTGAAGTTACTATCTAGATTAGGTATAGAAGCTGGAGGTATGTTAAGAAATCTATTTAGATACACTCTCATTGCACCATCAAATACCCCGCGCGTTAGTTCATGTCGTCGATAATTCGTAGGAAATTGTGATTCAGATTCCTTTCTCATGGATCCAGAAATACGTTGCAGACATTGATGAGCAGCATTAGCAAAGGTAAAGGTATGAAGAGCGACATCCCAATCTGTGAATTCATTGCGTGTATTAAACTGAGCTATTCTGAGAGCAGCTGCATAGGCAATCACCCCCGCGAGCTCCTCTTCAGATATTCCCCGTCTCAAAGCAGCAAGTAGATCATTAACTATCAATTTTGGATCGTCACCTAAAAGAGTATCTATTAGATCGATTTCCTTTTTATTTGTACTCCTCTTATTCGTATCTTCTGGCCGAGCCATTTTTTCTTCTTCTCTCCTTAATCCTCCTTCTTCTAAGGCGGAGGGCAGTTCTTTGAATGCATCCTCAAGTATGGTGACTAAATCTATGGGATGTCGCCATGAGCTAGACTCTTCCATCCGCTCTGCAGTGGCATATCCTGACACAAGACTACCTAAAACTGATGCGACTAGTTCTTTATCTTTCCAACCGACATAATCTAATGCCTCTAATGCTTTGTTGGTAAAATCCAAAGTATGTCCTCCACCTACAAACCTGTGATCTGTAGCTGCTGCAAAAAGCATATCGGCAAGTTGAGCCGCATCTGCTTCTGCATGGATTGCAGTTACCAGACATCGCTCTGCTGCTGTTGCATTCCTCGATTCTACAAACTGACGAAACCAACTCTTAAGAGTCGATAAATCGGGCCAAGGTTTGGGCAAAGGAGGGATTGTGAATCTGGGTGGCATGGAAGCACAGTCTTGGGCTACTGCGGAGAGACCATGATATAGAGCATGTAGTTTATCGCTTTTGACATGAAATAGTGTAGCGACATTCATCATACACGTATGGATAGTTAATCCAACTCCCCATCCAGATTGTTTGTACTTTGCACCGAATTCAAGGCCTTTTCTAAAGGAGTATTCTAAACTATCATGGACTGCATGATTATCATCGTTACTATTACTGTTACTATTGTTATCTGTCGCTGCAGACTTTGAGAGACTCTGATATGATGAGGTTAGAGACAACCCAATGATTGCTTTGGCTATTGTCAATGAAATATTTCGTTTCAGACCTATATCTAACGTCATTTCACTATGGGAGGCAGTGACACTGAAAGCAGCAGCTGCAGCTGTGCCCATAGCTGATTCATTTTCGACAGGTATACCTATCCAAATCTCGCTATTATTTCGAATTTGTACTGGGTATGCTTCTACATCACCAGCCCACTGGTCAAAAGTTCCGCCGTTATGAGGATCAAACCGTGCGTGATGCCAATGGCACGTAAGGATACCATTTTTAAGTGTGCCTTGACTAAGAGGAAAGCCCATGTGAGGGCATCTGTTATCTAGGGCATAAACCATAGAATTGTACGAAAAAAGTGCAATGGGATGCTTTTTGACTGATAGCGAGATACAGTCACCCTTAGCTTCTATATCTTTAACATCAGCTGCATACACGAAATGATACCTATGGTTAGACATTATCTAGATTAGACCCTAGGTTCCATAATTATTCTTCTGATTACTTTATGATTAGCCGAATGTGAAATCTTGATAGAAATAAATTATATAATATTCACATAAAATTTTGTTATTGAATTATATTCTGCAATTTATTCATCTGGAGGAATAGCCGTCAGTAATGTATAGCTGAATTTATTAAATTTAAAGTACAAATTATTTTGATTACATGGTCTCCACTATATGGACCGGGAGCATATCTTTCGGACTGGTTAATGTACCTGTCAGGCTTTACACTACCATTGATGCTTCAAAGAATTTTTCATTCAATCAACTTGACAAAGAGGGACACAGGATACGATACAAGAAGTGGTGCCCGATCGAAGAAAGAGAAGTCGAGTATTCAGAAATAAAAAAAGGATATGAGATTGCCAAGGATAAATATGTTGTAATTGAAAAGCAAGATCTAGAAAAAATTGCTATTGAAAGCACAAGTGCCATAAACATCAAAGAGTTTATCGATGAACATGAGCTTGACCCATTGTTCGTGGAGAAGAGCTATTACTTAGCTCCTGACCCCAATGATAAGAGAGCGAGAAAGAAAGGAAAAGAGAGCTCTGCGCCTTCTGTTCAAGACAAAGCTTATTCTCTGCTAGTGAAGGTCTTACATGATACAAGAAAAGCAGCAATTGGCAAGGTAGTTCTAAGGGGGGAAGGAGAGCAGTTGGTTGCTATAAGAGCCTATCAAAGGGGACTTGTACTACACACGCTTCACTACTTAAATGAAATAAAACCAGTAGAGGCTATTACAGAAATATCTGAGGCTAGGGTACCATTCATTGACGAAAAGGAGAGTTCGCTAGGCCAATTGTTAGTAGAAAACCTAACAAACGAAAACTTCGATATATCTCGTTACCATGATGAGTATGCAGAAGAATTGGAGAAACTAATAAATGCAAAGGCTAAGGGGAAAGTCCATCTGATTCGGCAAGTAACCAAAGAGCCACAACAAACACAGGATTTGATCGCAGCATTGAAAGCTAGTCTGGAACGGCCTTCATCGTCTTCTTCATCTTCATCTCCATCTTCTTCTTCAAGAACCGGTAGAAGCAAGGATTAAGCCAATGTCGTAAGTGTATATATTGTGTCTCTTGCAGTTAATTTATAAAAACAATTATCAATCTTGAATGATAATATAGGTAGGTCGATATTGGCAAGAAACAAGAGTAACAACGCCCGTGATGCAAGTCAAGGGCAAAAATATGTCCCTTCTACGGTCAGTCCAGCCTACTATACATCGGGTAAAGGAGCCTTACGCGGTAATTGGCGTACGAGTACAGCAATAAACCCAACTATCTCAGAAACGGAAGGTCCAGTAAAACTTAATAATCCTCTTCTCATTGCTGGATTTCCCGGTCCAGGGCTTGTCGGTTCTATTAGTACAGGTTTTATGATAGAATCTTTGAATATGAGACAAATAGCGTGTGTCGAATCAGAATATATTATGCCTGGCGTAATCTATGTTGGCGGAAAACTAAGGCATCCCTTTAGACTGTACGCTAATAATAAAGGAACAATTTGCGTCCTAGTTTGCGAAACACCATTATTAGTTCAAGGCATTCATCGTGTCCTTGACTCTGTGATGAAGTGGGCATTAGACAGCAAGGTCACCGATGTGCTAGTTCTAGAAGGCATACCGATGCAAGGTATACCACAATCAAAAAGAATTCCATTTATACTCTCTAACAGTGAAGATAATCATACTCTAATCAACAAACTCGATGCATTTGATGGGAACCTGAAACATTCAAAGAAAAGAAGTCAAGGGAAAATTGGCTATGAAAGCTTACCTAGATATCATGATACTTCTGACAATATAGAACCTACATATATTGGCGGGATATCTGGTGGCTTACTATCTTCCTGCATTTCCAATAATATTCCATGTATCGCCGTGCTTGTTCCATCGTTGAGTGGTATTCCGGATCCTGAGGGCGCTGCTATAATACTTGAAACACTTGCAGGGATAACTAGGTACGACGAACTAAGGATTGACGTCAGAAAGTTAAGACAACAAGGTGATCAAGTCAAAAAGAATCTTGAAAAAATCGCGAATTCCATCCGCAATCAGCAGAGATCGATAAAGGAGAATGAGACGGGTCAGGGTGAAGAAGAGAATCTTATGTACGGCTAATCCGTTTTGGGAGGAACAAAGAATTTGATCTGCCTTTCTTTCCCAATGGTTATTTTAAACAATCAAGCATCTGACTAACAGGTAAAGCATTTAGAATATTTGACTTTTCTGCCCAACCTCTTCTTGCCTGGCCGATGCCAAATCTTAAGAAAGCAAAATGCAGAGGATGGTGGGCATCTGAATCAATTATGAGATTTACGTCGTTCTCAACGGCCATCTTTATGTACTCATCTTTGAGATCAAGCCTATTATAATGTGCGTCTATTTCAAGAACTGTTCTTGTATCCCTTGCGATCTCGATGAGTCTTCCGATGTCTACGGGGTACCCATCTCGCCTATTGATCACCCTGCCTGTAGGATGAAAAATAATGTCGACACTTGGATTCTTTGCTGCTTCTATGAGTCGATTTGTTTGGAGATCAATTGGCAAGGAAAAATTCGAGTGAATGGCAGTCCCTACGATGTCCAATCTATCTAGTACATTATTAGGTATATCAAGGGAACCATCTTTCTGGATATTTACCTCTGCACCAGAAAGTATATGAAAGCCTGTGTTTTTGTTTTCATCATTTATTTCAGCGATTTTATTTGACTGATCCATTAATTCCTGCGCGTCAAGACCATTGGCTAACCTGAGGCTTGTTGTATGATCCGTGATAGCTATGTAATTCAAACCAAACTTAACCCTTGCATTTTGAGCCATTTCCTCTATTGAGAACGTTCCATCAGTATAGTTACTGTGAACCTGAAGATCTCCCTGCAAATCATTATAATTAATTAACTGGGGTAGCTTTGCTCTCTTCTTTTCGATTCTTTTACCGTGACGATTGCCTTCCTTTTTAAAAGCTAACTGTATTTCTCCCCTATTTTCTCGAATTTCTGGGGGTATCCATTCCAGGCCCAACGCTTGATATACCTCCTCTTCCGTTCGGCCCGCTACTCTATGATCTTTATCATCAAATACGCCCCATTCATTTAATTTAAGACCTCGTCCTAGAGCTACTTTCCGTACCGCAACTCCGTGTTCTTTACTTCCTGTGAAATACTGAAGCGCTGCACCGAAGCTATCTTCAGGAACAACTAACAGATCAGCTTGTATACCATTTCTGAGCCTTACGAATGCTTTAGCTAACCCTTTACCGACAACGTCTCTTACCTCAGGCATTCTAGTAAAATAATCGATTATCCTGGCTTTCGTAGCTTTATCATGATTCTCTGCTACCGAAACCAAGAAATCTACGTCTCCAACAGTTTCCTTCATCCTTCTAAAGGAACCAGCTGCAGTGGCATTTCTAACTCCCACAATACTTGCAAGTCGATTCTCAATTTCTTTAACAAGGGGATAAATTTCACCAATTAGTCTCCTTTCGTTACCCTTCTTATAGAACTGAATTCTTTTGAGGATTATCTCTTCTCTCCTTTGAGAAAAACCCGCAATCTTTCTAATCTTGCCCTCAAGTGCAGCTTTTTCTAATTCAGAGATGCTTCGAATTTTCAGTATATCGTACAACGTCATGATTGTTTTGGGACCTATTCCCTCTAAATTCATGAATTCGTTAACATTTATCGGAATCTTCTTCTTCAGATCTTCGTAGTAGCTCAACCCACCCGTAGTAATGTACTCTTCAAGTTTCAAGGCGATGGCTTTCCCGATTGAAGGTAATTTCAATAATCCGTTTATTTTTTCCGCTTCGTATAATTCATCTATTTCAGGATAGAGATTTTCTAGCATGTCTGCGGCTCTTCTGTAAGACCTAATCTTAAAAATTAGGCTAAGTTTTGTTTTCTGATCTTCATTTTTCAGGCTTACCCCCATTTCCAAAATATATGCTATCTCCCTGAAGATTCTCGCAATTTCTAGATTCATATTTCTCCGATGATATAAAATGAGTGTAGTGATATAAGATGATTGTGACAATATTGAATCTGATTTTTCAAACTTCAACTGTACTCATGTTAGACTGAAATTTGATATTGCTGAAGTAATTGAACCTCACTAGCGGTGATAAAGAAATTACAGAAATTACTGGATGGACTGTAATGATTACGCTACTAATTAAGATATCAAACATAGAACTTAATATCAAAGACAGAGAGAAACAATCATTCAAACCAACATTCAGTGTTTTTAAAAAGACACGCAAAGCTGTTTAGCCCAGCGGAACGCGGTTCACAGTATGCTGTCATAGTATGCCGATACACCCCGCTCGCACTAGTCATAATATCCCGATTATGGTTCACAGTATACTGTCATAATATCCCCATTCATATCTCATTAAATCATCTGCTAGATAAGCGACTCTAACATCTCTCTTACATATAAGGGAGGCAGATCGAGAGCTGCAGAAGCGTAGCTCAGCATCTTTGTGTTGAGACGGTTCCCTCGGAATGACTTTATTGTTTTGTTCATCGTCTCGGTCGGGTTATCCGAATTAACAGCTTTGCAAACAGCGATGCCTAGTAGCTTCTTTCTTAGCTCGGGTGTTTGTGTTTGCAACTCAATTTCGAACTTTTCGAAGTCTTCTGCTATACTTTCTAGTACATCATCGAGTTTCTTGTTTGCATTCGAGTTCGATGCATTGAGTGTATTTTGTGAGAATCCATATCGAAAATTCTTGATTGGTATTATCGTGGCCCGTCTGGCGTGCATAAGTCTTTTGTGGCGTTGAGCATTCCATCTTCCAGTGAAGTCCTGTTGGCAATTAACGCATAAGTGACGGAGGATGTCCCACGAGACGAGTCGATTATTAGAAATCGACTTCGAGTATCTATTGTTGAAATTAACTCAAGTTGAAATTAACTTCTCTAATTAGATAGGAAAGGACGGTGCAGGTGGTATTGATGAGGAAGAGCATATCGGCCAACTTATTGAGGCTTAGTGAAACCAGGTGGAGAGCGTTTGTTCCTTCAACCAGCTCTCGATGCTATCATTGGGTATTTCAATGAAATTATTTCAATAAAATCGAACCTACATATTCTCTGAGGATAGCATCACCTTCCTTTCTGACAGCCACCGCAATAACCGTGTTCATAGGTAAATAAGGCTGCCTAAAATGTAAGTTTTGCAGGAGATTGTCTTTTGGACCGCAACCCAACATAACGTGTTAGATGAAAAGGATAGATGACAGGAAAATATATCACGCAATCTGTTTCAGTTTGGTGAATGACGTCATCTGGGCTTGTTAGATTAAATTATGCCTATTATTTAATCATGGATAAGGTGTGCCAGCAGCCAAGGAAATTAGAAATAGATTAGAGAATAATTGGATTGAATATCTTAATGCAAATTCAGCCAAGTTAGCCTCAGAGACACTTTCTGGCGCCACCCCACCTTCAGTTTTCATAGGACACTATGGCTATCCTAAGGTGAAAGTTGGTCCTATGATCCCTCCAATACATGGCGACACAACTATACTCGATAAACCAGAGATGTGGCTCGGTAAAAGTCTAGAGGATATCGTTAAATACCGCTTATCTCTTGTAAGAGGAGTATCAGTCACTGACGTCTACGCTACGTCAGGACGATATATCGAATCATTACAAGAACTGGCTATGGCGTCAAAATCGGCTGAAAGTGTGGCACTGTTTGAAAAAAGGCCAATTGTAGATATAGAATATGAGAAGGATTTAGGTGAATCTGCGCCATTTGGTCCAATTGCGTCCCTTAAGAGTTTCAAAACAGCTTCACTCTCCGTAGATAAAAGATTAGAAAACGTCTATTATGACAAGGATTTGCACACAGCAGAAGCCATAGTTGATCTTTACCATGAGGGAGTGGAGGTTAGCAGAATTCATCGCGTTCTTAGTGTAGGAATGCTAGGCTTACAAAGGAACAGAAGACTTGTCCCCACACGATGGAGCATCACTGCAACAGATGATATAATTTCTAGCAGTTTGATAAAAAGTTTAGAATTATACCCACAAATCGATTATTTTGAAGTTTACAAATATTCACATCTAGGCAATCATTATTCGCTTATATTAATTCCTGATGATGTCTGGAGCTTTGAAATGAAAGAGGTGTGGTTTGACAACAATGGAAACATAGGGATGGGTATAGATTTTGAAGATGCTAGAGGTTTAGATCATTATCCTTCCATAGCAGGTGCATACTTTGCGGCCAGATTAAGTATTTCAGAATATCTTTCAAATAGAAAAAGAAAGGCAGCGGTATTAGTTTTAAGAGAAATTCATCCCGACTATGTCATGCCAGTAGGAGTATGGCAGATTAGAGAGGGAATCAGAGAAGCTTTGAAAAGAGAGAAAAATCAATTCGAGAGTTTCGAGAAAGCACTGACCTTCGCATGTTTGAGCCTATCTACATCTAAAAAAGAGTGGATTAGGGGCAGTAAAATCTTCGAACTCAAAAAAGAACAGATGAGAATAACGGATTTCCTTAGCAACAATTACAAGAAAAAATAGTAGGAAGTTATTCATTATATTGTGCTATCTATAGAATACTCAATCTCTGTACTACATATTTACAAGCTTGATTTATTTTTCAATTCTAGTTCGCCGGATCATCATTACGATAAAATCGTAGCACGTGACAAGTTAGCACATGTACGCATGTCAATTCTTCAATATATAAGATAGAATGTTATCAAGCATAACAGTTAGACAACCACTATCAATAGCTGAAGTAATATTTGAAACTAGACTGCCTAACATAATTTGA
>Ga0315534_1000709_pt1 | contig 23433 bp, 24 predicted proteins | sample SalMarSW160240MG_FD_203094 | JGI IMG/M metagenome (GOLD analysis project Ga0315534, IMG submission 203094) | Salt marsh sediment microbial communities from the Plum Island Ecosystem LTER, Massachusetts, United States - Salt Marsh Sediment SW1602-40 ...
TCATGGACGCCGAGGTACGCCCTGGCGAGGAGAAGCTCTACGCGAACGCCGCACCCGCGGAACCCGAGCGGCGCGACGTCGTCGCGATGATCATCGGGCTCCGGGAGAAGGCGAAGGAGTGGGGCGTGTTCCTGCCCCACATGCCCGAGGAGTGGGGTGGCCTCGGCCTCGGGCCGACCGCGATGGCCTTCGTGTCCGCGGAGGCGGCCCGCACGACGTTCGGCCCGTTCGTCCTGAACGCGCAAGCCCCCGACGAGGGCAACCAGCACACCCTGTTGCACCACGCGACCGACCAGCAGAAGGAGGAGTACCTGCGCCCGCTCGTCGAGGGTCGGTGTCGGTCCTGCTTCGCGATGACCGAGCCCGAGGTCGCGGGCTCCGATCCCACGGGCATCCGCACCACGGCCGTCCTCGACGAGGCGACCGAAGAGTGGACGATCAACGGCCACAAGTGGTTCATCTCCGGTGCGCGGGGCGCCAAGTTCGCGATCCTGATCGCCAAGACCGACCCCGACGCCGATCCGCCGCAGGCATCGAACACCGCGTTCATCGTCGACCTCCCCGCGGACGGTTGGGAGGTCGTGCGCGACATCGAGACGATGGCCGGCGCGCACAACCACTGTGAGATCCGCATCGAGAACCTCAAGGTCGGCAACGACAAGGTGCTCGGTGGCCGTGGCAACGGCCACCTGCTCGGCCAGGCGCGCCTCGGGCCCGCGCGCCTCGCGCACTGCATGCGCTGGATCGGGCAGATCGAGACCGCGCTCGAGATGCTCGTGGAGCGCGCCGAGCGTCGCGAGCTGCACGGTGCGCCGCTCGCCGACAAGCAGGCGATCCAGTGGATGATGGCCGACTCGGCGATGGAGCTCTACGCCGCCAAGCTGATGGTGCTGCACGCGGCGTACAAGATCGAGCGCGGTGAACCGTTCCGACAGGAGGTCAGCTTCGCGAAGCATCACGTCGCGAACACGCTGTGGCGCGTCGTCGACCGGGCGGTCCAGGTCCACGGCGCGCTCGGCTACTCGGCCGACACACCGCTCGAGCGGATGCTGCGGCACGCGCGCTCGGCACGGCTCGTCGACGGCGCCGACGAGGTGCACCAGGCGCTGATCGCCCGCAACCTCCGCGCCGCGTGGGCCGACCATCGGTCACTCGACGCCGCGACCGGCGATCTCTCGTTCTGATTCTGCTCGATTCGATCCTTAGAATGGCCGGGTGGCCGAAGCGGTGAGCGAAACCCGGGGAGCGAGCGGCCGCGGGCCGGGTATCCCGGCCCGCAGTGAGCGACCCGATCTGGGTGAGCTCCTCAACCTGCCGCACTGGTCGACCGACATCCCGCTCGAGACGCCCCACACTCGACTCGAAGCGCTCGCCGAGCGCGGCTTCGTCGCGCTCACCGACCTCGACCCGCCGGTCCCCGAGGACGAGTACCTCTCCCTCGAGTACATGGACTGGAAGAGCGGGGGCGACACGAACTTCGCTCCCATCGCGACCGCCGACGGCGAGCTCGACTGCCGGGGCTTCTGGAAGCCGGGCGACGAGCGTCCCGACAAGGGCGGGCGCTGGACGAGCAATGCCAAGCGGTGCCCGACACTTGTGCGCGAGGTCGAAGGCGTCGGTGCCGACTTCGGACGAGTGCGGACGATCCGGCTCGAGCCCCAGAGCTACGAAGACTCGTTGCGCAGCATCCATCGCGACGACAACAACCGGTTCAACCCCGAAGGGGAGGGCTGGGTCGTGCGGCAGTGGATCGAGCTGACCGACTTCCCCGACTCGTTCATGATCCTCATGGAGCAGGGCCCCGATGGGCTGCCCGACCCGGCCACCGAGGTGCACCTGCCACTCCACCGCGGTGCTCGCTTCGTGGTCGACACCCAGCGGCTCTGGCACGTGGTGTGCCATCCCGCGGACGACACGCGCTACGCGCTGATCAGCAGCTTCGAGAGTGGCCCCGCACTCGAGCGCTGGGTCGCCGCGAACCGCACATAGCGCGCGTCACCGCTCGAAGTCGGCCGATGCCGACACGGGTGAGCCGTGATGCACCACGAGGCGCCAGCCGTCGTCACACCGAGCGAACACGTTGAGCGCCGCGATCCGCGCGCCCGACAGCGCCTCATCAGGCTCGGTCGGCTCGTCGGCCGTGCCGCCGGCCGAGGAGCCGACCGACTGCAGGATGTTCTCGTCCAACGTCACCCACGCCGCGTCGTGGACGACCGTCACGACCTCGTCGGTCAGCACGAACTGGATGTACGCCGTGTTGGCGAAGATCGCCTCCCACGACCCGATCACGCGCGCCCAGCCACGCAACGACGGCCAGCCCGGGTGCGTGACCGTGACCCGGTCGGAGTGCTCCCACACCGTCGACATCGCGTCGAGATCGCACGCCTCGAAGGCAGCGTAGAAGGCTGCGTTCGCGGCGCGGACCTCCTCTTCGGGCTCCGGGGAGTCGTCCACTGCGCCATGATGGCGAGCCGTGGGCCCCGATGCCATGCGACCGGATGCCACGCGGGTGACGCAACCCCTCGACGGGCGCGTCGCCGTCGTCACGGGCGCGAGCCGGGGCATCGGCAAGGGCATCGCGCTCGAGCTCGGCGCCGCCGGCGCGACCGTGTATCTGACGGCGCGCACGATCGAGCCCGGGCCGGTCCCCGGCACGATCGGCGAGACCGTCGCGGAGATCGAGGCGCTCGGCGGCGAGGCCGTCGGCGTCGTCTGCGACCACCACGACGACGCGGCAGTCGCCGCGCTGTTCGAGAGGGTGCGGCGCGACGCAGGCCGCCTCGACGTCCTGGTCAACAACGTGTACTCGGCCATCGACCTCGCGCCCTGGCTCGGAAGGCCGTTCTGGGAGATCCCACCCGAGGCATGGGACCAGGTCATCGACGTCGGCGTTCGCTCCCACTACGTGGCCGCGGTGCTCGCCGCGCCGATGCTGCTCGCGTCGGACGCGGGACTCATCGTGAACATCTCGTCGTCGGGCTCCGTCCAGTACGCGCACAACGTGCTCTACGGCGTCGGCAAGGCCGCGCTCGACAAGATGACGGCCGACATGGCCCACGATCTCGCCGACCGCGACGTCACGGTGGTGTCGATCTGGCCCGGGCTCGTCCGCACGGAGATCGTCGAGCTCGGCGCGCATCGCACCGATGAGGGCCGCGCGGTGCTCGACCTCCCCGGCGAGGGCACCTTCGACCTCGCCGACGCGGAGACTCCCCGCTTCGTCGGGCGCGGGGTCGTCGCGCTCGCGACTGATCCGACGGTGCGAGCACGCAACGGCACTGCGGCGACGTCGCTGTCGCTCTCCCACGACTACGGCTTCGCCGACGTCGACGGCCGCGTTCCCCGCTCGACGATCCGCGACGACTAGGTGCACCAGTCGGCGAGCACCGACTCGCGGTCACCGTCGAGCGTCGGTGCGGGCAGCGGCGAGCGGCGGGCACCCGACATGCTCGGCAGCGGCGCCGGCACCAGGACGTCGCCGCCTGCTTCGAGCGTCAGGAGGCTCTCACGGGCACGTACGTGCGGGTCGGCGACGAGATCGGCCACGTCGTTCACCGGGCTCACGGGGATCCGCGCCTCGAGCAGCGCTGCGACGACCTCGTCACGATCGCGCGCCGCGACCCATGCGGCGACGAGCGCGTCCAGGTCGTCGGCGGCGGCAGCCCGTGCCGCCGCGCTCCCGAAGCGCTCGCGATCCTCGTCGGTGTCGTGGGCGATCAGCGGCAGCAGGCGCGCCACCTGCGTGTCGGTGGTGCCCGAGACCGCGACGTAGCGATCGTCGCGGGTTCGATACACGTTGCGCGGCGCACCGCCGTGGACCCGGCTCCCAGAGCGAGCCGGTGACTCGCTCACGCCGTCCCATCCCGCGATCGCGCCGCCCAACACCGCGAGCACCGGCTCGTACATGCTCACGTCGACGAGTCGCCCCGAACCGCCGCGTGCGTCACGTGACCAGCACGCGGCAACCGCGCCGATCACCCCCGAGAACGCGGTGAGGGTGTCGCCGATCGCCACCGACGCGAGCATCGGCGGCCCGTCGCGCTCGCCGGTCATGTGGGCAAGGCCTGCGTGCGCCTCCGCGAGCGTGCCGGCGCCGGGCCGATCCGCGTACGGTCCGGTCCGCCCGTAGCAGCTGACGCTCACGACCACGAGGCGCGGATTGTGCGCCGTGAGGGCCTCGTACCCGCACCCCCACCGCGTGCGGACCGACTGAGGCAGGTTCTCGACGAGCACGTCGGCCGCACGGACCAACCCGTTGAACGTGTCGCGATCGGGACCGCCGGCCGCCAGCTCGAGCACGATCGACCGCTTGTTGCGCCCGATCGCCTCCCAAGCCACGGATCGACCGCCACGCCGCTGACCCATCGCGCGCATCGGATCACCACCCGGCGGCTCGACCTTCACGACGTCGGCGCCGAGATCGCCGAGCATCGTCGCGACCTGCGGTGCGGCGAAGAGGGTTGCGACCTCGAGCACCCGCAGCCCGCTCAGCGGCCCGAGATCGCGTGCCGGGACACCCGGCCCGCGGCCGCTCACTCCGACCCCCCGGGTCGCTCGCTGCGTGCCGGGACACCCGGCCCGCGGCCGCTCACTCCGACCCCCCGGGTCGCTCGCTGCGTGCCGGGACACCCGGCCCGCGGCCGCTCACTCCTTGAGCTCGACGAGGATCTCTCGGTAGCGCCGGGTGCCGGTGTTCTTGGCGGTCTCGATGCCGCCCTTCTCGATGAAGATCGCGTTCCCGGGTGCGACGTCGCCCTCGACGGTGCCCGGCGGATAGGCGCCCGCGGTGTCCTCCTCGAAGATGCCGGCGATCTTGTCGCCCTCGAGCTGGATGAGGAGGTAGTCCAACGTGTGCTCGTGCAGGTCCGACGACTCACCTGGCGCGAGGTCCATCTCCCACACTCGCACCTTGTCGTTCTCGAACAGGACCCTCGTGGCGACGTCGCCGAGCGTGCGCTTCACCATCGTCGTCCCCCCTTTCGCCGCCAGATCGGCAGTCGGCGCAGGGAGAGTGTACGAACTCAGGTGCCGGGAAGCTGCGGCGGGGACGACCCGTCAGAGTCGGCGCCGGAGTCGTCGTCGGAGTCGGCCCGCCGGTCGGACCCGTCCTCGCCACCGTCGTCGCTGCGGTCGCGCTCGCCCGGGAAGCCGGGCACGGCCCTCGGCCCCTGACGGTCGCCGCCGCGGCCGTTCGGTCCGCCCGGGAACCCGGGCAGCTCGCCCCGGCCGCCACCGGGGACGGGGAACGTGCGCGACCCCCGGTCGGGACCGCCACGGCCCTCGATCCCGATGATCGGCCGGACGTCGTGGTCGTCGTCGGCGGTCGCGCGCCCGATGGCGAAGCCCGCGCCGCCGATGAGCAGCGCCAGCACGACCACGAGGGCGCCCGCGAGCCAGCTCGGGATGCTGACCCCCGAACCGTCCGGCCGGGTCGACGCGCCGTCGGGGGGCTGGGCGGAGTCAGGCGCGTCGCCCGCGGCCGGACGGCCGGGGTCGATCGGTTCGGTGTCGGCGTTCGCCGACTCCTCGTCCGGGGTCTCGTCGTCGGTCATGGGAGCAGTGTGACGAACGAACCTGAAGCGCGGCTGAGACTCCCGCGACGGCGCCGAGGAGCGCGGCGGGCGACGCGAACCGGGCTTGCGGCGGTCACCCGCCGTCGTGCTCGCGGAAGCTCGCCAGCACCTGCTTCCAGCGCTCTGGATCGCTGCGGTAGGGCGCGTAGAGCTGGAGCCGGTCGACGACGCCACCGAAGCGGGCGAGCATCGCCTTCGGCACGTCCTCGGGTGCGGCGACCACCGCGAACGTCTCGAGGATGTCGTCGGTGATCAGGTCGCCCATCGCGGTCCACTCGCCGCGCTTCGACAGCTGATTGAGATCAGCTTGCAAGGCACCCCAGCCGTGGAGCTCGAGGACGCCGCGGTACGCGGGCGTCGAGCCATAGAACGCGATCTGCTCACGGGTGCCGCGACGCGCTCGGTCGAGCTCCTCGTCGGTCGTCCCCGACACCACGAACATCGGCCCCGAGATCTCGAAGTCGGCACGCTCCTTGCCGGCCTTCGCGAACCCGCGCTCGAGGGCGGGCAGCGTGACCTCGCGCACGTACTGCTCGGTCGTGAACGCGTGCAGGATGACGCCGTCGGCGACCTCGCCCGCCACCTCGGTCATCCGCTCACCCACCGCGGCGAGATGGACCGTCGGCGTCCCGAACGGGTTCGGGCCCGGGTCGAAGAACGGTGTCATCAGCGTGTGCCGGTAGAACTCACCGCGGAAGTCGAGGGGCACTCCGTCGTTCCAGCACGCCCAGATCGCACGGACCGCCAGGATCAGCTCGCGCATCCTCGCCGCCGGGTGCGACCAGGGCATGGAGAAGCGCTTCTCGATGTGCGCCTTGATCTGGCTGCCGAGACCCATCCGGAAGCGGCCTCGCGAGTACGCCTGCAGGTCGTAGCCGATGTTGGCGAGCGTCATCGGGCTGCGGGCGAACGCCACGGCGATGCCCGTGCCGAGCTCGAGCGACTCGGTGTGCTCGGCGGCGACGAGCAACGCGAAGAACGGGTCGTGGTTCGTCTCGGCCGTGAGGCCGCCGTCGTAGCCCACCTCCTCCAGCTCGCGGGCCACGCGCACGATCTCGTCGATGCCCGAGGCCGGGATCCCGCCATCCACCTTCATGATCCCCGTCCTCCTCGGTGCCGACGCGCGTGCTCCGACGCGCACAGTAGGTGACGACGCGGAGCGAGCGACGCCGTGGAGGGGGAAATCCTCGGGGATGTCACACCCCGGCGGTACCGTGCGATCGATGGGTCGGGCGCTGCCGTACTCCCTCTCGCCGAGCTCGGTCTCGGCCTTCAAGGAGTGCCCTCTCGCGTTCCGGTTCTCGTACCTCGATCGCCTGCCGGAGCCGCCGTCGCCGTGGGCGTCCAAGGGCACGCTCGTGCACCGAGCGCTCGAGCTGCTCATGTGCCGGCCGCCCGACGACCGCAGCGTCGACGCCGCTCTCGCCGACCTCGATCGCGCCCGGGCCGAGCTCGCCGAGCACCCCGAGTTCGCGCAGCTCGAGCTCAGCGACGAGGAGTGGGCGCTCTTCCACCTCGACGCGGAAGCGCTGGTGCAGCGTTACTTCGAGCTCGAAGATCCGACGACCGTGCACCCGATCGGCCTCGAGCTCAAGCTCCAGGCCGAGATCGGCCCGGTGCGCCTGCGCGGCATCATCGACCGGCTCGAGCTCGATGACGGTGGCGAGCTCGTGGTCACCGACTACAAGACGGGGCGCGTGCCGTCCGAGCTCTTCGAGGGGAAGAGTCTCGGCGGGGTCCACACGTACGCGCTGCTGTGCGAGCAGATGCTGGGCCGACGCCCGGCTCGCGTGCAGCTGCTGTACCTCTCCAAGCCCGAAGCGATCATCGCGACACCCACCGAGCAGTCGACTCGGGGCGTGGCCCGCAAGACGACTGCGCTCTGGAGCGCGATCGAGCGCGCGTGTGCGCGCGACGACTTCCGGCCCCACCCGAGCCGCCTGTGCGACTTCTGCTCGTTCAAGCCCTACTGCCCGGCGCACGGCGGAGATCCCGAGCAGGCCGCCGAGCTGCGCGGGCCGGGCACGGTCATCGAGCCTGCGCTCCCCCTCGCCACCGGCAAGTAGCGGTTCCGCCCACGCCGGCCGGCTGGGCAACACTGGGCGGGTGCGCGGCATCCGTGAACGGGTCGCGGCGTTCGACGCCCGCGTCGATGCCTGGCTCGACCAGCATCGCAGCCCGGCGCTCGACCGGGTCTTCTACTCGCTGTCCAGTGCCGCCGATCACGGCATGCTGTGGCACGCGGTCGGCGTCGTCCACGGGGTGCGCAGGCGCAGCCCGGCGTTCGCGCTGCGCTTCAGCGCCGCCCTCGGAATGGAGTCCGCGATCACCAACGCCGGCGTGAAGTCACTCTTCCGGCGGGTCAGGCCGACGGAGCACTTCGAGCACGAAGAGCCGCTCCCCTACGGGATGCGTCGCCCCATCACCTCGTCGTTCCCCTCCGGGCATGCTGCGACCGCGTTCATGTGCGCGAGCGTGCTCGGGAAGGGCCGCGCGGTCGCGCCAGCGTGGTTCGTCCTCGCCGGGCTGGTCGCCGGCAGCCGCGTCTACGTGAGGATGCACCACGCGTCCGACGCGCTCGCCGGGGCGGCGCTGGGCCTTGCGCTCGCACCGGCCGCGCGCCGGTTCGTCGCGGAGGGGCGGCTGCGAGAGCGGTAGCGTTGGCGTCTCCGACTCAGGAGGCACCCGTGACCCGAGCACTGGCCGTCACGTTCGACTACCGCTGTCCCTTCGCCTACAACGGCAACGCGGCGGCCATCAACGCCGTGCGCGACGGCGGCGACTTCGAGTTCCGCTATCTCCCGTTCTCGCTCGATCAGGTCCACTCCGAGGAGGGTGAGCCGCCGGTCTGGGAACGCGCACCCGGTGCCTGGGGCGGCGGCGTGCTCGCTCTGCTGTACGGCATCGCGGTGCGCGACGCGTTCGCCGACCAGTTCGACGAGGCGCACCTCGCGCTGTTCGCAGTGCGCCACGACAAGGGCCTGAAGCTCGGCCACGAGGACGTCCTGCGAGATGCGGTGACGAGCGTCGGGCTCGACGCCGAGGCCGTGGCTGCCGAGGTCTGGAGCGGTCGACCGCTCACCACCCTCGCCGCCGAGCACACCGAGGCCGTCGAGCGGTGGGGTGTGTGGGGCGTGCCGACGTTCATCGAGGGCGAGAACGCCGCGTTCGTCCGGTTCATGGAGCGCGGTCGCGTCGACGACCTCGAGCGGATGATCGACCTGCTCGACTGGACCCGCCTCAACGAGTTCAAGCGCCCACGCGTCGACCGCTAGCCGGTCGCGGGCTCAGCGAGGGCCACGAACGTCGTCGACGACATCGGCGACCGCCTCCCGCCACTCCGCATAGCCGGGGTCTCGCCACGCGAGGTGGCGACACGGCGACGCCAGGTCGACGACGTAGAGGTGCAACGTCGGCGCGTCGTCGGCCAGCTCGCGCACCTCACGGGCCCGCGGATGGGGTGGCGCGTCGTCGAGCAGGTCGACCAGGGCCACGCACGCCAGGACGCGAGCCGCGCAGCCCGGGCATGCGGAGACGGTCGCCCCGTCGAGCCCGCCCGTCAGCGTCCAGAACGTGCGCGCGTCCTCGGCGTCGAGCACCAGCTCGTTCTCCTCGTCGTCGAAGAACGCCACCGGCCCCGCTACTGCCCGGTGCGGGCGGTTGGGCGGGCCCGCCGCTTCTCGATCCGGGTTCACGCGCGTACCGTAGCGAGCGAGGACGGCGACGCCGGCCGAGAACCTTCCGTCGACCGGCCACGAGCCCCGACGACGACACGAGGGGGACGCCATGGCTCATCCGGCGCTCCAACCGCTTCGCAGCGCTGCCTGCGTGCTCCTCCTGGCGGCCGCTGCGTCTGCCCTGACCCCGGCGCTCGCGCGGGCGGGGGGCAGCGGGAGCGGCGGCGATGCGGACGTCACGCTGGCACCCAGCACCCGCCGGCCGCACCTCGACCGGGCGGACGTCGCGCGCGCGGCGCGGGCGTTCGGCATCGACACCGCACCCGAGCGCACCACCGCCGGCTGGGAGGCCCAGGACGACGTGCGCGAGCTCTACCTGAACCGAGCGCCGAGCGGCTGGTACGTCCAGTTCAGCGACAGCACGACGCTGCTCGGTCCGGCCGGTGACCGAGCGACCATCTGCGCGGCCCCCGAAGCGCCGTACGGCTGCACCGTGCCCGGCGTCCAGTTCGTCGCCGACGTCGGTGGGGTCGCGCCCGACGCCGCGACCGCGGCCGCCGTCGCCGAACGCGTGCTCCGCTCGAGCGGCCTGCAGCCCGGTCGCTGGGACGTGCTGGTGCTCGACCCCGGTCGCGACGCAGTCCCGTGCCGCGACGGTCTCCAGACCGGCTTCGCGTGCCTGCAACAGGTCGTCCCGACCCGAGCGGTGATGCTCACCCACGACCTGGGCGAGGCGCCGGCGGCGCGCTGGGGCGTGATCGTCGGCCCGCGCGCCACGGTGCTGACCGCCGTCGGGAGGGTCGCCCGCCCGCTGACCGCTGACCGGCGAGGGTGAGTCGCCGTACGCTGCCGCCATGCGAGCGGTCACGATCACCGACGGTCGACTCGACTGGGCGACACGACCAGACCCGGAGCCAGGGCACGGGGAGCTGCTCGTGTCCGTGCGTGCGGCGGGGCTCAACGGCGCCGACATGCTCCAACGACGCGGGCTCTACGCGGCGCCGCACGACGCTCCCGCCGACGTCCCCGGCCTCGAGCTCGCAGGCGAGGTCGTCGGCACCGGGGCGGGCGTCACGCGGTTCGCGGGCGGCGACCGGGTCATGGCCGTCGTCGGCGGCGGCGGCCAGGCCGAGCTCGCCCTCGTCCACGAGCGCGTCGCGCTCCCGGTGCCCGAGGGTCTCGCCTGGCCGGAGGCCGGCGGATTCCCGGAGGTGTTCACGACCGCGCACGACGCGCTGTTCACGCAGTGCGAGCTCGCCGTCGGCGAGCGGGTGCTCGTGCACGGCGCGGCCGGCGGTGTCGGGATCGCGGGAGTCCAGCTCGCGGCGCGCGCCGGCGCGCGCGTGGTCGCGACCGTCCGCAACGAAGCGCTCCGCGGCGATGTCGCCGAGATCGGCGGGGCGGCCGGAGTCGTCGAGGTCTGCGCGCCCGACGCCTACACCGACCGCGGCCCGTACGACGTCGTGCTCGAGCTCATCGGTGGGCCCAACCTGCCTGGCGACCTCGCGGCGCTGACGACCGGAGGCCGCGTCGTCGTGATCGGCGTCGGTGGCGGCGCCACGGTCGAGATCAACCTGCTCCAGCTCATGGCGACGCGCGGCCGCATCCACGCATCGACGCTGCGGGCCCGCCCACTCGAGGGCAAGGCGATCGCCGCCCGCGGCATCGAGCGGTCGGTGCTGCCGCTGCTCGCCTCAGGGGCACTGCGCGTGCCGGTCGCGGCCGAGTACCCGATGGCCGACGCCGAGGCCGCCTACGACCACTTCGCAGCCGGCGGCAAGCTCGGAAAGATCGTCCTGATCGCCTGACGCGCCCGCCTGGCGACTCGGTCGTTCGGCGCCGCGCTCAGCGCATGACGAGGATGCTGATGCGCGGCGGCTGGTTCGCGGAGTCGACGGTGAACGGTCGCTTCTCGTCGAGCCCGATGACCCAGATGATCTTGTCGTCGGTCGGGTCCTCCGGGGTCGTGTCCTCGACCTTGTCGAGCCACTCGACGATGACCGTGTGCTGGATCGCCTTGTCGAGCGTGAGTCGCAGGTTGCCGCGGTACGTCCGCCGGCCGGATCCGGCGAAGCGCAGGTCGACCGTCGACGTCGGCTGCATCTCGACGTAGAGGTAGGCCTTGGCCTCGTCGAAGCCCTCGGTCGTGGTGTTGATGCCCTCGACGAACGGAGGCTTGCGGTACTCGACCAGGTAGCCCGGCGGCAGGTCGGGGCTGTCACCGGGGTCGAAGACGAACGTGATCTTGTCGTAGCAGACGTGCGGCTCGGTCACCGCGTCGACCATGTAGACGAGGGTCGTGCCGGGCCGGCGGAAGCGCCGACCCTCGCTGGCGACGATGTGCCTGCAGCCCGGCCCGGTGTCCCGCCGGTCCGTCGCAGCGTCCTTCGCCTTGCTCGGGGCAGCCTCGTCGTCACCACCACCGGCGCACGCAGCGCCCACGGCGAGCAGGCACACGAGCGCGCCGACGAACGCGAGGCGTGGCCGCATGCGGTCAGCGTAGAGGGCAGTACGATCCGAACCATGCGCGCCCTCGCCGACGACGACGTCGTCGTCGCCGCCGCGGTCCGGTCGCCACTAGGCCGACGCAACGGCGGCCTGGCGACGGTTCACCCCGCCGATCTCCTCGGCGCCGTCCAACGAGCGGCGGTCGAGCGCTCCGGCATCCCGCCCGAGGCGATCGGCCAGGTCATCGGTGGCTGCGTGTCACAGACCGGTGAGCAGACCTTCGACATCGCGCGTACGGCGTGGCTCGCGGCCGGCCTTCCCATCTCGGTGGCCGCGACGACCGTCGACGCCCAGTGCGGCTCGTCGCAGCAGGCCACGAACCTCGCAGCCGCGCTCGTGGCGGCGGGTGTCGTCGACAGCGCACTCGCGTGCGGGATCGAGTCGATGAGCCGGGTGCCGCTCGGTGCCGCGGTGCAGAACGGTCCGGGACGACCGATCCCGAAGAGCTACTTCCAGCGGTACGAGTACGCGACCCAGTTCGAAGGCGCCGAACGCATCGCGGAGAAGTGGAGCGTCACCCGCGACGACTGCGACCGGCTCGGCCTGCAGTCGCAGCAGCGCGCCGCGACCGCATGGGACGAAGGACGCTTCGAACCCGAGGTGCTCCCGATCGACGCGCCCGACCTCGACGACGACGCCAAGCCCACCGGCACGACGCATCACGTGGCCCGCGACGAGGGGTTGCGCGAGACGTCGCTCGAAGCGCTCGCCCAGCTCAAGCCCGTCGCCCGTGACGACGGCGTGCACACTGCCGGCACCTCGTCACAGATCACGGACGGTGCGGCCGCGGTCGTTCTCACGACGGCGGCCCGAGCGAAGGAGCTCGGCATCACACCGCGCGCGCGGATCGTCGATCAGTGCCTCGTGGGCGTCGATCCCGTGCTCATGCTCACGGGCCCGATCGATGCGACCCATCTGCTGCTCGAACGCACGGGGCTCTCGATCGGCGACTTCGACACCGTCGAGATCAACGAGGCGTTCGCTGCAGTCGTGCTGGCGTGGGAGCGCGAGCTGCACCCCGACATGGCGATCGTCAACCCCAACGGGGGCGCGATCGCGCTCGGACATCCAGTCGGCGCGACGGGCGCGCGGCTGGTCACCACCGCTTTGCACGAGCTCGAGCGCGCCGACGGTGCGCTCGCGCTGGTCACGATGTGCTGCGGCGGCGGGCTCGGCACCGGCACCATCCTCGAGCGACTCTCGTAGTCGTCCGCACCATGGCCGAGCAGCCGTCCCTCGCGGAGCGCCTCGGTCATGCGCCCGTCGACAAGCTGCTGATCGTCAACTGCGACGACCTCGGGTCGTCGCGCGCCGCCAACGTCGCGGTCTACGACGCGCTCCGCGGCGGCGTGGCCACGAGCGCCTCGCTGATGGTGCCCTGCCCCTGGGCCCGTGACGCCGCCGCCGGGTGGCGCGGTGAGGACGTGGGCGTGCATCTCACGTTGAACGCCGAATGGGAGACGTACCGCTGGGGGCCGATCACGCAGGCGCCGAGCCTGCTCGACGGTGACGGCGGCTTCCCACGCACCGTCGAGGACACGTGGGATCATGCCGATCTCGAAGAGGTGCGCCGCGAGTGCCGAGCTCAAGTCGAGCGGGCGATCCTCTGGGGCTTCGACGTCAGCCACCTCGACAGCCACATGGGAACGCTTCAGCTGCGCGCCGACTTCTTCGACGTCTACCTCGAGCTCTCGCTCGACTTCGGGCTGCCGCTGCGCATGGGCCCGGCCGGAGCCGAGTCGCTCGTGGGGTTCCGGTACCGCGAGCTCGCCGCCGCGGAGGGCGTCGTGTTCCCCGACCACTTCGTGTACTACACCGGCGTCGGAGGGCGGCGTGTCATGGAGCGCACCCTGCTCGACCTGCGACCGGGCGTCACCGAGGTGTACCTGCATCCCGCGGTCGACACGGACGAGCTGCGGGCGTCGCACCCCGACTGGGCCGGGCGCGTGGAAGACCACGCGTTCTTGTGTCGCGAGCCGTCCCTCCCGAACCTCATCGAGCGCGCGGGCGCCACGCTCATCGGGTATCGGGAGCTGCGGGAGCTCCAGCGCGCCGCCTGACCCGCGCGCGTCGACGGGAGGACTGGGTGCAGCGAGACGTCGAGCCGGCGGAGCTCGCGGCGCTCTGCGCGCGCGCGATGCCGGAAGAGCACCTCACCGCCGACGACCTCGAGGCGTGCTGCTACGGACCCGAAGGGCAGGTGCGCGGCACCGACGACGCGGCGATCGCCTGGCTGGTCCGAGACTTCGCGGGCGCGAAGGTCGGATGGATCACGCTCGTCGTCGTCGCGCCGGAGCATCGGCGGACCGGACGTGCCCGCGCCCTCGTGCGCGAGGTCGCGGACCGGTGTCGCTCCGAGGGCGTCGGCGAGCTCCACACCGGCAACCTGGCGCCCCGCTACGTCTGGCCCGGGGTCGACCTCGCCAACACGCCTGCCCTCGCGTTCTTCCAGACCGTGGGGTTCGATGCCTACGACCACGGCCTGAACATGCTGCTGCCCACGACGTTCCGAGCGGTGCCGCCCCCGGGGATCACGGTGGAGCGCGAGACCGGAGACGGCGCGCTCGACCTCGCGAGACGCGAGTTCCCGCATTGGGAAGACGAGATCACCCGGGGGATCGAGCGCAGCACGACGTTCGCGGCGCGCGATTCGGGAGGTGAGACGATCGCGTTCGGCGCGCACTCGGTGAACAGACATACGTGGATCGGTCCGATGGCGACCGATCCGGCTCGCCGGCACGTCGGTACGGGACACGCCATCCTCGGCGCACTCGCCGAAGACATCAGTGCTCGTGAGGGTGTCCGCACGGCCGAGATCGCGTGGGTCGCGCCGGTGCCCTTCTACGCGAAGGCGGGCGCGGTGGCGCACCGAGCCTTCCGCGTGCACCGCCTCCGCCTTGCTTGATCAGAACTCCGTGATCGCTCGCACCTTCTCGCTGAGTGCCTGGTACTCGGGCGACATGGTGAGCGGCATGAGCTGCATCAGCTTTCCCATGTTGCCGGTGACCTTCATCTTTCCCTGCATGAAGGCGGCGTTGGCGTCGAGCTCGCCCTTGGCGATCGCGACGGAGTCTTCGTAGGTCGACGTGAGCGTGAAGTCGGCATCTGCGATCTCACCGAGCGAGCTCTCGAGCAGCTTCCCGTTCTCGAGCACCCAGTAGTACTTCACGTCGCCGTCGGGTGCGCCGGTCACGACGTACTGCATGTTCGCCGACGCGCCCTGGCGCTCCGGCTGGTCCTTTGCGAGCTCGCGTCCCTCGTCGAGCCACTCCTGCGTCAGGTACTTCGCCACGGTCGCCCCCGTCCTCGACTCCGTCGCCCCGACCGGGTCGGTCAGGTGGATCGCGGGATGGTAGCGAGGGTGCGCGCGGCACGCAGTCCCTCGAACAGGTCGTCCTCGGTGTCGGGCGGCGGTACGGATCCGATGCTGGACCGCGCGAGCGCGAACTCGTCCCACGGGAAGATCTCGCGGATCACGTCGTCGGGCAGTCGCATCCAGTGGCCCTCGGGGTCGACCTGGGTCCGGTGGGCCAGCAACGCCTCGCGGCGGCGGTGCAGCCAGCCACCGACGTCGACGAACGTCGTGAAGCGGCCGTCGCGGTCGGGGAAGCCGGCCTCGAACCAGCGCGCATACGGGCTCTCCTCGCCGCGACGGATGAGCTCGTCGTGCATCGCTTGCACGCGTCGCCGCGAGAAGCCCGTGTAGTACAGCTTCGCGGGCGCCCACGGCTCCCCCGCACCGGGGAAGAGGCCCGGGTCAGCGGCCGCGTCGAACGCCGGTTGCGAGATCTCGTGGACCCGGATGTGGTCGGGGTGCGGGTAGAAGCTCCGGTCGTCGGCATAGGTGATGACGACCTGCGGTCGCTCCGCGCGGATGATCGCGACCAGACGGCCCACGGCTTCGTCGAGCGGGGCGTTCGCGAAGTTGTCGGGGCGATGGTTGGCCTCCGTGTCGGGCATGCCGGAGTCGTGGTACCCGAGGAGGTGCACGGCGTCGTAGCCGATCGCCGCCGCGCTTGCGTCGAGCTCCTCCAGGCGCACCGCAGTGAGCCGCTCCCGCACCTCGGGTGTGTCCATCGCCGGGTTGAGGATGTCGCCGGCTTCACCACCCGTGCAGCACACGAGCACGCTCCGCACGCCCTCGTCGTGGTACCGCGCGACGGTCGCACTCCCCTTCGACGCCTCGTCGTCGGGATGCGCGTGCACGGTCAGCAGGCACAGCGGGTTCCCCGCCACGTCGAGCGGGGCGTCGAGCGGTCCGTCACTCACCCCCGCGACGTTACCGGGCCGGACGACCGATAGGGTGCGTGCGTGGGCCGAAGCGCGCGACCGCCCCGCGCGCTCGCCGCCGTTGCACTCGTCTGCACGAGTGTGACCATCGGCGCGATCTCGCCGGTGGGCGCGCCGTCCGCGCCGCGCGAGGGGCTCGACTGGAAGCGCTGCGCGAGGAGCCTCCAGTGCACCACCCTCGCGGTCCCCGTCGACTACGCGGCGGCCGACGGCGAGACGCTCGACCTGGCCCTGATACGACGCCGGGCCGACGAACCGGCCAACCGCGTGGGGACCTTGATCGTGAACTACGGCGGTCCGGGCGACGCAGGCACCGAGACCCTCCGCCAGGCCGTCGATCTCATGCCCGCGGCTGCTCGTCGCTCCTTCGACGTCGTCTCGTTCGACCCACGCGGCGTCGGGCGCTCCAGACCGGTGCGGTGCGTCGACGACGCGACATTCGAAGCGGCGTGGTCCGAGGATCCGACGCCGAACGGGCGCGCCGACCTACCCGGCTTCTACGACGGCACCGCCTCCTCGGTCGATCTCGTGGCGGAGTGCGTCGCCCGCAACGGCGACTGGCTCGCTCGCCTCGGATCACGCAACGTCGCCCGCGACCTCGATCGGATCCGCGCGGCTGTCGGTGACGAGAACCTGACCTTCCTCGGCTACTCGTACGGGACCGTCCTCGGCGCGCTCTACGCAGAGCAGTTCCCGCACCGGATCCGGGCGATGGTGCTCGACTCGGCCGTCGACCTCTCCTCGACCATGACCGAAGAGCTGCGGGCCAACACTGCCGGCTTCGAGAGTGCGCTCGGCGAGTTCCTCGACGACTGCGCGCACGATGGCACCTGCGCGTTCCACTCCGGCGGCGATCCCCGGGCCGCACTCGAGCGCCTGCAGGCACGGTTCGAGCAGGGCGTCCGCATCGACGGCGGCGACGGTGCACGGACCGTCGGCGCGTCGGAGTTCTACACGGCACTCGTCGCGGCCCTGTACGCGCGTGACGAGTGGCCGATCCTCGCCGAGGGCCTGCGGTCCGCGGCGAAGCGAGACGACGGCGCGACGCTGCTGCTGCTGAACGACTTCTACGTGGGTCGGCGCCACGACGGCACCTACTCGAACCTCCAGCAGGTGCTCGGGATCATCGTCTGCGCCGACGATGCCGAGCCGGTCGTGTCGTTCGACGACTTCCGGGCGACCTACCTCGAGCTCGTCGCGGCCTACCCGTTCTTCGGACCCCTCTTCGCCAGCGGGCCCTCGGGATGCGACGATCGCCTCCCCAAGCCTCGTGCCGACGAGCTGATCGGCGACGTGCACGTCACCGACGCGCCGCCCGTGCTCGTGGTCGGCGCGACGCGCGACCCGGCGACGCCCTTCGCCGGCGCGCAGGACCTGCAGCGTCGGCTCGCCGGCTCGCGGCTCCTGACGGTCGACGACACCACGCACGGCAGCTACGCGACGGGCAACCGCTGCGTCGACCGAGTCGTCGACCGGTACCTCGTGTCGGGCAGGCCCCCGGCGCACGACCGCCGCTGCTAGCACCTCCAACGGTTGTCACGCTGGGCGATCGAGTGTTCGCTCCACGTGCCAACGGCGCATCAGGGGGCGCGTGAGATCGCGCAGACGTCGATTCGTCCGATGTCGCGGATCCGCTTCGACGGGATGCGACGAACGGCGAAGCGGGCGTCGCCGGCCAGGAGCTCTCCGAGCCCCGCCGGCGCGAGCACCGTCGACGGTCGGGCGAGCTCGCTGAGGCGCGACGCGAGGTTGACGACCGGCCCGAAGTAGTCACCCTCGCGCAGCACGAGCGCGCCCGCTGCCACACCGGCACGCGTCGCGGGAAGCAGCTCGTCACCAATCGTGCGCTCGGTCAACGTCACCGCGATCTCTGCCGCAGTGGTGGCCGTGTCGGAGACGAACATCACGGCGTCACCGATCGTCTTGACGATCCGACCGCCTGCCGCGACCACGGTGTCGTAGGCGATGTCGCCGAACCGCCGGAGGAGCGCGGCGAGCTCGTCGTCCTCCAGCTGCTCCGCGAGCGCGGTGTAGCCGACGAGGTCGACGAAGCCCACGGCACCGTGGACGGTCCCCGGATCACCGGGAGCGACGCCCGCCAGGCGCCGCCAGAGCGCCGAGCGCAGCTGGAGGCGGAACAGGTGGCCGATCAGCTCCTCGGTCGCGTCGAAGTCGACCTTCGCCGCGATGCGCTCGGCAAGCTCCTCATCGCTCAACCCCGCGTCGGAAGCTGCGCGGAACGAGCGCGCGACGTCATCGGTCACCGCGTCGGCGATGCGGGCCAACGACGAGCTGACGACACGCGCCTGGCTGAGGGCGACGTCCAACGACCAGTCGACGAACCACGAATCGGCGAACGTCTCGAGGAATGCCCGGAGCGTGGCGATGTCAGCGTCGGTGAACGCGGCGAGGTCGTCGGGGATGTCGGGGAAGCCGACCGCCCGCCAGACAGCGCGGGCCGTCGCCAGATCCGTCTTCCCCCGAGCGGCCAGGTCAGCCAGCGAGTGCTTGCGCGCGCCGGGGAGGATCTCGCGGTCGAGCACGAGGAGCGCGAGGTAGCGACCGCGAGCCGCATTGTCGATCTCCGCCGCGCTCGCCCCTCGGCGGCGGAGGAAGCGCCGGAGCCCCGCTCGCATCGAAGCCGTCGACCGCTAGGCCGAGCGGGGGACGTCCTTCCAGGGAAGGTCGCGGGAGTTGTCGGGCTCCTTCGGGAGCCCGAGGACCCGCTCGCCGAGGATGTTGCGCATCACGTTCGACGTCCCACCTTCGATCGTGTTCGCCTGGGAGCGCAGGAACCCGCGTGCGATGTCGCGGGACTCGTCGGCGACGTCGCTGAGGAACCCGAGTGCCCCCTCGCGACCCAACGGCTTGCCCTCCCACGCCACGCCGGCTGAACCTTCGAGGTCGACCGCGACCTTCTGGAGCCGCTGGTTGAACTCGGCCTGCATGAGCTTGGTGATCGATCCCTCGGGGCCCACCTCGCCCCCGCTCCTGCGCTTGTCGGTGGCGCGCTGGTTGTTGAGCTTGATGAGCCGTCCTTCGATGTAGAGCTGCACGAGCCGCTGCCGCAGCAGCGGGTCGACGACCGGCTGGTGCCGCGCGATCAGCTTGTCGACGGGATTCCCGCCGACCGAGTCGCCGGAGATGGATCCGGCGCCCGACAACGCGACGCGCTCGTTCATGAGCGTCGTGATGGCGACGTGCCAGCCTTGCCCCTCGTCCCCGACGCGCATCGCATCGGGAACGCGCACGTCCTCCATGAACACCTCGTTGAACTCCGCGTCGCCGGTGATCTGGACCAGGGGTCGGACCTCGACACCCGGTGCCTGCATGTCGAGCACGAAGTAGGACAGGCCCTTGTGCTTCGGCACGTCCGGGTTCGTCCGCGCGAGCAACATCCCCCAGCGCGACATGTGCGCGAGCGTGGTCCACACCTTCTGGCCGTTCACGACCCACTCGTCGCCATCGCGCTCGGCACGGGTCGACAGGCCGGCCACGTCGGAGCCCGCGCTCGGCTCCGAGAACAGCTGGCACCAGATCTCCTCGTTCGTCGCGAGCGGTCGCAGGAAGCGCTGCTTCTGCTCCTCGGTGCCGCACGCCATGATCGTCGGCCCGCCCATGCCGATGCCGATGATGTTGAAGGGCCGCGCCACCTTGTAGTGGTTGAGCACCTCGTTGACGTGCTTCGCCTGCACGGGTGCCAGCGACAGACCCGCGCCGTACTCGGCCGGCCAGGTGGGCGTCGCGTAGCCGGCTTCGCCGAGCCGCTTGCACCACTCGTCGTAGTCGAGCTCACCGCGGAGCTGGGACCACCGGTCGCGATCGCCGGTGTCGATCGCTTCCATCCAGCCCGCGGGCAGGTTCTCCCGAAGCCACTCGGTGGTCTGATCGCGGAGCTGCTCCGGACTGATCTCGGTCGTGTCGACGGCCATCTGTGGGTCTCCCCCTGTGCGCGCGACAGCCATCGTAGGCTCGTCGCCGTGATCCGAGCGTGGTGGTACGGCCACGACAGTGAACCCCCGGGGGAGTCCGACGTCGGCGACGTGATGGGCCGTCTCGATGCATCGAAGGGAACCGTCTGGGTCGACACCGACGACGCGGCGACCCCTGCGCTCCAACACCTCCTCGACGAGCTCGACGTCAACAAGTTCGCTCGGGAGGACCTCGCGAAGGCGGGCCAGCGGACGAAGCTCGCCCACTACGACGATCACTTCCACGTCGCGGTGTACGACTGCGTCCTCGGCGACACCCGGCTCCACACCCGGGAGATCGACATCGTCTTCTCCGCCGGGTGGGTCATCTCGGTCCACCAGCACCCCGACGACGGCGACCCCGGTGACTTCCCCGTCGACACGGTCCGGCGGCGCTTCGAGCTCCAGCGCGCGCAGCATGGCACGGCCGACGTCGGGCTTCTGCTCTGGGCGTTGCTCGACGTGGTCGTCGACCGCTACTTCCAGGTCAGCGAGACGTTCGACGACCGCCTCGACGAAGCCGAGGACGCAGTGGTCGCGGCTGCGGACGAGAGGTCAGCGCAGGACGACGATCACGTGATGCTGCTCTTCGCGCTCGCCAAGGCTCTCGTGCGGTTCCGGCGCGCAGCCGCTCCTCTGCGCGACGTCACGGCCGAGATCGTGCGGCGAGAGGTCTCGTGCATCCCGGAGCTCGCGATCGTCCACTTCCGAGATCTCGCCGACCACGTGCTGCGCGTCTCCGACCTCATCGAGAGTCAGCGCGACGTGCTGACCGGACTGCGTGACGCCGAGCTCGCGACTTCGTCGAACCGACTGAGCCGGTCGCAGCAGAAGATCGCTGCCTGGGGCGCGATTCTCATCGTCGCCACGCTCATCACGGGTGTGCTCGGCATGAACTTCCGCAACGCCCCGGAGCTCGACTGGGAAGAGGGCTTCCTCGTGATCGTGGGACTCATGGTGCTGCTCGGGATCCCGATCTTCTGGTTCTTCAAGAAGCGTGACTGGATCTGATGCAGCTCCATCGTGAACGTCACCGGTACACCCGCGTCGGGTGGCTGCGCGCGGCGGTGCTGGGTGCCAACGACGGGATCGTGTCCACCGCGAGCCTGATGATCGGAGTCGCGGCGGCGGGCGCGTCGAACAGCGAGATCGCCGTGGCCGGGTTCGCTGCGCTGGCGGCAGGTGCGATGTCGATGGCCGCAGGTGAGTTCGTGTCCGTCAGCAGCCAGCGGGACACGGAGAAGGCGGAGATCCACAGGGAGCGCCGGGAGCTCGCCACCACCCCCGAGCTCGAGCTCGACGAGCTGACCCAGATCTACGAGGGCCGGGGGCTCGAACCGCCGCTCGCTCGGCGTGTCGCCGAGCAGCTGACGAAGACCGACGCGCTCGAGGCGCATCTGCGCGACGAGCTCGGCATGACCGGTGCCGTCCCGGCTCGCCCCTGGCAGGCGGCGGCGGTGTCGGCGGTGACCTTCTCGCTCGGTGCCGCGGTGCCGCTCGTGGTGCTCGTGTTCGCGACCGGCAACGCGCTGATCGCGGCGATGGCACTCGTGGCACTCGCCGTCCTCGGGATGACGGGCGCGGTCGCCGGACGCCTTGGTGGAGCACCGATCACGCGGGCAGCCCTTCGCGTCGTCGTCGGCGGTGGGCTCGCGATGGTGTTGACCGCGCTCGTCGGCAGCATCGTCGGAACCGCGGTCTGAGCCCTGCGCTCCTCGAGCCGCCTCAGGCGACGTCTCGCCGGCGCGCGATGACCCTCGACGTGCGCCAGACGATCTCGAGCAGCAGGATCGCAGCGACGGCTATCAGCGCCGCTTGCCCGATCGCACGGGCATCGGGCAGCTCGAGGGCGTAGAAGTCGCGCAGTGGCTCGATGAGCAGGATGAGCACCACCGAGCCGGCCATCGCACCGACGAGCAGCGCCTTCCACCAGTTGAACGGGCGCGCGAGCAGCACGAGCACCCAGAGCCCGACCGCGACCAGCACGAGGGTCGCGGTGGTGCGCGCCTCTCGGAGCGCCAGGTCGTCTTCGAACCGGGCGAACCAATACGCGACCAGTGACGCGACGAACGCGACGACTCCCGCCGGGATGCAGAAGCGCAGCACACGCGTCAAGAAGCCCGGGATGTAGCGGCGGCTGTTCGGCGCCAACGAGAGGACGAAGCCCGGGATGCCGATAGTGAACGTGCTCACGATCGTGAGGTGTCGCGGCAGGAACGGGTAGCGCCACCCCGTGAACACGACCGCGACCGCGAGCAGCACCGCGTACACGGTCTTGGTGACGAACAAGTTCGCCGAGCGCTCGATGTTGGCGATGACACGCCGGCCCTCGGCGACGACCCCCGGCATCGTGGCGAACTTGCCGTCGAGGAGCACCAGCTGCGCGACCGCCCGCGTCGCCGCGGCACCGGACCCCATCGCGACACCGATGTCGGCGTCCTTCAGCGCGAGCGCGTCGTTCACCCCGTCACCCGTCATCGCTACGACGTGGCCGCGCGACTGGAGCGCTGCGACCATCGCACGCTTCTGGTGCGGCGTCACGCGCCCGAACACCGAGCGCTCCTCCAGCACGCCAGCAAGCTGGTCGAGGTCCTCGGGCAGCTCCCGAGCATCGAATGCCGAGTCGGCGTGGTCGAGGCCGACCCTTCGCGCCACGGCGGCAACCGTGCGCGGGTTGTCGCCCGAGATCACCTTGAGTGCAACCCCCTGCTCCTCGAAGTAGCGGAGCGTCTCGGCCGCGTCGGGACGGACCTTCTCCTCGAGGAGGACCAACGCGACCGACTGCAGATCCTTCGGCAGTGTCTCGTCGGGCAGTGCGGCGTCCGCGTGCGCGAGGAGGAGCACCCGCCGTCCTTCGCCGGCGAGCTCGTCGGCTCGTGTGCGCACCGGGTCAGCGACCGAGGCGCCGGCGAGGATCATCTCCGGCGCTCCGATCACCCACGCCCCGTGCGCGTCGAAGCTGGCTGCGCTCCACTTGCGCGCCGACGAGAACGGGATTGCGCCCGTGCGCTCCCACCCCGGCGCGGCGAAGACGGCGCCGATCGCGCCGAGCGTCGCGTTCCGGTTGGCGTCATCCGCAAGCGCTCCGAGGGCCGCGCGCACCTCATCGGCCTCGATCCCCGGGCTTTCGACCGCCTCCCCGTCGAGCATCAGGAGGTCGTCGAACGCGACGTCGCCCTCGGTCAGGGTGCCCGTCTTGTCGAGACACACGACGTCGACGCGAGCGAGTCCTTCGACGGCAGGCAGCTCCTGGACGAGGACGTTGCGCCGCGCGAGCGTCACGGCCGCGATGCCGAATGCCAGGCTCGTGAGCAGCACCAGGCCCTCGGGCACCATTCCGACGACGCCGGCGACCACGCCGACCAGCGCCTGCTCGACGTCGTGGCTCCCCAGCTGGCGCCACAGCAGCAGCGC
>Ga0315534_1000711_pt1 | contig 23405 bp, 23 predicted proteins | sample SalMarSW160240MG_FD_203094 | JGI IMG/M metagenome (GOLD analysis project Ga0315534, IMG submission 203094) | Salt marsh sediment microbial communities from the Plum Island Ecosystem LTER, Massachusetts, United States - Salt Marsh Sediment SW1602-40 ...
TCAGCCTTTTTATTTATCATCAAAGGCGGCATCATCACTTTTAACTGCCATTATAAAATCGTTAGTGTGTAGTCCCTTTATTTTATGTGACCACCATGTCACCGTTACTTTACCCCATTCTGTTAATATGGACGGGTGATGATGCTCCTCCTCAGCTATTGCGCCTATTTTATTTGTGAAATCCAGCGATTTAGAGAAATTTTTAAATGTAAAAGTTTTTCGTAATTGATTTATACCTTCGTGTTCGATGATGTCCCAACCAGAGAGTTGTGGCATAAATTCATTGATTTCTTCCTGTGTCGCCATAGGTGCGCCTGCTTTGCAGGCCTCGCACTTTATAGATCTTAAATCGTTCACAATCGACTCCTGATAATGGTTATTTTTTAGTCATACTGCTTCCTATGACTTTGAATTATTCAAATGTTGGTGGACATACGTGGAATAGCGATAGTAATGCCAGACGAAATTAACTCATATTTTCGAAAAAATGCAAAATTTTTTTGGCATTAAAAGATAGTTTGTCAGATACTGTTTGTTGATTAGAAGGGAATCTACCGTTTATATAACCCGTTTTTTAGCCACTTTTTTCGGGCTTGGTGGCACAGAATGGCGGCTTTCGGCCAACCGCATAAAGTTTCTATATGGCTGATAAGCGTCTTTACTCCAGCGATAATATATATAATTCCAAGAATTAGTACAGGGAAAGTCTTTTCATAAAATGTAATGAAGGCACTAAAGAATAATCCTATACCTACATATGTAAATCCATCTCTTTTTCCCTCGGATGGGTTCTGCATATATCCCCTTTTTTGTGGCAACCAAATAGAAAAATACCAGAACAAGCCGGCAGTTCCTAATCAATCAACATCCAAAATCCTTTTGACGAATGAACGGGTATTATTGGATTAAGAAGAAGAGCAGTTACCACATATACTGCAATAAGTATTTTGCTATATTCTTTAAATGGGATGAGATTGCGTGAGTGCTCATTGCTGAAAATCCTGCAGTGTTTCCTGGGGGTTATGTAGTTAGCTCTTCTTAGCCTGGAAAATCAGTAGTACGCCGCCGATCACGATAGCCCCTACACCAGCCCATACGGGTATATTGACAGTTTCCCGATCCCTGAGCGACATACTTAGTGATCCTAGTTCAGCCGTATGAGTATCCTTGGTGTAGCTGAAACCGCCATATATCAATGCCAGCACGCCTGCCACAAACAACACAATTGCAACAATCTTACCTGTATTCATTACATATTCCTCTTTTAAAAATTCAGAACACACCCGGCATTGTAGCCACCAATCAGTTTTTAGCGGCATTTAAGAATATGTCAAGTAGCCAGCCTCCGTATCCGCCAGCTGAATATATTCAATTAGAGCTATCTACACGATCCGACGACCTTGAATGAAACTAACGAGAATCATCACAACCGCGACAACCAAAAGGATATGGATGAATCCACCCATGGTGTATGAGGACACCAAACCAAGTGCCCATAAAGCAAGCAAAATAACGGCAACAGTCCAAAGCATTTCATTATCCTCCAAAGTTATAATCCAGCAATAATCCAGGTCAGTGAAACAGTCAGTGTGCATTGCACCTGACTGTTCGCACCTGATATTCTGTCATCCTGATGCAGCAAGACAATATTTACATCCGTCTTCACTGGTTCACATTTCAATTGTAAAAACACTTACCTGATTTACGAATGTTCAGCGCGGCGTGATATTTCCATCTTCGTCGGAAAGAACAATTTCCACGCGCCTATTCAATTGCCTACCGGCAGTGGTCAAATTACTGGCAACAGGATACTCTTTCCCATAGCCACGCGTGATTATGCGCGTCCCGTTGATTCCCATGTGTATCAAAGTATCGCGCACCGTATTGGCACGATGATCAGAAAGATCCTGGTTATAATTGTCACTGCCCGTACTGTCAGTGAATCCCTCTATCAATACCTTGCGTTCAGGGTATTCATGGAAAAAATCGGCAAGTTTTTGAATACTGACGTTGCCTTTAGGTCTAAGGTCTGCCTTATTTATGTCGAACAACACGTCGCCGAGTGTGATTACCAGGCCACGCGCAGTTTTCTTTGCATTCAAGTCCTTCAGTTCAGTTTCCATCGCACTGACTCTGGCATTGGCTGCAGCCAACTCTACCGCACTCTGTTCACTGCTCTCCTTTGCCATCAGTGCTTGCTTGTCAGCTTCCGCTGATTGAGCAGCAAGGTTTTGCCTGCTGAGTTCAGCACTGGCATTGGCAGTAGCCAGGTCATTTGCGTTGATTCTGGCTGTTTCCTGAGCCGTCGCTATCTTCTGTCTGGAGGCATCAGCTTCAGCTGTTCGCAGTTGAAGACGGACTTTGTCGCGTACAGTATTAGTGTCTTCAACAGCCACCTCAGCGACCTTCAGGTTTGCAGTTTGCTCTGCGATCGCTACCCGCTGCTTCGCCAGGTAAGCAAGATGATCGACGACCTCGCTGTCTTCACGTTTCTTTTGAGCATCGTCGGCTTTATCCAGCGCTTTACCAGCTTCTTGCAATTCGACTGCTGCAAGATTAGTCACATCAGAATTGCTCTGTGCCAAACTATAACCGCTGTGGGCATCCTCCAGCATAGAGTTTTTTTCCGGCTGCATACTACACGCAACAAGTGCAGTGCCGCCCACAATAATAGTTGGTAATATTAGTTTATTTCTCATAATAACTTCCTTTTGGATTGCCCTCGATAATGTTATTTTTGATTACTGTGTAGTTCTCTTGATCTCTTCAAGCAAGACACGATTTGATTCCTGTGACTCCTCGACAGATTTCTGTACCCTGGCTAAATCGGTTTTTATTTCAGCAAGTTTTGCATCAACCTGTGCTTCTTCTGCCAATCGTTTAGCAAGAGGGTAGTCTTCTTCATCCATTGCACGCTCCGCATCATCCATCTTTTCCATGGCGGACTTGAGTTCCAGTGGCGCATATTCATTGCCACCGTTCCTGGATGCATTCGTCACTGCCGCCTTGGATACTGCCAGTTGTTCTGATGGAGCTGGATTACTCGCGCATCCGGCTATCATAATCGCTGTAACAGTGATAATCGTCGTAACGGATAACCGGTTCATGTTTCGATCTGATCTGGTCTTCTTAATCTTCATAATAAGTTCCATCCATTTTGTTTAACGTTATTTAAGCGCATCTAGTAACTGGCGACTGACCATTTCCGCGAAAAGCAGATTCGCTGGACATTATGTTGTCCGTTACAACTGACCGTGCTGCATTTTTTTGATGACTCAATTTATAGTGGCTTTGGTTGACAGGTATCGTTAGTGCTGTTGAATGAGCCGTTACCCATGCTGTGAAGATGTCTAGATAGACACGCCAAAAACGGCTATCACAGGAGTAGTAATCCGTATTCGTGGTAGCTGATATATAAAAGTAGATTTGTACATCACTTCCCTGCAATCGACGCTCACCGCCATTTCATCTTGAAGTCTTTTCGACGCTAAACAATGAAATACGACGGGGTATCCATTCACATCAATAAGACTAATGGATGTAGTCTAATTGCAATTCAGGACATGGTCGGTACGCTATCACACATAGGAGGACATGCCCCTGGACGTAAGGCTTGACTTCAAAAATTATGCTTTCTTGAAAAAATAGCCGCTAACTGCCTGGGCATCGTCGGATCGTTGCAGGACACACGTAGGCATCTATTCCGCGGCTGATAAAGGCATAAGCTGAGCTCCGAGGATTGAGAAGAAAACGGCGGTGTCGCGTAATATTCGTTCTCGGACGCAAATCCACCGCGCCATCAAAGACTAGGCGAGGCTTTTGTGGCCACCGTCGCGCCAGTGAACTTCCGTATTACCCGGCCCACGGTCAAGCCTTGGACAAGAATCGAAAACACAACCACGCAGTAGGTGAGGGTCAGAATCAGGCTGCGCGAGTCATTGGCCGGTATCGACAGCGCCATGGCCACCGAGATGGCCCCGCGCAGGCCACCCCAGGTGAGGATCGTTATCGCTCCTTTCGACTGTGCCATTACCCAGCCGAGTGGACCGATAATTCCCGCAATACTCAACCAGCGTGCCCCCAAAACGATGGGGATCGCGAGGACTCCGGCCACCAGCCATCCACGTTCAATAGGCAGCACCAGAAGCTCCAGGCCGATCAAGAGAAAAAGAACGACGTTAAGAATTTCATCGACAAGTTCCCAGAAGGTGTCGACATGTTCTTGCGTCTTCTCCGTCATGGCGAATAATCGTCCATGGTTGCCCACAAAAAGTCCCGCAACCACGACGGCGATCGGTGCGGACAGATGCAAAGCGTCCGCCAAGGCATAGAGCCCCATGGCCAGGGCGAGCGTAAGCAGTACTTCGACCTGGTAGTTATCGACGCGCCTGAGCATCTGGAAGGTCACCAATCCCGTCGCCAGTGCCAGCACCAGGGCACCACCCACTTCCTTGAGCAGCAGCATCCCCACCGCAGCGACATCAATTGAATGCGGGGACGTAACACCACTATCGGCAGCTTCACCGAGGCCGGAGAGCTGCAGGAGAACCAGAAAGATGACAACACCCAGCCCATCATTAAACAACGACTCCCCGGCTACCTGCGCCTCGAGCTGCCGGGATGCGCCAACGGACTTCATGATACCCAGCACTGCAATGGGATCGGTCGGTGAGATCAGTGCGCCAAACAACAGCGCATGCAGAAATGGAATGCCCAGGCCCAGCCAATCGAGGACCAGCCACGTCACTCCGCCGACAATGCAGGTTGACATAAGTGTCCCGAAAATGGCGAGCAACGAAATGGGCAGCCATTCACGCCCAAGATCCTCGAACTTCACGTGTATCGCGGCGGCGAATAGCAGGAACGCGAGCATACCATGCAATACAAGCTGGTCGAAGTCGATCCGCGAGACCAATGTCACCGCTTGTTCCCGGATCCCCCCTGCGTAGGGGCCGATAAGAACCAGCGTGAGCGACGCAACAAGGGCCACCAGCATGACGCCGATAGTCGTCGGCAGCTTGATATATCGGTAATTGACGTAGTTCGTGACGGCCGCGAGCGCGATCAGGATGCTGACCAGGGAAAAGAAACTCACCAACCCTCCCGATATGCGCAGCGATTCCGTCGCTGGATCTTCATGGTTTGTCCACGGCGGCAAGGCGCCCTGCCTTCACGAGTCTGTTCGCTGAAGTCAAAAAATTGATGCTCCATCATGCCCGATCATGACTTGTCTCCGAGCACTGCACGCACCATCTTCAGCCGCCTTGCGAGCCGCTCGCGCTCATGGGCCGATTCGGTGGTACGACCAGCCAGTTCGGCAATCCACAGCACCTGTTCGTGGAGTGCCCGCCGCCGGCGTGGGCTGGCCGTAAGATTGGCGAGGGTCTCGATGGCGCCGAGCATGCGTATCATGATTCCGACATTGCCCAAGGCGCTGCCCCTAACCTGGTCGAACGACTCAGCTAACAGCGTTTCGAACGTTGGGGAAATGGTGATCACACGCAGTTCATCACTTTCGTAGCGAAGCGATACAGGAAATTTCCTCGAGGCCAGCTGCGCCAGAATCGCCGTCAGATAGTCCACGCACATCACAGCTGTCGAGGTGTCATTGACGCCTGGAGAAAGTGCCTTCAAGGCCATGTCCACGATCTGCCGGATACCGAAAGCAGGATCCTGCTCCACCGTGCGAAAACGGCCTATGCTGTAAGCAGCGTTAAGTGCCTCGATCGTCTCTTGATCCGGAGGGTCGTCCAGGGCGAGCGATGCCAGGACGGTATTCTGGACTACGAACGCGCCGATGCCACGCTCCATGCGTACGACGGTCTTTCTGTCCCGAGCCAGGCGCAGCAGCGCATCGTTATCCACACTCTGAATGTAACCGTTTACCTCTGCCGGCACCACGTGCCAGGTCATCTCTTCCAGAGACCGGAGCACCTGCTCCTGGTCCTCTTCTTCATCGGGACCATGTCCCAGTCTTTCCGGAAACAGCCGCTTAATGGACCCGATAGTGTCCTTAGCAATCGAGGCGATGATACTGGACGCCTGAATCGACGAGGCGATGTGATGAATAAAGAATACGAGGACACCGATGCCGCCGAGCGCCAGGACAAATGCGAAAAACACCGCCAGGCCAGGTACAAATTCCGTATCACCGTAGCGAATGGTTTTTAACACGACCAGGCAATAGGCGAAAATGCCTGCGAAGATCCCGAGCGTGACCTGCGTGACGCGGCTACCCATGAAATTCCTCAGGATACGCGAAGTGTATTGGCTCGCAGCCAGTGCCAAAGCCACCAGTGTCATGGAGAACGTGATGCCCATAACGGACATTATTGAACCGGCAAGTGTGGACAACATCTGGAGCGCCCCATCGGCCCCTACGCCAAACAAACGTGGCCACTTGGCCAGCCATTGGTCGCTCCCGACGGAATCAAATTCGATCAACCCTACCGCGAAGGCAATGTTAACCATGACGATCAATGTAGAATAATAATCTGAGTTAGCCCACCACAGGGCCACGATTGTAGCTAGCAGAAGAAACCAGCTAGTTGTTGTCTGCGCGCGGATAAAGCTTGAAAAAGGATCGTGTATATTTTCAAGGCCACGTTGCAACACATTCTTTGAGTCATCAGTCATTTTGTTAAGCCAAATTGCGTTACTAAGCTGCGCAGTTAATACTTGAAACCGCAATTAATTTAATACAGCAGTCGTAAACTTTAAATTGCATGAAGAAAACTGATTTCTGTGTAAAAATTAATTTTCACTTAAGATTCGATATAAAACATAACGAGGCTGTAGAAAAACCCAATCTCAACCGAGTCACCTGACTGCTATTCAAAAAATTTAAGTTCATCTATTATTCTTGATTCTGGTATCTCTTCAAAAAAAAGTGCCTCAATTAGGTTGGTGAGTGAAAATATTAACCATTTCTCTCAATATCTTCCCCGTTGGCCAGGGATGTTCTGTCAACTTGTGTCGCCATGTCTCGTCCAGTGGCAACAGCTGTTGACTCACGGGGGTATAATTCACCCCGGACCGGGGTCGATTATGAAAAAGGTAAACTTGAGAGATTGCCCCCTTTTCATGTTGCGATTCCATTTCGATCCTATTGGTTAACGCTAAGGTCCTGTCAGCGCCTCGAAGCCGGAGACGACGTCGAATAGTTCCTCATCGATACCGCTCTGACGCAGGCGGTAAAACGTCCGGTTAAGGTCCTCCTGTAGTTCGTCGATATTTTTTTCTGCGCGCTGCATCGCCGCCAGGCGGCTCGCGTTCTCGCTAGCGAGGGATTCGGCGCACGCCCGGAACAGCGAAACGAAAAGATATTCACGGATAAGTGCCCGCAAGGTTGCAGTGCCGCCAGCGATGACCTCGGGCAAGTTTCCCGTTGGCCAGGACTGTTCTGCCAAGCTGTGTCGCCAAGCCTCGTCCAGTGGCAACAGTTGTTGACTCACGGGGGTATAAATCGCCCCGGACTGGGGGCGATTATGAAAAAGGTAAACGTGGGAGATTGTGCCCTGTTCAAGTTGCGACTCCATTTCGATCAATATTTGACCGACCAACGATGTAATCGCGCTAATCGAATTAGGCAGGATAAAACGTTCTACCGGTAACAGCGTGGTATCCACAAGGCGCGACTCAATGCGCTCACCGACCGCCCAGACATTTTTTTTACCTGGCAATTTTTCCAACGTATCTGCGACATACCCCACCATCACCTCATTGAATTGGCCCACCAGCCCCTGATCGGAACCAAATATGACTGCGCCAATCACCTCAGCTTTTGCCTGCTTTGCCCGTGCCCCGGCAGTCGTTGATTTTTCCTGTCGGAAACATGCGACCAGGCCCAGCTGGACGGTCCGATAATATTCATCCAGCGAACGCACCGCATTTTCGTATTGAGTGATGCTCGATGCAGCCATGGCCTTCATCGTGCGCACCACGGATTCCAGTTCTCCAGCCCTGGCGATCTTGTGACGCAGGCTTGCGACGCTATCGCTCATGTTTTCTCCCTGGCTTCGGACTCAGCTTTGGACTCGGACTTCGACGTGACCGAAGTGTCCTTCGCCTTCGGCTGGAAAGGCGCGAGTGCCTGGCGGGCGATTTCAATGATCGTTTTACGATCCTCATCGCTCAACTTGTCGGCTGTTTCCAAGCGCGTGCTCACTTCTGATGGGATGTCCGCAGCCGCTTCACGCACGGCGTGCTCGGCATCAGTCATCCGGGCAAGCGGCACATTGTCGAAAAGTTCGGCGGTCACTGCCAGCAACACGGTGATTTGTGCAGGCACGGACACTGGCACGAATTCATGCTGTTTAAGACAGGCGCGGATGCGCCGCCCGTGCTCGATGATCTTGCGGGTGTTTTCATCCAGCCGGGCACCGAAACGGGAAAAAGTTTCAAGTTCCTCGAACTGGGCGTAGGCGAGTTTGAGGTCGCCAGCCACGGCACGATAGGCCGCCCGTTGTGCCTTGCCGCCAACGCGCGAAACGGATTTGCCAACATCAATTGCGGGCAGTACGCCTAATTCAAATAGTGACGGCGACAGATAGATCTGTCCGTCAGTGATAGAAATCAGGTTGGTCGGAATATAGGCAGAAATATCCTGCGCTTCAGTTTCGATAATTGGCAGCGCAGTCAACGACCCGCCACCGAGTTCCTGGCGCAAATGCGTTGCTCGTTCCAACAATCGCGAATGGATGTAAAAGATATCACCGGGAAATGCCTCCCGGCCCGGCGGGCGACGCAGCAGCAGGGAGAGTTCGCGATAGGCGCGTGCATGATGTGTCAAGTCGTCGTAAACAATCAGTACGTCACGGCCTTGCTTCATGAAATACTCCGCGATGCTGGTTGCCGAATAGGGTGCGACGTAAGCGAGTCCAGGGGGGTCGTTGCCTTCGGTGACAACTACAATGGTGTTATCCATCGCGCCTTGTTCGCGCAGAGTGGCGATCACTTTGGCAACGCCAGACGCGCGCTGGCCGATGGCACAATAAACGCATAGTACATTCTGGCCACGTTGATTGAGTATCGTATCGAGCGCGATCGATGTCTTGCCTGTCTGACGGTCGCCGAGTATCAACTCGCGCTGTCCACGCCCGATCGGAATGAGCGCATCGATGACCTTGATGCCGCTCTGCAAAGGTACGGTGACGGGAGCGCGATCCATGATGGAGGCGGCCGGGCGTTCAACAGGCAAACGTGTGCTGGATAGCAGCAATCCATTGCTATCCAGAGGTTGGCCCAATGGATTAATAATGCGCCCGATCAATCCATCTCCCACCGGGACATCCATTACGTGACCCCTGCGTTCGACTTCATCGCCCGCATGTAACTGCGAGTAATCTCCCAGCAGAACTACACCGATTTCGTCTTCGTCCACGTTGAAAGCGATGCCATAGACATCGCCGGGAAACTTCAGCACTTCTTCAAAACCCACACCGGGGAGCCCCGAAACTTTTGCGATGCCCGTCGCGATGCTCGTGATTGTGCCTACTTCCTGTGGCCTCAGTTGCGGCGTATATGCTTCCCGCGCCTGGCTTATTCCGGCAAACGCATTGTCGAAAACGTTCTGAAGATTCTCAGGTTCCATCATTATTGGTTCTTTGCTTCGGTATCAGATTCTTGAAATCCAGACCCGGTTTTGGCTGTTGACTTGTCCTTTTCTTTCATCAGCTTGTCGACACTTTTTCTCAAAGACGCCAGATAATCAGCGAGGCTCCACGCCACTTTTTGTCCATTGGTTGTGAGCTCAATGCCGCAGATCAGTTCAGGCGCGGTCTCGAACCGAATGTTGATTTCAGCCGAAAAGGTTTCGTTGAGTGTCTGTTGTATCGCAGTACGCTGGACCGCAGGCAGGTCAAAGGCGCTACGCACCAGTGCGGGTTCAGATGTGGTCTTTAGGAACGCGCCGATGCCTTTTTTTTCCTGCTCGTCCATCTCTCGTAAGCGGCGGGTGAACACATCTGTCATGCGCTCTTCCAGACTCGTGGCGGCAAGATTAGTCAGTGCCTTGCGAGCAATGGCAAATACTTCCTGCTGTGTCCGGTGGCTGATTGCTTGATGTAAGTTATGTTCTTCGATCCTCAACGTTTCCTGCCGTTTTGAACTCAATGCCGCGGCGGCCTTAAGCGCTTCATCGAGGAGCCGCTGACGTTCGGCTTTCGCTTCCTCCGTCGCCTGAGCCAGGAGTTCGGCGCGCTGCTGCTCGAACGCCTCGTTCTTGTGCTGGAACTCGTCGCGCTCTTTCTGGGCCTCGGCCATCTTCGCATCGGCATCTGCAAGCTGTGCAGCGACCCGCTGCTCACGCGCGTCGATGGCGTTAAGAATAGGCTTATAGAGAAAACGCTTCAGCAGCCACACCAGGATGACAAAGTTAATAACCTGCGCAGCGACGGTAAACCAGTCGATTAGCATGGATTACTTTCCTGCAACCTGGGCGATAACATGATTCCAGAACGGGTTGGCGAAAATAATGATCATCGAGATCACGAAGCAGTAGATGGCGGTGGACTCGATCATCGCCAGACCGACAAACAGCGTGCGGGTAATGGTTGCAGAAGCATCAGGCTGCTGGGCCAGCGAGCTCAGGGCTGTCGCAACCGCCCTACCCTCACCAAGGGCCGGGGCCATAGTGCCAAAACCGGTGGTAATGCCGGCGGTAACAATGGATGCCACCGCGATGATTGTCATATTATCCATGGTATCTCCTTTGTCTATGGTAATTCATGCATTAATGTCCTGAATCGGGTTCAGGCTTGGGCGTGCGCACTCGTGTGGCGGCGGCGATGTAAACCGTGGCCAAAATGAAAAAGATGTAGGCCTGCACCATGCCGGTAAGCAGACCGAGCACCGTCATGACGATCGGAAAGAGGAAGGGTGTAATCGTGAGTAGAATACCGATGATCATCGCCCCGCTCATCATGTTGCCGAACAGTCGGATGGCCAGGGCCAGTGTACGCGAAAGTTCACTGATGATGTTAAATGGCAGCATGATGAACGTCGGTTTCGTATATGACTTGAGATAGCCGCCTATACCCTGTTCTTCGATGCCGAACATCGGCACGGCCACGAACACACACAGGGCCAGCGCCGCCGTGGTCGAGAGTGAGCCCGTCGGCGGCTGATAACCGGGGATGAGGGTGCAGAGGGCGGCTGTGGCGACAAACAGAAAGAGCGTACCCAGAAAGCCGATATACTTTTCCGGATGGTCGAGGCCGACTTCCTCGATTTGTTTCTCGATGGCGATGACGATAATTTCGAGAAGGTTCTGCCAGCGGCTGCGTTTCAATCCAATGGAAAGTTTGCGGGTGATGAGTATTGAACCGACGACCAACACGAGCATCACTCCCCAGGTGAATACGATGGTGGAGTTGAGTTTGAAAAACCCCTGTTGCCAGAAGATGACCTCGTCAGGACTAAGGTGCATGACCGGCCTCCTTCTCCGGGAAGTTGTGATGTTCGAGCGGCGGGCCAGCAATTCGGGTCACGATGAAACGTGCAATGACAAATCCGACAAGACATAGCAATAGCCGCTGCCAATGACCGTCCGAAACAACATAAAATCCAGTGACGACGACGACTGTCCGCAACAGCAAGCTACCCAGGAATAAAAACGCCGGTCGCTTGGACGATACACCTCTGCGCACCGTCCACCACAGGCCGCCAAAGAAAAATGCGCCGAGCAACACACCCGTCACCCATGCCATCACCAGCATCAACATTTCATTCATCCTTGTCCTCCTGTTCGTCCCGTATGGCCTGGTCTTCCCTGGCGACCCAATGCCACGCATTGAAACAGCCAATCGTGAGCCCGGCCACCAGCAGTACCAATGTCCAGGAACGTCCGCCCGGATAACGATGGTCCAGCCATAGCCCAAGCACCGCACCTAGCAACGTCGGAATCGCCACCGACCAGCCGATAATCCCCATCATACCCAGGCCGAACCAGACACCCGGTGTGGCGTTGCGCTGTGCCTTGAGCTTGCGCCTCGCCATCTCACCTACCTGCTGGCTAAACTCAGTCTCACCCGGTTTTGGTTTCACTTTTGGTTCAATACTCATGATGAAACTCCACCAGGCGACTAATAAATCCACTCTCCATTTTCGCCAATACCGAACGTACACTCTTCTCCTGTTCATCCAGCGTCAGAAATTCCTGCTCTACTGCCTCGCGTAATTTGCCAAGATCCATCCCGCCAATCGCGTTGCGCACGGAGACCAACACATTGGCGCCGGTTTTGACCAGGATGCCTTCATCGACAGCCAGACACACCTCACCTTCTGATTCGGTCTCGAAAACCAGTATCCCCGGCGCGAGCGCCGCCACGCAATCAAGTCGGTGGGGCAGGAGGCCAAACGAACCCGCACGAGATTCTGCAATGATACGCACTACGCCGGTCTTCTCGGCGTAAATTTTGTAGGGCAGGAGAACCTTAAGATTCATGCGTGTCAGCTGGGGCATGCTCAACCTCCGGGTTGGATTCCGGATCAGGATTCTTTTTTTCCTTCGCTTCGTCAATCGTGCCTATCATATAGAGCGCGCTCTCTGGGTAGTCTTTGAATTCATCGCGCAGGATGCGCTCACAGCCATCCAGCGTGTCCTTGAGGCTGACGAGTTTGCCATTCAGGCCGGTGAATTGCTCGGTGGTAAAAAAGGGTTGGGTGAGAAAACGCTCCAGCCGCCGGGCTCGTGCAACCACATTGCGGTCATCCGGCGAGAGTTGCTCCATGCCAAGCATCGCGATGATATCCTTCAGATCCGCATATTGTGCGAGCGTGTGCCGGATTTCCTGTGCAAGGACATAATGCCGTTCGCCGACGATGCCGGGCGTAGCCATTTTTGAGCTGGATTGCAGCGGGTCGATGGCGGGGTAAAGTCCCTCACTCGCCCGTTTGCGCGACAGCACGATGGACGCAGAGAGATGGGAGAAGGTGTGCACCGCTGCCGGATCGGTAAAATCGTCCGCCGGCACATATACCGCCTGTATAGAGGTAATCGCGCCGCTATCGGTATTGGCGATGCGCTCCTCCAGTTGTGACAACTCTGTGCCCATGGTCGGTTGATAACCGAGGCGCGACGGCATCTGTCCCATCAAGCCTGACACTTCCATGCCAGCCTGGATGAAACGAAATATATTATCGATCAACAACAGCACATCGCGATGCTCGTCGTCGCGAAAATACTCGGCCATCGTTAGCGCGGCATGGCCGACGCGGAAGCGGGCGCCGGGTGGTTCGTTCATCTGACCGAACACCATCACCATATTCTGCAACACGCCAGCATCCTTCATGTCGCGATAAAGTTCCTCCCCTTCGCGGCAGCGTTCGCCGATGCCGCAAAAAATACTCACCCCTGCTTGTTGTCCGACCATGTTATGGATCATCTCGGTGAGCAACACCGTCTTGCCCACACCCGCCCCGCCAAACAGACCCGCCTTGCCGCCGCGTTCCAGCGGCATCAACACATCGATGACCTTGATACCCGTTTCAAAAATCTCGGACTTGGTGGAACGCCGTGACAATTCCGGCGGTGCCCGATGTACCGTGCGCCATTGCACATCTGTCGGTGTCGATTGACGATCGATGGCTTTGCCGAACACGTCGAACATACGCGAGAGAATATCTTTGCCCACCGGTGCTTTTAACGGCCCACCCGTATCTTCCACAGCCATGCCGCGCGCGAGACCTTGCGTCGGTGTTAGCGCAATGCCACGCACCCGATGTGCATCAAGTTGGGACAGAACCTCGATAGCAATTTGGCCCTCTGTCCCCGCGCGCAGTAAAGAATAGATGGGCGGTAAATACGAATCAAAACGGATATCCACGACACTACCGCGCACCGAGACCACAACACCGGAATTCGATAAACGGGTTTTGTCTGCCATTTCCCGGTTCGGTTTCATAACACTATACCTTCTCATTCTCTTCCTCGACGCTCACAGCAGTCTCAACTTTGAGCGTTTCGCGCACATCCGTCAGCCGTCTTGCAAGCCGATCGCGATCATGTTTGGATTCGATGGTGCGACCGGCTACTTCGGCAATCAACCGCATCTGTTCGTGGATCGCCAGCAGACGGCGCGAGCTGCTCGATAGACTTGCGAGGTTATCAAGGGCGCTGAGCATGCGCGACATAATGCCGGCATTTCCTACGGCGCTACCCCTGATCTGGTCGAGCCCCTCAGACAGCAAACTTTCAAACGTCGGGGCGATGGTGATCACGCGCAGTTCGTCTCCCTCGTAACGTTGCAATGCAGGGAATTTCCTGGGGGCCAGTTGCGCCAGAATCGCCGTCAGGTAATCAATGCACATCACTGCTGTCGAGGTATCATTGACACCGGGCGACAGGGCCTTCAAGGCCATATCCACGAGCTGTCGGATACCGAAAGCCGGGTCCTGTTCCACCGTGCGATGACGGCCAATGCTGTAAGCATCATTCAGGACCTTGATCGTCTCTTGATCCGGCGGGTCGTCCAGGGCGAGCGAGGCCAAGGCGGTATTTTGCACAACGAACGCGCCGATACCACGCTCCATGCGCACGACAGTCTTCCTCTTACGCGCCAGGCGCAGCAGCGCCTCATTATCCACGCTCTGTATGTAACCGTTCGTCTCGGCCGGTACAGCATGCCAGGTCCTCTCAGCCAGAGAACCGAGCACCTGGTCCTGATCCTCTTCTTCATCGGGTTCGTGTCCCAGTCTTTCCGGAAACAACCGCTCGATAGACGCGATGGTTTCCTTGGTAATCGAGGCGATGATGCTGGAAGCCTGGATCGACGAGGCGATGTGATGAATAAAGAAAACCAGGACGCCAACGCCGCCGAGCGATAGCGCAAATGCGAAAAACACCGCCAGACCCGGTACAAATTCCACATCGCCACCGATGCGAATGGTTTTCAACACGACCAGGCAATAGGCGAAAGTGCCGGCGAAGATCCCGAGCGTGACCTGTGTGACGCGGCTGCCCATAAAATTGCGCAGGATGCGCGAGGTATATTGACTCGAACCCAGCGCCAGTGCCACCAGGGTCATGGAGAACGTGATGCCCATAACGGACATCATGGAACCGGCAAGCGTCGACACCATCTGGAGTGCACCGTCCGCCCCGACGCCAAATAGGAGTGGCCACTGGGCCAGCCATCGGTCGCTCCCGGCGGAGTCTGTTTCGACCAATGCTATCGCGAAGGCAATGTTGCCCACGACGATCAGAGACGGTGTGAACCAAAAGCTCGACCGTAGATTGCTCCAGAGTTGTTTTAGCTTATGCATGGATCAATCTCCAAATCCGGGGTGATAGAGCATATAAACATTATCTCCATAATCAAGGGTCTGCCCACTCCCCATCCAGAAATAAACAACATCACCGAAAATACGCAATCATAGCTCCATTTTGGTATCATCTTTTCCATTTACGGTTTCAAATCCCGGCAGGTCCTTGACCGTGCTTGTTGATGTATTGCTTATACTCCATCAGCTTGTCCATGAAATGCTGTTTCAGATATATACCCTTGTCCCAAGTCTGCGGCAGACTGCCGATGGTGTCCACCACGAGGTGGAAGCGTTCCACCACCATGATGCCCAAACCGGTTACGATGCGAATGTACTCGTGCAGAGGTTGTTCGCATCGAGCAGGAACACCACTTTGTTCGCCGTTGTCATTTTGCTGCCTTCACCAACAGAGGATTGTGCCAGGCCCCGTCTGCCGCGATGAGGGTGTCTGCTGCTTTGGGCCCCCAGCTACCAGGCTTATAGGGGTGAACCCGGTGGTGTGCATCAAGGACGGGATCGACCACCACCCAGGCAGCCTCGACCGCGTCCTCACGGGTGAAGAGCGCGCCGTTGCCGGCCATGGCATCACTCAGGAGCCGTGCATAGGGTGTTTCCTCTCCCGGCTGTTCTTCCAGCAGGTAGAGCTCTCGCTGATCGCCGATGAACTCCTTGCCTGCGCGCTTGACGCGCGCCGCGAGTGCAACGGCCGTGTTGGGCGAGAGCCGGAAGCGCAGATAATTGGCCCGACCGGCCAGCGGTGCTGAATCATCGAACAGCCTTTGCGGTGGCGGTTTCAACTCCACCAGGACCTCGGCCGCTGTTGCCGCCATACATTTACCGGATCGCAGATACCACGGTACACCCTGCCAACGCCACGAGTCGATAAAGAGCCGCAAGGCGCAGAATGTTTCGACGTCCGAGTCCTTCGCCACACCCTGTTCTTTGCGGTAGCCGGCGTACTGACCGCGCACCACATCGTCCGGTTGTAAGGGACGCATGGCCTGGAACACCTTGGCCTTCTCGCTATGGACGGCGCCATAGCCCTGATAGGCCGGCGGTTCCATGGCCAGCAGTGCGACTATCTGGAACAGGTGGTTCTGGATAACGTCGCGCAGACAGCCGGCACTTTCGTAAAACGCGCCGCGACCCTTCACACTGAAATCTTCGGACAAGGTGATCTGCACGCGAGCCACACAGTTGCGGTTCCAGATCGGCTCGAGGAACGAATTGGCGAAACGGAAATAGAGGATATTCATGATCGCCTCTTTGCCGAGATAGTGATCGATGCGGAAGATCGCATTTTCCGCGAATACCGCTAGCGCGATGCGGTTGAGCTCTCGCGCCGAGGCCAGGTCACGTCCGAACGGTTTTTCAACAATGACGCGCGCCTGATCCGCCAGGCCCGTCGCATCAAGCCCCTTGATCACCGTGGCGAACAGGGTGGGCGGGATGGCAAGGTAATGCGCCGGGCGCCGGGCATCACCCAGCGCCTGCTTCAGCGCCTTGAACGTACCCAGGTCATTATAGTCTCCGCCCACATACCGGAGCAGAGAAAGAAGCTGGTCGAGGGCGTCCCGGTCATCGATCCTGCCGGCTTGCTTGATGCTGTCCGTCGCCTGTTTGCGCAGTTGCGTCAAGCTCAACTTTGGGGCGGCGACACCAACCACCGGCACGTTGAGTGTGCCACGCTTGACCATCGCATAAAGCGCCGGAAAAATCATTTTGCGCGCAAGGTCGCCGGTCACGCCGAAGACCACCAGCACATCCGCCGATGTCGTGCGTAAATCGGGATTACCCATCCGGGCACCCCTTCCTCATATCATCAATCCCAAACGGCTGACTCATCGCGGAGTCATCCTTTCCATTTCCAGTTGAGAATTTCCGGCATGTCTATGCCGTGTTTTTCGATGTAGGCCTTATGGTCCAGCAGCTTGTCACGCATCAACTGTTTCGCATAAGCGGCACGTGAACCAAGACTTGGCACCCGGTCGATGACATCACCGGCCAGATGGAAGCGGTCAAGATCATTCAATACCGCCATATCAAAGGGCGTAGTCGTCGTGCCGTTTTCCTTGTAACCACGCACGTGCAGATTCCTGTGATTACTGCGGCGGTAGGTCAAACGATGGATCAACCAGGGGTAGCCGTGATAGGCAAAAATGATGGGCTTGTCTTTGGTAAACAACACATCAAAATCCTTGTCAGAAATGCCGTGCGGATGCTCGTTCTCTGGTTGTAGTGTCATCAGGTCCACCACATTGATAACGCGGATTTTCAGATCCGGAAACTGCTGGCGCAATAGTTTTACAGCCGCCAGCGTTTCCAGCGTCGGCACGTCACCACAACAGGCCATCACCACATCGGGGTCACCTCCCTCGTCGTTACTGGCCCATTTCCAGATTCCCAGACCGGCGGTGCAGTGATTAATCGCTGCCTCCATATCCAGCCATTGCAACTCAGGCTGCTTACCCGCGACGATCACATTAATATCATCGTGGCTACGCAGGCAATGGTCGGTCACGGATAATAATGTGTTGGCGTCGGGTGGCAAATAGACACGGATAATCTCCGCTTTTTTGTTGACCACCAGATCGATAAACCCCGGGTCCTGATGACTAAAGCCATTGTGATCCTGCCGCCAGACGTGAGAAGACAACAAATAATTCAACGAGGCAATGGGCCTACGCCAGGCTATATCACGCGCCACATCGAGCCACTTGGCGTGCTGATTAAACATCGAATCGACAATATGAATAAACGCTTCATAACAGGAGAAAAAGCCGTGGCGACCGGTTAACAGATAACCTTCGAGCCAGCCCTGACACTGGTGCTCACTCAGCATTTCCATCACTCGGCCATCAGGTGCAATGTTTTCATCACCGGGTAATATTTCTGCTGTCGAACAACGGTTGGTGACTTCGAACAGTGCACCCCAGCGATTCGATGCGGTTTCGTCCGGACTGAAAATACGGAAGTTGCGTGCCTCGGCATTGAGTTTCATTATGTCGCGGATGAATTCACCCTGGACGCGCGTAGCTTCGCCTTTTACCTCACCCGGGTTCGGCACCTTCACAGCATAATCGCGAAAGTCCGGCAGTCGCAAATCACGCAGCAACTTGCCACCATTGGTATGTGGGTTGGCCCCCATGCGCTGCTCACCTGATGGTGCCAGTTCAGCCAATTCTGCAATCAGCCTGCCCTGCTCGTCAAATAATTCTTCGGGTCGGTAGGATTTCATCCATTGTTCAAGGATTTTTAGATGATTTGGTTCTTTAATAAAATTAGTGACCGGTACCTGGTGCGCACGAAAGGTGCCTTCGATAGGTTTGCCGTCGACAATTTCAGGACCAGTCCAGCCCTTGGGGGAACGCAGGATAATCATCGGCCAGCGCGGGCGTTCAGTAAAACCTTTACTGCGCGCATCGCGCTGTATACGCTGGATCTCGACAACCACCCTGTCCAGTGTTGCGGCCATCAACTGGTGCATCTGTTCCGGGTCATCACCCTCGACGAAATACGACGTGTAACCGTAGCCGTGAAACAGCGCTTCCAGCTCGTCGTGGGAGATCCGCGCCAGCACTGTGGGGCCGGCGATTTTATAGCCGTTCAAATGTAGAATCGGCAACACGGCACCATCATGCACCGGGTTAAGGAATTTGTTGGAATGCCAGCTGGTCGCCATAGGCCCGGTTTCCGCTTCACCATCACCGACCACGCAGGCCACCAGTAAATCGGGATTATCGAAGGCGGCGCCATAGGCATGTGATAGCGCATAACCAAGTTCGCCACCTTCATTAATTGAGCCCGGCGTTTCCGGTGCGACGTGACTGGGAATGCCACCGGGAAATGAAAACTGGGTAAACAGCTTTTTCATCCCCGCCTCGTCCTGGGAAATGTTCGGATACACCTCGCTGTACGTCCCTTCCAGATACGTATTGGCCACCAGCCCGGGGCCACCATGACCGGGCCCGGTCACATTAACAATACTCAGGTCATATTGCTGGATGATGCGGTTAAGATGGACATAAATAAAATTGAGGCCCGGGGTAGTACCCCAGTGCCCCAACAGGCGTGGCTTGATATGCTCGAGGGTCAGCGGTTTTTTCAGTAGCGGATTATCATATAAATAGATCTGGCCAACCGACAGATAATTGGCGGCGCGCCAGTAGGCATTCATTCTGCTTAGCAGTTCCGGTGTGAGTGCGTTTGTTTTCATGGACTAAGTCTCCAGAATTGAACTGAGATTGAGGACGCAGGTGATTGCAGCCGTTTTCTTTATTGTCTTTTGTGCCATAGATAGGATCATCGCTGCCACAGGATATGAGCATCTTCCAGGGGGACCGCTACGCCGTCACGATATGGCAGGATTCGCGCCGTATAGTCTGTCGCCGGACGGGCTGATGGCACCTCTGCGCGATAGGCGTAGCCGTTTGTTGCCCCCACCAATTCCCGCACGCGCTTCATTTCCACGCGCTCCGGCGCAGTACCGTTAGTGCCGTTGGCATAAAGCTCGACCCGCACTGCCTCCGGGTTGATGTCATCGAGATACACCTGCACTTCAAAGACGTGTTGCTCGCTATTGGATTCAAGCTTCACTTCGCCGAAGCGTAGTACGGACCATTTTTGGTCCAGAGCATGCTGCCAATTCACGATGTCCACTCCGATTGTGCCTTTGTCAGTGGCTCGTTCAAGGTAGGCTGTGGCCGCGGGGATATAGTGTTGCTCGGTGTATTCGCATACCGCCCGGTTGGTGGAAAAGCGCGGTGTCAATTGCGCCATACTTTCCCTCATCCGGGTCACCCAGGCATTGGGGATGCCTTGTTCATCACGCGTGTAGAACTCGGGGATCACCTCGCGCTCGAGCAGGTCGTAGAGGGCTTCCGCCTCGATTGCATCCCAGGCAGGATCGCTGTCATGTTCCTGGCCGTCTCCCAGCGCCCAGCCAACCTCCGGTGTGTACGCTTCCGCCCACCATCCGTCCAGTTCAGAGAGATTGATTCCGCCATTGACCAGTACCTTCATGCCGCTGGTGCCACACGCTTCCCAGGGGCGGCGCGGCGTGTTGAGCCAGACATCCACGCCCTGCACCAGGTGCTCGGTCAGGAGCATGTCGTAGTCACTGAGAAAGATTGCATGCGAGCGTACCTCGGGGCGCCGAATAAAATGCGTCCATTGTTGAATCAGGGCCTGCCCGGTCTGATCCGCCGGATGGGCCTTGCCGGCCATAATGAGCTGTACCGGGCGTTGTGGATTGGTCAGCAGGCGTAGCAGTCGTTCCGGGTCGTGCAACAGTAGATTCGGTCTCTTATAGGTAGCGAAGCGGCGGGCAAAACCCAGCGTCAAGGTGTTGGGATCAAACAGATGCTGCGCAGCATCAACCGCCTCGGGTGATGCGCCTGACGCGGCCAGTTGCCTGGATAATCGATCGCGGGCATATTCAACCAGCGCCGCGCTCGCGGCGGTGCGAAATTGCCAGAGTTTGGTATTGGAGACGTGGCGAATATCCTGTTCCAGGGGTTCTGTCGCACCCAGCCAACGATTCTTGCCACAGGCCTCCGTCCAAAGATCATCGGCCGCCGCCGAGTCCCAGGTCGACATATGAACGCCGTTGGTCACGTGCCCGACGGGCACTTCGTCCGATGGCCAGTGCGGAAAGAGCGTTTCAAAGAGGTGACGGCTTACCTTGCCATGCAGGCGGCTCACGCCATTGACTGCTCCACTGCCGCGGATTGCGAGACAGGCCATGTTGAACAGTTCCGATGCGTCGCTCGGATTCTGGCGGCCCAGGGCCAGCAAATCGTGGCGGCTTATACCGAGCATTTGATCGGCATAACCACCCAGGTATTGCTCGATGAGGGCGGGAGCGAAACGATCAAACCCGGCGGCCACCGCCGTGTGGGTGGTGAAAAGATTGCCCGCTCGCGTCACGGCCAGTGCGACCTCGAAGGACTGCCCGGTCGCCTGCATGAAACTTCGCGCGCGTTCCAGAACGGCGAAGGCCGCATGCCCTTCATTTAAGTGGCAGACTTCCGGCTCGATGTCGAGCGCCACAAGCAACCGCCATCCGCCGATCCCGAGCAGCAGCTCCTGTTTAAGGCGCAACTCCGGTCCGCCACCATAAAGCTCGCTGGTGATCCCTCGATGTGCGGGATAATTCGCTGCGTCGTTGCTGTCCAGCAGGTACAGTTGTATACGACCGACCTGCACTTGCCAGGCGCGCAACCAAACCGAGTAACCGGGCAAGGCGATCTCCAGGCGCAACCACTCCCCATTTGCTTTGCGCAAGGGCACGATAGGCAACTGTCCGGGATCGTTATACGGGAAGAGGGCCTGTTGCGCGCCGCCCTTGTCGATTACCTGACGAAAATAGCCTTGTTGGTAAAGCAGCCCCACGCCGATCACGGGGACACCCAAATCGCTGGCGGCCTTGAGTTGATCGCCGGCCACGTTACCGAGTCCGCCCGAGTATATGGGCAACGCTTCACTCAACATGAATTCCATACTGAAATAAGCAACAGCACGCAGCGGTGATTGCGGGTAGGTTTGCTGAAACCATGCCGGCGCCTCGGCTGCATCCCGCCTGGTTTGCACCAGCTTGTCAACGATATTGCGGAAAGCAGGATCGGCTAACACACTCTTGAGTTTCTCGCGCGACACCGTTTGCAGGACGCCCCACGGGTTATGGGTGAGCTCCCAAAGCACAGGATCCAGCTGCCGCCACACCTGGTCGGTGGCATGATTCCACGACGAACGCATATCCAGGGCAAGCTCTGCCAGGGAATCGAATCCCTCTACGTCCGCGGGTAAAAGACTCTCCTTCGGGTGACTGATTCGCGTTTGTTCGCTCATGGATTCTCCTTCAAAGCTTCTGCACCGTCGTTCATTCGTTATTGGCCCGGCTGTTTTCACGGGCGTAGCCGCTGATTCCAATCATCAATCGCAGTAAACCGTAACTAAGCCAACTTACGAACCGTAACCCAGCGGGTTGCTGTTTCCAGTTGTCCGCCAGGATCTGCTGACTCTCCGTTTCGATGGCCTTTTTCAGACTTTGCGCCAGGGTTGCGGCAAATGCTTCATCGTCAACGACCACGTTCGCTTCACGTGAGAGCAGCAGGCTGAATGGATCGATATTCGAAGACCCCACCGTCGCCCAATGCCCGTCGATCACCGCTACTTTGGCGTGGAGGAAGCTCTTGTGGTATTCGTAAATCTCAATGCCCGCATCGAGGAAATTGCCATAGAGCGCGCGCGATCCATAATGTTCTAGAAAATATTCCACCTTCCCCTGCAGCAGCAAAACTACCCGCACCCCACGCCCCGCGGCATCGATGAGTGCATGGCGAAAATTTCGTCCCGGCAAAAAGTAGGCATGGGCAAGAATGATTTCTGAGTCCGCCAACTTGATTGCCTGTAGATACGCCGCTTCGATGTCATGGCGATGGCGGAAATTGTCTCGCTTCAAGAATGCCGCGTTCATGGAACCCCCGGCGGAGGCCGGATCCGACAGCTCATCACTCCGGATCGTACCTTTGTGAAAAGATCGCCAGGCCACCAGTGACCATAAGCGCTGGGCCGAAAGACGGATTACATCCACCAGCGGCCCTTCCACGGCTACTGCGTAGTCATAGCGAAAAGCCATATCGTCCGACACTTCTTTGTCATCTATGATGTTGATTCCACCGACGAACGCGATCTCCCGGTCTGCTACCACAATTTTTCGGTGCATGCGGCGCAGGCGCTTGCGTCGCAACGTCCAGGGGGATATTTTGGGCTTGAAGACGAGTAACTTCACGCCACTCTCTCGCAGGTAGTCGTGCATACTCCGTGGCAGGTCCTTGGAACCGTAACCGTCAATCAACATGTAAACCATAACGCCACGCAAGGTCGCCCGTACCAGCGCATCTGCGATGCGCTGCCCGGTGGCGTCATTTTGGTAAATATACGTTTCAAGATAAATTTCATACCTGGCACGGTCGATCGCCGTTTCGATGGCAGGAAAATAGGCTTCTCCATTTTGTAACAGGGTGACCTGGTTGCCCGGTACAAAGCCTGACCAACTCGCGGACAAGTAGGTGCGGTAAAAACTTCGGCGATATGGTTTACGGTGAGACATAACGCTGACCTGCCTCTTATATCCTCAC